>Ga0066652_100001422_pt1 | contig 12443 bp, 10 predicted proteins | sample GraSoiAngelo_101_FD_71413 | JGI IMG/M metagenome (GOLD analysis project Ga0066652, IMG submission 71413) | Grasslands soil microbial communities from the Angelo Coastal Reserve, California, USA - 14_0903_02_30cm | ecosystem: Environmental > Terrestrial > Soil > Grasslands | place: USA...
ACATCGGCCTGCCGGTGATCCAGTGCGATGCGATCTACGACGCCGTCGAGGACGGCGACCCGATCTCGATCGACATCCATTCCGGGAGCATCGATGTTGATGGGAAGATGTTCCAGGGGGAAACGCCCGGCCCGGTGGCCGCCGCCATCATGGAAGCCGGGACGCTGATCGACCTGATCAAAACACGCGGCTGGGCCGCGATCGAGGAGGTGTCGTAATGGCAACTGCGGTAACGGCGAAGTGCCCGGAGTGCGCCGCCGATGTCAAGCTCGCGGCCGACGTCGAGAAGGGCGAGATCGTGCCCTGCAGCGACTGCGGCGCGGAGCTGGAGGTCGTCGAGCGCGACCCGGTCGAGCTCCGGCTCGCGCCCGAGGAAGAGGAAGACTGGGGCGAGTGAGGTGAGAATCGGCGTTCTCTGCTCCCGCATCCGGGCCGAGGAGAAGCTGCTGTTCGAGGCCTTCGCCCGGCAGCGGCTCGAGATCGAGCGGATCGATGACCGCGAGCTGGTCTTCGACCTGGCTGCGGAGCCGGCCCGCTACGACGTCGTGCTCGAGCGTTGCCTGCACCATTCCCGGGCGCTCTATGCGTTGCGCATCCTCAACCAGGCGGGCGTCCCGACGGTGAACACCTACGAAGTCGCCCTCACCTGCGGCGACAAGATCAACACCACCACGGCGCTTACCGCCGCCGGCGTGCCAAGCCCCCGCACCCTGATTGCCTTCACCCCGGAATCCGCGCTCGTGGCGATCGAGAGCCTGGGCTATCCGGTGGTGCTCAAGCCGGCCGTCGGCTCGTGGGGACGGCTGCTGGCCAAAATCTCCGATCGCGAAGCCGCCGAGGCGCTGCTCGAGCACAAGGACACGCTCGGCTCCTACCAGCACGCGATCTTTTACATTCAAGAATTCGTCAATAAGCCGTCGCGCGACATCCGCAGCTTCGTGGTGGGCGAAGAGACCATCTGTGCGATCTACCGCGAGTCGTCGCACTGGATCACAAATACGGCGCGCGGCGGCCGGGCGCGCAACTGCCCGGTGACGCCGGAGATCGATCGGCTCTCCCGTGCCGCAGCCCGAGCCGTCGGCGGCGGCGTGCTGGCGATCGACCTGCTCGAACACCCGGACGGCCTGGTCGTCAGCGAGGTCAACTACACCATGGAGTTCCGCAATAGCATCCAGACCACCGGAATCGACATCCCGGGCCGGATCGTCGATCACGTCCTTCGCGTTGGCGAGCTGGAGGCAGTACCGGCGTGATCACCGCGCTGCGCTCCGAAACCGAGCCCGTTACCGAAACCGGCATCGAGCTGCTCGAGGAGATGCTCTCGATTCCGAGCCCATCGACGCAGGAGCGCCAATTGGGTCAGTGGTTGGTATCAAGGTTGCGATCGATGGGGTTTGCCGCTCGGCGCGATGAAGCCGGCAATGTCGTCGCCTTCTGGGGAAGTGGGCCACGCGAGGTGCTGCTCCTCGGGCATATCGATACGGTCCCCGGCTTCATTCCGGTGCGCCGAGAGGGAGACCGCCTCTTCGGCCGCGGCGCGGTCGACGCCAAGGGACCGCTGGCCGCCGCCATCACTGCGGTGGCCCGGCAACCAGCGGGCGCTGCGTATCGCTTTACGGTGATCGGCGCCGTCGAGGAAGAGGGCAGCTCACGCGGGGCCCGGCACCTCACGAGCCGGCGCCCACCGGACCAGCTGATCGTGCTCGAGCCGAGCGGATGGGACGCTGTGACGCTCGGCTACAAGGGCAGCCTCAAGTTGCGTTACCGGCTCTCGCAACCCATGGGCCACGGCGCCGGACCCAACGAGAGCGCGGCCGACACGGCGATCGCCTTCATTCGGCGGGTCCAGGATCACGCCGCCGGGCAGGGCAAGGGTGCCGGCAGCTTCGAACGGCTCGACGCCCGCATTCTGCGATTCCATGCCGACCATGATGGCTTCCGCGACACCGCAGCCATGACGGTCGGCTTTCGCCTGCCGCCGAACTTCGATGTGCCGGCGCTTCAGCAGCAGCTCGAAGCCTGGGCGGACGGCGCCGAACTCCGCTTCGAGTACGCCGATGCCGCCGTTCGTGCCGAGAAGAACACGCCATTGGTGCGTGCCTTCCTCAAGGGCATCCGTGACGGCAGTGGCACGCCACGGTTCAAAATGAAAACCGGAACCTCGGATATGAACATCCTGGCACCGGTTTGGGGCTGCCCGGCCCTCGCCTACGGCCCGGGCGATTCCAAGCTCGATCACACGCCTAACGAGGCGATCGATCTCGCCGAGTTCGAGCGCGGCGTCGATGTCCTGACCGCAGCCCTCAACCAGCTCGCCGGCTGACCGGCCGATGAAAAGGGCAGCGGTCGTCGGTGGTGCTGGCTACGCCGGCGGTGAGTTGCTCCGCCTGCTGCTGTCGCACCCCGAGGTCGAGGTGACCCAGGTGAGCTCCGAGCGTTTGGGTGGGAAGTTCGTGCACAGCGTGCACCCGCATCTGCGCCGCCGCACCGAGCTGAAGTTCCAGACGCGCGCCTCCCTCCAGCCGGTTGACGTGCTCTTTCTTGCGCTCCCGCACGGCCAGACCAGCCGCGAGATCGACCAACTGCAGTCGCTCGCCCCGACCATCGTCGATCTCTCTGCCGACTTCCGGCTCCGCGACCCGAGCCAGTACCCGACGTGGTACGGGTGGGAACACCCCAAGCCGACGTTGCTTGGCGACTTCACCTACGCCCTGCCGGAGCTGCACCGCGACGAACTCCGCAAGGCCGATCGCTTCGCGGCCGGCGGCTGTCTCGCCACCGCCGCCATCCTCGCTCTGTATCCGCTGACCCGTGCCGGTGTGGTCGATCGCTCGATGCCGATCGTGATCGAAGGCAAGACGGGGTCATCCGCCGGAGGCGCGGAGGCAGGGCCTGCATCGCATCACCCGCACCGCAGCGGCGAGATGCGCTCGTTCGCCCCCACCTCGCATCGTCATACCGCGGAGATCATCCAGGAGCTCGGCCTCAGTTCACCCAACGGCCACGGCCCCCGCATCGCCTTCTCCGCGACCGCGGTCGAGGCCGTCCGCGGAATCCTGACGACCGCCCACGTCTTTCTCAACGATGACCTCGACGAGAAGGCGCTGTGGAAGATCTATCGCGCCGCCTACGCGGATGAGCCCTTCATGCGAATCGTCAAGGAGTCGCAAGGGATCCACCGCTATCCCAACCCGAAGATCCTCGCGGGCACGAACTACTGCGACGTCGGCTTCGAACGAGACCCGCATTCGCGGCGGGTGGTGGTGATGAGCGCCCTCGACAACCTGATGAAGGGCGCCGCCGGGCAGGCCGTCCAGGCGGTGAATGTTCGCTTTGGTTGGGACGAGCGAACCGGGCTCGAGTTCTCCGGCCTCTATCCGATCTGAAGATGCTCGTCATCAAGATCGGCGGAAGCCTCACGGACCTTGACCCGTTGCTGCAGGATGTCGCGGCGTGCAAAGAACCGCTCGTAATGGTTCATGGCGCGAATAAGGAATTAAACGACCTGTCCGAGCGGCTTGGCCATCCCCCGCGGATGGTGACGTCGGAGCGCGGCGAGGTCAGCCGCTTCACCGACGCAACCACGATGGATCATTTCCTTATGGCGTATGCGGGAAAGCAGAACAAGCGCATTGTGGAGCGGTTGCGGGCCCTCGGCGCCAACGCCGTCGGCCTGACCGCGATGGATGGTGGGATCGCGATCGGCCGGCGCAAGCCGGACCTGCGGATCCAGGAGGCCGGCAAGGTCAAAATGCTGCACGGGGACCACAGCGGCAGCATCGAGAAGATCGAACCGAAGCTCCTACGCCTGCTGCTCGACAATGGCTTCCTGCCGGTCGTGACGCCGCCGGGCATCAGCCATGAGGGCGTCGCGATCAACGTTGACGGTGACCGGCTGGCGATGGAGATCGCCACGGCGATTCAGGCCGAGCGCCTGCTGATCTTCGCCGACACCCCAGGGTTCATGCGCGACGTCAGTGACGAGCGGAGTGTGATTCCACTGATTCATCTGGAGGAGATCGAGGGCATGGCCGAATACGGGAAGGGTCGCGCCCGAGTCAAGCTCCGGGCGGCAGGCCAGGCGATCCGTCGAGGCATCCAGGCGGTCGGCCTGCTCGACGGCCGCGGCGAGCACCCGCTAACGCGAGCCTTTGAAGGAGCCGGCACATGGGTCACGACCTGACGACCACGCACGTGCGGCTCAGTCCAATTCCGTTGCATGCCGGGCGGGGGCTCAGGCTCGTTCGCGGAGAAGGCTCGTACCTGTGGGATGACCGGGATCGCAGATATCTCGACCTGATGACCAACTACGGCGTCAACCTTCTCGGTCACAGCCATCCGGAGGTCACGGCCGCCATCACAAATCAGGCCGCCAGGCTGACCAACGCCCACCAGAGCTTCGACACGCCGGCGCGCGACGAGTTCCTGCAGGGGCTGGGTGCGCTCCTGCCGCCGCCGCTGACCCGGATCTCGTTCGGGAACTCGGGCGCAGAGGCGGTCGAGGCCGCGATGAAATACGCGCGCGTCGCCACCGGCCGAGCCGGCATCGTTGCCACGCATCGCGCCTATCATGGGCGGACCTTTGGCGCCCTCGCCGCCACCGCCGACGCAAAGTACCGCGATCCGTTCGCCCCCATGTTGGAAGGTGTGCGCCATGTCCCGTTCGATGACCTCGATGCGCTGGACAAGGTGCTGGACGACTCGGTCGGGGCCGTGATCATCGAGCCGATCCAGGGCGAAGGCGGGGTTCGGGTGCCGGCCGACGGCTATCTCAAAGGCATCCGCGAGCGATGCGACGCATACGGCAGCCTACTGATCTGTGACGAGATCCAGACGGGATTCCGGACTGGCGCGGTCTTCGCCTTCAGCCGCGAGGACATCATGCCCGACATCCTCTGCCTGTCGAAGTCGATCGCCAACGGCCTGCCGCTGGGCGTCACCGTGACGACCGAAGCCGTCAGTGACCGTGTCCCCAAGGGCAGCCACGGCAGCACCTTTGCCGGCAACCCGCTGGTCTGCGCCGCCGGAGCCGCGACCCTGCGCGTCCTTACTGACGAGGGACTCCACCGTCGGGCGCAGCACGCCGGAGACCGCTTTCAGGAACGCGTCCGCGGATTGGGCCTTACCCAGGTCCGCGAGGTCCGTGGTCGCGGCCTGATGCTGGCCGTCGAACTCAAGAAGCCCGTGACACCCGTGATCAAGGCGATGCAGGAGCGCGGCGTGCTGGCGTTGCCCGGCGGCGGCACCGTGATTCGGTTTCTTCCCTCGATCCTGATCGATGACGCCCAGCTCGACGAGGGCGTTGAGGTCCTCGCCGACGCTGTCCGCCAGGCCGGCTGACGAGCGGGAATGAGACATACGCGGAAAGAGGTCACCGACCGGACGCGGCGCGAGCATCAGCGACTCGATCGGCTGATCAGAAGGCTGAAGCCGGCAGACTGGCGCCGCCGGGTGCCGCGGCCGGAGACGAAGGATCCCTGGACCGTCAAGGATTCGCTGGCTCATATCATCTATTGGAAGGAGCACAGCGCCCGCGTCTTCCGTGGCGAGAAAGGGCCGGCGGAAATGCGAGGCCTCGACGTCAACCAGGGCAATGCGCTCATCTACCGACGCTGGCGCCGTCGCCGCCCGGCCGATGTGGTCGCCTGGCATCGACAGGTTCAGAACGATGTGATGCAGACGCTTCGCAAGCAGTCGGACGATTGGTTCGGTCGCCGGGAGCGAGGCCCCAACTGGCCCGGCGACTTCGACGGGCATTCGGCCTGGCACCGGGTCCGTGATATCGAGGCGGCTCTCCGACGACAATCGTCGCCGAGGGTTTGAAAATCAAGAGCCGCCCAGCGGGGCGGCTCAACAAGAACAAATGAACTGGTTAGTCGACCACGGTCGTGGTTGAGCGCGGGCGGGTCATCAACCGGATCAGGGAAACGATGCCCCAGCCGATCAGGGCGTAGATCGCGATCGCGACCAGCGACTCTGGCTCGAGGATCGAGCGTCCTTGCTGCGTCGTATTGAAGATGCCGTGGAAGGGCGCGACCAGCGGCCAGGTCACGTCATACATAAAGCGAACGAACGGCGCTCCCACATTTGCGCCGAACAGCTTCAACACAAAGCGGATTGCGATCAGGACATCGATAAAACCGACGATCCACCAAACGGCTTGAACCGCGCGCGTGTTATAGCTCCCCTCGCGATAGACCGATCTGCGTGAGGTCATCGCCGGCGCGGCGGACGCCGGGCGCACCGGGTCGCCCGTGCTCGTCTCCTCGCGGACGATCTCCCGATCGTACGAATCACCCATGAATTCTTCTCCTCTGAGCGCGCAAATGAGTCTATGCGCGGCTCAAACGCTACACCCATGATAGCAGGTTATATGGCAGCGTAGGCGCTCCATTCGCTGGCGCTCGAGGCGCTCCATCTGCAGGATTCGCGAAGCTATGACAAGCAAATGGAGGTGGCCGTCTACGGCGCAGGCGCGATCGGGAGTCTGGTTGGGGCGCGCCTCCACGAAGCCGGGGCCAGTGTGCGCCTGATCGGGCGTCAGGACCATGTCGACGCGATCCGCGCCAATGGGCTTCTCCTCAAGGACCAGGACGAGACCCGGCGGGTTCGCCTGCCGGCAACCACGACACTCCCGGACGACGCCGACATCATTCTGCTCACGGTGAAATCGCAGGACGTTACCAGCGCATGCCGCGATATCGCCGGGCTTCCTTCGAGCGCCACGGTCGTGACGATGCAGAACGGCGTCCGTTCAGACGGCGAGGCAGCCGGCATCCTCGGACGAGACCGCATCGTCGGGTGTGTTCTGAATATCAGCGCGACCTATCTCGAACCGGGCGTGGTCGAGCAAAATACCAGCGCCTTGCTACAGGTGGGCGCGCCCTTTCCGGAGTCGACCGCACGCGTTGACGCAGTCCTCACGCTGCTCAGCTCGGCGGTAAAGACCGAGCGCGTCCCCGATATCACCCGCGCCCGCTGGACGAAGCTGATGGCGAACCTGAACAACGCCATCATGGCGATCACCGGGTTGCCGATTGGAAAAGCGCTGCGCCACCCAGGGCTGGTGCGGCTATCGATTGCAACGATTCGTGAAGGCGTCAAAACCACCCAACTTGGCGGGTTCGGCCTCGATCAAAGCCGCCGGGCGCGCACCTTTCGTTTGATGTCGACACTTCCCATGCCGCTCGCCTACCTGGTGTTCGGCGGCCGGCTGGCCGGCAACTTCCCGCCTGAGAGTACGTACGGCCCATCAACCCTGCAGAGCCTCCAGCGTGGGTCAAGCAGCGAGCTCGAATACCTGAACGGTGAGATCGTGACGCTCGGCGAGCGGATCGGCCGCCCGACCCCCTACAACACCGGCCTGCTCGACGGCGGGCGCCGAGTCTTTGAGACGCATCGTCATATGACGGCGAAGGAACTGCTTCGCTCGTTCAGGTTTTGACCGGCGCGACGAGGTCAATAAACTGAGACCCATGACCACCGTTCTGGACCTGTTTTCGCCTGCGGCGCGCGCCTGGTTTTCGGGCGCCTTCCCGACGCCTACCGAGGTCCAGGATGGCGGCTGGCGATCGGTGGCGGCCGGCCAGCACACCCTGATGTCGGCACCGACCGGCAGCGGCAAGACGCTGGCGGCCTTCTTCTGGTGCATCGATCGGTTGGCGACCGAACCGGTCCCGGCCGAGGCTGAACGCTGTCGCGTGTTGTATGTTTCGCCGCTCAAGGCGCTCACCGTCGACATCGAGCGCAACCTGCAGGCACCCTTGCGCGGCATCGGTTTGCAGGCCGAGCGTCTGGGGGCCACCCTGTCGCCAATCACGGTGGCCATCCGGACCGGCGACACACCTCCGCGGGATCGCCGGCAGATCGAACGCCACCCGCCCGACATCCTGATCACCACGCCCGAGTCGCTTTTCCTGCTCCTGACCAGCGCGGCGCGGCAGATCCTGCCCAGCGTCCGGTGGGTGATCGTCGACGAGATCCACTCGATGGCGGAGACCAAGCGGGGCGCGCACCTCGCCCTCAGCCTTGAACGACTGGCTGCTATCACGCGGACGGAGCCGCAACGCATCGGGCTGTCGGCGACCCAGCGCCCATTGTCCGAAACCGCACGCTTTCTTGGCGGCACCAACCGCGAGGTCACCATCATCGACGCCGGCCGGGTCAAGCCAATGGAGATCACGGTCGAGGTCCCGGTCGAGGATATGGCGGATCTCGAGCGCGAGACCTCCACCCTGGCCCTCCCGCAGAGCGGTCCGGCGGCGCGGATCGGCCCCGAGCCCGACGGCCCCCGCCGAAGTATCTGGCCGGCGATCCATCCACGGATCCTGGAGCTGGTACGCCAGCACCGCTCGACCATCATCTTTGTCAACTCGCGGCGACTGGCGGAGCGGCTGGCCGCGGCAATCAATGAGCTGGCCGGCGAGGACCTGGTGCGCGCGCACCACGGCTCGATCGCGAAGGAGCAGCGCCTCTTAATAGAGGATGCGCTCAAGGCCGGCCGTCTCCCCGGGCTGGTCGCCACCTCCAGCCTGGAGCTCGGCATCGACATGGGCGCCGTCGACCTGGTCATCCAGGTGGAGTCGCCCACCAGCGTCGCCAGCGGGATCCAGCGGATCGGCCGCGCCGGCCATTCGGTCGGCGAGCCGTCGAAGGGCACCATCTTCCCCAAGTACCGGGGCGATCTGCTCGAGACTTCGGTCGTCGTCGACCGAATGCTGCGCGGCGAGATCGAAACGACCCGGGTCCCCCGCAATCCGCTCGATGTTCTCGCCCAGCAGATCGTGGCGATGTCCGCCATGGAGGAGTGGTCGGTCGCGGCCCTTTCGGAGTTGGTCCATCGCGCCTATCCCTTCAGCGATCTGGGGCCTCGCGCCCTGGAGTCGACACTCGACATGCTGAGCGGCCGTTATCCGTCCGATGAATTCGCCGAGCTGCGCCCGCGCATCGTCTGGGACCGCCTCGAAGGAACAATCCGTGGCCGCGCCGGCGCCCAGCGCCTGGCGGTCGTGAGTGGCGGGACCATCCCGGACCGTGGCTTGTTCTCCGTCAACCTGCTCGACGACGGCAAGCGCGTCGGCGAGCTGGACGAAGAGATGGTCTACGAGATGCGGCCTGGTGAAACCTTTGTGCTTGGGGCCACCACCTGGCGGGTCGCCGACATCACGCCTTCCCAGGTGATGGTGACGCCCGCGCCCGGCGAGCCGGGGCGGATCGCGTTCTGGCACGGCGACGCGCTGGGCCGGCCGGTAGAGGTCGGACGCGCCATGGGCGCGGCGATGCGCGAGCTGACCGCGATGGAGCCCGACGCCGCCGTCGCTCGATTGCAGCAGCGCTCGCGCTTCGATGATCGGGCGGCCAGCAACCTGCTCGACTACCTCTCGGACCAGGTTCAGGCAACTGGAACGGTGCCGACCGACCGCGCCATCGTGATCGAGCGCTTCCGTGATCAGCTCGGCGATTGGCGGCTGTCGGTGTTGACGCCGTTCGGGGCTCGCATCCATGCGCCCTGGGCGATGGCCGCGCGGGCGCGAATGCAGGAGCGGCTCGATCTCGAAGTCCAGATGATCTATACGGACGACGGATTTGCGCTCCGCCTCCCCGAGGCCGACCGGGCGCCGGACATCGAGGACCTGCTGCTCGACCCGGAGGAGGTCCGCGAGCTTGTCACCGCACAGCTGCATGGGTCGGCCCTCTTCGCCTCGCGCTTCCGCGAGAATGCGGCCCGGGCGCTGTTGCTGCCCCGGCGCCGGCCGGGTGAGCGCACCCCGCTGTGGCAGCAGCGGCAGCGCAGCCATGACCTGCTGCAGGTGGCCGGCAAGCACCCTGAGTTCCCGATCCTGATCGAAACCTACCGTGAGTGCCTGAGCGACGTGTTCGACATGGATGGCCTGCGTGACCTGATGAGCGCGATCCGGGCGCGGGAGGTCCGCACCGTCGTGGTCGACACGGAGCGCGCCTCGCCCTTTGCCTCCACCCTGGTGTTCGATTACATCGGCCAGTACATGTACGAGGGCGATGCCCCCCTGGCGGAGCGGCGGGCGCAGGCGCTGACACTGGATAAGGAGCTCCTGGCCGAGCTGCTCGGCACCGAAGAACTTCGGGAGCTGCTCGATCCACGGGCGATCGAGATCCTCGAACTGGAGTTGCAGGGTCTCCTTAAAGAGCGCTGGCCGCGGGACACCGATGAGGCTGCCGACCTGCTCCGGCGGCTCGGCGACCTGACGATGGCTGAAGCCGAGGCCCGCGGGATCCGCGCGGAATGGCTCGCTGAGCTGGAGCGGGAACGCCGCGCCACTCGGGTCCGCATCGCCGACGAGGAGCGGTGGATCGCCGCCGAGGACGCTGCGCGTTATCGCGACGCGCTGGGCGTGGCACTGCCGGTTGGTCTACCCGACGCGTTTCTCGAAAAGACGGACGAGCCGCTGGCGTCCCTCCTGATCCGCTGGGCAAGGACACACGTCCCCTTCTTCAGCGCCGACCCGGCGACGCGCTGGGGACTGCCGGTGCGGGAGGTTGAACAGGCGCTGCGACGCCTCGCCGGCCGCGGCAACGTGATGGCCGGCGAGTTCCGGCCCGGCCATGCTGGGCGTGAGTACTGCCATCCAGACGTGCTCCGGTCGCTGCGCCGGAAGTCACTGGCGGCGTTGCGCCGCGAGGTCGAGCCGGTGCCGGTTGAGGTCCTCGGCCGCTTTCTACCGAGCTGGCATGGCGTCGGAATCCAGGCGAGCGGGCTCGATCGGCTCACCGAGATCGTCTTCCAGCTGCAAGGCTGTGCCATCCCGGCATCGGTGCTCGAACGGGATGTGCTCCCGGTCCGCGTGCGCGAGTACCGGCCGCAACTCCTCGACCAGCTGATCTCGATGGGGGAGGTTGTCTGGACGGGCCGGGGATCGCTGGGCAGCTCGGACGGGCGAGTCGCGCTGTATCTGCGGTCTGACGCGCCACGGTTGATCCGGGAGCCGGACGATCGACCGGGCGGCGAGCTTCACGAGCGCTTACGCGATCACCTGCAAAGCCGCGGCGCATCCTTCTTCCGCGACCTCTATTACGCGACCGGCTCGAGTGACGAGGACGCGGTTCTGGACGCGCTCTGGGACATGGTCTGGGCCGGCGAGGTCACGAACGACACCTTTCTCCCGCTGCGGATGCTCGGTCCACGGATGCGTCGCAATCCGCGCCGGCCATTGATGCGGCTGGGGCCGCCGACAGCAGCCGGCCGCTGGTCCCTGGTCCGCGATCTCCTGCACCCGCAGCTGTCGAGCACCGAGCATCTCCATGCGATGGCCGGCGTGCTCTTACAACGATACGGCGTCCTGACCCGCGAGGCGGCGCTCGGCGAAAGCATCAGCGGCGGCTTCGTTTCGCTGTACCCTGTGCTGCGGGCCATGGAGGAGGCCGGCAAGATCCGGCGCGGCTACTTCATCGACGGCCTGGGCGGCCTGCAGTTTGCGCTGCCGGGCGCCGTCGACCGGCTTCGCGGGGCGCGCGATGAGGAATCAAAGGTCGTGGCGCTGGCGGCCACCGACCCGGCGAGCCCGTACGGAACGACCATCGCCTGGCCCGTACGCGAATCGCGGATGGCCCGCGCCGCCGGTGCGTATGTCGTGCTCGATGGTGGTGAGCTGCGGTTGTACCTGGAGCGTGGGGGCCGTTCGTTGCTCACGGTCGGCGAGGTGCAACTAGCCCACCTTCGTGCGCTGGCGGGGATCGCCGCCCGCGTGGGGAAGCTCGAGATCCAGAGCATCGATGGCGACGTCATCAAAGGCTCCCGCCTGGAAGGCACCCTCCGCGAGGCCGGGTTCGGCACGACCCCGAAAGGGGTGGTCCTCTGGCCGGAGCGCCGGCCCGTCCTTGCCTGAAGGCGACACGATCTGGCGGACGGCCGCCGCGTTGCGGCGACGTCTCGCCGGGCACCTGGTCCGGGAGGCTCGGCCGGCGGCGATCGCGCGGCTAAAGGGTCGGCGGCTCGAGGCCGTCGACGCAAACGGCAAGCACCTGCTGATGCGATTCGAGGGTGGGATGACGCTGCATTCGCACATGCGGATGAGCGGTGCGTGGCACCTCTACCGGCCAGGCGAGCGCTGGCGACAGCCGGAGCGGTACGCCACGGTAGTGCTGACCTTCGAGGACACCGTCGCCGTGTGCTTTAAGGCTCCCGTCATGGAGCTGGTCCTCGACGAGCGCCTCCCGGTCGCCCACCTGGGACCCGACATCCTCGTCAATCCGTTCGACCTGGATGACGTGATCCGGCGCGCCCGCCAATCGGATGCCCTCAGTATTGGAGAACTGCTCCTCGAACAACGGGTCTGCGCCGGCATCGGCAACATCTATAAGTGCGAGACGCTATGGGCGCTGCGGCTCGATCCCTGGACGCCGCCGGCAAAACTCGATGAGACGGCGCTGCGCCGGATCTACACGACGGCCCGGCAGCTCATGCGACG
>Ga0066652_100001424_pt1 | contig 12424 bp, 5 predicted proteins | sample GraSoiAngelo_101_FD_71413 | JGI IMG/M metagenome (GOLD analysis project Ga0066652, IMG submission 71413) | Grasslands soil microbial communities from the Angelo Coastal Reserve, California, USA - 14_0903_02_30cm | ecosystem: Environmental > Terrestrial > Soil > Grasslands | place: USA...
CAAAAATGTTTCATACAATTTTTTTAAAAGATTATTATCGATGAAAATAAAATTCGTTTTCTAAGTCCTGCTCCCGGCTGCCCATTTAAAGTTAATCTTTACAATGACTACGCAGGCAAATAAATAATAAACTCACTTCCTTCACCTTCCTTTGTTTCCACTTTCAGTTCGCCACCATGTGCTTTTACAATATCGTAACTCAAAGATAAACCCAACCCTGTTCCTTGTCCAGTTGGTTTAGTTGTAAAGAATGGTTGAAAAATTTTATCCAATATTTTTTGTGGAATGCCATTGCCATTATCCTTAACTCTTATCTCGATCTTATCGTTTGCTTTTTTTGTACTAACTGAAACAATTGGTTCATAGCCGTCATCGAGTTGCTTCTTCTTTTCTGTAACAGCATAAAAGGCATTATTGATCAAATTAAGGATCACTCTTCCTATGTCCTGCGAAATAATATTTAATTTTCCAATGTTATTGTCAAAGTCAGATTCAAACTTTGCATTGAAAGATTTGTCTTTGGCTCTTAATCCATGATAAGCCAATCGTAGATACTCATCAGCTTAAGCATTGATATCTGTTGGTTCCTTTTGGCCACTGCTGGCACGACTATGCTGCAGCATTCCTTTGACGATCCCGTCGGCCCTTTTACCATGATGAAGAATTTTTTCGAGGTTTTGTTTTACTTCATCAGCAATATTTTTTGCTTCATTTGTATCTCCTTTATCCAACTCGGTTTTCATTTCATCGATCAGCTCATTACTTACTTCAGAAAAATTATTGACAAAATTCAATGGGTTTTGAATTTCATGAGCAATGCCTGCAGTGAGTTCTCCCAATGAAGCCATTTTTTCTGATTGCACAAGTTGCTGTTGGGTTTCTCTCAGATCTTGCAGCGAATGCTTAAGCTCTTTAGTTCTATTTAAAACTTTTTCTTCCAGCAGGATATTTTGCTTTCTTAAATTCCTGGAACGATATTGAATAATTCCATATATCATTCCTCCAACAATAATTATTGCTAACATGCGGAACCACCATGTTTGCCAAAACGGAGGGTTGATATTTATCTTAAAAATCCTTTCCGGGCTATTAAATTCATTATTAGAATTAGCCGCCTGGATTATTAATTTATATGAACCCGGCTGCAAGTCTTCATAACGTATGATATGATCCGATGAATATTCCCAATCTCCTACTTTATCATTTCTCTCAAGTTTATATCTTATCTGTCCTTTTTGCCTTGAAAAAAAATCAATGATGCCAATTTCAATGCGTATCGTATTCTGGTTGTATCTAAGTGATAATTCATCTAGTTGATCTGGATCAGTAGCGAGTAAATATGGTTTCTGGTTGACAGAAATGGAGCGCAGATAAGCAGATGGAATAACAACAGAAGAATATGTTTTAGGATTGATGCGATCCAATCCCCACTGAAGAGGTGCTATTCCAACTTTTGATCCTACGCCAAAATAGATATTCCCCACTGCATCCTTTGCAGAGGGTGCATACCATTCGTAATCCTGTTTATAATAGCCATCCGACTCTGAAAGGAAGCTGATAGTACCAGTAGTTACATTAAGCTGGCCTGCCGTTTTTGATTCCGTGACGAACCAAATATTGCCATTGTTGTCCAAAATCATATTCAGGGTTTCACCGCCGTACCCCTCCTTTCGCCCATATGATTTGATCAACCGGAATTTATTATCGAAATGTATCAATTCTCTTGCAAGACCTGCCCAATATGTTTTATCTTTTTCATTGTACAGTAAAAAATAATACTGAAGGCTATCAAATGGATGAGTCATGCTTGTCCATTTGCCGTCTGTGTTCTCTAAAGTGAAATTAGGAAGTGCACCTCCATGTTGTAAAAACAAATAACGGTCTTCTACCATTGTCATTCCGCCAAAGCCGGTCGAACCTGGTTTGATTGAAAATATAAGGTTAGCAACCAAACTATCTTTTTTAATTTCAAATACACCATGTAGTTCATCACAAAAAATGAGACCATCCTTATAAGCTTTTATAAGAGTAGGTGCTACCACGAATGTATCGATAAGTGAAGGTCCATCTTTGAAAACAATTTGTCTGCATTGCCTTGTTTTCATATCCATTTCATACATCTTCATTCCATAGTATTCATAAATGTTCTGAGTACCTGCACGCAACCATGCCTTTTGCTGAACGGTATCGATATAAACAGGTATAATGGCCTGTCCTTGTAGTCCCGAAAAGTCTTTTTGCCTCAACACTTCAAATGATTCAGTAACCGGATCAAAAATGTTGAGCCCATCGGCAGTGCCGATCCACAGTTTTCCGCCCGGCCCCGGAATGATAGTGGATATAAGACCGCTACTTAAAAAATCTTTTTTTCCAGGATTTGGCGTATATCTTTTTGCACGTGGTTCAAAAGGTATCAGTTGGAAAATACCGTGACCATTCCAATTCGATGTCCAAATGATCCCATCCCGATCACAATAAACATGAAGATTAGATTCTCCTGTTTGTTGTTGCAAACTGAGATCGGTAAAGACAGGTTGTATCTGCTCAGATTTCGGGTCATAAATAAGAATTCCTTTATTGGTGGTAGCAAACCAGATCCTTCCTTTTGGGTCAATATCGATTCCTACATAGCGATCATACTCTTTCAGTTTGACAAGGTCAGCCAAAGCCCCAATGAGTTGAAATTTTTTAGCATCCAGTGAAAATTCCAGCAGCCCTTCGCCGCTATTGATCCAGATAGAGTGTCTTTTTACATCATAGTGCATGTCTTCTGCATCGTGCCTATAATGAAAAACTCCTTTTCGGAAACAGGGCCATGAATAATATTCTATTTTACCAGTCAGTGAAATTTGTAAAAGTTTTCTTTTCTCTTCACCCGACCATTGCGGCATCATCCAAAAACTCTTTGTTCTTTCATCAAAAAAAGATTGGTTTGCATTCCAACCGATACCCGGATCATTTTCTTTTGCAAATCGTAAAAGAACTTTTCTTTTAAAAGTATAAATGTTGAATGCCGTGATCAGGCCGCCTGGTTCTATGCAATACATTGAATCTTTAGTAGCCCAGAATGGTGCAACCAGGCGTCTTGAATTCAACTGTGTAAAAGGAGAATCTATATAAGGAGGAAAATTCGTGAAGGTGTCAGCCTTAATATCATATCTCGAAACACCTTCCTTTGTGCCCATCCAGATATTATGCAAGCTGTCTTCTTCAAATATAGAGACAGTATCCGAATTGATAGCACCACTTTTTACCTTTTCAGGAAAGTATTTTTTGAAGACTGATCCATCGAAGCGACTGAGCTCCGCATTTCCACTCCCTATCCAAAGAAAACCTTTTGCATCTTTAAACATTGTGTTGGCCATGTTACCGGGCAATCCTTGTTCCTCGTTCCAATGAATGACACTGTATTGTTCTGGCTTAATTTCTTTTTTGAGTTGCTGAGAAAAAGTGTGATTGCTTGCCAGGCAGAAAATTGAAAACAGAAATCGTATGATTGTTTTCTTTGCCAATGCTGATAACGATTTTTAAAATGACAAGATCACTTTATTATTTAATAACCGGGATTCTGTTTCATTTTAGGAATGCCGTCCGCACCGGCACTTAAGTCTATTTGTGTTTGTGGTATCGGAAAGTATTCATTTTTGCTTTTTGTGAAATGCGCATCATTTAAATAAGATCTGAGAGTCTTTTCTTTTAGGAAGTAAGAATTTATTTCGGCATCTGCAATTCCCCACCTTACCAGATCAAAAAAACGATGACCTTCCATTCCTAATTCAAGCATCCTTTCATAACGAATTGCCTTTAATGCAAAGTCTTTTCCCTTTGCTGTAAAATCTCCTGCCGGGTAAGGTCCAATAAAATAGTTTGCGGCAAGATGTGCATCATCAGTATAAGAACCTCCCTGCGGGTTATTATCATTAAGATATTTGTGCACCCAATATTCATGATGATCCTTCATCCTGTTCCTGATCATATTTACGTATTGTTGTGCTTTATCAAGGCTACCGATCTCTGCTTCTACTTCTGCAGCCCATAACAGTATATCAGCATAGCGTATAAGATTTACATTATTGGTAGTGGTGCCATTGGTCCAGTATGCCTGATCGGTTAAAGTGTATAGTTGTGATTTGTAATAAGCGTTCTTTATGGGACTATATGGACCAAAATAATCTTGACGTCTGATCCAATCTTTACCTGGATTGTTGCCCCAGTCCAAATAAGGAATCCCTCTTCTCCCTACGGTCCAATCAAGACGTGGATCAAGTGTGCCACCATAGGGAATAAATGTTGGGTCTGAAGATTCATATCCTTCATCATTTGTAACATCAACGTTATTAAAGTTCGTCAGATCGGGTAATCCCGTTACCGGATCTGTTTTAAAATGATTGACGAGATATTGAGAGGGCTGAAAAAAACCGCAACAATCTGCCTGGCTAGGTACAAAAGGAAAGTTAAGAACATCACCATAGTTGCCGTTATAACCTTCAGAACGATCATTTACTGACATCTGCACACTAAATACCGACTCGGAACTGTTCCTGGTTTCCGGGTTGAAATTATCAGCGTATTTTACAAGTTTATATTTACCGCTAGCTATGATCGTTTCTAACAAAGGCTTTGCCTGTGTAAACTTTTTCTGAAACATAAATGCTTTAGCGAGCAGCGCCATCGCAGTATATTTCGTGGCCCGTCCCACAGCATTGCTATAAGGAATATCACTCAAACTATCCATGGCGTATTTAAGATCTCTTTCAATATCAGGCCATATATCTTTTTCATTACTTATATGATAATTCCCATTTCCATAAGTAATTGTTTCATCAATATAAGGTACATTTTTCCATATTTTCTTTGCTTCGAAATGATAATGAGCCCGCAAAAACCTGGCTTCAGCAGCAATTCTTTTTTGGTCTTCTGCCAAAATATCTTTTGCCTTTGGCATAATGCGGAGCACTTCGTTTGCTCTTTGTATTCCCTCATATACGATACGCCACTTTATCAGTAATGGATCTATATAAGCAGTTGATTTAAATTTTTCAATAATCACCACCATGCCATTTTGGTCACCAGGTTCACTACCAGAGTATGCTTCGCTACCACATATGCTTCCATATATCCAATTTGATGCGGCTGAGTACCAGTTACCATCAATATCACCGTTAATTCCATCCAGTAATGAATAAGCACCAATCAGTAAACCTTCGACACCCTTTTTATTTGTCAAAGCAGCTTCGTCCAGTTTTCCGATCGGACGTTTATCCAAGTAAGATTTTCCGCAGGTACAAAATAAAATTGCGCCTGCCAGAATGATCAAATAAAACTTAATCTTTTTCATAAAAGATCTTTGTTATAATTAAAAATTCAAACCTATTCCGAATACAAATTGTTTTTGGTTGTTTGGGAAATTTCCAAAATCAATTCCAAAGGAAGCACTGCTGCCCGACAACTCAGGATCAAGCCCGGTATATTTAGTAATTGTAAACAGGTTAACAGCCTGAACGTACAGCCTTAGTTTTTCCATCTTAATTTTTTGTAACCATGATCTTGGTAGCGTATATCCTAATATCATTGACTTGTTACGGAAATAAGAACCATCTTCAACGACATAGGAATTCACAACCTGGTTGGTGCTAAAATTATTATCCAACTCGGCTATGGGTAAGTGCGCATTTGTATGTTCGGGGGTCCATGAATCATACAGCAACCCTTTACTTTTAGCCCCACGAGACGAGTAGAAATCAGTAAATGATTTTGGAGCGTTTACAACCTCATTACCGAAGCTGCCATAAAAAAAGACTGTAAAATCAAAGTTTTTATAATTAATACCGAAATTGAGACCAAGAGTAAGATCAGGATTTGGATTTCCAATATAAATCCTGTCTTCAGCATTGACGGTATCATCGCCATTTACATCAAGATATCTAAACCGCCCAGGTTTTTTTTCATCCTGGTAAGGTGCCTTACTCACTTCGCTTGCATCTTTAAAAATACCGATCACTTTAAAACCATAAAACGAACTTATTGGATGACCGACCTCATTCTTTACATACGAATCCGGTTCAAAAGAATTCCGATTATTTAGTTTAATGATCTTATTTGCATAGGAAGAAATTGTCACCGTTGCATCCCAACTCCAGTCCTTCGACCAATGACCCTTTGATCCGAGTAAAATGTCAATGCCTTTATTTTCTACAATACCAACATTAATATTGGGTGGAGTTGCAGAACCTAATATTGCAGGTAACAAGACGGGGAATAATAATCCTTTTGCTTTTTTCTTATACAGATCAACATTCATTGACAGTTTTCCATTCCAGAAAACGGATTCAAAGCCAATATTTGTAACAATATCTTCCTGCCAACCTGTATTGGGGTCTCCAATGCGAACAACGCGATACCCCTGGCGAGAACTGTTACCAGAACCGGATATATCATAATAAGAAGTTGTAGGGCTATAACCGTATAATGTATATTGGTTTGCAGGATCAGTATTTCCATAGAATCCACTCTTACCCCAACTTGCCCTTAACTTTAATTCATCTATCCATTTAGACTGGTTTATAAAATTTTCTTCGGAAATACGCCAGGCAGCGCTTACAGCCGGAAACCATCCGTACCTGTTTTGTGGCCCAAAAAAAGAAGCACCGTCTTTTCTTAAAGTTGCCCTTAAGAAATATTTTTCTTTGAATCCATAATCAACCTGGCTGATAAATGCAAATAATGAAGAGGCACTTGCATCACTATAGACCGCATTAGGTATACCGTTAGAAAGCAACCGGAAATTCGGATCATTAGAATAAAGACCAATGCTTCTGCCACCGACCTCTTTAAAATAATTATTAATTGCTTCTGTTCCTATCAAAGCACTAATGTGATGATCACTTTTTAAAGTTTTGGAGAACTTTATGGTATTTGTCCAGGTCCAGGATCTGTGATAACCGGAAACTTCCGTGAAAGAATTGTTTGTAAGTGAGTCACTGCTATTATTAGCCAACGAAGAATTAACTATTAAGGGTTGATAAGTCGAGTAATCAAACCGATTAGAAAGATAATTATTTATGTTACCACCGAAACTTGTACGAATGGTGAAGTTTTTTAAAAGATCCACTTCAGCATAAACATTTCCAAATGTTTCCCATGATTGGGATTTGTCATCCTTTGCTATTACTCTTAAAGCAACAGGGTTTTCGGAGAAAGCATTTGGAAAAAAATGTGCCCAACCACCTCCGATATCATAAACCGGCAGCAACGGATCTGTTGTTATAGCCTGCAGTTTCCCATGATCAGCAATTCCTCCTTTATCACCGTAGGACCATTGCAGGTTTTCTCCAATGCGGATCGTATTGAGAACATTAAACTCTGTGTTGATGCGTGTCGTGAATCTTTTGAACCATGTGTTTAACAAAGTTCCATTCTGATCCAGGTAGCCAACAGAAAAAGCGTATTTGTTCTTCTCATTAGCGCCAGAAACGGTTAACGAATGATTTTGACTCAATGCAGGCTTATATAATTCATGGAACCAGTCTGTACCTGTTTTATTGGCTTCAACGATCTGGTAAATGTTTCCATTTGCAAAATCAATATTGTGCAAAGCAGGGTTTGCGGCCGGATCACCGGCAAGAAGTTGCTTATTTATCCCCGCTATAAAATAATCGGGTAATACAGGCGTTGGACCACTACCATATAATGGATCATTAAGAGGCTGGTTTGAATTTTTTAATGCCAGCCATGTGAGATCAGCCATTTCCTGGGGATCCAAAAGATCACCACCATATTTTAATGGGCGTTGTGTTCCTATATAAAAATTGTAACTAATTTTTGATCGACCCTGTTTGCCACTATGCGTAGTGATCACAAGAACTCCATTTGCACCACGTACTCCATAAATTGAATAAGCTCCCGCATCTTTCAACATCTGCATTGATTCAATATCATTTGGATTAAGACTGTTGATATCTCCCTGTACGCCATCAATTATATATAAAGGAGTAACATCACCGAAATTTCCAATACCATGTAAGCGAACATTACTGGGACCACCCGGAAGGCCAGAAGTAATAACAGTTAACCCGGCGACTCTTCCCTGCAGCATTTGTTCAACCTGTCCTGCCGGAATTGATGTAAGATCTTTAGGTTTTACAATAGCGACGGAGCCCGTTATTTCTTTTACCTTTTGCGCCGTATAACCTGTCATTACCACTTCGTCAAGAATAACCGTTGCTGCTTGTAAAATGATTTTTAAACTTGTTTCATTACTTATTTTTATTTGTTGGGTTTTATAACCAACAAATGAGATCTCCAATACATCTCCTGTCTTTACAGTTATATTAAATGTACCATCGTTTAATGATACAGTCGTAAAGTTTGTTCCATTAATTGTTATGGTAGCACCTGCGAGAGGAAGGTTGTTTTCACCTGATACCGATCCGGAAATTTTTTGTTGTGCAAATGAAGAAGAACAAAATAAAAAAAAGCAACAGGTTAAAATGATAGAAACCGATCTCATTGCAAGCTTCTTACAATGAATTTTCCCGGTTGAAAATGCTGTGGCGGGTAGCATCTCCAACCTGTGTATGGAGGCGGTGGCGGCCATCGTTAGTTCAGTATTTAAATGTATCCTAAATAAACTAAGCCTCAAAACTTAATATTGCTACTAACAAATATTCTATTTAGCTGGCAAAACAATAGTAAATGTTGAGCCTTCCCGGTCTTTCGTGTCCACTTTCAATTCGCCACCGTGTGCTTTCACAATATCATAACTTAACGATAAGCCCAAACCTGTTCCTTGTCCTGTTGGCTTTGTAGTAAAGAACGGTTGAAAGATCTTATCTAATACTTTGGGAGGAATTCCATTGCCATTATCTTCAACTATTACTTCAATAGCACCATTCATCTTTTTTGTACCTACCGTAACAGTTGGTTCATAATTATTATCCACCGAGGATTTAGCGTAGGCGGATTTTTTTTCTGCAACAGTATAAAAAGCATTTGTAATTAAATTAAGAATGACCCGTCCAATATCCTGTGGCACGATCTTGATGCTACCGATCGTTTCATCAAGATCTGTTTTCATCATTGCATTAAATGATTTGTCTTTTGCTCTTAGTCCGTGATAGGCCAATCTTAAATATTCATCTGCCAACGCATTAATATCTGTTGGTTCCTTTACACCACTACTGCTGCGGCTATGTTGCAACATGCCTTTCACAATAGCATCTGCTCTTTTGCCATGGTGATTTATTTTTTCCTCGTTATCGATGATATCTTTAGCAATTAATTTTACTTCGCTTAAATTTCCTTTATCAATTTCATCATTCATTTCAATCAATAGTTCCTTATTTACATCAGAAAAATTATTAACAAAGTTTAATGGGTTTTGAATTTCATGGGCAATGCCAGCTGTAAGTTCCCCGAGAGAGGCCATTTTCTCCGACTGAATAAGTTGGGACTGGGTTGATTTTAATTCAGATAATGTGCTTTCAACTTTTTGCTTCTGTAGTTGCAGTAAAACATTTGCTTTATGTTTCACTTTATTGTTTCGGTAAAGAATGATCCCTATCACCAAAAACACAGTGGAAATGGTAATGACAGCATAGAGCGTCAGCTTGTTTTGAAACTGCATCCTGTTTGTTTCTATCTCCTGTTGTCGCAACTGTTCATTAAACGTGAGATTCTGTACGGCCCTGGATTTTTCTTTGTTAAACAAGCTATCATTAGTGGCAATACGTAATTCCAAATATTTGAGTGCACTGTCATTGTTGTGCTTCAGCCGGTAATTCTGTGCCAGGATCGTGAGTGCATCCAACACTGGTTTCCTGAAGATGGACAGATGAGGTTTGTTTAAAACTTCTTTTGCATACCAGGTGGAAGAATCTATATTTCCTGTTTCATGGTATACGCCTGCTATCAGGGCGTAAGTGTCAGCAATGTCGAAATAATTTTTAAGCCTGACCGCATCAGGAAGTAGTGCATAAAAGTAATCTAAGGCTTTTTGATAATTTTTCTTTTGCGCTTCAAGAGTCCCGAGCCGATCAAGCGTATAACCCGATAAATAATGATCTGCTTTTTCCCATTCATATGCTTTAGACAAATAAAATGAAGCGGAATCAATTTGATTTTTGATGCTGAATACAGATCCAATAGTGGTGTAAGGAAAAACTCCAAGAAGTTTCCGGGAAACACTCGTTAATTCGAATAAATTCTTTGAAAGCCTGGCATATTTTAATGCCTCATCACTATCCCCTGCTTGCATATAAAAAAGGGCCAACTCTTCATATGTTGCAATGACCTTATAATCGTCTTTCAAATCCTTATAAAGATTCAAGGCCTTGAGGCCTGCCTCTATGGCTTTATCATAATTTCCCGATGCCCAAAAAGCCCATCCATAAGAAAACATGGCGGCTGCTTCACCTTCTTTATACTTCAATTGTCTTGCAATGCGGATCGCTGTTTGCGCATAGGCTATGCTTGAATCCACCTGCAAAAAGGAATAAGTAAAACTTAAGTTTGAGTATAAAAACACTTTGGCTGAATCTGAAGTGGATTTAGATACTAACAACTTAACGCTATCTATATCTGGAAGAAATTGAGATTCGCCGAAGTAAAAGAATTGTATCAATAGTATCGTGAGCAAAATTCTTTTCATAGCGATCGTTTCGTGAGAAGTTTTTTTATATGTGATTTCATACAATTATTAAATATTTGGCAATTGAATAGTAAACTCACTTCCTTCTCCTTCCTTCGTTTCCACTTTTAACTCGCCACCATGTGCTTTTACAATATCATAACTCAAACTTAAACCCAATCCCGTTCCTTGTCCAGTTGGTTTGGTGGTAAAGAATGGTTGAAATATTTTATCCAGAACTTTTTGTGGTATACCATTGCCGTTATCAGCCACTTTTATTTCCACTTTACCATTCGCCCCTTTTGTGCTAACTGAAACCGTTGGCTCGTATCCGTTTTGACCGTGTTTCTTCTTTTCATCCACAGTATAAAATGCATTATTTATCAAATTGAGAATTACCCTTCCCATATCCTGCTGAATGATATTGATGCTGCCAATGCTTTCGTCAAAATCTGTTCTCATCGTTGCATTAAACGATTTGTCTTTTGCTCGCAGACCATGATAAGCCAATCTTAAATATTCATCAGCTAATACATTGATATTTGTTAGTTCTTTTACACCGCTACTGCTGCGACTATGCTGCAACATGCCTTTCACAATAGCATCTGCTCTTTTACCGTGATGATTTATTTTTGATTCATTCTCTTTTATATTATCTGCGATCTCATTTACCAATTGCACATTGCCTGTTGCCAATTCTGTTTTTAATTCATCAACCAATTCTTTATTTATTTCAGAAAAATTATTTACGAAGTTCAAAGGGTTTTGTATCTCATGCGCAATACCCGCAGTAAGCTCTCCTAAAGAAGCCATTTTTTCGGATTGAATAAGTTGTGCCTGGGTAGCCTTTAGATCTTCAAGTGTTATTTGCAACGCTGCTTTCTGTTTTTCTAATTGTGTTGATTTAAGTTCCAATTCTGTGGTACGTTCGGCTACAAGAGTTTCCATATTTTCAGAATACTGCCGTAATGAATGTGTCATCTGATTGAAATTATGAGAAAGAAAACCAAGTTCATCTTTAACCTCTACCGGAACTTCAACATTCAGATCTCCGGCATTTACCCGTTGTACGCCATCTAAAACTTCTTTCAAGGGACGAAGCAGATTCTTTTTTACAAACACATTGAATAATAATATAATTATTAACGTCATTACCGGTACCAGCATAGCAAGTATGTTTACAGCATCTTGCACGGGCCTCCCTTCTGCGGTTTGTGAAATATATCCTGCTGGTAAGATCATGAACCCTAATAAGCCCAATAATAAAAGTGTAACGAAGAGCATGATCCCAACCAGTTTTACCTGGAATGTGGTGTATTCCTCTGCATAATTTACATAGTTGATGGCAAACCAGGCAAGAGATGTTAATGAGATGGCATGAAAAACCATAAAGACATTATAAGATAGGAACCTAATACCCGCCAAAGGAATAATAAAATTCAGGCACAATACAACAAACAAGGCACTCCACCATGCAAATGCCCGGAAGGCCTTTTTGTCTCTGGTGGCTGACGTTATATTTTTAGTTCCGGTTGTATACGACCCGTGGCCTGCTTTTCGCAATAACACTGCAATGCTCCACAGGTAGGCAAAAATATAAATGGAAAATAATGCTAAGTAGAATGTATTTGAGAAGATGGGATCATTAATTATGTTAGGAAGGAGAATTGCATTTATGAGTATTATCAAAAAGGTTAAAACTGCAATCATTTCTCTCCGGAAAAATTGCTTACGATAATTATAACAAAACCATACATGGCAAATGACCAGCCACCCGTTTGCGACATCCTGCACTGT
>Ga0066652_100001426_pt1 | contig 12422 bp, 9 predicted proteins | sample GraSoiAngelo_101_FD_71413 | JGI IMG/M metagenome (GOLD analysis project Ga0066652, IMG submission 71413) | Grasslands soil microbial communities from the Angelo Coastal Reserve, California, USA - 14_0903_02_30cm | ecosystem: Environmental > Terrestrial > Soil > Grasslands | place: USA...
CGCCAGCCGCGACCGGATGTCCTCGCGCGGCGCCCCCGGATCGAGCGGACGCGCGTCGTGATGCGCGCGCACCAGCGCGACGACGCGCTGTCGCAGCTCATCGAGCACGTCGTTCGCGAACCAGCGATCCCCGACGCGGGACAGCTCCTTCTGCCGTGCGGCGAGCGCAGCCGCGCCACTCGGCGCGACGCCAACGCGCACCGCGATCGCGGAATCGGTCAGGCCATGCGCGCCGCGCTCGCGCGCGAACACGCGCAGCCGCTCGCTGTCGGACATGGCGAGCTTCTCCATCGGCCGGGCTCGGCGGGGCGCGTCGGGATCGGTGATCACTCCGCCGCCGATCGTCGCGAGCGGGGACGCCGATCGCAGCACGAACCGATCGCCTCCGCGGGCGACGACGGGTTCGTCGAGCGCGATGCGGACTGTCCGTGACGTCCCCGGCGCGACGGGCGAGCCGGCCGCCACGACTCGCGCACCCACGTCGGCGGTGGCGAGGTGAAAACGAACCCTGGTGCGCGGCCGCAGCTCCGGGGCGGTGTCGAGCATGGTGACGTCGGCGCGGAGGATGACCGCGGCCTCCCAGTCGCGCAGCGTCACCAACGTCGCGCCCCGCGCGGCGACCTGAGTCTCCACGTTGGCGAGCGCGATGGCCGCGCGCGTGCCCGGCTCCACGCGCGCCACCGGCGCGCCATGACTCTGGGCGCCGCGCACGCGAGCCGTCGCGCCCGACGGCAGCAGCCGCACGGTCTCGTCCGCAGCCAGGGAACCGGACCACACCGTGCCGGTGACGACGGTGCCCGTGCCCTTCACGCTGAACGCGCGATCGACCGGCATCCGGAAGAGATCGTCCGCGGCGCGTGGATGCGCGCGCGTGGCGGCATCCGCGATCGCGGAACGCAGATCGTCCAGTCCCCGCTGCGACACGACGGACGTCGGGACGACCACGGCGTCGCGATATCGGGTGTCCTGCAACAGCTGCTTCACGTCCTCCGTCACGAGCTGCAGCCAGTCGGCCTCGACGAGATCCACCTTCGTCAGCGCGACGATCAGCTCCCTCACGTCGAGCAGTTGCAGGATGGCGACGTGCTCGCGCGTCTGCGGCATGGGGCCTTCGTCCGCCGCGATGACGAGCACGGCGAGATCGATCCCGGTTGCGCCGGCGAGCATGGTACGCACGAAGGCTTCATGTCCGGGGACGTCGACCACGCCGAGCGTGATGTCGCGGCCCTGATGCTGGAGATGCAGTGGCGCGAACCCGAGGTCGATCGTGATGCCGCGCCGCTTCTCCTCCGGCAGGCGGTCGGTGTCGACACCGGTCAGCGCGTGCACCAGCGACGTCTTGCCGTGGTCGATGTGACCAGCGGTGCCGAGGATCATGCCGCGGACCAGCCTCCGCGTTCCCACAGCTCGTACGCCCGCAACGTACGGCCGTCGTGCAGGTGGAACGTGAGAAACTCCCGCAGCAGCCGCTGATGCGCCCGCGCGTCGGCCTCGGTGAAATCGGTCACGACCTCACCGCGCATCCAGCCGTCGATCGCGGCGCGTGCGGGCCCCGGCACCTTGCGGCCGCCGGGGGCGAGCGACGCGCAGCGCGCGCAGAGCACGCCACCCGCCGGGTGGCTGAACAGCGCCAGCGCGTCCTCCGCGATCGGGGCGCCGCATTCGACGCAGGCGTCGAGCATCGGTCCGAAGCCGAGCGTCGCGACGATCTGCCACACGCCGGCCAGCGTCACCTCGCGCGCATCGCGGTCGTGCTGCGTCGCCAGCGCGTCGAGCGCGATGGTCAGCGCGTCGAACAACTCGGCGTCGGCTCCCTCGCGCCCGAACGAGAGGGCGATTTCGGCGATCGTCTCCGCGCCGTGAAAGCGCTCGAGGTTCTCGCCCAGCTCGGTCCGAGTGCGCACGTCCTCGAACCCGCTCAGCGTGTCCAGGTCGCGCCCCGGCTTCGTGTGCAGAAACGCCGTGCCCTGCGCAAACAGGTCCAACCCGCTGCCGAATCGCCGATGCGACTTGCGCGCGCCCTTCGCGAGCCCCGAGCGCATGCCGGCGTCGCGCGTCACCAGACGCACGATGCGGGACGACTCGAGATAGTCGAACCCGTGGAGCACGATGGCTTCGCTCACCAGCAGCGGCATGTCCCAATTTACCTGTGGTCATCCCGAGCGGAGCGCTCCGCCCCGACGGTTAATACTTCGCGCGCATTCCCACGCTCACCGTGCGCCGCGGCGCCAGGTAGTTGAAGACGCTCTGGTATCCGGTGTTGAGGAGGTTCTCGACTCGCAGGCTCACGGCGGACCGGGTGCGGGCGCTCGCGCTCACCGCGTATTCGGCGCCGACGTCGATGCGCATGAACGACGGCACGACGATCGGCGACGCCGGGAACGACCGGAAGTCCCGATCGGCGCGCTCGCTCACCCACATCCATCGCCCGCTGGCCGTCAGGGGGCCGACACCCCGATACGATAGCGTCGCGTTCCACTTCTGCTTCGGGCGCCGGATCAGCGATTCACCGGTGCGATACAGCCCGCCGCTCGACGTATCGAACCCGGGGTCCAACACCTCGGTGTGCAGCAGCGTCGCACCGACGCTGCCCCAGAAGGCCCGGGCGAGCCGCGCCTCCGTTTCGATCTCGATGCCGTTGGATTCCGCCGCCGCGACGTTGCAGTAGCTGTAGCCGCAGGACTGGGTGTCGCCCGTGTAGTCGATCATGTTCTCGAACCGCTGCGCAAATCCGGTCAGCGACAGCGTCGCGCGTCCACCAGCCACGTCCTGGTCGATTCCGGCGTCGACTGTGCGCGCGCGCTCGGGGTTCAATCCTGGATTGCCCGTCACGAATCCGGTGGAGTAGTTCTCGGCGAAAGTCGGCTCACGAAATGCCGAGCCCGCGGTGGCGCGAAGGCGGGTGGCCGCGAGCGGCCGCCAGGAGATGCCCGCACGACCGGTCTGGAACGTGCCGAACTGCTCGTTGTCATCGACGCGTCCACCGAGCGTGATCGTGACCGCCGGTGTCGCGGTCAGGATCGCTTCACCATATACGCCCAGGTTGTGTCGATCCGCCGTGAATGTGGAGCTGCCGGGCGGGAAGCCGCCGAACTCGAACGTCGCGCTCGATCGCTGGTCCTGATGCTCCAGCTGCGCGCCGAGCGCGAACGCCGTCCAGGAGAGCGGCAGCTGTACGCGCAGCTCCGCGCCGCGGCGACGGATGCGGTCGTGCGAGACGTATGCACTGCCGCCGGCGTAATCCACAGCGTCGTTGGTGCCGCCGTCGTTGACGGTCGACGTGAGCGCCAGCGTCGCGTGCGCCGACGCAGCGAGCCGCTGGTCGACCTCGAGGCCGAGGAGGGTGCGCTCGTCGGCGAAGAATGCGTTGCTGTCCACCGGCTCCCCGCCCCCGTTGGTCGGATAGTCGTAGCGATGATCGGTGTAGCGCAGCGACAGCCGCGCCGCGGTGCGGGACGTCGGCTGGAACTCGCCGCGCGCACTGAAGACGTTGTCGCGCAGATCGTTATTGAGCTCATAGAGTCCGTTGGACGCGTGGTGCCCGAGCGCAACGGAGTACGACCCGGCAAGCGCGCCCGCGCCGACGCCGCCGCTCGTGCGGGCAGTCGCGTCGAACCGCTGCACGAGCGTGCGCCCGCGCGCGCCCGTGCCGGCCGTGTCTCGCGGCGCCATTCCCGCGCTCAGCTCCACCTCGCCGCTTGCCGGACCCGCTCCGCGCCGCGTGATCACGTGCACCACGCCGGTCACCGCATCGGCGCCATACAGCACGCTCGCGGGCCCGCGCACGATCTCGATACGCTCGACGTTGTCGGTGGTCAGCGATGCGAAATCGTACGCACCGCCCGGATCGTTCGCGGGCACACCGTCGACGAGCACCTTCACGTACTTGCTCTCGCCGCCGCGCAGGAACAGCGAGGTCGACGCGCCCGGCGACCCCGACTGCGCGATGTACGCGCTGGTCGCGTTCTCGATGGCCTCGGACACGCGGACGATGCCGCGCGCACGCAGCTCTTCGCCCGTCACCACCGTCACCGCCACCGGCAGCGCGGCGCGGCTCAACGGCACACGCGTCGCCGTGACGATCACGGGCGTGACGCGCGCCGTATCACGCGCGGTATCGCGAGACTGGTCCTGCGCGGCAAGGTTGCTGGAGGCCGCCGCGGCGAGCGCGACGATCACGAGACGTTTCATGGGACCGTGGGTGGAGGAGTTGGTTTTCTGAGAGGGACGAGCGCCGGAGCGCCCACGGCCGGGTCGCGCGTCACGACCAGCGGCCACTGATACACGCGCTCGAGGACGTCGCCGCGCATGACCTCGTCGACGCTGCCCGCGGCCGCGACGCGTCCGTCGTGCAGCAGCACCAGTCGGTCGGCAAAGCGCGCCACGAGGTTGAGCTGGTGGCTCACCATGAGCACCGCCCTTCCCTCGCGCGCAACGGCGCCCACGAGCTCGAACACCGCCATCTCGTGTGCGACGTCGAGGAACGTGGTCGGCTCGTCCGCGACGAACGCGTCGCCCGCCTGCGCGAGCGCCCGCGCGAACCGCACGCGCTGCCATTCACCGCCGGAGAGCTCGTGCACCGGCCGGTGGGCAAGCGCCAGCATCTCCGTCCGCCCGAGCGCGTCGTGGACCGCCGCGCGGTCGGCGGCGGTGTCTCGCGCCCACGTGCCGCGGTGTGGCAATCGCCCTAGGGTCACGTAGTCGCGCACGGAGATCGGGAACGTCGGCTCCTCTCGCTGCGTCACGACGGCCACGCGACGAGCGATGGCGTCGCGCGCCATGCCGCGCATGCTCCGGCCCTCGAGCGCGATGTCACCACCGGCGAGCGGGACGCGACCCAGCAGCGCGCGAACGAGCGTGGACTTGCCGCTTCCATTCGGCCCGACCACGGCAGTGACCACGCCACGCTCGGCGACGAGCGTCACGCCGTCGAGGGCGGACCGTGGCTGCCGCGGATACCGCACGCTCACGTCGGTGAACGCGATCACGTGAGTCGCCGCAGCGTGAGAAGGAAGAACGGAACGCCGACGAGCGCGGTGATCGCGCCCAGCGGCAGCTCAGCCGGCGGAAGGGCGACGCGCGCGACCAGGTCGGCGGCGACCGTGAGCAGCGCGCCTGAGACGGCGCTCGCGATCAGCACGGACCGGTGGCTGCCGGCTCCCAGCCGCCGCGCGATGTGCGGCACCACGAGCCCGACGAAGCCCACGAGTCCGGCGGCAGCCACGGTCGCAGCGGCAACCAGCGACGCGGTGAGGTACACGCGCCGCATGGTGCGATCCACGTCGACGCCGAGTCCCGCCGCGGAATCCTCGCCGAGCGCGAGCGCGTCGATCACACGTCCCTGGGCGACGAGCACCACGGCGCCGGTGAGGACGTACGCGGCGAGCCACGCGGTCTGCGTCCAGCTCGCGTCGGCGACCGAGCCCATCATCCACCAGACGGCGCCGCGCACCTTGCTCGCGTCGGCGTTCGCCATGAGGATGAGGATCGCGGCGTTCGCGAACGCGCCGACGACGACGCCGGCCATCACGAGCACGCGCGGGTCGCCGCGTCCCCGGGTCGCGCGCGCGACGGATAGCGCGACGATCACCGCGGCGATCGCCCCAGCGAACGCCGCGAGTGGGACGACCGCGAAGCTCAGCCCCGCGATCACCGCGAGCACCGCTCCGACCGCAGCGCCACCCGACACACCGAGCAGGTACGGTTCGGCGAGCGGATTGCGCATCACGCCCTGCAGCGCGGCGCCGCTGATCCCCAGTCCGACGCCGAGCAGCACGGCGAGCACCATGCGCGGCAGTCGCAGCTCACGGACGACGAAGATGGCGGTGGCGTCCCCGCGTCCCATCAGCGCTCGCCAGCTTTCGACGGGCGTGTAGCCGATGGTGCCGACCGCGAGTGCGAGGAGCGCGGCGGCAACGAGCGCGAGACAGAGCAGCGACCAGCGCAGCGGCGTCACGCGGTCACCGGAAGAGCTCCGGGTGGAGGAGCCGCGCGAGCGAGACCGCACCTTCGCCGAGCCGCACCGCGGGCCGCAGCGTGAGCGCCGTATCCAGCACGAGCACGCGCCCACGGCGTACGGCGCCCAGCCCACGCCACGCCGCGCTGGTGCGGACGATCGCGGCGCGCTCGGGTCCGACGAGCACCGCGTCCGGATTCCGCCGTACGACGTCCTCGAAGGTGACCGTCGGCGATGGCGTGCGACTGGTGTCGTACACGTTGCGCCCGCCCGCGATGTCGACCAGCTCACTCATGAAGCTGCCGCCGCCGATCACGATGAGCGGGCGGTCCCAGGTGGGCATCACGACACTGACGCGCGCCGCATCGCGGGTGAGCGCGCGTACGCTGTCCAGCGTGTGCTTCACGGTGTCCGCGACGCGTGCGCCGCGCGCGCTGTCGCCCACGAGGCGGCCGAGCTGGCGCGTCAGCGAATCGAACTGCTGGATGCGATCGACTTTGTAGGCGGCGGTGACGATGCCCGCCTGTCGCAGCCGCTGCGCGGCGCCGCGATTGTCCTCCGACGCGTAGAGCAGCACGAGATCGGGCCTGGCCGCGAGCACGGCTTCGACGTTGGGACGCAGGCCGGGGCCGAGATCGGGCACTCGCTCGGCGGCGTCCGGCCAGTGCGAGTACTGATCGCGTCCGACGAGGCGGTCGCCCGCGCCGAGCGCGAAGAGGATCTCGGTGGTGGCCGGCGTGAGCGAGACGATCCGCATGACACGCGCGGGCGGGACGACGGAATCGCCGAAGTGATCGCGGACGACGTCACTCGCGGCCGCACGCGCGGCGGGACGCTGTTCGCACGCGAGAACAGCGATTGCCATCCCGAGCGCAGCGATTGATGGACGCAAAAACGGGCTCCTTCCCCAACGAGGAAGGAGCCCGTGCACGTCGCGGCATGAGCGCCGCGAGCAGCCACCGGATCCTCCCCCGAGGATCGAGTCGTGGCGCGAGCGGAGGTCGTCTCCTGGCTCCGGGCCGATCCGCTCGCCTTCCCGACCGCAGTCAGTGGCTTGTCTGAGCGAATCGAACGCTGCCCGTTACAGTGGCGGGGCCGCACCGGCATCACACCGGTTTCCGTGTCCCCCACTCGCGTCAATTTTTACTGTCATCCTGCTTTTTTCTGTCATCCTGAGCGAAGCGCCTGCCCTCGAGCACAGCGAAGGGAAGGATCTGCGTACAGATCTTCACTACGTTCGGGATGACAGCCGCGAATCTACCGGGACGTTTGCTCCTCGGCAAGCGCGCGCTCGATGCGCACCTTGAGATCGGCGCGATCGCGCTCGTACGCCACGCGTGTGTTGGTGTCCGCGTTGTCCGCGGCGGTGGTGCGCTCGAAGTGCGCGTCCAGCGTCGCCAGCTCCGCGATGAGATCATCCGAACGGATGCGCGCCACGGCAGGCACGCTGCGTCGTCCGCGTACGCGCCACAGCGCAAGCGCGGCAAGCATCACCACTGCCAGAACCGTCGCGAGCACGCGCATCGCGAACCGATTCGTGCCGCCCGGCTTCGGCGCGTCGATGCGCACCACCGCATTGGACGCGACATCGCGAGACAGAAAGCGGCGGAAGGGGCGTCCCTCGATCGCCGCGGACGCCACCTCCGCGAGACGCGCTCCTTCGACGCGCGCGCGCGGATCCTCCGCGAGCACCTCGAGCACGCTCGTCGCGCGCTGGAGCGGATACGAGACGGGGAACGCGTCCGCGGGCAGCTGGTACGTGAGCACGAGCTGGCGCACGCCCGGCGAAATCGGGGCGTACACATCCGCGCGACCTCTGCGGAGCACGACGGCGCCGGCGCCGATGTCGCCCTGCGCGACGGTGACACTCTCCGCTTCGGTCGGCAGGGACGTCGACCACAGGGGCGTGACGGAATCGCGCGCAACGATCGTGACGGTGCCGCCGTTGTCGAGCTCGAAGATCTCGGCGATCTCGCGCCGGCGCCCGCGCGCGGCCGAGACGACGATGTGGTGGCCCTGCTGGTGCAGCGACGCCGTGTCGCTCGTCGTCTGGTAGACGATGATGTCCGCGTCACCGCCGCGCACCGTTCCCGTCCGGAGAGGCGGCGAGAAATAGGCGATCCCCGAGTATCGCGCGGACACGAAGTACAGCGCGTCCGGCACGCCGGAGGGCCGGTAGCGGATGCGGAACCGTCCGTCCGCGCCGGTCTTCGTGGAGTCGACCGGACCCGCGCGGTCGGATCCCACGCGGTGCAGCACTACCCACTGGTTCGGTACGGGCACGGGCTGCTTGGCGCCGGGCCGGGCAACGCGTCCTTCGACGAGCCGCTGATCGGCGGAGCTCTGCGCATTCGCGTGTTGGTGGATGGCGACCAGCGCGACGATGGCGTGTGTGGCGAGCGCGAATCTGCGCAGACGCGATGTTACGCCAATCATCGCGGATTTAGGATCACGGCGCTGCAGAGCGATTGCGGCACAATGGAATCAGCGATTTCACCGCGGAGGGCGCGGAGGACCGCCGAGGAAAAGAAACGTGGGAATAGATGACATCACGGGAGACATCATCGACGCGTCGATGCTCGTTCACAGCGAACTCGGACCGGGACTGCTCGAGAGCGCTTACCAGGTTTGTCTCGCGGCCGAACTCAGATATCGAGGGCGCACTGTCACATCGCAGGTGCCCATCAAAGTGCAGTTTCGCGGCGGCCTGGTGGACTGCGCGTACCGTCTCGACCTTGTCGTTGAAGGCTCCGTGATCGTAGAGGTAAAGGCCGTCGCAAGACTGCTTCCGGTACATGAGGCCCAACTTCTCTCGTACTTGAGACTCACTGATCTCAAAGTGGGCTTGCTCATCAACTTCCACGAAGCGCACCTGCGCGACGGCATCCGCCGGATGATCAATGAGTTCAACAGACGACGTTCCTCTGCGACCTCCGCGTCCTCCGCGGTAAAGCCACCGCGTCCTCCGTGATAGAGCCGTCGCCAGCGCTCAGAGGTTGAACTTGCCGAAGTCTTCGGGACGGAGCCGCTCGAGGTACTCCTTCAGCTGCTCGGCGCTCAGCTCCGACGCGTTCTTCAGCTGCTCCGCGTCGAACGTCTCCGGCGCGTCCTCCACCTGCACGTCGGTCAGGAGCGCGTCGGACGCGAAGATCGGCGCCGACAGCCGCAGCGCGATCGCGATCGAGTCCGACGGACGCGCGTCCACCTGTACGATATCGCCACCGCCGTTCCGCGCGATATGCAGCTCGGCGTAGTACGTGTTCTTCTCGACGCGCGTGATGTGCACCTTCTGCAGCTTGCCGCCGAGACCGACGATCAGGCTCTTGCAGAGGTCGTGGGTGAGCGGACGCACGCGCTTGATGTTGTGCATCTGCATCACGATCGATTCCGCCTCGGGCTGCCCGATCCAGATCGGGAGCAGACGCTCGCCATCCTTCTCCTGAAGGATGACGACGTACGACTGGGTGGAGCTATCCAGTCCCAGCCTCGAGACCACGACTTCGATCATAGCGACTCAACTTAGTGCCCGTTTCAGCGCTGAGACACGGTCGGTCCGCTCCCAGGTAAACAGCGTCTTCCCTCCCTTACCCCGACCGATGCGTTCCGGTGTCCTGCCGAAGTGCCCGTAGGAGGATGTCGCCCGATAGATCGGCTTGCGCAGCTCGAGATCGCGGATGATGCCACGGGGTGTGAGGTCGAACACCTCGCGGACGATCCGCATGAGCTCGCGTTCGGGCACGACGGACGTGCCGAAGCTGTCCACCATGATCGAGACGGGCTCGGCGACCCCGATCGCGTACGCGAGCTGCACCTCGCAGCGACGCGCGAGCTTCGCCGCCACGAGGTTCTTCGCCACCCAGCGCGCCGCATAGCACGCCGAGCGGTCCACCTTCGACGGATCCTTGCCGCTGAACGCGCCGCCGCCGTGACGGCCCATGCCGCCGTAGCTGTCGACGATGATCTTGCGACCGGTGAGGCCCGCGTCGCCCTGCGGACCCCCGACGACGAAGCGGCCCGTGGGATTGATGTGGTACCGGATCTTTCCGTTCATGAGCTCTTTCGGAATCGCCGGCTCCACGATCTGCTCGATGATGGTGTCCCGGATCTTCTTCGCGCTCACGCGGTCGCTGTGCTGCGTCGACACCACCACGTTCTCCACGGCGACGGGCTTGTGGTCCTCGTAGACCACGCTCACCTGCGCCTTTCCGTCGGGGCGTAGCCAGTCGATGTCGCCGCTCTTGCGCCGGTCGGCGAGCGCACGCGTCAGGCGATGCGCGAGGAGGATGGGCAGCGGCATGAGCTCCTCCGTCTCGTCGGTCGCGTAGCCGAACATCATCCCCTGGTCGCCGGCGCCACCGGTGTCGACGCCCATCGCGATGTCCGGCGACTGGCGGTCGATCGTGCTGATCACCGCGCACGTCTGGTAGTCGAAGCCGAACGTCGCATCCGTGTATCCGATCTCGCGGATCGTGTCGCGCACGATGTCCGGGATGTGCACGTAGGTGGACGTCGTGATCTCGCCGGCAACGCACGCAAGTCCGGTGGTCACGAGCGTCTCGCACGCGACGCGCGCGTCCGGGTCGTCCGTGAGGATGGCGTCGAGCACCGCGTCGGAGATCGCGTCCGCGACCTTGTCCGGGTGACCTTCGGTGACCGATTCGGATGTAAAGAGATGGCGGTCGTACATGGCGTTAAAAAGCTAGTCGACCAGCGAGGTCTGAGCACTCGGAGCTCACGGCCTCCTCTTCTCTCACCCTATTTCGCGAGCGAGGGCAGCTCCCGCATGAAGTGCGCGTCGCCGACGGTGGCATGCAACGAGGCGCGAAGGATGGCCTCGGCCTCCTCCGCGGTGTGGGAATCGGCTGCCCGCGTGGCGGCGTCGCGCGCGCCCGTGACGGACACGGAGCGCACGAGGCGCTTCATGAGCCCGATCGCGCGCGCGTTGACGCTCATCTCGCGCACGCCGAGCCCGAGGAGCGCGTACGCCATGAGCGGCTGTGACGCCATCTCACCGCAGACCGCGACCGTGAGCTGCGACTGGTCGGCCACCTCCACGGTGCGCCGGATGAGCCGCAGCACGGCGGGGTGCAGCGCGGTGAAGCGCTGCGCGAGGTTGGCGTTGCCACGATCGACCGCGAGCGTGTACTGCACCAGGTCGTTGGTGCCGATGCTGAAGAACGACACATCCTTCACGAAGGAGTCCGCCGCCACGGCGGCCGCCGGCGTCTCGATCATGACGCCGAGGGGGAGGGCGTTCTTCGGCTTGAGTCCGCGCTTGCGCAGCTCCTGCCGCGCCTCGTCCAGCAGCGCGCGCGCCGCGCGGACCTCCGTCACGCTCACGACGAGCGGCAGCATGATGCGCACATCACCATGGTCCGCCGCCCGAAGCAGCGCGCGAAGCTGCGTCTTGAACAGCACCGGCTGGTCGAGACACATGCGGATGGCGCGCCACCCGAGATACGGGTTCGACTCCGTGGGAAAGCCGCCGATCGGCAGCTTGTCGCCGCCGACGTCGAACGTGCGAATGACCACCGGCTTGCCGCCGAACGCCTCGACGACGCGCCGGTACGCCATGTACTGCTCGTTTTCGTCCGGCATCGTGGCGCGACCGACGACGAGAAACTCGGTGCGCATCAACCCGACGCCTTCCGCGCCGGCCGTCGCGGCGAACTCCGCTTCCTCGGGCAGATCGACGTTCGCGCGCAGGGTGATGGGCACGCCGTCCGACGTCACCGCCTCGAGCGAGGCGAGCCGCCGCAATTCAGTCTCCGCGATCTCCTCTTCGGCGGCACGCTCGCGATACAGGGCGATCTCGTCGTCGTTGGGATTCACGACGAGCGATCCGGAGCTGCCGTCGAGGATCACACGCTCGTGGCCCTTGAGCTTCTTGGTTGCGTCCTTGAGCCCGACGACCGTGGGCAAACCCAGCGACCGCGCGAGAATCGCGACGTGCGAGGTGCGCGTACCCGCGTCCGTCGCGATGCCCACGATGGCGCGGCGGTCGAGCTGCACCGTGAGTCCCGGCGTGAGATCGTGCGTCACCAGGATCGCATTCGCGCCGGGCGGCAGATCCACGGGATCGTGGTCGGGGAGCTGCATCAGGATCGCCAGCACGCGGATCTGCACGTCCGTCAGGTCGCTCACGCGCTCGCGCAGCATCGCATTCGTGTGGCGCGCGAACCGGTTCCGCCACTCGAGCATCTCGAGGTCGAACGCCTTCTCTGCCGCGAGGTTTTGGCGGATGAGCTCTTCGACGCCGCGCAGGAGCTCCGAGTCCTCGAGAATCGACAGCTGCACGTCGAAGATCGCCGCCTCTTCCTTGCCCGCGCTGGCTTCCACGCGGTCGCGCACGTGCCGCACGCGCTCCTTGGCCTTCGCGAGCGCGGCGTGGAGCCGCTCGATCTCCGCGGGAATCCCGCTGTCGGGAATGATGTGATGCGCGACTTCGGGCACCTCCCACAGGAGG
>Ga0066652_100001430_pt1 | contig 12416 bp, 7 predicted proteins | sample GraSoiAngelo_101_FD_71413 | JGI IMG/M metagenome (GOLD analysis project Ga0066652, IMG submission 71413) | Grasslands soil microbial communities from the Angelo Coastal Reserve, California, USA - 14_0903_02_30cm | ecosystem: Environmental > Terrestrial > Soil > Grasslands | place: USA...
GTCGTTCCAGATCGTTTTCAAGCACATGCTTCCCAATACGCTCGGACCTGTGATCGTGGCCATTGTCTTCGGAATCCCGCTGGCGATCTTCGCCGAAGCGGTTCTGGCATACATCGGCATCGGCCTTCCGCCGCCAACAGCCAGCCTTGGAAGGCTCATCTACGACGGCTACGCGTACATTCGCTCCAACATCTACCTTGTTCTATTCCCAGCCGGGACTCTGGCGCTCCTGATGCTTTGCTTCACGTTCCTTGGCGACGGGCTGAGGGACGCTCTCGACCCGCGGGCTCGCTAGCCTGGGGAGGGGCCGGCGTCGAGGCCGGGTGCAGTCATCTTGGTCGCGTCGAGCAGCCGATTGAGGTCATCTTCGGACAGATCTGTCTTCTCGCGTGCCACCTCACGAATGGTGCGGCCCGTCTTTGCCGCTTCCTTGGCGATATCAGCGGCGGCGTCGTAGCCGATGGCCGGAACAAGGCCGGTCGTGAGCATGAGCCCCCGTTCGACCATTTCGGGGCCTCGCTGGGTAGCGGTCACGCCCACGACGCAGCGCTCGCTGAAATTCTGGCTTGCGGAAGCTAGGAGTTCGATTGCCTCGAGCAGGTTGTAGGCCGCCACGGGCATCATAAGGTTCAGCTCGAAGTAGCTGCCCTGCGCCGCCTGAGCGACGGCAGCATCGCATCCTATCACCTGCGCGCTCACTTGAAGCAGCGATTCCGCGATGACGGGATTTACTTTGCCGGGCATGATTGAGCTTCCAGGCTGCACCTCGGGGAGGGAGAGTTCGCCGAGGCCCGCGCGCGGGCCGGAACCCAACCAGCGGATGTCGTTCGCGATTTTTTGAAGGCTGACAGCCACAGTACGCAGGGAGCCGCTCGCCTCGAGGACTGCGTCGAGGCTACTTTGCGCCTGGAAATGGTTGTCGGTCTCATGCATGGCCACGCCCAGCTTTTGCGACAGGAGGGCACAGACGCGCGAGGCGAATTCTGGGTGAGTGTTGATACCTGTGCCAACGGCTGTGCCTCCAAGCGCCACTTCTGAAAGCTCTTCCTGCGCGTCTCGCAGTCGCCTAATCCCGCGCTCGATCTGGCCCGCATAGCCGAGGAACTCCTGGCCCAGACGGATCGGCGTCGCGTCTTGAAGGTGAGTGCGGCCGGTCTTCACGACATCCCAGAACTCCTTTGACTTCGATTCAAGAGCCGTTTGGAGCCGCCGCAGAGCGGGAATGAGGCGTTCCTCTATCTCTATAAGAGCCGAGATATGGATGGCGGTCGGGATGACATCATTCGAGGACTGACCCAGGTTGACGTGATCGTTCGCATGGACGGTCCTGGAGCCGCGCTCACCGCCCATAATTTCGCTCGCCCGATTCGCGATGACCTCATTGGCGTTCATGTTCGTCGACGTGCCGGAGCCGGTCTGAAAGACATCGACCACGAAGTGCTTGTCGAGCTTGCCATCTGCGACTTCTGTCGCCGCAGTCACTATCGCGTCGGCGATGCGTGGTTCTAGCAGGCCAAGGTCGGCGTTGACGCGGGCGGCGGCGAGTTTGATAAGGCCGAGAGCGTGGATGAACGGCCGGTCGAGCCGAAGGTTGCTGATGGGGAAGTTGAGCACAGCACGCTGAGTTGAGGCGCCGTAGTAAGCGTCCGCGGGGACGTCCATTTGGCCCATCGAGTCCTTCTCCTGGCGTACCGGCCCGTCGCTCATTGCCGGTCGCATCATATCTTGAGTGTGAACGAAGAAGGAAGGCGATAGCCGTGCGATAATCTGGGCGTGGGCGGCGAAGAACTGGCGATCAACGGTGGCCCGAAGGTGCGCGAGCGCCCGTACCCGCCTTGGCCGGTTCTTGGAGATGAAGATGTTGGTGCAGTCACTGACGTCCTCCGCTCTGGCAAACTGACCCAACTGACTGGCCACCACGTCGCGGCGTTCGAGGAGGCATTCGCGAGCTGGCAGGGCGTCAACCATTGCGTGGCGACGAGTTCTGGTACGACCGCAATCCATGCGGTGCTCGTGGCTCTGGGCGTTGGGCCGGGCGATGAAGTAATTGTGCCGGCACACACGTTCATAGCATCCGCAACGCCGGTTCTGCACCAACGCGCGAGGCCGGTGTTTGCCGACGTAGATGCGAGAACGTTCTGTATATCGCCTGACAGCGTGGCCGACCGGATTACGGATCGGACGAAGGCGATCATCGCGGTGCACCTGAACGGTCACCCGGCAGATCTCGACGCGCTCATCACCTTGGCCAAGCCACAAGGTATCGCCGTTATCGAGGACGCAGCGCAGGCGCACGGGGCGCTGTACAAGGGCCGGAAAGTGGGGACGATTGGCCGGGCCGGGTGCTTCAGCTTCTGGGAGGACAAGATCGTCACCACGGGCGGCGAGGGCGGCTGTGCGATCACGAACGACGATGATTTAGCGGAGAGGATGCGGCGGATCCGTCATCACGGCGAACGGGCGGTCGAGCGTGAGCGCAGCTATTACCACGCCGAGCTTGGTTACAACTACCGCATGTCGTCGTTGCAGGCGGCGACTGGCCTGGTGCAGCTGGGGAGGCTCGAAGAATACCTCGAGGCGCGGAGGCGGAACGCGACTTACCTGACCGACCGCCTGACGGAGAGTGTCGCGGTTGAGACTCCTTTCGCTGCCGATGAGTGTGTACATAGCTATTACAAGTACATCTGCCGGTTGGGACCTCAGGCCGGCACAGCCATCGAACGGTTTGTCGACGCCCTGAGGGCTGAAGGAATTCCGGTGTCTCGCCGCTACCCGACGCCTCTACCGCAGCAGCCGGTATTCCGAGACGCGGGGTACGGCAAGCAACCGTGCCCGGTGGCAGAAAGGCTAAGCGGTGAGCTCTTCACTCTGCTCGTGCACCCGACGGTGACGCTAGATGATCTGGGTGACGTGGCAACGGCAATACGCAAGGTAAGCGCGCCGGCAGGCGCGAGCGCCCAGGCGCGCATCCGTGAAGACGCCCCGCAAGCGATCCAAGGCATTTTGGAAAGGCTTTCCCGGGCTGTCTTCATAAACAAGGAGGACGTACAGAACCGCCTGGTCGAGTTCTGCCTGACCGCTCTCGGTTGGCGTCTCGACGCGACAAACACCCAGGTGTGGGTGCCGATATCCCAGCAGATGGCCAATCTATGGGGCCTGCCTTCAGCGCAGACAAAGCGTGACTACGTGCTATCGTCTCGTGCCGTGCAGGTCTTGCATATCGAAGCGAAGCACAAGTGGCGACGCTTCGCCGTCGACCTCGATACCTTCCTCGACCGGATCAATCGCGGTGAGTGGGACGACACGCGCCGTGAGGGGCCGAACCGGGAGCTTGGAGTCTTATTGTGGGCAGCGCAGGAGGCCGACGCCCGGCGAGCCGCGCTGATCGATGAGAAGCGGCTGCTGGTGTTCGAGCGGAACGGCGACTGGCGGCTCGCGAGAGAGGTTGACCTCTTCGTCGACCCGATTGACCGCGTCTGGGCGGCGTTCATGCTGCTCGCACCGCATTAGGGTCCGCTTGCAACACGTCCGATCACAACGCAACATCAGGTATATGGAGCCCCACTCGTGACCCGTCCATGGCGTGCCCGCCGCTTGCGGTTGCCCCGGCAGCACGCCGAAGTTGACCCCACCGCAGAGCTGGCGGCACCCGAGATCGGGGAGCCAGCTGCGCCTTCGATCGAAGTTGCCCGTACGACGCGGTTGAGCGAGACGTTCCGCGCACTGCGGCACCGCAACTACCGGCTCTTCTATACGGGACAGGCGATTTCGCTGACAGGGACGTGGATGCAGACGGTCGCGCAGTCGTGGCTCGTCATCGAGCTGACCGACTCGAAGGCAGCGCTGGGCATCGTCACGACACTCCAGTTCCTGCCGATCACGATCTTCGTGCTCCCGGCCGGGGTGATTGCGGACCGTGTCAATAAGAGGGACCTCATCCTTGCGACGCGAGCCCTGGCTATGGTGCAGGCGTTGCTGCTGGCAGTGCTCGTAGCGGCCGGCAGCGTCGAGCTGTGGCATGTCTACGTGCTGGCGCTGGTGCTTGGCGTGTCCAACGCCTTCGAGCAACCGACCCGGCAGGCGATGGTTGTCGAGATGGTGGGGAAGGACGATCTAATCAATGCAGTGGCGCTCAACTCCGGTCTATTCAACGGCGCGCGGCTGGTCGGCCCGTCAGTCGCTGGAGTGCTGATTGCCGTCGCCGGAACCGAGGCGGCCTTCGCGATCAATGCCGTGAGCTTCATACCGAGCATCCTCGCGCTGACCATGATGGACTTGAGCGAGCTGAAGATCAGCGATCGGGTTGCGCCGGCGCGCGCGAACCCGCTGCGGGAACTGCGAGAAGGTCTCTCGTTCGTCAGACGCACGCCGGCGGCGCTGATGATCATCATCGTCGCGGCATTCCTGGGTACATGCGGCTACAACTTCATCACAGTGCTGCCTCTCGTCGCCCGTTACGTGCTGCAGGGCGATTCGGTCGACCTTGGGTTCCTGACCGCTGCGCTCGGACTGGGGGCATTTCTATCGGCTCTAGTGATCGCGGGCCAGCGCCGGGCGACGCGTTCCCAGCTGTTTGTGGGCGGCGCGTTGTTTGCACTGCTGCTCGGGGCGGTTGCGCTTAGCGAGTCGTTCTACTTATCGATGCTGTTTCTCTTCCTCACGGGAGTGGCGAACATCATCTTTGCGGCAACTTCAAACACGTCGCTGCAGCTCGCGACGCCGGACCACCTGCGTGGCCGAGTCATGGCGTTGTATATGCTGCTTATTGCCGGGTCCACGCCTATCGGAGCGTCGCTGACGGGCTTCATGGCCGAAGTGTTGGGTGTGCAGGCGACCATCGGACTGCTGGCCGCTGCCTGCCTGTTCGGTGTCGCCGTTGGCTTCCTGTATTACATCACCCATCGAGAACAAATCGAGGCGACAGCGCATGCGTCAGCGATTGTGGCGACGGCGCCTTGACCACCGTGAGAGAGTGCGATTCTCACACGCATGTGAAGCGACGCGATGTCGAGCACTAACTACCCCCTAATCGTCGGCGCGGGCCAGGTCACAAACCATCCGAAAGCGATCGAGCAGACGCTTGAACCACTCGAGATGATGGAGCGCGTGGCTCGGGAAGCAGAGAACGACGCGGGCGCGCCGGGGCTTCTCGAGAAGGTCGACTCGGTGCAGGTCGTGAACTTCATGTCCTGGTCGTACGCTGATGCGCCGGGTATGCTTGCCGCTCGTCTCGGGGCGACGCCGTCACATACTCTGTACTCCAGTATCGGCGGCGAGACGCCACAGCGGCTGGTCAACGAGACCGCTCGGGCGATTGTAGAGGGCAGCATTGGGATCGCGCTGCTCGCCGGGGCCGAAGCGCTGGAGTCGCGCCGTCTCGCACGGAAGCTGGGCGCGCAGCTTCCGTGGTCGCAGCGCGAGACGCCGCAGCATATCGACGGTGACAACCGGTCGGGCTTCAACGAGGTCGAGGCGCGCCACGGAGCCACGATGCCGACGCGCGTTTACCCGCTGTTCGAGAACGCTATACGCGCGAATCTCGGCCTCTCGATTGAGGAGCACCAGCGCCGGCTGGGCGAGCTCGGCTCTCGTTTCGCGGCCGTCGCCGCGGGGAATCCGTACGCCTGGTTTCCGGTGGAGCATTCGCCCGAAGAAATAACATCGGTTCGAGCGGACAACCGGATGGTCGGGTTTCCGTACCCCAAGCTGATGAACGCGATCATCGAGACCGATCAGGCGGCAGCGCTGATAATGACCGGGTCTGAGACAGCAGACGAGCTCGGAATCCCCGAAGACCGGCGGGTGTACCTGCGCGGGTGCGGAGATGCGACCGACAAATGGTTTGTCAGCGAGCGGCTGAATTACCATTCGTCGCCGGCCATTCGTGCCGCCACGGGGCGGGCACTGGGCATGGTGGGAATCGGCGTCGATGATGTGGCGAGATTCGACCTCTACTCTTGTTTTCCTTCGGCGGTGCAGCTGGGGCTCGACGCGCTTGGGCTGAAGCCTGATGATCCACGACCGCTGACCGTAACAGGCGGGCTGCCCTACGCCGGCGGCCCAGGAAACAATTACGTCATGCACTCGATCGCGACCATGGTGCAGCGTCTACGGGAGGCGCCTGGAGAGTATGGGCTCGTTACGGGCCTCGGCTGGTTCGCGACGAAGCATTCGGCCGGGGTGTACGGCGCGAAACCGCCGGAAGGCGTATGGAAGCGAACGCCACCCGCGGTCGACCAAAAGGAGGTCGATGCGATGGAAAGCCCGCCGTTCGTCGAGCAGGCGGAGGGCGAGTCGAGGATCGAGACATACACTGTGATCTTCAATCGTGAGGGCGAACCAGAGCAGGCGATTGTGATCGGCCGCCTCGACGAGGGCCCGAGCGGGCGTTTCTTCGCCAACACGCCTGCGGACCGCGACCTGATGTTCGCGATGACGCAGGAAGAGTGGGTGGGGTCGCGGGGGCGGGTGCGAGCGGAGGACGGGCGGAACGTGTTTGATCCATCGTAGGAGACATAAACTCAAACCAAATTCCTACTTGCTGCTAACTTCGGGATAGTTAGCAGGTGCTACAACGAACATAGCGCCGAGGCCACGGCAAATGCTAGCTCCGTCGCGGCTACAGTGCGGCACCGGGCCAGCGATGACATTACAATCGCTGCTCCGCTAGCGTACCGTAGCTCTGAAACGGCACGATTTTCGCGCGCTGTTTTCATACAAAACCGTAACCGACGTTGCCGATTGTGCGCGCTACAATGTAAAGTGCCATTCGGCCAGCATCCCGCCTCTGCTGTGCCACGCGAGAAGGAGACAGCGCATGGTAACTGTTGATCCGAAGGCCGGCCCGAAGTACATCTACCGCTTCACCGAGGGAAACGCCCAGATGCGAGAGTTGCTGGGCGGAAAAGGCGCCAACCTGGCGGAGATGACAAACATGGGTCTCCACGTGCCGCCCGGCTTCACGGTGACCACGGAAGCTTGCATGGCCTACCTCGCGTCCGGTGCATGGCCCGAAGGCCTCGGAGAAGAAGTCGAGGAGCACCTCCGAGACCTCGAAACAGAGATGGCCAAGCGGCTGGGTGACGCGGATGACCCGCTGCTCGTGTCGGTGCGTTCAGGCGCGAAGTTCTCGATGCCGGGCATGATGGACACGGTCCTGAATCTAGGGTTGAACGATGAATCGGTCCATGGGTTGGCCAAACAGTCCGGCGGAGATATGCGCTTCGCGCTCGATTCGTACCGGCGGTTCGTACAGATGTTCGGCAAGATTGTCATGGAAGTGCCTGCCGAGAAGTTCGAGCACAAACTGGACGAGTACAAGCAGCGAAAGGGCGCGGGCGCGCAGGACACGGACCTGGACGCGAGCGATCTCGAAGCGCTGCTCAACGACTTCCGGGCAATCTACAGCGAGAATGTCGGCGAGGACTTCCCGCAGGAGCCGCGCGATCAGCTAAGACTGGCCATCGAGGCGGTATTCAAGTCCTGGAACGGCAAGCGGGCTCGCGACTACCGCCGGCAGAACAAGATTGCGGACGATCTCGGCACTGCAGTTAATGTAGTCGCCATGGTGTTCGGCAACTGCGGGATGGACTCGGGGACCGGCGTCGCGTTCACGCGGGACCCGGCGACGGGCGAGAGGGTGGCGTATGGCGATTACCTGCCGAACGCTCAGGGCGAGGATGTCGTCGCGGGGATCCGGAACACTCTTCGGCTGCAAGAGCTTGCGGATCTAGACCCGAAGTCGTACAGCGAACTGCGCGAAGCGATGGATACCCTCGAGCGGCATTACCGGGACATGTGCGACATCGAGTTCACGATCGAGAAGGGCAAGCTCTGGATTCTCCAGACCCGCGTCGGGAAGCGTACGGCGTTTGCCGAATGGGTGATGGCATACGACATGCTGGAGGAGCGGCTGATCAGCGAAGACGAGGCGCTGTTGCGGGTGGACGCGAACCGGCTAGAGCAGCTATTCAAGCCGGTCATCAAGGCCGATGTCAAGGCAAGCGCTCACTCGATTGCCAGAGGGCTGAACGCCTCGCCCGGCGCTGCGGTTGGCAAGGTAGTGTTTTCAGCCGATGAGGCAGAGGAGCAGGGCCAGCGCGGAGAGCCTGTCATCCTTGTCCGTCGAGAGACCACGCCGGACGATTATCACGGAATGATTCGATCGCAGGGGATTCTGACATCAGCCGGCGGGACGAACTCACACGCGGCGGTTGTCGCCCGAGGAGAAGGCATCCCCGCTGTCTGCGGCGCGGATGGCATCAAGATCGATCCCACCTCGCGGTCGTTCAGCGCCAATGGGACTACTGTCGGCCACGGGGAGTTCGTCACAATCGATGGGTTCGACGGTGCGGTCTATGTTGGAAAATTGGAGCTCGAAGAATCGAAGCTCGAGCGCGCGCGGAGAGGGGACGAGAGCGCAAGACAGGAGAAGATCTGGAAGGCGTTCGAGCGGTTCATGGGTCACGCCGACAGCGCCCGGCGGCTGCGCGTGCGGGCGAACGCGGATACGCCCGACCAGGCGAGGAACGCTCGGGAGCGCGGGGCTGAGGGTATCGGACTGTGCCGGACCGAGCACATGTTCCTCGTCGAGGAACGGGTCGCGGCCGTACGCCAGATGATTTTCGCCTCGACGCACGAAGAAGAGGAGGAAGCGTACGCCCAACTGCTGCCACTGCAGCGCGACGACTTCGTGGGGATCTTCCGGGCGATGGACGGCCTGCCTGTGACCGTCCGGCTGCTCGACCCGCCGCTGCACGAATTCCTCCCCGACCTGACCTCGCTCGCGGTTGAAGTGGCACTTGGCAAGGAGCGAGGCGAGGACGTGGCCGACCAGGAACGTGTTCTCGCCAAGGTACGTGAGCTTCACGAGGCCAATCCGATGCTCGGTCTTCGCGGGGTGCGTCTCGGCATAGTGAAATCGGGCCTCTACGCCATGCAGGTGCGAGCGATCCTGGAGGCCGCCTGCCTGGTCCGGAAAGAGGGCGGCGATCCCAAAGTGGAGATCATGATCCCGCTGGTGGCCACCCGAGAGGAGCTCCGGCAGATGCGCGAAGAACTCGAGCCGGTGGCGCGCGAAGTGCTGAAGCGAGAAGGAGTGGCGTTATCCCACCTCGAGTGGGGGACCATGATCGAGGTACCGCGGGCGGCGGTCACGGCGCGGGAAATCAGCGAGGTGGCGGAGTTCTTTTCCTTCGGGACCAACTATCTCACCCAGATGGGCTTCGGCTTTTCTAGAGACGATATCGGCAAGTTCCTGAGCATGTACGAACACCGCAGGCTGTTGCCGGCCAACCCGTTTGTCACGATCGACCGGCCCGGCGTCGGACGCCTGATGCGGATGGCGACGGAAGAAGGCCGCGCGGCCAACAAGAACCTGCACCTGGGAATCTGCGGGGAGCACGGGGGCGACCCGGCGTCTGTGGCCTTTTGCCACGAGATCGGGCTCGACTATGTTTCCTGTTCGCCGTTTCGGGTGGAGACCGCGCGGCTGGCGGCGGCGCAGGCGGCGCTTGCCGACGCGGCGACGAGCAAGCGCGACGTCTAGCGAGAGGGAGAATGCTCAGCGAAGAGGCCCTGTCCGAACTACTCTCGCAGCTCGACGGTGTTGCTAACGCGCCCCTTACCTCTTACCAGCGCGAGTTGCGCGCCCAGGGCTTGCTCGCCGAATCAGGAGTAACGGTCGCCCAGATTGTGAAGGCGGTGCAGAGGTACAGCCTGCCGTGGAATCAGAAGAAAGCTGCTGAGTGCGGCCTGCCGGTCGATACCTGGCTCGAGGCGGCGCGGATCGTTAACCAGTCGCCCGGCCACTCGCTCTGTGACCTGCTTGACCGGATCCACCAGATGGAGGCAGTCGCCGCAATGTTGCGGGCTGGATACGTTTCCGGCCGAGACGCCCACGGGCGCCTCGTTTGGTCGCGTTGACCCGCGGGGGAGCAGGTTGGCATAATGCGATTCACGAATTGGAGGTGCCTTGATGCCTGAATCCAACGGCGACCGGATCCTGCGCGTGGACATGACAACGCAAACAACGTCGTTCGATCGATTCCCGGCCGATTGGAAGATTTTGGGTGGCCGCGCCTTGTCCGCGCGGATCCTGCTCGAGGAATGCGATCCAAAATGCGATCCATTGGGTCCGGAAAATGTCCTCGTGATGGCGCCCGGCGTTCTTTCGGGCACGTCTGCGCCGACTTCGGGACGTATCTCGATGGGAGGCAAGAGCCCGCTGACCAACGGCATCAAGGAAGCGAACGCCGGCGGAAATCCCGGCCAGCACCTCATGAAGCTGAACATCCGAGCGGTCGTGGTGAAGGGCATGCCGGCTGACCCGGAGCGGCGTTATGGGGTCATAGTCGACGAGCAGGGCGCCAGGGTCGTGTCGGCCGATGAGTACAAGGGCATGTGGAACTACGCCGCGTGCGAGAAGCTCTTCTCGAACCAACCCGCGAGCGCGTCCGCGATCTGCATTGGGCCGGCGGGCGAGCTGCAACTGCGCGGCGCGTCTATCCACTGCACCGACCAGGAGAAGCAGCGCCATCCGGCCCGTGCGGCGGCACGCGGTGGCCTAGGCGCCGTGATGGGGTCCAAAGGGCTGAAGTGGGTGCTGGTCGACCCAGCGCGTGCGCGACCGCGCCAGCCCGCGGATGCGGCCGGCTTCAATGCGCTCGTAAAGAATTACAGCAAGGCTTACCGCGACGGGCCGCAGATCTTCAAATACGGGACGTCGGCGATCCTTCCGACCGCCAACTTGCTCAATACGCTTCCCTACAAGAACCGCACCGAGGGCCAATCGCCGGACGCCGCGAATCTCGCCGGGATGAAGATCGTCGAGAGCTTCGAGGTCCGCGGGGGTGGCATGCATAACTGTATGACCGGCTGCATTGTGCAGTGCAGCAACGTCGTACATGGCGAGGACGGAAACTATCTAACGTCGGCGCTCGAGTTCGAGACGCTCGCCCTGCTCGGCTCGAACTGCGGGGTCGATAGCTGGGAGAAGGTCGCAGACCTTGACCGGCTTTGCGATGAGATCGGCGTTGACACGATCGAGGCAGGCGCGGCGATTGCTGTGCTCATGGATGCCGGGCAGCTCGAATGGGGCGATGCGGAGGCTATGAAGAAGCTCCTCGCCGATGTCGGCAGCGGGACGGACCTCGGCACGACCGTTGGTAATGGCGCTGCGAGTGTGGGCAAGCGCTTCAACCACGCCCGGGTACCTGTCGTGAAGGGGCAGGCGGTGCCCGCCTGGGACCCGCGCCCGCTCAAGGCGACCGGCGTGACTTACGCCAGCAGTCCCATGGGCGCGGACCACACGGCCGGGCTGGTGATCAAGCCCGGCATGCCGGAAGACCAGTACGCGCAGGCTTCGCGCGAATCACAGCTGGTGAACGCGGTATGCGACTCTTCCGGCTTCTGTCAGTTCCTCCAGCCGAGCTTGAAAGACATCGCCGAATTCTACAGCCTGTTGTATGGCGAGCCTGTAAAGCCGGAGCAGATGGCGGAGGTCGGCTGGCAGTGTCTTCAGGACGAGTGGGCCTTCAACGACCGCGCTGGGCTCACTGAAGCAGACGATGACCTCCCGGCGTGCCTTCGAGAAGAAGGAGTAGGCCCGGGCGGAATGATGAAGTTCGACGTCTCGGCGGACATCATCAGGCAGGCGAAGGAAAAAGCTCCGTGGCGCGAAGAAATGTTCGCGATGAGGGCCACGGGATAGATGTAGAAGTACGAAGTAAGAGATTAAAGGAGGTGGCCGAAAGCCCGCCTCCTTCTGCATTCAGGCGGTAATATAGTAGACAGCACGCAGAGGATGCGAAGGAGGAACGCCTCATGACTACTGAGACTGCGCCTGCTGCCCCGCAGGCTGTGACCGGCAAGGAGTACCAACTGCTCATCAACGGCCAGCAGGTTGCTCCCAAGTCCGGAGAGATGATGGAGCGCCGCTATCCAGCCAACAACGACGTTACGGTCGCGAAATTCCCGAAGGCGTCGGAAGAGGATGTAGACGCGGCGATCGAGGCGGCCCGGAAGGCCTTCGACAGCGGCGGCTGGTCGAACGCGCCGGCGCGGAACCGAGCGGCGGTGCTGCGGCGGACGGCGGACAAGATCCGCGCGGAGCAGAACGACCTCTCGCGTCTGCTGGCCTCGGAAGTGGGTAAGCCGCTGAGCGAGGCCGGGATCGAGGTGTCCTTGACGGCGGACGTGTTCGAGTACTACGCCGGGTTGGCGCTCGACATCAAGGGCCAGGTGGTATCGAACTACGTCAGCGACGCGATCGGCATGATCCTGAAGGAGCCGGTGGGCGTCGTGGGCATCATCACGCCGTGGAACTTCCCGATGTTGCTCGCGACGTGGAAGCTCGCGCCGGCGCTGGCCGTCGGCTGCACGACCGTCATCAAGCCGGCCACGTACACGCCGTGCAC
>Ga0066652_100001432_pt1 | contig 12406 bp, 13 predicted proteins | sample GraSoiAngelo_101_FD_71413 | JGI IMG/M metagenome (GOLD analysis project Ga0066652, IMG submission 71413) | Grasslands soil microbial communities from the Angelo Coastal Reserve, California, USA - 14_0903_02_30cm | ecosystem: Environmental > Terrestrial > Soil > Grasslands | place: USA...
ACGATCCCTTCCGCCGACGACACGTGCGCGAGCTGCGGATGGCCGGGCGTGCCCAGGGTGATCACGTCGCCGATCGCCGACAGGCCCGGGACGCCGGTCCGGTATTCGGCGTCGACATGGACGTATCCCTTCTCGATTCGGAGGCCCGCGTTTTCGGCTTCGAGGCCGCTCGTCACCGGACCGCGTCCGGTCGCGACAAGGAGATAATCCGCGTGGATCGTCGTCGCGGTTCCGTCCGACAACTGCACGTCGACGTCGACGCCGTCGCTCGACGGCTTGGCCGCGGCGACCTTCGCGCCGGTGTGGCACGTGATGCCCTGCTTGCGGAAGCATTTCTCGAGCTCCGCCGACACCGCGTCGTCCTCGACGGGCACCAGACGCGGCAACAGTTCGAGGATCGTCACGTCGCTGCCGAAGCGGTTGAAGATCGACGCGAACTCGACGCCGACCGCGCCGCTGCCCATGATCGCGATCGTCTTCGGCACTTCTTTCAGGTGAATCGCTTCGTCGCTCGTGATGATTCGCTCGTGATCGATCTCGACGCCGGGAACGCCGCGCGGCTGCGATCCGGTCGCGACGATGATTTCCTTCCGTGCGCGCAGCGCCTGGCGTTCGCCTTCGAAGACGTCGACGGCGAGCGCACCTTTGCCGCCCAGCCGCGCCGTCCCCTTGATCCAGTCGATCTTGTTCTTCTTGAAGAGGAACTCGATCCCCTTCGTCAGTCCAGTGACGATGCGGTCCTTCCGCGCGTGAACGGCGGCGATATCGATCGTCGCTTTCGACGCATCCGCGATGGAGACGCCGAACTCCCTCGCGTGCTGGACGACCTTGAGCGCGTGCGCGTGCTCGAGCAGCGCCTTGGTCGGGATGCAGCCCCAGTTCAGACAGGTCCCGCCGAGCGCCTTCTGCTTTTCGACGACCGCGATCTTGAGGCCCAGCTGCGCGGCGCGAATCGCGGCGACGTAGCCGCCGGTACCCGCGCCGATGACGATCACGTCGTAATCGGCCATCGGATCAGCGTTTCAGCGAAGAGAGCGGCACGAATGCGGTCGTGCCGGCCGGCCGGGGCGGATCGGCCGCGTTCTGCGGGTCGGGATCGAGGCGGTTGACGCGTGCACGCAACTGCCCGTGGTCGTACCGCAATTCCCAGTACGACTCAGTGAGCCGCTCGAGCCGCTTCGCCAGCCGGCGCGCCCTGGCGTAGGCGGCCGCCGCGATCACGACCGCGGCGCCGGTAACCAACCACTGAATCGTCACCAAACTTCCACCTTATCGAACGGCTTGCAACAGTGTCAACCGCCTGAGACAATACCCCGGTTTCCCCAGTAGATGTCGCAGAAACCGAAGACCGTACTCATCGTCGACGACGACGAGGGGATGCGCGATACGCTCACCGCCATCCTCAAGCGCGAGTACCGCGTGCTGCGCGTGTCGAGCGGCGAAGCGGCGCTGCCGGTCCTGAACAAAGAGGACGTCGACCTCCTGCTGCTCGACGTCAGGCTGCCCGGCATCAGCGGATTCGAAGTCCTGCGCATCGTCAAGGAGAACTACAACCTCATCGAAGTGCTGATGATCTCGGCACTCCACGAGATCGAATCCGCCGTGCAGGCGATGAAGCTCGGCGCGTATCACTACATCACCAAGGACTTCGATTACGACCAGCTGCGATCGCTCGTGCGCAACGCGAGCGAACGGCAGAATCTGAACCGCCAGGTGCTCACGCTGTCGGCGCAGGTGCAGGACCAGACCGAACGCGAGTTCGTCGTCGGTCCGAGCAAGATGACGCGCGACATCGTGGACCTGGTGAACAAGATCGCGAAGCTCTCGGCGACCGTGCTGATTCTCGGCGAGAGCGGAACGGGCAAGGAGCTCCTCGCGCGGCTGATCCACCGCGAGTCGGGCGACCCGGACGCGCCGTTCATCGCCGTCAACCTCGCCGCGATCCCCCGCGAGCTCGCCGAGAGCACGCTGTTCGGACACGAGCGCGGCGCGTTTACGGGCGCGCATCGCCAGCAGCTGGGCAAGTTCGAGCTCGCGTCCAACGGGACGCTGTTTCTCGACGAGATCGGCGACCTGCGCCTCGACCTGCAGGCGAAACTGCTCCGCGCGATTCAGGAAGGCGAGGTCGAGCGCGTCGGCGGCACCAAGCCGGTGAAGACCGAATTCCGACTGATCGCGGCGACCAACGTCGACCTCGAGAAGGCGGTCAAGGAAGGAAAATTCCGCGAGGATCTCTACTACCGCATCAACGTCATCCCGATCAAACTGCCGCCGCTGCGCGAGCGCGCAGAGGACGTCCCGCAGCTCGTCGACTTCTTTCTGAAGCGGTACAACACGAAGTTCCACAAGAACATCAAAAGCGTCACGCCGCCGACCGTCGACGTGCTGAGAAAGCACTGGTGGCCGGGCAATATCCGCGAGCTCGAGAATCTCATCGAACGGCTCGTCGCGGTCAGCGACAAGGACTACATCGCGGAAGAGGATCTGCCGCTCGAGTTTCATTTCGCGCAGCTCGAGCCGCAGGACGAGCACGCGGAAAACCTCTTCGAAGCGGCGACGAACACGTTCGAGCGGAACTTCATTCTGCGAGCGCTCGAGAAGAACGGCTGGAATGTGACCAACACGGCCGAGTACCTTGGAATACCCCTGAGTACGTTGAAGTACAAGATGGACAAGCTCGAAGTGCGCCAACTTGCGAAACGATTGCGCGGCGCATAGCTGAGCCAACAACTTGACCACTGCGGCCAACCGTTTGCCCGCCTGCGTCTAATCGCCTGACTCTATTCGATTAACTCGACGCCAGATATTCCGGCAATCAACCGGCTGGACAGTCGGTTGTCCCGGCGATCTTCGCGCCCCTGAGACTCTTTGGACGCGTCGACTATCCGTCCACGTTTTTCCTAACAAATCATCGATCCAAGGATCGCCGCGCGCTCTGGAACAGCGGTTGCTATTTGCGTCAGCATCACCGGACGGCTCCGGATTCACGGCGCGATCCCGAACGACAAGCTGTGCCATGGAAGCATCGATTTTTAATCTTCGTGTCCCTCTCGCTGAGCGCGGCGAAGTGTTTCTCATGAACACGATCACCGACGCCCAGCTCATCGTTTCGGAGGACGTCGCGGCGCTGCTCGATCGCACGTCCGCGCCTCATCTCTCGGAATCCGATGAGGAGCGCGAGGCGCTCGATCTGCTCGAAGAGCAGGGATTTCTCGTCGAGAGCCGGCAGGCGGATCGGCATCGGCTCGACGCGTACTTGACTGAGGTCAAGAGCAGCACCGCCGAGCTCAACATCACGGTCCTCACCACCCTGCAGTGCAACTTCGCGTGCGACTACTGCTTCCAGGGTGATCACGGCGACTACAACGAGCGCGCGGAGAAGATGTCGCCCGTGACGGTGAAGCGGGTGGGGGACTGGATCGAGCGCGAGCTCGACCGCGTCCGGCCCGAGCGGCTCGTGCTGACGTTCTTTGGCGGCGAACCGTTGTTGAATCTGCCGGCGATGTACGAGCTGGCCGAGCGGACGTGGCGCGCGACGCAGTCACGCGGCGTCGCGCAGGGCGTGAACATCATCACCAACGGGCTGCTCCTGACGCCGGACGTCGTCGATCGGATGCTCCCGTTCGGACTCAACGGCGTGAAGATCACGCTCGACGGCGATCGGGAGACGCACAACCGGATGCGTCCGCTGCGCGGCGGCCAGGGCACCTTCGATCGCATCATCGGGAACATCCGTGCGGTCGCCGGCCGCTGCCGGATCGCCGTCGGCGGCAACTTCGACGAGACCTCAGTCGACACGTTCCCGGCGCTGCTCGACTTTCTTCGCGAGCAGGAGTTCGCGGAGAAGCTCACGAAGGTCTTCTTCAAGCCGATCGTCCGCTCCGAGCCGGTGTCGGCGAAGGGAATCATTCCGCTCACGCCGGTGTCGGCCGTCGGGCGGGCAGGGTCCCCCGGATCCGCCAAGGACACGTTGAACGGCACCTGCATGACGTCGGTCGGTTCCGGCGCCGGCAAGGCGTGCGATTCGTGCAGCGTCCTGGACGACAAGATGGCGCAGCTTCGCGATTACACGAAGCGGCTCGGATTCCCGACCCACGACGGCGTGCACAACGGTCCGTGCCACGTGCACATGAAGCACGCGCACACGATCGGGCCGGACGGCTCGCTGTACGCGTGCCCCGGATTCACCGGGCAGCTCGCCATGTCGACGGGCCACATCGACGACCGCTCGGAGAGCTGGCGCGAGAGTGCGCTCGAACGCTTCGAGCGGCTGCATCCGTGGAAGGAGTGCGGCGACTGCGCGTACATCCCGGTTTGCGCCGGAGGGTGCGTGGCCGCCTCGTATTCACAGGTTGGTGACATGAACACGCCGACGTGTCACAAGCCCGCGTTCGAATCGGCGCTCATTTCGCTGGCGCATTCCGCTGCCGGCGCCGCCGCGTAGGAGACTACAATGAAGATCAAGGTCATCAAGAAGGCCACCAACAAAAAGCCGCAGGGATTCTGCGTTACGTGGGTCGACGAACCGCCGATGAACAAGAAGTAGTACCGTTGCCGCTGACACGCGGCACGACGGACCGGTCTCGCCTTTTTGCAATCGGCGCCGCTGCGCTTTGCATCGCCAGCGTCGGGTGCAGTCATGAGACTCGGTCATCTGCCGCGTACGCGGCTTCCACGACGCTCCGCGTGGGCGTTGCGCAGCTCCAGGAGACGAGCCAGTTCGCCGGGCTTCGTCAGTTCGTGCAGATTCTGACCATGGAGAGTCTGGCGCGCGTCGGCGAAGACGGCCGTATGCAGCCGTGGCTGGCCGAATCGTGGACGACCGAAGAGAACGGTCGCATCATCCGGGTCAAGCTGCGTCCGGGGGTCAAGTTCTCGGACGGCAGCATATTGGACGCGAAGACCGTCGCGGAGATTCTGGCGACGTCAATCGGTGAATTCATCGGTCCGCTCTCTGAAGACCTCGACACGATCACGCCCTCCGGCACCGGCCAGGTCGAGATTCGATTCAAGCGTCCGTCGAACCTTCATGTGGAGGCGCTTGAAACGACGATCACGAAACCAGGAAAACAGCCGATCGGAACCGGAGCGTATGTTCCCGTAGGGGACACTGAGCTTCGGGCATCCGCTGATTACTATCTCGGAAAGCCATCGATCGAACGCATCGTGGTCTCCAATTATCCCAGTCTTCGTACTGCGTGGGCTGAAGCGTTGCGGGGGAATCTCGACCTTCTATACGACGTCAGCACGGATGCGCTCGATTCGCTCGACCGCTCGACGACGATATCGACGCACATCGTCGCGCGCCGGTATCAGCATGTCGTGGTGCTGAACTCGAAAGCCCCCGCGTTGCATTCGGTCGAGACGCGGCGGGCATTGAACAATCTGATCGACCGCACGGTTTTCGTCAAATCTGCGCTGAATGGTTATGGCACGCCGTCGAGTGGCCCGATCTGGCCGCATTACTGGGCGCTGCCGCCGGTGTCCGTCGAGCCGCACCATTCCGATAGCGTCGCGCCGTTCCGCTCGAAGTTGACCTTTACATGTCTGGTCGATTCCGGCGACGAACGAATTGCTCTGGAGGTCAAGCGACAGTTGGCCGCTTTCGGCATCGACATGAAGACCGAAAGCGTGTCTCGTGACCAAATCCACAAGCGCGTCGCGGACGGAGCATACGATGCGGCATTAGTCGAACTGATCAGCGGCCCTACGTTCCTCCGGCCCTACATGATCTGGTACACGAAGGGTGCGATTAACCTGGGCAAATTTGGCAATTCAACGATCGACGCCGCGCTCGAGCGCGCGCACAACGCGGAGGGCGAGGAAGATTTCAAGAAAGCCGTCGCGGGTGTTCAGCGGGCATTTCAGGACGATCCGCCGGCCATCTTTCTCGCCTGGAACCAGCGCGCCCGTGCCGTCAGCAACCGCTTCGTCGTGCCGCCGTCCGAACCGGGACGCGACATTCTGAGCACGCTGCGAGCCTGGCGGCCCGTTGACGCCGCGCAGGCCGGCCGCAACTGACGATGGCCCTGACCATCCGACGCATCGCGGTCCGCTTTGCGCTGCTGCTCGCGCTGGCGGCGGTCGCGCCCCTCGTCGCGTACGGCATCGTCTCGATCCTCTCGCTGCAACGCGGCACGCGCGAGTCGGTCGTCGCCGGCAACCAGAACGTCGCCGCCCGCGCCGCAGAGGAGATTCGCCGCTACATCGTCTCCAACGTCGACATCCTGAAGGCGCTCGGCGCCAACCTGCAGGATGCGGGTCTCGACGTGCGGCAGCAGGATCAGATTCTGAAGAACTACATCCTGCAGTTCCACCAGTACCGCGAAATCACGCTGTTCGACGAATCGGGCGCGGAGGTCGTGACCAGCCGCGTCGGCAAAGCGCGTGTCGAGATCCCGAAGAACCAGTCGCTGACCGACGGCGTCGTCATGTCGCCGATCAAAGTCGACGAGGATCTGCTCCCGACGACGCTGCTGGCCATTCGGGTGACGAAGGCGAACCGGCCCGCCGGGTGGCTCGTCGGCGAGTTCAACCTCGAAGAAATGTGGCGGATGGTCGATCGCATCCGCATCGGCGAGCACGGCTATGCGCTCGTGGTGGCGCCGGGCGGCGAGCTCATCGCGGACGGCGATCCCGACAAGAAAGCGCTCGTGGCGCAGTCGCGCAACATGCGCGCGAACCCGCTCGTCGCCGTCCCGGAGGCCAGACAGGAAGCCGGCGGGCGCGAGTACGTCGACGAGAACGGCCGCCGGCAGCTCGGCGTCGCCGCCACGATCCCTTCGCTCGGCTGGACGATCATCGTCGAGCAGCCGACGGCGGAAGCGTTCGCGAGCGCCGCGCAGCTGCAGCGGCAGCTCGTGTCTGCGATTTCCGTCGCCGTCGTCGTGATGATCGTCGCCGGGTACTTGTTCGGCCGCCGGTACTTCATCAACCCGATCCGCAAGCTCCAGCACGCGACGCACGAAGTCGCCAAGGGCCAGCTCGAGACGCGCGTCGACATCCGCAGCCACGACGAGTTCGGTGACCTGGGCGAATCCTTCAACACGATGGCGAACCGCCTCGTGCAGCTGCAGGAGGACGTCAAACGGCAGGAGCGTTTCGCGATGTTCGGGCGCGTCGCGAGCGGCCTCGTCCACGACCTGCTGCACCCGATCCAGAACGTCGGCAACAACACGCGGCTGCTGCTGCGCGAGGCCGTCGACGCGGAAACGCGGCTCGAGTGCGGACGCATCATCGACCGCGAGCTGACGACGATCAAGCACTTCCTCGACGACCTGCGCAACATCGTCAAGCCCAAGCCGGTCGAGCGGTTCCCGCTCGACGTCAACGCGTCGGTCGCCGAGGTCGTGGAGTCGATGAAGCCGGACGGCGAGCGGCACGGCATCACGGTCGAATCGCGGTTCGCCGACGGACCGCTCACGATCGACGGGGACCGCTTCGCGCTCGGACGCGTCTACCGCAATCTGATCATCAACGCGATCCAGGCGACGCAGCCGGGCGGGCGTGTGACGGTCGTCACGGCGCGCGACGACAGGCGGGTCGTGATCAGCGTCACCGACACCGGATCCGGCATCGCGCCGGATCGCCTGTCCACGATCTTCGACGAGTTCGTCACGACCAAGCGCAAAGGGCTCGGACTCGGGCTCGCGGTCACCAAACGCATCGTGGAGCAGCTCGACGGGACGATCACGGTGGAGAGCGAAGTCGGCCGCGGCACATCGTTCACGCTGCGGTTTCCGGCCAGGAACGACCGCGTCGCGCAGGCGGCGGCCAGCTAGAAGGCGTGCAAGAGGGAGCGATATATATGTTTCGGACTCTGGTGAAGACCGACGCGTTGACCGTCGACCGCGAGACGGTGACGGTTCGTTACTTCGAGCTGCGGACGCTCCGCGGCGCGCGGCGGTACAGCGCCGAGATCGTGCTCGGCCCCGCGGATCGCATCATCCTGGACGACGATTCGGTGACGAATCTCGAAGCCCGCGCGGCGCGGCTGGTGCCGGCGACGATTTACAGCCGCCGCCTCGCGGCTGGCGCGACCGCGGCGGCCTGACAGCCGCCGCGCCATCGCCGCTTTCGTGAGGTGAGAAAGGGCTCGGCCTTTACTTGCGCGGCAGTACAGCGTCCTTCAGCTGCTTCGCGATCCGCGCCTTCACGACGGTCTTGGCGGGAATCTTGATGGCTTCGCCGGTCGCCGGGTTGCGGCCCATGCGTGCTTTCCGCTTCTGAACGACCAGCTTGACCATTCCGGGCAACACGAACTCGCCCGACCGCTTCAACTCTTTTTCGGCCAGCGCCGTCAACTCGTCGAAGTACTCGCGGGCCTGGGTCCGCTTGACGTCGAAGCGCTCGGCGAAGTGCGAAAAGAGTTCGGATTTGCCCATCCTGCGGGCGTCAGACATCGGCGTTCTCCCCTCACGTGACGCGCGTCACTCCAACGCCCGGCCGCGCGCGCGCAGCGAGACTGGGTTTTTACTCGAAAAAACGCCGTATCCTAGCTCGCCGTCTGGCCAGTGTCAATCAAGGGCGGGTGCTAGAATTTTCTGAAATGACCAGCTTCGCGCTCGAGACGTTTCCCAACCCGCGGCCCGAGCGCGACTTCGAGATCGACATCCGTTGCCCCGAATTCACGTCGCTCTGCCCGAAGACCGGTCTGCCCGACTTCGGCGAAATCCGCATCACGTACGTTCCGGATCGGATCTGCATCGAGCTGAAATCGCTGAAGTACTACATGATCGAATTCCGCAACCGCGGCATCTTCTACGAGAGCGTGACGAATCAGATTCTCGACGATCTGGTCGGCGCGATACAGCCGAGGCGCATGACTGTCGTCGGCGACTTCTCGGTCCGCGGCGGGATCAAGACGGTCGTCACTGCGACTTACGAAAAGAAAGTCTGAATGGATCATGGAGTTCCGGGATGATACAGGCTCATATTCGGGCGCGACCATCGCCGTGCTCGGTCACTGATCCGTAATTTCCGGGGCCCGGATGTCACGTTTTGAGACTGCGTCGGTCCGGAAGGCGAAGATCTCGGCCATTCCCGGCAGGTACGGGCCTTGCGGTCGACGTCGCGTAATGAACACCCCCACGCATGATTCTTCGAAGGACGACGAGGATCCCGTCGAGCGCCCGATTCACGACGAATGGGGCGTCTACGATCCAGAGCAGGCCGGCTTCGAGGCCATCCTGAAGAAGCTCCAAGTGAAGACGAAGAAGGCCTCGGTCCCGACCCAGGCGCGTCCGGCGGCGACCGCTCAGCCGGCAACCGACGATGACAACGCCATCTGGATGACGCCCTCGTCAGTGCTGAAGCGCGACTCGAAGTAGAGCCTGTCGCCGACGACGACGTCACGGGCCGCGATCGTCCCCGCGGCGAGCTCGACGACCGAGCGCGCGCGGCGCGCGATCGCGATCCGTCCCGGTTCCAGATTTCCCACCGTCCGTACGACCACTCCATCCCGATCGATGAAGACGACGTCGATCGCGAAGCGCATCGACAGCGTATGAATCATGAAGCACGGCGTCAGCACGAACGCCGAGCGCGGGTCGAGGCGGTCGCGACCGAGCAGGCCGCGGCGCCGCCGCGCGCGCGTGTCCGCCACCTCGACGGTGCTCGCAACCAGCGAGCCAGTCCGCCCGTTGACGATCGTCGTGTTCATCAGAACACCCCCGGCACCAGGTGCCATTCGACACGCCGGCAGTAGACGCGGTACTGCGCGTCCTCGGCCATCACGCGCTCTTCCATCAGCGCGCGTACGATCAGCGCGGCGTCCGCGACGATCACGATCGCCGCGTTTATCGCGCGCGGATGCGCCATGACGAACGCGACATGGGTCAGCAGATACCCCGCATAGATCGGGTGGCGGACGACGGAATACGGGCCGCCGGCGACCACGCCGCGGTTCGCGGGGACAATCCCGAAGCTGCGGCCGAGCGCGATCTTGCCGACGATCACGACGAGAAGCCCGGCGCCCGACAGGATTGCCGTCACGAGATCGGGAGCGAGCGGCACGAGATCGTCGGCGGGACGCAGCAGTGGCGGGCCCGCGAGGGACATGGCAGTCACGATCGCTGCGGCCGTGGACCGATCGACGCGATCCGTTCGGCGCCTGACTACCATCAGCACGACGACGAGCGCTTCGCTGACGAGCAGCAGGAGGCCGGTCACGCGACCGGTCCGGACGAAGTCGTTCAGCAGGCTGACCGACAGCAGCGCAAACAGCGCTCCGACCGCCGCTCGTGCGCCGAGATCGCGCAGCCGACCGGCATCACGCATCCGTGTCCCCGACGAAATAGTTCTCGCACGCGCGGTCGAGCAGCTCACGCGTGATATTGGGCTCGATACCGCGGTACCGGCACAGCGCGTCGACCTGTTCGATCAGATCGCGCGGATGACACGCCCGCATCGGCCGGCCTGTCGGCTCGTAGTGCCGGCGCTGCAGATAGGACACCATGACGGAGTGAAAGCGCAGCTTCCGCCGCCGGCAGTTCAGCTCGAAGATCTGCGTGAATTCGTCCGGCGACGGATCGACGACCGGAATCTTGTAGGGAATTCGGCGCAGGAACGCTTCGTCCGCGAGCGACGCCGGATCGAGGTTCGTCGCGAAGACGACCAGCACGTCGAACGGCACCTGGAATTTGCGCCCGGTGTTGAGCGTCAGGTAGTCCACGCGGCTCTCGAGCGGAACGATCCACCGGTTCAGCAGCTCCTGAGGCCGGATCCGTTGGCGGCCGAAATCGTCCACGAGAAACACGCCGCCGTTTGCCTTCAGCTGAATCGGCGCCTCGTGCAGCTTCGACAGCGGGTTGAACGTCAGGTCCAGCATGTCGAGCGTCAGCTCGCCGCCGACGATGGCGACCGGGCGCCGCACGCGCACCCAGCGGCGATCGACCTGCGGACCGCTGATGACGCTCGACGATTCGGTTTCGCGATCGACCTTGCGATGGTTGATCGGATCGTAGAACGTGACGATCTGTCCGTCGACGTCGATCGCGTTCGGGACGTACATCTCGCCGCCGAGCGCCAGGCCCATCCCTTCGCCGAGCACCGTCTTGCCGTTTCCGGGCGGGCCGTAGAGGAACACCGCCTTCGCCGCATTCATCGCGGGGCCGAGCCGCTCGAGCACCGCGTCGCTCACGACGAGATGCGAAAACCCTTGCCGGAGACGCCGGGCGTCGATGTCGCCGCGCACCGCCGCGAGTGCCTTGACGCCGGCCACGTAGGCCGCCAGCGGCACCGGCGCCAGTCCGACGTACTGATTGATGTCGAGGTACTGCTTCGCGCGCTCGCGTCCGAGGTCGGTCAAGGCGTAGCGGTACGCGACCGAGCCCGCGGCGCCGCCGCCGCCCCGCACCTCCACCTGAAGCTCGGCGCGAATCCGCTCGACGATCGGCTCGAGCATCGTGAACGGCAGGCCGATGCGATCGGAGAGCGCCTGCCCGGTGGCTTCGCCGGTGAACAGCATTTTGACCAGCAGTTGCTCGATCGACTCGACGGCGAGACCGGTCTCTTCGAGAGTGTGCGGCGCCTTCGGCGCCACGTGGCCGGGCCGCATCGGCTCGGCACCTTCCGACGTTCGCGCGCGGACGATCGCGGCCGGACTCACTTCTTCACCATCGGGCCGAGGACCTGCACGAATTTGATGGCGGCCGGGCCAATCGTCACGACCCAGATGGCGGGAAAGATGCAAAACACGAGCGGAAAGACCATCTTGACGCCGGTCTTCGCGGCGGCCTCTTCGGCGCGCTGGCGGCGCTTCGTGCGCAGCGTGTCGGAGTGCACGCGCAACGACTGCGCGACGCTGGTGCCGAACTTGTCGGTCTGCACGAGCATCGCGACGAGCGACGAAATGTCGTCGACGCCGGTCCGTTCGGCGAGATTATGGAGCGCGTCGGCGCGTGCCTTGCCGGCGCGCAGCTCCAGATTGATCAGCCGCAGCTCCTCGGCGAGGTCGGGGTGCGCATGCGCGAGCTCGTCGCTGACGCGCAGAATCGCCTGGTCCAACCCGAGGCCTGCTTCAACGCTGACGACCATCAGATCCAGCGCGTCCGCGAGGCCGAGACGGATGCGGTGCTGCCGGCGTTTCACCATCCGCTTCAGCGCCATCGTCGGGAGCAGGTATCCCATCGCGCACGCAGCGAGGGCCGTCATGAAATTCGGGCGCATGATCAGCGGGAACGCGAGCAGCGCGAACCCGATGAGCGCCAGGCCCAGCCGGATGCCGAAGAACACGACCATGGCATCGCCGCCGCGGTAGCCCGCCGCCACGAGAAGCCGGCGCAGCTTGCCCATTTCGTTCGTCGACTTGGGCGCCACGTTGCCGATGCGTTTGAGCGCCGCGACGACCGCGCGCTGGTATTCGACGTCCGCCTCCTTCGGCGCAGCGGAGACGCCGGTGACTTCA
>Ga0066652_100001433_pt1 | contig 12401 bp, 12 predicted proteins | sample GraSoiAngelo_101_FD_71413 | JGI IMG/M metagenome (GOLD analysis project Ga0066652, IMG submission 71413) | Grasslands soil microbial communities from the Angelo Coastal Reserve, California, USA - 14_0903_02_30cm | ecosystem: Environmental > Terrestrial > Soil > Grasslands | place: USA...
GGCTCCGTCTGCCGGCGGAAGCGGTGAACGGAGCGGGCGGAGCCATCGGTCGGTCGTTCCGCTCGGAGGAGCGCCGACGCGTAGCGCCGGGTTTCCGCCGACACGGGCAGCCGGCGCACCCCGTCGCCGAACGCCGCCACCAGCCGGTAGCGCGGCGAGTCGACGGCATCGAGACGATCGTCGAGGGTCCCGCCGAGCGCTCCGAGGAGGCCGACCTCATCGAGCCGCCTGTATCCGCGCGCGCTCATCCGCTCGAGCTCGGCGACGACGCGCTCGGCGGCCGCGGCGGTCACGAGCTGTGCCTCCCCTCGCACGAGCTCCTCCGTGAGCGGCGCGAGCCGGAAACCCAGCTCGTCTTCCAGGCGCACGGCGCGAAGGAGCCTGAGCGGGTCGTCCTGGAACACCGTCTCGGAGACGGCACGCACGAGCCGGAGCTGGAGATCCTCGCGACCCCCGCTGGGGTCGACGTACGCTCCGTCGCCGACCACCTGCGCGATCGCGTTGATCGTGAAGTCGCGGCGCGCAAGATCCGACTCGATCGTGCCATGCACTCCAGTGAAGTCCACTGTGCGGCCGTCCGCAACTGCGACGCGCCACGACGCGTGACGTTCGGAGAGGGCGAACGGGAAACCGCCGGCCCGACGTGCGTAGGCGCGTGCGGCGCGGGCCGGGTCGGCGCATACGACATCGAGGTCGTACGAGGGGCGCGCGAGCAGCTCGTCGCGGACGGCCCCGCCGACGAACCAGGCGTCCTCGTCGCCCAGCACCTCCCGGACGGCCTCATCCATCGATCACCGTCCGCCGTGCGCGCAGCGGCCCGGATTCGACGCCGCAGACGAGCTCGTAGTTGATCGTGTCCCCCACACGCGCGTGCGCCTCCGCGAGCACGCCCCGGCCGAGCAGCACGACGGGCGTCCCGACGGGAAGCTCGCGGTCGAGCTCGACGGCGAACGAATCCATCGACACCGTCCCGATGGCGCGGCGCGGCTCACCCGCGACCCGCACCTCGGTGCCGGTCAGGTCGCGGCGGAAGCCGTCGGCGTATCCGACGGGCACGATTCCGATCCACGTCGGCTGCTCCGCGAGGAAGCGGCGCCCGTAGCCCGTGCTCTCGCCGGGCTGAAGCTGCTTCACGTGCGCGAGGTAGCTGTGCCACGACAGCGCGGGCTCGAGACCGTCGTCTGCCGGATCGGTTCCGAACGGCGACAGGCCGTAGATCGCGATTCCGCACCGTGCGGCGTCGAGCCGCGACTCCGGGAGGCGAAGCGCCGCCGCGCTGTTCGCCGCGTGACGTTCGAGCTGCGTGTGCTGGCTCGTCGCCGACAGGAACGCGTCCAGCTGCGTGCGGGCGAAGGCTGGATCCGTGTCGGCGGTCGCGAGATGCGTCATCAGCCCGACGACGTCCTGCGTCGGCGCCGGCAGCGTCTCCGTCCCGTAGCGGCCCATGCCGGTGTCGAGCTTCACATGCACGCGCACGCCGTCCGGAAGCTCGTCGTCGGACACGGCGAGCTCGAGCCCGGCGTCGCGCGCGTTCGAGATCTCGCGGCTGGACGAAGCCGGCCCCATGACGAGGATGCGCGCCTCGCGGTACTCGTAGCGGAGCGCGAGACCCTCGGGGACGGTCGCGACGCAGAGCGCGCTGGCGCCGGACCCGAGCGCCGCGCCCGCGACGTCGACCGCGCCGTGCCCGTACGCGTTCGCTTTCACGACCGCCCACAGTGCCGAGCCGTCGAGGGCGCGCAGCAGTGTCCGCACGTTGCGCCGGACGGCGCCGAGGTCAACGGTGATCTCTGACCGGTGCACGGCTCAGAGGCTACGGGCTAGGCGAGGACGTACGGGAGCATCTCGATCACGTCCGAGGCGACGAGGCCGGCCTGCTGCGGGGCCTCGGTGGCCGCCTCCGCGTGCGCGGTGACTGCCGCGGCGGTAGCGATGCGCGCATCCATCCCCTTCGCCAGGAAGGAGCCGACGATCCCGGTGAGGACGTCCCCCGTGCCGGCCGTCGCGAGCGACGGAAAACCGGGACAGATCAGCGTCTGCTGTGACGGGGCGGCGACGATCGTGCCGTCCCCCTTCAGCAGCACGACGCAGGAGAACCGCTCGACGGCCCGCCGGATCGCCTCGAGCCTGTGCGCGTCGATCCACGACGGCTCGACGTCGAGCAGGCGCGCCAGCTCGCCGGAATGCGGCGTGAGGACGGTAGGGGCGTCACGCGTGAACGGAGCGAGCTCGAACAGCGCGTCGGCATCGACGACGGCGGGCAGATCCGTTTCTTCGAGTAACCGGCGGACGAGCGCCTTGGCCGCATCCGACCGACCGAGGCCGGGCCCGAGCGCCAGTGCACGGGCACGGCCGACGGCGTCCCAGATGTCCTCGAGCGGCCGCTTGACGGCCTCGAGCAGCTGTGCCTCGAGCACCGGAAGGGAGGCGCGAGGCGCAGCGACGGCGACGTACCCCGCGTCGGCGCGGAACGCCGCCCTGGCCGCGAGGCACGCGGCACCGGTGAGGCCCGGCGACCCGCCGACGACCAGCACGGATCCGGCCGTGTACTTCGTGTTGCGCGGCGCGCGCAGCGGCACCTCGTCGAGGATCTCGGCCGTGGGCCGCGCGTACGTCGTGTCCCGGTCGGCGAGGCCGATGTCGACGACCTCCAGCTCCCCGCACAGGAACGACCCCGGTGCCACGAAGAGGCCGACCTTCTCGCGGTGGAAGGTGACCGTGGCGTCCGCGTCAACCGCCACGCCCGCCACCTCGCCGGTCGACGCGTCGACGCCCGACGGGACATCTACCGCGACGACGTCGGCGCCGGCCCCGTTGATCTGCTCGATCAGCTGTCCCGCGCCGGGGCGAGGCTCGCCGCTGAAGCCCGTGCCGAAGAGCGCGTCGACGACCAGGGTCGGCTCGCCGAGATCCTTCTCCTCGTCCTCGGGCTTCGCCTCGACCACGCGCACGTCGCAACCCGCCCGCTCGAGGGCACGCGCCGCGATGCGGCCGTCGCCGCCGTTGTTCCCGGAGCCGCACACGACCGTGATCGCCCCGTCATCGCCGTACTCGTCGAGGACGAACTCGGCGACCGACCGGCCCGCGCGTTCCATCAACTCCTTGACGTCATGTCCCGCCTCGGCCGCCGCCATCTCCTCGGCCGTGTACAGCGGCTCGAACACTCAGCCGTCCTCGACGACGGCGACCGCGTTCGCGAGCTCGCGGGAGTGCGACATCGAGAGGTCGATCCGACCGGCGTTGGCGCGCTGGGCCCAGGTCCGCACACGACCCGTGAGCACGACGGCCGGCTTCGGCCGTCCGACGATCTCGATGTCGCGCCAGGCAAAGGCTCGCGCGACGCCGATCCCCAGTGCCTTGCCGACCGCCTCCTTGCCGGCGAACCGGCCGGCATACGACTCGGCGGGGTTCGCGCGCGACTCGCAGTACGCGCGCTCCGCGTCTGTGAAGCAGCGCTCGCGGAAGCGCGGGTACCGCTCGAGCGCGCGGCGGATTCGGTCGATCTCGATCAGGTCCACACCGACTCTCACGCGTTGTCCTCGAGCCACTCGGGCAGCTGCGCGATCGACGACACGATCCCATCCGGACGGACGCGGCCGCGCTCGACCGTGTCAGGCCGGAACTTGCCCGTGCGGACGAGCACGGTCTTCATGCCGTGCGCCTGCGCGCCGGCGATGTCGGTCTCGATGTCGTCTCCGACCATCCACGTCATGCTCGCGTCGGCGTCGAGCGCCGCGAGCGCCGCCTCGAAGTAGGGCGTCGACGGCTTGCCGAGCACGACCGCCTCGGTCTCGGCGGCGTACTCGAGACCCGCGACGAAGGCGCCCGCGTCGAGGAGCGGCCCGTCCTTCGTCTGCCACCAGCGGTTCTTGTGCAGGCAGTACAGCTCAGCGCCCGCCTCGAGCTCGTGGAAGGCACGCGCCAAGTTCATGAACGAGAAGACGAGGTTCGTCTCCGGCGTCTCGTCGGCGCCGCCGACGAGCACAGCCTCCGCGTCCTCGCCGACGAGCTCGACGCCCTCCAGCTCGCCGACGATCGCATGCATCGTCAGCGCGAGGACGCGCTTCCGCTGGAGCGTCCGCGCCGCCGCCCGCGGCGTCGTCTGGAGCTCCTCGTCGTCGAGCTCGACCCCCATCGCGCGAAGCTGCTCGGCGAGCTGCGCGCGCGTGCGCGTCGTGTTGTTCGAGACGAACCGGAGGCGGTGGCCCTCCTTGCGAAGCCGGGCGACGGCGTCGGCCCCGCCGATGATCGGTTCGCCGGAGACGTGGAAGACGCCGTCGACGTCGAGCAGAATCGCTGCCATATGGACGGCGAGTCTATTCGGGTGAACCGCACGGTCGCGGTGCCGCTCTCGGAAGTCGAGCTCCGCTTCTCGCGGTCGAGCGGCCCGGGCGGCCAACATGCACACAAGACGGAGACGCGGGTCGAGGCGGTGCTCGACGTCGAGGCGTCGACGGCGTTCTCCGAGGCGCAGAAGCGCCGCCTCGTGGCGCGGCTCGGGCCGGTCGTCCGCGCCGTCGCCCAGGACGAGCGGAGCCAGGCTCGGAACCGGGAGCTCGCCCTGGAACGCCTCGCAGCCCAGCTCAGGGAGGGTCTCCGGGTACCGCGGCCGAGACGCCCCACGTCCCCGACGAAGGCCTCTCGAGAGCGCCGCCTGGAGGAAAAACGGCGCCGTTCGGAGGTCAAGCGCCTCCGGCGCGAGCCCGACTGACCCCGTAACCCCTGCGCCCCCGGGGGCGTTTCACAGGCGAGCCATGCCGCCGATCTCGGTCACGCTCGACCGGCAAGACCCGCCGGTCGGCATCGTCACGCTGGAGGGCGAACACGACGCCTATTCGGCCCAGCGGATCGAGAGCGAGATCGCGCTTCTCCTCGACTCCGGCGTCCACGTCGTCATCGACCTGACCGAGGCCACGTTCGTCGACTCGCAGACGCTGAGCGTCCTCCTGTCCGGACGTCACCAGGCCGAGCGCGCGCAACTCGGGTTCGGGCTCGTGCTTCCCGAGGCCGACTTCACGCAGGTCCACCGCATCCTGAACATGACCGGGCTGGGATCCTGGTTCGTCACGGCTTCGACACTGACCGACGCCGTGGGTGCGGCCCGCGCAGGCCGGAACGCCGGACGCCGTCTCCGCGTCGCGTAGAGCGCCCTCACTCCGTCCGATCCGGCGCCTACCGTCCACCCCGATGGACTACGACCCCGTGCGGCGAGGCTTCGCCGAGTTCGTCGGCACCCTCACGCTGATCTTCATCGGCGCCGGGTCGATCCTCACCTTTACGAAGCTGTTCTCGGCCGCCTACGCACAGGGAGCGTCAGACACGGCCACCGGCCTCGCACTCCTCGGGATCGCATTCGCGCACGGGCTCGCGATCGCCGTGATGGTGTCCGCCGTGGGGCACATCTCCGGCGGGCACTTCAACCCGGCGATCACGCTGGGGTTCTTCCTCACCCGCCGCCTCGCACCCGTCCTGGCGGTCGTCTACTGGGTGGCGCAGTTCGCCGGGGCGACGTGCGGCGCGCTGCTGCTCAAGTGGTTCTTCGACAAGCAGATCCGCGACCTGGCGCACCTCGGCGCTCCGGTGCTCGGGAAGGGCGTCACCCACTGGCAAGGGTTCGCGATCGAGATCGTGCTGACGTTCTTCCTCGTCTGGGTCGTCTTCGCGACGGCCGCCGATCCCGGTGGGACGTTCAAGTCGATTGCCGGGCTCGCGATCGGCCTGACGATCACGCTGGACATCCTCATGGGCGGGCCGCTCAGCGGCGCCGCGATGAACCCGGCGCGTGCGTTCGGGCCGGAGCTGGTGCAGAAGAGCTGGACGAACTGGTGGGTCTGGTACGCCGGGCCCGTTGTGGGCGCCGTGCTCGCCGCGGGCGTGTACGAGTGGCTCTACCTGCGGCCGCCGCGCCCGTTCCCGGTCGGGCCGCCGGAGACCGGCGTGATCGAGCCGCGACCGGGCGACACTGCCGTCTCCTAGCTAGCGCACCTTCGCGAACCGCTCGACGGCCGCCATCAGCTCGTCGACGTCGGCATGACCTTCGCGGACGCAGTGTCGCGCGTGGTTCTCGAGCAGACGAAGCCCTACCTGCTCGAGGGCCGTCCGCGCGGCGGCAATCTGGTCGAGGATCTCGACGCAGTACCGTTCGTCCTCCACCATCTTCTCGATGCCGCGGACCTGTCCCTCGACTCGTCGCAGCCGTCTGAGGAGCGATTCCTTCTCGGCGACGTAACCGGCCATCAGTGGTGGTGACCTCCTCCCTGTGCATACGCACGTGGATCGGATTCGAACTTCGCCCTGCAGCCGGCTCCGCAGAAGTAGAGCGTCCGGCCCCCGGCGACGAGGCGATGCGGCGTTTTGTGTCGATCGACCGCCATGCCGCAGACGGGATCCTTGGCGCCGCGACGCAGCGTCAGCGCAAGGAGCGCCGCCGCAACGATCCCGAACACGATGTTCAGCGCGGTCGTGTAGTTCCACGCAATGCCGCGGCTCGTGATCGAGTCGATCGTTGGACGATGCTGCGGGATCAAACCTGCGGCGGAGAAGATGCCGGCGATCGCGAGCGCGGCGCCGACGATCGAACCGAACATGATCGCGACCATTCGCCACGTCGTCGGCCAGCCGTAGTACTTCTTGTACGCGAGGACGATGGGAATGATGATGAGGTCGGCGTAGATGAACGCGATCACGCCCGAGAACGAGATCCCGCCGGCCCACAGGACCGCGGCGAGCGGAATGTTCCCGATCGAGCACACGAACGAAAGAGCGGCGACGACCGGTCCGAGCACGACGTTCTCGAGCAGCCGGGGGCCTGCCGGCGCATCGGTGAGGAAGAGACCGTTGAAGAACGAGATCGGCAGCAGGGCGACGAAACCCGCGATCAGAAAGCCGGCGAGGATCTCCTTCCACAGCATCGCCCAGTCGCCGCGCACGTTGTACGCGACGTCCGACCACGCGTCGACCGACGTCAGCCGGCGACGCCACGTGAGCTCTTCACCGCCCGCCGCCTGATGCTCGTGGCCGGCGGTGGCCGCAGCGGCGTGCCGTCGTGCGGCCTCCTCGAGCCGGCGCGTGACGAAGAGGCGAACGCCCAGCCACATCAACGCGATCAGGAAGATCCCGCCGACGAACTCTGCGAGCGTGAATTGCCAGCCGAGGAAGATCCAGATGACGATCCCGATCTCGAAGACCAGGTTCGTGGACGCGAACTGGAACGCCATTGCCGACGCGAAGCTCGCGCCTTTCTGGAACAGCGACTTCGCGATCGCGATCGCCGCGTAGCTGCAGGACGACGACGCCGCCCCGAGCCCGGTCGAGACGAGGAGCTCCCGCCCGCCGCGCCCGCCCAGCGCACGCTCCAACTGCGAACGGGGGACCCAGGCCTGCACGATCCCCGAGAGGAGGAAGCCGAGTGCGAGGGCCCACCACACCTCCCAGGCCATCTCTCCGGCGTTCGCGAGGCCGCGGCCGATCTGGTCGACGACGTGCATACCCAGGTAGGGTATCCGACCGGTACAACGGAACGATGGCCCGCCTCGCAGTCGTCCCGGAGCTCGAGACCGAGCTCGACCGGCTCTACGGCCTGCCGCTCGACGAGTTCACCTCCGCACGGAACGAGCTCGCCGGCCGGCTGAAGAAGGCCGGGCAGGGAGATGCCGCCGAGGCCGTCCACGCGCTCCGCAAGCCGAGCGTGGCGCTCTGGGCCGTGAATCAGCTCGCGCGTCGGAACGAGGAAGGGCTGAAAGCCCTCCTCGACGCCGGCCGCGCGCTTCGCCGGGCGCAGGAGCAGGCCCTGCGCGGCAAGAGCAGCGACGCGCTACGCGCTGCAACCGCGGCCGAACGGACCGCAGTCCGGGAGCTGACCACGGCCGCGGAGGAGCTGCTCGCGGACGAGGGGCGCCCGGCGACACAGCAGACGCTGGAGCGGATCGCGCAGACACTGCGGGCCGCAGCTGTCGACCCCGAGGCGGAGCCGTTGCTCTCCGCAGGTCGGCTGTCCGAGGGCGTCGAGGCGTCAGGATTCGCCGCGCTTGCCGAAATAGCCCCGCCGGCTCACCGGAGTGGGAGGAAGCAGGAACGCCGGCCGAGTGCCGCCGAGCGGCGGCAGCGCGAGCAGGCGCGCCGCGGCCTCGAAGCACGGATCGGCCGGCTCGAGCGCGCCGCCGCGCAGGCCGACGAGGAGGCAAGCCGCGCCGAACGCGCGGCGGTGGAAGCGCGCGAGCGACTCGAGGGCATCCGTGCCGAGCTGGAAGCTGCGCACACGGAGCTCGACCAGCTCGAGCGTTCCGGCGACTAAAGGCCGCGCTTCCCGGCTACAAAGCTTCGGACGTGCCGAGCGACGACGACATCATCATCCTCGACGGGTGCACGTTCTGGTACTCGGGCCCGAACGGCGACCTCGAGGCCCAGGACCAGGAAGGCTTCTTCTACCAGGACGTCCGGCACCTCTCGCGCTGGCAACTTCGCGTCGACGGCTGCCGGGTCGAGCCGCTCACGAGTCGCCGCGTCGACTACTTCTCAGCGCGCGTCGTCGGCAAGCCCGACGACGAGGACGACGACGCGCCGGAGGTCAGCATCAGACGGGACCGGTTCGTCACGGAAGGCGCGCACGAGGACGTCGTCCTCGAGAACCTGACAGCGGAGCGGCAGGAGGTCCGCCTCGAGCTCGACTACGCCTGTGACTTCGCGGACATCATGGAAGCGCAGGAAGGCGGGAACGGGGAAGGCAAGAGCTGGCACGAGACCGCAGCGCGGTCGGTGACGCTCTGGAACGAGCGCGAGGGCTATCGCCGCGGTACGGTGCTCAAGTTCAACCGCAGCGGCCGGGTCGCGAAGGACCGCGCGACGTTCCGCGTCAAGCTTGCTCCGCGCGGGGTCTGGTCGCTCTGCGTCGACCTGATCCCGGTCGTCGAGCGAAAGCGACACCCGCCCATGCTCCGTTGCAACTCGTTCCACGACCACGCCTCGAAGATGCCCGTGTCTCTCGACGAGTGGCTCGACGACGCCCCCAAACTCGAGACGGAGCATGCGGCCCTCGAGCGGACGTACCGGCAGAGCCTGCTCGACCTGGCGGCGCTCCGTGTTCGTCCCGACGAGCTGACGGTCAAGTGGGCCATGCCGGGCGGCGGCATCCCGTGGTTCCTGACGCTCTTCGGCCGCGACAGCCTGCTCACCGCGTACGAGACGATGCCGTTCCACCAGGAGCTCGCGCGCGCGACGCTCCAGGGGCTCGCGGAGATGCAGGCGACGGAATGGGACAACTTCCGCGACGCCGAGCCCGGCAAGATCATGCACGAGCTGCGCCGCGGGACGCTCGCGAAGCTCGGCAAGGTTCCGCACAGCCCGTACTACGGCACGCACGACGCGACGCCGCTCTGGCTGATCCTGCTCGACGAGTACGAGCGCTGGAGCGGCGATACGGAGTTCGTCCGGACGATGGAGAAGCACGCACGCGCCGCGCTCGGATGGCTCGAGGGGCCAGCCGACCTGGACGGCGACGGCTACATCGAGTACCGGAAGCGGTCCGAGTCGGACAAGGCTCTCCGCAACCATTGCTGGAAGGACTCCGACAACTCGATTCTGTTCGCAGACGGGACGAGGGCGGAGCCGCCGCTCGCGACCTGTGAGCTGCAGGGATACGCCTACGACGCACGGCTGCGGACCGCGAGGCTGATGCGCGAGATCTGGAACGACGAGGAGACCTCGGCGCGGCTCGAGCACGACGCGGAGGAGCTGAAGCAACGGTTCAACCGCGACTTCTGGATCGCAGGCCGCCGCCACTTCGCGCTCGCGCTTGACGGCGAAAAGCGACAGGTCGACTCGCAGGCGTCCAACACCGGCCACCTGCTCTGGAGCGGCATCGTCGACGAGCGGAAGGCCCGAGGGGTCGTGCAGCGGCTGATGCGCGAGGACATGTTCAGCGGCTGGGGTATCCGTTCGATGTCGTCGCGGGACGCTGGATTCAACCCGCTCGAGTATCACAACGGCACCGTGTGGCCCCACGACAGCGCGATCTGCGCCGAGGGCATGCGCCGGTACGGCTTCCGCGACGAGGCCGGCAAGGTTGCGCAGGGCCTGCTCGACGCGGCCGAGGCCTTCTCGAACCAGCTCCCCGAGGTGTTCGCCGGGTTCGCGCGCGACCACACGAGCGTTCCCGTCGAGTACCCGGAGGCGCTCAAGCCGCAGTCGTGGGCGGCGGCCGCCCCGCTCCTCGCCCTGCGCACGATCCTCGGCCTCGACGTCGTCGACGGCAAGCTGCGCTCGCAGCCGCACGTGCCCGGCGAGCTCGGCAAGCTCCGTCTGCGGAACATAGGGTTCCGTGGACGGTATGCAGACGCCTAGCGGCGCGACGGACGGGACTCCCGCGGGCACCGGCCGCTTGAGGCAGATCGAGATCTACGTCGGCGGGGTGTACGGCCGGCGACCACGCGTCCCCGTCGACCATGAGGCGCTCGAACAGCTCGCGCGCCGCCGGCTGCGACCCGAGGCGTTCGCCTATCTCGCCGGAGGTGCAGGCAGCGAGGAGACGGTCCGGGCGAACCGCGCGGCGTTCGAGCGCCGTCGCATCGTGCCGCGCATGCTGCGCGACGTCTCGACGCGCGACACGTCGGTCGAGCTCTTCGGTCGCCGTCTCCCGGCGCCCTTTCTTCTCGCCCCGATCGGCGTCCTCGAGCTCGCGCACCGCGACGCCGACGTCGCCGTGGCCCGCGCCGCAGCGGCCGAGGGCGTGCCGATGATCTTCTCCAACCAGGCCTCGCGTCCGATGGAGGAGTGCGCGGAGGCCATGGGCGACTCGCCGCGCTGGTTCCAGCTCTACACGAGCTCGTCGGACGAGCTGGTTGCGAGCTTCCTCGCGCGGGCCGAGGCAAGCGGCTGCGAGGCGATCGTGGTCACGCTCGACACGACGCTGCTCGGATGGCGCGTGCGCGATCTCGGGCTCGCGTACCTGCCATTCCTCCGCGGCAAGGGAATCGCGCAGTACACATCGGATCCCGTCTTCCTCCGGCTCCTCGAGGATGCGCCCGCCGTCGACACCGGCCGGCCGAACGTTGCGGCCCTCAGCGTCGCGTTCGAGCTCGCGCGCCGCTATCCGGGGTCCTTCTGGCGGAACCTCCGATCGGAGAAGGCGCGCGCCGCCGCGCGGGTCTTCATCGAGATCTACTCACGGCCGACGCTCACGTGGGGCGACCTCGCCACTCTCCGCGGGCTCACGAAGCTTCCGATCCTCCTCAAGGGCATCCAGGACGGAGACGACGCTCGCCGCGCGGTCGAAGCGGGCGTCGACGGCCTCGTCGTCTCGAACCACGGCGGCCGCCAGGTGGACGGCGCGATCGCGTCACTCGACGCGCTCCCGCCGATCGTCGAGGTGATCGCCGACCGGATCCCCGTCCTGCTCGACAGCGGGGTGCGAGGGGGCGCCGACGTCTTCAAGGCCCTCGCACTCGGCGCCCGCGCCGTCCTGATCGGCCGACCGTATGCCTACGGGCTCGCGGTGGCGGGAGAGGAGGGCGTGCGCGAGGTGATCCGAAACTTCGCCGCCGACTTCGACCTGACGATGGGGCTCTCAGGCTGCACGTCGGTGGCCGAGATCACGAGGGAGCGGCTGGCGGAGACCGCCTGACCGCGCCGGCCTACTCGACGGTGACGGTCTTCGCGAGGTTCCGGGGCTGGTCGACGTTCAGGCCGCGCAGGCGGGCGATCCGATACGCCAGCAGCTGCAGCGGCACCACAGCGAGCACCGCCTGGAGGAACGCGGGTGATCGCGGGATGTAGATCACATCGTCCGCGTGGTGCTGGATGTCCTCGTTCCCGTCCGTCGCGATCGCGATCACGTGCGCGCCGCGGGCCCGGACCTCCTGGATGTTCGACACCACCTTCTCGTAGATCACCTGCTGGTCGGTGGCGACACAGACGACCGGCGTGTCGGCGTCGAGGAGCGCGATCGGGCCGTGCTTCATCTCTCCCGCCGAGTACGCCTCCGACGGAATGTACGAGATCTCCTTCAGCTTCAGCGCGCCCTCGAGCGCGACCGGCAGTCCGATGTGACGGCCGAGGTAGAGGAAGAACGGCTTGTCGTAATAACGCTGCGCGATCTCCTCGATCGGATGGTCGCCGTCGAGAAACTCCTCCATCCGCTGCGGCAGGTCGTAGAGCTCCTCGAGAATGAATTCGACCTCGTCCGCAGGCAGCGTCTTGCGGATCTGCGCGAGCTTCAACGCGATCAACGAGAGCAGTGACACCTGCGCGGTGAACGTCTTCGACGCCGCAACGCTCACCTCGAGCCCGCAGCGCGTGTACAGCACCGAGTCGACCTCACGCGTGATTTGCGAGCCCATCATGTTCGTGATCGCGAGCGTCCGCGCGCCCTGCTGGCGCGCGAGCTCCATCGCCGCGAGCGTGTCCGC
>Ga0066652_100001436_pt1 | contig 12382 bp, 13 predicted proteins | sample GraSoiAngelo_101_FD_71413 | JGI IMG/M metagenome (GOLD analysis project Ga0066652, IMG submission 71413) | Grasslands soil microbial communities from the Angelo Coastal Reserve, California, USA - 14_0903_02_30cm | ecosystem: Environmental > Terrestrial > Soil > Grasslands | place: USA...
CTACTGTCAGCATCCGGTCGAACGCCGTTTCCGGGTGGAGTTGCGGAGCATTGGCAACGTCGAAGCCGCCCGACGCCGCCGGGGCCGGGGCCGGGGCAGCGCCGCCTGTGGCGGGTGGCCCTGCCGCGCCGCCTAGCAGCGGATAATTGTAATAGCCGGGGTCGATGAAGGAATCGCCGCGGGTTACCGGCCCGCGCCAGATATTGCCCCGGTTGTCGGTGATAAGGTTGGTGTCCCCGATGGCCTTGTATTCCGGGGTTTCATAAGCCTTGTGCGCTTCGAGATATTTATCGTGGTCGCCTGTCGCCACGTAGGACAGCATGTGAAGTTGCGCCAAGCCCTGATTCCGCTCGGCTTCATCATCCGAGTCAAGCATCCGCGCGACTTCCAAATCATCGTCAGGCTCGGGGTCGCTGGCGGCCTGTTCGCGGAGCTTGGCTGCCACCGCCTTGGGGTCTTTTTGCGCCAATATGGCCAGCGAAGAAATGCGCGTGAAATTCTGCCGCCGGGTGGTTTCATCCTGCATGTCGTAGGCCGACTTGATTTTGTCGGCCACGTCAGGGTTGCGCACCATGAACCGGGCCACTTGCTGCGGCGTCGGGTTCGCGCCCAATTCCTCGACTTCGCGCTGATAGTCGGCAAGCTTCTGGCGCTTGTCCATTTCGACTTGCTGAAGCCGGGCTTCCTGCTGTGCGTTGGTCACCGCGGCCGCGCGCATCGCCTGTGCCTGCGCCTGCTTCAATTGCTCGGTCACATAATCGGGCACGGCGTTGTTGGCGTAGGCAATCGCGCCGCCGTAATCCAACGGGGAATATTCGCCCGCCATGCTACTGGCCGTAGCTGCTAGGAAGGTTATAGGTCAGCCCGCTGCCATAGGTGCCGAAGCCACCGCTGCCGCCACCGCTACCGAAGAAGTTGCCGCCAAGGATGCTGTTCCCGGCCGCGCCCCAATTGAACGGGGTGCCGCCCGCGCCAATCGCGCCAAAGCCACCGCCAGCGCCGATGCCGCCCATCACCGCCGCGGCCGCTTGGTCGAGCGCCGCGCCGCCTGACTTCCACTGGTTCGCCGTGATCGCGCCGCGGGTCAGATAATCCTGTGCCTTGGCCTGCCCTTGGCCCACCAGCAGATTGGTGATGTTGTTGCCGACGCCGATACCGGCCTGCGAAAGCTGCCCGGCGGTGCCGTAGCCCATCTGCGCCAGCCCGCCCAAGCCCTGCAATTGCCGGTCAATGGTGGTGGCCAGCGTGTCGGCCCCGAAGTCGGCAAGGCTGCGCTGCGTGTTGCCGCCGCGAAGGCCGCCGGTGGCGCTGGCGTTCTGCAACAGCGCTTCTTCGCCGCGCCGGTAGAGCGATTGGTAAAATGGCGATTGCTGTAACTGGTCGATAGCCGCCTGCTGCGCATCCGCGCCGCCAAGGCCAAGCAGCGTGTTATAGGCGGTCAGCCCTTGGCCACCGGCCTGCTGGTAGGGCTGGTAGAAGCCCTGAACATCGCCCCACACCTTTTCCTGCTGGCCGATGCCCTGTTTCATCGCCTTGACTTGGGCCTTGGCCGCCTTCTTCGAAGCCTTTTTCGCCGCGAAGCCGCCAATCACGCCGCCGATAGATGAAAAGAGTCCCATGCAGCGAATTTAACCGCCCGGCCGCGCCAGCGCGTTTGAACATTTGCGGCGGCCTATGCCAGCCGGACGCGAAGCACCCCGGCATTGTGATAGACGCCGCCCACCGGCACCCCGGCGGCCGACGCTGCCGCGTCGCTGGCGGCATTGGCAAGGCCCTGCAATTTCGGCTTGTCCAGCACCTTGTTATAGACGGTCGCCGGGAAGGTGTTGCTCAACAATTCGCCTTCGACCGGCAGGAACAGCGTCACCGGGGCCGGGGCCATCAGCCGCACCGCGCCGCCCTCGCAGCGCACCACGCTATCGTCGCAGTTGATCTTCAGCAGCCCGGCGGTCACTTCCAGTTCGGTGCCATCGCCGGGCACCAGCCGGAATTCATTGGTCAGAGCCTCGTTCGCTGACAACGTGACCACGCTGGCATCCTGAAGATTGGTGGTCGCGGCAACGGTGCTTTCCAGCGCCTCGGAATTGGCCTGCACGGTCAAAGCCTGATCTTCGAAGGCGGCCAGAACGCGCGGGTCATTGCCGAAATATCTGGCCAGCAAGTCGCGGCGCACGAGAACGTCAATAAAGCCGGTCATGTCGCCAACGGGCTGATTTTGGCCTCGCACGCGGCAAAGCCGGGCATCGCTTCGCTGAAGCCGCGGAACCGCAGGCCGATGAAGTTGCGGAAGCTGGTCCGGGGCCGCCATTGCAGGCGTTGGCGATGCTGCCCGCTGGCACCCATCGGGATGGCCCGTTCGCTGGTGAAGGTTTCACCGTCGCGGGTCATGGACAGCCACGCGCTGCCGTTGACGCCGGTGGGCGCGCGGCCGTGCAATCCGACCAGTTCGATGGCATGGATGATGCCGCCGCGGCTCTCGTTGTAAAGCAGCCCCACGTCGAAGCGCCATTGCGCGCTTTCGCCGAAGTGAGTGCAAACCGTGTCGGTAAGCTGGCCAAGCTGCGCTGTCTCGGTGTCGCCCACCACCGTCTTGCCATAGGCTTCCACCGCGCTGCGCAGCCGGTAGGGCTTGCCGACGCCGCTCTGCGCTTCATACCAGATGGCCTGTTCCAGCACCTTGCTGGCGATGGCGCAGAATACCAGCGTCTTGCCCGGCAGATGCACGAACAGCCGGTCTTCGTTGCGGCTCGAACGGGCTTCCAGAACGATGCTGCTAGGGTCTTCGACCTTGGCCAGTTCGTCATCAATCGCGCGGGTGGAAATGTGGCTGGCGCTGCCCGCGCCCGCGATGAATATCCCAATGGCCTCATTGCGCGCCGAACCGACGAACGCGAAGCTGTCAGCATAAAGGCACTTGGCCATGTTGCCGACGCAGCCCACCGGGATGGTCGCGCCGCGCAACGTCTGGAACGGGAAGCCGCTGCCGCCGATGTTACGGAACACCTGAATCGAGTAGCGGCCTAGGACATAGCTTTCGTTGCGGAATTTCAGCAGGCCGGTGATGGGGTCCGGGTCTTCCTCGGCCGCGCCATATTTCAGCGGTTGGATTTCCAGCGGGTTGTTCAGTTCGGTGACCACCACGTGCGTGCCATCGGTGGACATGAAATAACCGTCAATCCAGATCACGTCATGGCACGGCCCTAAATCCTCATCGGTCATTTGAGTCAGCGCTGCATCATCCCAATAATACAGCTTGTCGTCGCTGCGGATGGCCAGCCGGTCGGGGCCGATGGCATAGGTGACCGGGCCGCTGCCGCCCACGTCGCCTAGATCATCAATCGCGCCCGACCGGCGCAGCTTGACCAGCCGGGTGCCCATCACCCGATAAAGCATGTCGTTCCAATAGACGCCGCCGCGGTCGGTGCCCGGCCCGGTCACCAGCGGGATGGCCCCGGCGGTGGCGCGAAGCTGGCCGCTGGAAATCTTGTTATCCACCGCCAGCGGTTCCAAGTTGAGGGGGTAGGAGCGCCGAAATTCGGCCGCCTCATCACCGACGATGCCGGAAAACAGCGGCAGTTGCATTTACGGTTCCTCGACCGGCGGATTCACGCTTTCGGCAGTTTCCCGAATGAACGGGCTGTAGGACAGCACGGCATGCGGATGGCCTGCGCCGCGCGGGGTATTCTTCGCCAGCGGCATGGTCGGCACCGCGGCATAGTGCGATTCCAGCAAGTAGAGGCTTCGCGTCAGATTGCCCTTGGCCTCGGCCGACATGGCAGCGCCCATTGCCGGGCAGATGCGCAGCGCCAGATAGCTGGCCACGACATTCAATGTTTCATGTGGAATGCCGCTCAAATTGTCCGGGTTGCCGACGCCATAGTGCGGCTGCTCAAAGCCAAGGTCGATGCCGCGCATTGCCTTCCACTCGGCCATCATCGCGTTTAGCCGGGTGAGCGCTTCCGCCACTTCTTCCGGGGTGCGGCCGAATTCGTAACCGGCCGCGCCGATTTCACTGAACGCCAGTTCGATAATCTGGCGCTTCGGTGGCCCTTCGTCGGAAATGTCGATGATGATAGGCATGGCGGCATTTTAGGGCCGCCGGGGATTTGTCGCGTTTGAACATTTGCGAGGTTGGCGGGATTGCTGCGCTCGGCTCCCGCCCGGCCGTTATTACCCGCTTGCGCGGGTGCCCTTATCTGGTCTTGTTGGCGCGGTCGCGTTCGTCACGTTCGCGCTGTTCAAGCTGCTCACGCTCCCGGCGCTGTTCGTCGGTTTCGTTCAGCGGCACGTTGCGGTCGGCTTCGCCGCCACCCGGCGGTGACGTAGGCGTTTTTGGGTCAGTCATTCTTTCACTCCCTTACGCAAAAAGCTTGGGAGTCCGAAACGGTTGAACCGCCTGTTTAGCTTCACTTTTTTGAGCGTGCCGCCGCGTCTGCCGGACTCCGGCCATAATCAGCCTGCGCATCGTCCCGCGCCCGGTCCTCTTCGGTCTTGCGCGGGCGGCCGGGGCCGCGCTTTTGCTCGGCCTTCTCCGCTTCAGCAGCAAATTCCTTTTCTGCCTCGGCCGTGCGTTCGCCGGGATTCTTCTTAAGTGCATCGGCACCTTCGGTTTCGGCCGCCGGGCCGGGAACGCTCGGGTCTAGGTGGCGCGGCGGATTGCCAAGCGGGAACGTCACCTTTTCCTGCTTTTCCATCGCTTCCTGCACCGCTGGCGGCACCTCGGCCGGGGTTAAGCGGTCGGCGCGGCCAGCTTGCCCGGCAAGCCCCTTGTCCCACTGGTGGTCGGGTGGATAGCCGCCCTCGGGGGTCGGTGGGTCGCCGCCTTCCTGATAGGCCAGCTTGCCGATTTGGCCCGGCGTATCGTGCCAGCCCTCGGAAAGCGCCGTGGCATGGTCTTCTTCGCTTTCGACAACCAGTGTTTCCACCGGGATTTTTTCTTCGAAGACAACCGCTTGGTCGCCATGCCTGTAAAGCATCTTGGGATAGGATTCGCCGCTCATTCGCTTCGTCCTTTACGTCTGGCTAAATAGCTGCACGCCAGCCATCTGCGGGTTGGTGAGCGCCGTTCCGAAATCAATGTCCCACCGGGCCTTAATGGACAGATCATTGATTTCGCCCTGCCGGGCATAGGTGATGCCAATGCCCAAATCGGTGGTGGCCCGCATCACGTTCCAGCCATCCTCGGGGTCAACCACGAAGGAACCGGGAACCAGCAGCAGCGCACCGCGCACGAAAAACGGATTCATCGGCGCGGTGGCGGTGTTCAGCCAAGTGAATGCCGCACCGTCGGCCGGGGTGGCGCTGACGTTCTTATATTCCTTCTCGGCCGTGGTAGCGCCCTGCGCCGAAATGATCGCCGGGTAGATGGTGATGACACCGGCCGAAGGCTTGGCCACCACGCGGAAGGTCTGAAGCACTCCGGTGTCGGCCTTCGTAATCATGTGGACACTATTCACGCCAAGGATGGTGAAGGCATCACCCACCTTGATCGCGGCATAGTTGGCCGAAGTGATGGTGAGATTCTGGCCGCGGTTATCGACGTTGGAAATTTCGCCGGTGGCTGCGGTCGAATATGCCTGTGGCACCCAATACTGGTTAGCGCCGGTGACGGTGGTAGCGCCGCCGCCCGCGGCTGCCAGCCGGATGCTCTGATCGTTTTTGAACACGTCGAACCCGGCAATGTCGATGCCGATGTTGGCGCGCTCATAGGCGCTCTGCACTTCGCCGCTGAACGTCTGCCGCTTGGCAAGGTCACCGGCCATCGAATTGGCGACGCGCGGGGCCGCGAAATAAACCCGGTCGGCCTGCGGCACGCCCACTTCGGTGAACGCTGCATCAGCCAGCGCAATATCGTCATAGCCGCTCGGGGCGGTGGTCTGCTTGATGACCACCGAACCCTGCAAGGCCACGGTGTTGTAGAGCGCAAGGTTAATGTCGCTCGAAAGCCGCTGCTTGGCCGCGGTGCCCTTGCCGCGCAGATAGGATTCGTTGCGCAGATTCTTGCTGGTCAGCTTGACCGGCACCGACTTATGGAAGCCGACGCTAATCGGCACGGAAAGCTCAATGCCATCCATGAAGTTGGCGGTCTGGTCGAAACCGTCAAAGCTGGCGCTGATTTGCGGCATCGGCACCCAAATCTTGTCGAGTGACCGTTCCATGCCTTCGCCATCCAGCGGCGTGAATTTCTCGGCTGCCCGGCCGATGATGAGCATGTCATCAAAGCCTTCCAGCACCTTATCGAACATTACCTGTTCTTCGACCGTAAATTTGCTTGGCATGGTCCCGCCCTTCGCGTGTCTGCGATTTTCTGGAATCTCGGCGTGCGCCGGGCGGCCGCTGTATCTCCCCAATCACAGCCGGGGGCGCTGGTGGTGCGGCTTCGGCAAAGGATATGCCGTTCTGCAAGCCCCTCACATTTGAACAATTGCCAAAAAATATTCAGGCCGAATTTTTGGCTATTTTCCGCGTGTTTTCAGCTTCTTCCGATAGCGGATTAATTCGGTTCGGTCGCCAGTGCGAACGGCATCGGCTTCGAGCTTTTCCAAATGCTTGTCAGTGGTGCCGGGCATGCTCCTGCTACCGCTGGCTGGCTTGTCGGGTGCGGGGGCTTTGCGGCGTTTGGTCACTTTCACGGCTCCTTCCATGCGGGCGATGGCCGCAGCGAGTTTGATCGGGTCTTGCAGCTTGGCCAGTTCCGCCAGCCGGGTATCGGAGTGGGCCAGCGCATAGACGAACGCGGGCGCGTCGCTGGCAGCCTTCACGATCACCGCTTGCTGCGCCAGCGTCAGCCGGGTTTTTACCGCCTCGGCCGCATCCTCGAAATCAGGCAGCGCCAGTTCGTCGCGGCGGCGGGTATAGCTTTCCAAGTCGCGCTGCCATTCGCGGGTGGCGGATTCGACCTGTGCGTTGCGCTCGGCCTCGGCCTGTTCAAGCTGCCGCTTCTGGTCTTTCCACGCATCTAGCCGTTGCTCGAAAGCCTCTTCGTCATAATCGAGTTCGGCCAGCGTCGGCTTGGGCGGAAGCTCGGCCGGGGCCTGCGGCGCGCGGGAGCGCAGTTCGGCCAGTTCGCGGTTCTGTTCGGCCAGCCGGTCGCGCATCTGGCGGATGGTGCGGCTATCGCCTTTTGCCTCTTCGTCGGCTTCGTCTTCGAACGCCGGTGGGCCTTCCTCTTCGCCTTCGTCGCCTGACACGCCTTCGCCTTCGGACTCGCCTTCTTCCGGCTCGTCTTCCGGCCCTTCGTCTTCTTCCACTTCCATGTCGGGGGTGAGTTCTAGGGTATCGTCTTCGTCGGCATCGTCGGCCGGGGTGCGTTGCATGGCGCGCTTCCTGTCCTCGCCGCTTTGACGTGGGCGCGGCGGTCGCCCGAAAGCGCAATATTATCGGGCGGAACAAGCGCCCGCGTTTGCACAATTGCGAAGGGTTAGAGGCTCATTCGAAAATAGATGATCTGGCCCGGCGTCGCGCCGAAAATTGCCAGATAATAGGCCACCCCATTTTCCGGTTCCTGCACGGTGTCGCAAATGTGTTCATCGGGCGCGACGGTCCATTTCTTCTCTTCGCCCCGGCTCAACACGCGGAATTTGCAGCCCTCGAATTCCTTGGTTTCGCTAGGCGCTGATTTCAGCAGGTAAACGTCGCCGGTGAAGGTGTGGCTTTCGATAAAGACGTTGAACAGCGCGCTGCTATTGGCGTCGTCGTCGGGATTGGGCCGGAACGGCTCGGAAATGGCCATTTCGCCGGTCGGCATGGCCCGGCCAAAGCCTAGTTTCAAAGCCTCGGGCGGCGGGGCCTCGGGAATAACCAGTTCGCCTTCCAGTGCCTTGACGGTCATTGCTGTGGCCCTTCCGTTTCATAACCGCCCTCGACCGGCGGTGGTGCTTGCGGCTCGGCCGGTGCTGGCTCGGCCGGTGGCGGTGCGGCTGGCAGCCCGGCTTCCGGCTCGGCCTCGATTAACGGCGGCCGGTCCTGAATTTCGCGGGTTTCGGCCTTCTTCTTCGCGGCGTCGGCCAGCGTTTGCGTGGCCTTGGCGTCGGACAGCCGAACATCGGCCATCGTCTTGATTGACATGGCATGATCTTTCTCGGCCTGCGCGCCAAGCGCCTGTGCCTGTGCCCCGGCCACCATCTGCATCGGGTCGGGCTGCTGGCCTTCGGCTTCGGCCGCGGCCTGCATTTCCGCCTGTTCCTCTTCGGTCGGTTCGACCAGCCCGATGGCCAGCCCGCGCTTGCGCGCGAAGCGGTGCAAGTCTTCCATGCCTTCGCCATCCTGATTCATCACCGCGGTAAGGATGGCCGCCTGCGCCAGTTCCATGTCCTGCGCCAGCGTCGCGACTTCGGCCGTTTTCAACGCTGATTTAACCGTCTTGTCGCGCCGGGTGGCGGTCGCCTCGGACACGTCCACCACCACCTTGTAGCGGCCCTTGGCGAAGTCGTTTTTGTAGGTGAATTTGCCGCCCTTGTCGGTATGCGGCGCGTGCAAGGTGGCTTCGCCATCCTCGCCTTCCTCGGTCATGGTTTCCAGCACCCGGCCGACTTCGAAATAGACTTCCTTGGCCATGCCAAGATAGATTTCGCCTTCGCGCTGCACCGACTGACGCATGTTGTCGAGATAGATCGCGGATTTGTCGTCAACGCGGGTGGCGGCAATGTCCATCGCGGCGGCGCTGGTATTGGCCACCACTTCGTCCGGGTCTTTCAGTTCCTCGGCCAGATCGCCGCTGGCGATTTGCAGCAGCAGCGCGGTCACCTGATTGAGCGTCGGCGGCTGAATCATGCCGATTGGCCCCATCGCCGCAATCTGGCCGGTCACCGGGTCGATCACCGGGTTAACCAGCGCGTAGGGGTGGCGCTCCTGCTCCTGCTTGGCCCATAGGTCGCGTAGGTGCGGCGGCATCTGCTCGGCTAGGAAGATCGGCTTTTCGCGCGGTGATAGCGCGTCGGTTTCAGCCAGCTTGGCCACCCGGCCGTTATAGATGCGCTGCGCATCCATCAGCTTCGAGACATGGCCGCGGAAGCGCTCTTGATTCTCGACATACCAGCGCTTGCCATACACCGGCACAATCGGGATATTCGGCCCGGCAATCTGGCCGCAATCGTCCAGCACTTCCGCGCCGGTCATCAGATATTTATGGACCCTGCGCCGGTCCCGGCTCTGCGTGGTCTTCTTCCAGCCCATCGCTTCCAGTTCGGCAATCTGGTCGGTGTCGATTTCCGACTCCCAAATGCGCTGCTCGGCCTTGGACAGCACTTGGGTGAAGATCAGCAGCTTTTCCTTCTTCTTCTCGACTTCGTAATATTCGCACTTCACCACCACGTCCGGGGCGAACCATTCGAAGGCGCTGGCAACGATATTTTCCGGCCAATCTACCGCCTTGTCCGGCCATTCCTCTTCGAAATTCTCGCGGCTGGTGGCGGTCAGCACGAACCCAAATTCGGCATCGGCCTTGTCGTAAAGCTTGGCGTTGGAATCGAAGAATACGCGCTGGTCGGCATCGGCAATCAGCAGCGCCGGGTTAACCCGCTGTTCGTCGCTGCTGCCATCGTCTTCATCGACATATTCGTTGCACAGCCGGTAGGCCCCGAAGCCACCCGCGGCGGCTTCCTCGAAGGCGTTGTCGCGGGCCTGCTGCGCCTTGAAATGATAACCGTCTGCACGGTGGATTCCGTCGAGCGTGTTCGCGGTTTCGGCGTCGCTGTCGCCACCAGCCGGGCGGAAGTCGGGAACGATGCGGTTGGCGCGGTAGTCAGTAACAATCTTCTCGACGCCTCGCGAAAGCTTGTCGATTTCGACCTTGATTGAGTTCTCGAATTGCTCACCCCACGCTCCTTCCCACATCGCACCGGGGATGCTGATGAAGCGGCGGCAGGCCAGCGCGTGCGCACGGATTTCGGTCTGCGGCCCGGCGCTGTCCTCGAACCGGCGCATGGCCCGGTCATGGACTTCCTTCAGGGTAGATTCGTCGGCCGAGCGCTCGTCCGGCTTGTCTTCGTCATTGTCGTATTTGCGCGCAACGGTGGCCATGATTTCATCATAGCCGGGCACTTCAAGCCTAGCGTTTGAACATTTGCGGGGCTATATCTGCACCCGAGTGAGCGTTGCCACGCTTGCCACCGGCCCCGCGCCTTTCCTCCCGGTTCGTCGCGGGGCCAAACATTTCCCCTTATGCAGATCGCCGCTTCCCGCCCGGCTTGCGGAAGACTAGGAAATAGCTGTGGTTTTTGCGCGCATGCTCCTGCCGCTTGATGCGCCGCGTGTGGGGCATGTCGTTGCGGATGACCACGAATAAATCCAAGGTTTCAAATCCCAAGGCGGCCGCCGCATTGACGATGGCCACATGGGTTAGGTGCTGCCGGTGATTTGAGACTTCATCCATGCACTTGGTTATCTGCACGCCGCCCGGCCCAAGCACCCGCCATGCCTCGGCCAGCCCGTCAAGATAAAGGGCCTCCACGGCGGCATGATAAAACAACCCCTTGTAGCCGCCGCGCCTAGCCTTGCCGTAACGGCTGGCAAAATCCGAGTGGCTGGCCAGCCCTCCGGTCTTTTCGTGATGCGGCCGGAAGAATCCGCAAATGTAGGGCGGGTCTAGGACATGGAATCCCTGCGAATTGTCGGCATAGGGAAGCATGGTCAGGTCGGTGCCATCGCTAGCAAGATCGGTCGCGCGCAATTCGCCAATATGCGCCAAACTGTCAGGGCACCAGAATGTGCCCTTGCCAAAGGTAACGTCACAACCGCTAGTGCCCGGCGGAACATAGAGCCGCAGAATGTCGAGAATGAAAGGCGCGTTAGCGCCCTTGCGGGCGGTGTAAATCATTTGCTCGCGCCACGCGCTCCCTGAAAAGATGGCCCCGGTCACTAGGCGTTGCACCTAGCGCCGGGGCCGGGGACAGACGAAATGGCCTTTGGCTACTTTGCTCGGTAGTGGGGGGCCGCCCGTCCCATTTCGCGGGTGGGGGGATTTTGCCGAATCACCGCCCGCGAAGCTGTTTTTATCCTGCCTTTTTCAAACTCAAAGTCTTGCTTCGCTTGGCATGCGCCGCCTTGTTGGTGCCTAGGCCAATCGACTTGGCCAGCGTCCGGCGCTGCGCGGCATAATCGGGCGCGACAAACGGGTAGTCCTTGCCGAGATTCCAGCGCTCCCGATATTCGGCCGGGGTCTGGCCATGTTCCACCCGCAAGTGGCGTTTGAGCATCTTTAGCTTCATCCCGCACTCTAGGCACGTAATGCGTTCCGGCTTGACGGACGCCCTGATGGAAACCTTCGGTTCGAGCTTTTCCGCTTCCGGCGCGGCCGGGTTGTTGAGTGCGCCAAGCGCGCCATGCACGTTGGCGATTAGCTGCGGCAAGTCATTCACCGCCACCGTGTTATTGGCGACGTGCGCCGCCACAATATCGGCGGTGAGCGTCAGCAGCGGGCTGAATTCCACCCGCCGCTCTATGCCATCCCATTCGCTTGCCATGTTGGTCTTCCCTCCCGGTTACTTTGACGTTGCCAGCTTCGGCTTGGCTGGCGGCATTGAGCCTCTGGCGCGCTTCGCTTTGTGCATGCGCTGCGGCAGGCCCAAATTCTCGGCCCTAGTTTTGAGTGTTTTTGCGTAAGCTGGCGCAACCTTGGGATAGGTCTTCGGTAGCCCCCATTTTGCCTTATACTCTTCCACCGTCAGGCTATGCGCGGGGCCAATATGCGTTTTTAGCACCTTCAGCTTGCGGCCGCAGTCGAGACAGATGAGATAATCCGGTTTGACCGATTTCTTCGGGTCCACCATCGGCACCGGTTTGATTTCTTCCGGCTCTGTTTCGACCGGGTTTGAAAGCGATGCCAGCGCACCATGAACATTCATAATGAAGGCTGGCACATCGACCATCGCCACGCTGTTATGAGCGACATGGGCGCTCACTATGTCAACCGTAAAGCTCAATAGCCGGTCGCCATCCTCTAAATAGTCATCTTCGCTTGCCACTAGGTTTCTCCCGGTTCTGCCGCGCGAAGTTACCGCGCTTGGCACCACTCCAATCTAAATGTTCTGGCATGTCTGACAAGTCTATATTGGAGTCAGGCAATTCGGCCAGCCGCTTCAATTGCTCGGCTAGGGATTGATGGCGCGGTTTATTCATCGAACCGGCCTAGGGTGTCGAGCGCCGGTTGCTTGGCGGCCGGGCGGTTCAACTGGCGACTTAACAGCCGGGCGGTGCCTTCGCTCTTGAATACCATCCACAGCGCAGCCCCGGCCGCGATAGTGTTTAGCCACCAGAGAAAGGCGTGGGGCGACAAGGCAACGATTAGGTTGAAGATCGCAAGGAACATGCCTGCGTCGGCAAGGCGGTAGAAGCGCCAGCGGAATTTGCGGCGGAAGGCGGCCAGTTCGGGCACGTCGCGGGT
>Ga0066652_100001437_pt1 | contig 12380 bp, 7 predicted proteins | sample GraSoiAngelo_101_FD_71413 | JGI IMG/M metagenome (GOLD analysis project Ga0066652, IMG submission 71413) | Grasslands soil microbial communities from the Angelo Coastal Reserve, California, USA - 14_0903_02_30cm | ecosystem: Environmental > Terrestrial > Soil > Grasslands | place: USA...
CCATGATCAGGTCCGTTTCCCGCATGCCGCGATGCCAGGCGCGGTACAAAAGCTTGCGCCGGCGCGCATCCAATCCATCGCTCGAACGTGACGTGCCGGTCATATGAAGCCCAACGCCAAAAGCCCGGACGGGCCGGGCGAAGCTCATATAGCGACGTTCATGCAAGATGTCAGCGCCCGGCCGCATTGCCTAAGGCACCCGTCCGGGCGAGCATCGGCGCTGATAACGTTGGTGGCGAATGCGGCCGAGCCTGCTCAATCCGTTGTTTGCGGCGATCACCACGCTTCCCGGTATCGGGCCGCGGCTGGAAAAGCTCTACCGCCGGCTGTTCGGTCGCGATGAGCCTGCACGCGTCCTCGACCTGCTCTTTCACCTGCCGACGGGCGCGATCGACCGGCGAGCACGGCCGAAGCTGAGCGACGTCGTTCCCGATACCGTCGTGACCGTCGCAGTGACCGTGGATCGCCACCGGCCACCGCCGCCGTACCGTCCCCGCGTGCCGTATCAGATCTACACCAGCGATGAGACCGGCGACCTCACGCTGACCTACTTCAACGCGCGCCGGGATTATCTGCAGAAGCTGCTGCCGGTCGGCGAACGGCGGTACGTCTCGGGCACTGTCGAGCTCTACGACCACATGCGGCAGATGGTGCATCCCGACCGCGTCGTCGCCGAGGCGGACCTCGCCAAGTTGCCCCTGGTCGAACCGGTCTATCCCTTGACGGAAGGACTGAGCCTCAATCAGGTGCGCAAGGCCGCCGACGCCGCGCTTGCCCGTCTGCCGGACTTCCCGGAATGGCAGGAGACCAGTTGGGTCGCGCGCGAGCGCTTCCCCTCCTTCGCCGATGCGCTCCGCCTGCTCCACCGGCCGGCGGAGCCCGCCGACCTCCGGCCCGAAGGATTGGCATGGACGCGGCTGGCCTATGATGAGTTTCTCGCGGGTCAATTGGCGCTCGCCCTGGTGCGCGCGCATCTGCGCCGGCCGGCCGGGCGGGCGACGCCGGGCACCGGACACATCAGAAAAAAGCTGATCGAGACCCTGCCCTATTCGCTTACGCCCTCGCAGGGGCGAGCCATCGCCGAGATTGTCGCCGATCTCGCAAAGCCCGAACGCATGCTGCGGCTCCTGCAAGGCGACGTCGGTTCCGGCAAGACGGTAGTGGCGCTCCTCGCCGCGGCGGCCGTCATCGAAGGCGGTCGCCAGGCCGCGTTGATGGCGCCGACCGAGATTTTGGCGCGGCAGCATTTCAACACCATTGTGCCGCTCGCTGCGGTGGCCGGAATCAACGTCGCCATTCTCACCGGTCGCGAGCGCGGACGTGAGCGCAATGCCATCCTCGAGAAGCTCGCTTTCGGCGACATCCACGTGCTGATCGGCACGCATGCCTTGTTTCAGGAGCAGGTTGAATTTCGCGATCTCGCGCTCGCCCTGGTCGACGAACAACATCGCTTCGGCGTGCACCAGCGCCTGGCGCTCGCTAAAAAGGGCGAGGCGGTCGATGTGCTGGTGATGACGGCAACCCCGATCCCGCGCACCCTCGTGCTCACCTATTTCGGGGATATGGACATCTCCGAGCTGCGTGAGAAACCCGCGGGCCGTCAGCCGATCGACACGCGAACCATCCCTCTTGGCCGGCTCGAGGAGGTGATCGGCGCGGCCGGCCGTGCGCTCGCGGAAGGGCGACGCGTCTATTGGGTCTGTCCCCTGGTCGAGGTGACCGAGAACGCCGACTTCGCCGCCGCGGAAGAGCGCTTCGCGGCACTCAAGGAGCGTTTCGGCACCATGGTCGATCTCGTGCACGGCCGCATGAAAGGCGACGACAAGGACCGCGCCATGGCGCACTTCGCGGCGGGCGACACGCGCCTGCTCGTCGCCACCACGGTGATCGAGGTCGGCGTCGACGTGCCGGAGGCGACCGTCATGGTGATCGAGCACGCCGAACGCTTCGGGCTGGCGCAACTCCATCAACTGCGCGGCCGCATCGGGCGCGGCGGCGAACACTCGACCTGCCTCCTGCTGTATAAACCGCCGCTGGGCGAAACTGCCAAGGCCAGGCTCAACATCCTGCGCGAGACCGAGGACGGCTTTCGCATCGCCGAAGAAGATCTCAGGCTCCGTGGAGAAGGTGACGTTCTCGGCACGCGGCAATCCGGTCTGCCGGGGTTCCGCGTCGCCCGCGTCGAAACGCACGGCAAGCTGATCGGCGCCGCCCGCGACGATGCCGCGCTGGTTCTCTCACGCGACCCGACGCTTGCCTCGTCACGCGGCCAGGCGTTGCGTCAGTTGCTCTACCTGTTCGAGCGCGACGAGGCGATCAGGCTCATCCGGGCGGGCTGACGAACCCGCGCGGCGGGCGGTTTATGCGACAAAACTATTTTGCCGGCGCGACGGTACGGCTCGCCTGCGCCGCCCGCGCACTGCGCGCGGTGTCCGCCAAGGCCGCAAGCCGCCTTTGTTGGTCGCCCGGTTGCACCATGCCGGCTGACATCAACAGCGTCATCGCCGCCTCCACCGTGATGTCGAGGTCGATGATGTCGCGGCGCGCGACATAGAAGAAGAATCCGGTAGTCGGATTGGGCGTACATGGCATGAACGCGGCAATGTGCTCGGTGTCCGGCAGCCGCGTCGCGATCTCCGGGCTCGCGGGATTCGACAGAAAAACCAGCGACCACATCCCGGGCGAGGGAAACTCCACCAGACCGACACGCCGGAAACTCGAGCCGCCTTTTGCAAACAGCGTCTGGAAGATTTGTTTGAGGCTGTTGTAGATCGGCCGCACCACCGGCATGCGGGTGAGAATATTTTCGCCAATCTCGACCAGTTTGCGGCCGACGAAATTGGCGGTCAGGAACCCGAACAGCGTGAGGGTGACCAAGGCGATGATCAGGCCGGTGCCGGGAATCGTCACGGGCAAATAGGTTTCAGGCCGGTATGCGATCGGAATGAATGGTCGCACCAGATCGTCGACCCAGTTGATGAACCACCAGGTGAGGGCGATCGTGATGTAGGCCGGGGCGACCAGGATCAGCCCAGTCAGGAAATAATTGCGCAGGCGGCTGACGATGCCGTGTTGGAGGCGCCCAGCCTTGACCGGCGCCTGCGGCGGCTCGGACGGCTCCGCCGGGACGATTCCGGGATTGCGGTCAAACTCGGTCATGCGGTCACGATCCTACCACGTTCGTCGGAATGAGATTACCTGCCTGCGCGATCCGCCGATGCGCGCGAAAGTTCGCGCTCTTATCACTCCACCGTCACCGACTTGGCAAGGTTGCGCGGCTGATCCACGTCGGTGCCCATCACCACCGCCGTATGGTAGGCGATCAGCTGCACCGGAATGGCGTAAACGAGCGGCGTCACCGCGGCAGGCATGGCAGGCAGCGTAAGCTTGGAAAGTGAGTCCATGTACACATCGCGCGCCCCGTCCGGATCGGTGAGCAGAATGATCTTGCCCAGACGCGCCGCTACCTCCTGCATGTTGGATACGGTTTTCTCGAACACTCGGTCATGGGGCGCGATGATGATGACCGGCATGTTTTCATCGATGAGCGCGATGGGTCCGTGCTTGAGTTCGCCGGCCGCATAGCCCTCGGCGTGGATATAGGAAATTTCCTTGAGCTTGAGAGCCCCCTCGAGCGCGAGCGGAAAACTGGTGCCGCGGCCGAGATAGAGGACGTTGCGGCTCTTGGCGAGATCGCGCGCGAAACGTTCGATCTCGGACTCGAGCGCCAGCGCTTCCGCCATCAGTCGCGGTGTCTCGATGAGCGCGCGAACCATGTTGCTCTCGTCCTGTTCGGAGATGACGCCGCGGGCGCGACCCGCCGCGATCGCAAGACAGGCGAGCACCGCGAGCTGGCAGGTGAACGCCTTCGTGGAGGCGACCCCGATCTCCGGGCCGGCGAGCGTCGGCATCACCACGTCGCTCTCACGGGCGATGGTGGAGGTCGGCACGTTTACGACGGCGAGTGCGTGCTGCTTGTGCTCCTTGGCGTAGCGCAGCGTCGCCAGCGTGTCGGCGGTCTCCCCCGACTGCGAGACGAAAATCGCAAGTCCGCCTGCCTTGAGCGGTACTTCGCGGTAGCGGAATTCGGACGCGACATCGATCTCGACCGGCAGTCGCGCGAAGCGCTCGAACCAGTATTTTGCGATCAGTCCGGCGTAATAGGCCGTACCGCAAGCGGAGATCGCGACCCGCTCGAGCGCGCGGAAGTCGAACGGCAGCTCGACCGGCAGCCGGACGCGTTCGGCAGCCATGTCGATGTAGTGCGCGAGCGTGTGGCCGACGACCTCGGGCTGCTCGTGGATCTCCTTGGCCATGAAGTGGCGAAAATTTCCCTTGTCGACGAGAAAGGCCGAAGCAGAAGATCTGAGCACGGCCCGCTCGACCTTGCCGCCTTTGCCATCGCGGACCTCGACGCCGGTGCGCGTGAGCACCACCGAGTCACCATCCTCGAGATAGGAAATCATGTCGGTAAACGGCGCGAGGGCGATCGCGTCGGAACCGAGGTACATTTCGCCGTCACCGTACCCGACCGCGAGCGGCGAGCCCTTGCGCGCGCCGATGAGGAGATCGTCCTCGCCCGCGAACAAAAAGGCGAGCGCGAACGCACCGCGCAGCCGCGGCAGCGCAGCCGCCACGGCTTCCGCCGGCGAGCGGCCGTCCTTCATCTCCCGCGTGACCAGATGGGCGACCACCTCGGTATCGGTATCGGAGCCGAACGTCGCGCCCGTTTTCTCCAGCTCCTCGCGGAGCTCGCGGAAATTCTCGATGATGCCGTTGTGGACGACGGCGAGGCGCTCGGTGGCATGCGGGTGCGCGTTATGTTCGGTCGGTCGACCGTGAGTCGCCCAGCGCGTGTGGCCGATGCCGATCGTGCCGGTGAGCGGCTCGCGCGCGAGCCTGGCTTCGAGATTGCGAAGCTTGCCCTCGGCACGCCGGCGCGCAAGGTGCCCGGCTTCGAGCGTGGCGACACCGGCAGAATCATAGCCGCGATATTCGAGCCGCTTGAGCGCGTCGACCAGCAAGCCCGCGACCGGTTCGCGGCCGAGAATTCCTACAATTCCGCACATGCGAGCGGCTCTCTCCTAACCCGATGGCCCAGGATTATACCCCCGGCGTGGCTTATCGGCGGCCAAGCCCAAAGTGAAATCAAGCTATCTCTCAATTTCTGACGATAAGCCTAAGAGGTGCCTCGTCTTTACTTTGCCGGCGTCCCTTTCTTGCCCAGCGACATGCGCTCGCGCAACCGCCGCGCCCAGCCTTCCTTAACGACTTGGCGTCCGCGCGCGAGCGCGAGTGCGGCCGCGGGGACGTCGTCCGTGATCACCGAGCCCGATCCCACGTAAGCGCCGTCTCCGATCTTCACCGGCGCGACCAGCGCAGAATTTGAGCCGATGAACGCGTGCTTGCCGATCTCGGTGCGATGCTTGGCAACGCCGTCGTAATTGCAGGTGATCGTGCCGGCGCCGACATTGGCGCCGGCCCCGACGGTCGCATCGCCGATGTAGCTCAGATGATTGGCCTTGGCGCCGGCCTCGATCACAGCCTCCTTGATCTCGACGAAATTTCCAATGTGAACGTCCTCTTGCAGGCGCGCGCCGGGGCGCAGCCGGGCAAAGGGACCAACCGAGGCGCCCTTGCCGACATGCGCCCGTTCGAGATGCGAGAACGAGCTGATCACCGCGTTGTCCTCGACCGTGACCCCGGGTCCGAACACCACGAAGGGCTCCACCACCACCTCGCGGCCGAACTTGGTGTCCGACGACAGGAATACCGTCTCCGGTGCGACCAGCGTGACGCCGTCCTCCATCGCCGCGTTGCGCAGACGCTGCTGCAACACGGCAGCGGTCTCAGCGAGCTGCGTATTGGTGTTGATCCCGCGCACGTCGTCCTCCTCGGTCTCGATCACGGTCGCCCTACGTCCCATTCCCCGGGCGATAGCCACCGCGTCGGTCAGGTAATATTCGCCTTTGCGATTATCGTTGCCGATTCGCTCGAGGATCTCGAGCGCGGTCGGACCGGCGAACGCCATGAGCCCGCCGTTGCACAGCGTGATCGCGCGCTCGGCCGCGCTCGCATCAACTTCCTCGCGGATTGCGACAAGCTCGCCGCCCTCGACCACGAGCCGGCCGTAGCCCGTCGGGTCCCGCGGCCGAAACCCAAGCACCACGACCGCCGCTCCCTTGGCGAGCGCTTCACGGATGCGGGTAAGAGTCTGCGGCCGAATAAGAGGTGTATCGCCGAAGATGACGAGCACGTCGTCGGGGACGCGCGCGATCGCGGCTTTCGCAGCCAGCACCGCGTGCGCTGTTCCGCGCCGCTCCGCTTGCACGAAGATTTCGGCATTGGGCAAGATACGTTTGGCTTCGGCCGCGACTGCATCGGCGCCGACCCCGACCACCACGGCGGTCGTGGTGCCTCCTGCCTGACGCACGGCATCGAGGACATGGTTGAGGAGCGAGCGGCCGGCGATGGCGTGCAGCACTTTCGGCCGCGCTGAGCGCATACGGGTGCCCTCCCCGGCCGCGAGCACGACAGCAAGGCACGTGCGTTGATTCGCCAACCGACCTCCTCCGCGGCGTTGAGCCGCCGCATGGCCGCCGCCGTCATATCCGAGTGCGCCGCGGCGGGAAAGTGGAATGCACCCGCGGACCTTTCCCGGCGATGCGACTTATCGCGGTTTGGATTTGCGTCTGCGCGCACGAACTCATGCCCGCCGCGCGGCCGCCGCCGGGTACCGTTGTCGAGCAAACACACGCGCGGCATACTGCATCGCGCATGCAACCCGCGCTGTTTCTGCCCACCGCCCGTCAAGTCAATTGGCTTCTGCTCGTCGCGTTGCTCTCGCTCGGTGAGGCGCTCTATCTTCGCTATCTGGCCATCGAATACGCCCCGGTGTCGCTCGCCTGCCAAGCTGGCCTCGACACCTGGCTGTGCGCCACGTTCCGCCTGACGATCTGGCTGTACAACCACTCGGTCTTCGGCTGGGTGGCGCTCGGCGCGGCATTGATCAACCTTCTGCGGCCGACGATCTTGCTCGTTGCGGTGGCGCTTGCAGCAAGCGCGTTCGGCTTGGTGTTGCACAACGCCAATCTCGCCGGCCTTGCGGCCGCGCTGCTGTTGCTCAGCCTGGCGCGTCCTGCACCTGCAGCACTGTAAAGGCGAGTGCGAGCAGAGCGGCTGCGAACCACACGGCCTGCCAGTTGGCGAAGCTTTCATTGCCAACGATGTAAATTGCCGAGACAGTCAGCGTAGCCGCTACCGCGGTCTCCGCGGCCGGCGCCTGCAAGCGCCGCTTCCATCTCCCGAGCTGCTTTTCTTTCATCGCGGGCTTCCAGCGTGTTGCGAGCAAGAGCGGGACCGTCGCGGCGGTAAGCGGCGCGAACAGAAAATCCCGGTAACGCGGATCGAACACCAGGCCAAGCGCCGCCTGTACTGCAAGGACGGCAAGCGCGATGCGCAGAACCCCAAGTCCCAGCGCGACGGGGTCGCGCGGGCGTTGCGCTGCGCGGCCGAGAACGTGTGCGAAGGGCGGCGCCGTCGTCCCCGATACCACGGCGGCCGCGGCGACCACCGGCGACACCAATGCTGCCGCGACCCAGGCGAGGGAGCGCAGCCAATCACCGACGGTCAAGCTTTCGAGCGGCACATTGGCTAGCGTCCAGCCGATCAGGATCCCTGGCGCCGTCGCAATCGCCGCAATTCGCAGCCACCCGGCGACATCACCCGTGACCTTCATGCGCCTGCCAACGGCCAGCGCGGTCGCGAAAATCACCGCCGCAAATGCGACGCCGCCCGCGGCCTGCCAATGCCACTGCGGATGATTTGAGACGACCCCACCCCAGGTGAACTTGGCCTCGCGTCGGTACGCGCCGAACAGCCCCCAGTGGCCGCCGACGGTCCCTTCGAGCTGGCGCTTCCAGGGCTGGTCGTACGCCTCGATCAGGTTGACCCGGTAATTCTCGCGTTTCGCGTGCTCGAGCACCTCATGCATGGTGCGCGCTTGGTTCACCGGCGAGGGTAGAGCGCCTTCGCGCATGCGGCCGGCGCTCGGCCACCCGAACTCTCCCACGAACACGTCTTTCCCGGGAAAGGCGGCGACCACCTGTGCGCGAATGGCGTCCACGTGCGCCGCCGCGTCCCGTGCGGGGATGGGAAAGTCCTCCCAGTAGGGTAGGATATGGATGGTAATGAAATCGACCGCGCTGGCGACATCGCGGTTTCGCAGCCAGAACTCCCACACATCGGCGTAGCTCACCGGCATGGAGACCTGCGACTTGACCTCGCGGATCGTCCGCATGAGGTCGGGTGCCGCCATTTCGCCCCGCAGCAGAACTTCGTTACCGACGATGACCGCCGCGATCACGTCCGGAAACCGCTTGGCCAGCGCGATTGCGGTCGCGACCTGCCACCGGCTGCGCTCGGGCAAGTTCGAGAGCCAAAGCCCTTGCAGTACCTTGATGCCGTGGCGCTTGGCGATTTCGGCAATCTGGTCCAGTCCGTAGTCGACGGAGTAGGTGCGCACGCAGTCCGTGATGTGTTTGAGCTGGGCCAAATCCTCGTCGATTTGCCTCGGGTCGACCGGAACCTCCGGCCCGAGGGGGCTCTGGCTCCCGCGAAACGGGCTGTACGAGACGCAATAAAGCTTCTCACCTGAGGCCAACGGGGACGGCGGCATTTGAACCGATGCGCCGAGCCACGCCCATGCCGCGACGACCGCCGCCGCCGCAATCGCGAAAAGCGCGCCCGCAATGCCCATTGAGGTCCCGGTCCCCTGAGCGAGGATGAGGCCTCGCCTTATCGTGCGGCAACGGCGGTGCCAAGCACCGCCGAATGGCATTGCTGGCGATTTTTTGCCGCCAACGCCTTTGCCATCTTGGCGTTACCTCTCCCGGCTGCTTTAATCGGGTCGCGCCGAGGCTTGCGCCCGCCGCCGCAATGCTGACGGAATGGGCCGCCATGGGAGAGGCGACCTACCGACCGGCACGGCCCAAGACACCAGGACAATGATGCAGCGCTCACGGACGCGTCTTCTTACCGCCTTACTCGGCGCGGTGATGCTTTTTGTCGGAGACCCGACATTCGCCCAGAATGCGGAGCAAAAGGCCGGGGACAAGGATAAGCCGCAGGCCAGCGACGCCAAGGAAGCCCAGAAAAAGATCGACGAATTTGCCGAAGCCGAGCGACTTTTGGGCGGGCCGGCCGCCAATCCGGAATGTCTGTGGCTGGGGCGTCGGGTCGTTAGCCTGCTCTGGCGCGATGATCTCGATACCGCTTTCCGCCACCTCGACCTTTACGACCGGTTCGGCTGCCCGGCAGGCCACATCCAGGCGACCTTCCGTTGCCTCGTGCGCCAGGGAAATATCGATCCGAAGGCGACCGACACGCTCAACAGCCGGGTGCACGGCTGCTGGATCAATCCCAATGCCGAGCCCCAAGGCACCGCGGCCGTGCCCAGTGGCACGACCAACCGCTAGTGTCATGATGCGGACTTCTGAACCGCCACGCTAGTCTGTACAAACATTCAGCGTCGAGGGCGCCAAGCTGTACAAACGTTCAGACTGAGTTGTTTTTAAAATTTTCTGGAACGATTTTTTTGTCGCGCTGTTGTTTGCCTTGCATCGGCCATGACCGATCGCTACTTGTCACGACGCCTCATGCTAAGGTACGTTAAACGATGCCTTAGTTGGACCTAGGGGACAGGTTCGGGTTTTAGCATTTTGCCCCGCGTGGTTGGCCTTCTATGCGCACCGTCGCTGCTGTGGTGGCGCTCGTCATCTGCGTGCATGCCGGCTTATGGACGCTCCTCCAACGGCAACAGGCGGTTGCCAATATTGACGCTCCGCTCGCCAGTATTTCCTACTCGCCGTACACGCGCTCGCAACATCCGGATTACGGCGACCGTCCAACGGCGGAGCAAATTCGCGCCGACCTGAAGATTCTCAGTCCGTATACTCAGGCGATCCGCACTTACACGTCGACCGGCGGCGGTGAGCTGGTCCCGGCGATCGCCGCCGAGTTCGGGCTGAAGGTCACGCTCGGCATCTGGATCGACAAGAACGAAGCCCGCAACGAGCGGGAAATACAAGCGGCGATCGCCCTTGCGCGCCGCTACAGCAACATCAACGCCATCGTCGTCGGCAATGAAACCACGCTGCGCGCGGAGAAGTCGATCGACGAACTCGTCCGGTTGATCCAGCGCGTGAAACGGCAAAGTCCTGTGCCGGTCACCACCGGCGAGATCTGGACGGTATGGATCGAACATCCGGAGCTTGCGTCCGCGGTCGACTTCATCGCAGCGCACATCCTGCCCTATTGGGACGGATTCACCACGACGCAGGCCGTCGACAAGACCATCGAGTTTTACGACAAGCTGCGGAGCGCGCATCCGGGCAAGCGCATCGTGATCGCCGAGTTCGGCTGGCCCAGCGCCGGCTACAACATGCGTGACGCCGATCCCGGACGGATCGAGCAGGCCACCGTGCTGCGCGAGTTCGTTTCCCGTGCCGAGGCTTACGGCATCGACTACAACATCATCGAAGCCTTCGACCAGCCATGGAAAACCGCGGAAGGCGGCGTCGGCATGTATTGGGGCTTGTTCGACGCCTCGCGCAACGCCAAGTTCGCCTGGACTGGACCGGTGAGCGATCCTGATCACTGGAAGATCGGGGCGATCGCGGTGCTACTCGGTTTGCTGCTGTCGCTGCCGATGCTGGCGCGCGGCGCCGTCACCTTCGGCGAGGCCGCCACGCTTGCTGTGGCGGCCAATGCGGCCGGCGCCTGGTTCGCGACGGTATTCGCGTTCTGGCAAACGCACTATTTCGTGCTCGGCGCCGCTTTCGCGCTCGGGCTCGGTGTCCTTCTCCTCGCTCCCCTGGTCGCGATCGCGCTCGCACGCATCGAGGAGATCGCGGTCGTCGCGTTCGGGCGTGGGCCGCGGCGGCTCATTGCCGCCGCATTGCCGGCAGCGGAGGGTTTTGCCCCGAAAGTATCGATCCACATTCCGGCCCATCGCGAACCGCCGGAGATGCTCAAAGCCACGCTCGACGCGGTCGCGCGACTCGATTATCCGAACTTCGAATGCGTCGTGGTCATCAACAATACGCCCGATCCTGCGTTCTGGCGTCCAATCGAGGATCATTGCCGCACGCTCGGCGAGCGCTTCAAATTCATCAACGAGGACAACGTCAGCGGCTACAAGGCCGGCGCACTGCGGCTCGCGCTCGCGCACACCGCCGCCGATGCCGAGATCATCGGCGTGATCGACGCGGATTACGTCGTGCGGCCCGACTGGCTCAAAGACCTCGTGCCGGTCTTCGCCGACCCGAAGGTCGGAATGGTGCAGGCGCCGCAGGATCATCGCGACGGCGATCGCACCGTCATGCATCATGCCATGAACGGAGAGTACGCCGGCTTCTTCGACATCGGCATGGTCCAGCGCAACGAGGCGAATGCCATCATCGTGCATGGCACCATGTGTCTGATGCGCCGCGCCGCGCTGGTCTCGGTCGGCGGCTGGTCGAGCGACACCATCGTCGAGGACTGCGATCTCGGCCTGCTGGTGCTCGAACATGGGTGGCAGATCCACTACACCAACCGGCGCTACGGACACGGGCTCCTCCCCGACACCTTCGAGGCCTACAAGAATCAACGTCATCGCTGGGCCTACGGCGGTTTCCAGATTCTGCGAAAGCATTGGCGTCATTTGCTGCCGCGCGCCAATGTGCTGACGCGCGAGCAGAAGCGCGAATTTGCGCTGGGCTGGCTGAACTGGCTCGGTGCGGAATCGATCGGGGTTGCGGTTGCAATCCTCAATCTCGTGTGGGTGCCCGTCGTGGCCTTTGCCGACATTGCCATTCCCGACAAGATCCTCACCGTGCCGATTCTGGCGGCCTTCATCGTCACGCTCGCGCATTTTGTTTCGCTGTATTGCCTGCGGGTCGCGATTCCGCGGGGCCAGATGCTCGGGGCGGTGATCGCTGCGATGTCGGTACAATGGACGGTGGCGCGTGCGGTGGGTTGCGGCTTGTGGAAGGAGACGCTCCCCTTCATGCGCACGGCCAAGGGCGGCGCGACCCGCAAGGGCGCGGATTTTCCGGCGTTCTGGGAGGCGGTGCTGGGCGCGCTGCTGCTCGTCGGCGCGGCGGTGGTGCTGGCCACGAATTACAAGCAAATCCGCGAGCTCTACGTCTTCGCGGCGGTGCTGGTGGTGCAGAGCCTACCGTTCCTTGCCGCCGTGGCGATCGCCGTTCTGGAAGGCTCGCGCTTCAACGAATTCGCCTATTGGCGAAGTGTCGAGGCCAAGGTCGCGGCCCAACTGCCGCAGCCCGCCTCCGTCGCATCAGTGACCGACGCGCCGGCTGACCAGAAGTCAGTCCCTA
>Ga0066652_100001438_pt1 | contig 12380 bp, 13 predicted proteins | sample GraSoiAngelo_101_FD_71413 | JGI IMG/M metagenome (GOLD analysis project Ga0066652, IMG submission 71413) | Grasslands soil microbial communities from the Angelo Coastal Reserve, California, USA - 14_0903_02_30cm | ecosystem: Environmental > Terrestrial > Soil > Grasslands | place: USA...
TGATGGACGCCATGTCGGCGCGCGGCTGGAGCCTGAACGGCCTGCAGCGCCCGCCGGCGGTCCACATCTGCGTCACCCAGCGCCACACGCAGGAAGGCGTGGCCGAGCGGTTCGTCGACGACCTGCGCGAGGCGGTGTCCTCGGTGCGCGACACGCCGCCGGCTGAAGGCGGCATGGCCCCGATCTACGGCGCTGCGGCAACGCTGCCCGGCGACCAGGTCGGGGCGATGCTCCGCACCTACATGGACCTCTGGTACGAGGTCTGAACCACCGCCTACCCTTGCACCGTCTTGATCCCCCTCAAGGCCAACGTCCCCGCGTGGCGCCTTGCCTACGCGACGCTGGCGGTGGCGATCGCCGGCGCTGTCGCCTTCACCGTGCTCGTCGACCGGCCGGCGCTGCTCTGGCCTGCCGTCTTCGTGGCCGGCAACGCCGTCGCGGTGTGGACGTTCGGGTCGGGTGTCGAGCCGATCGTCGGGCCGTGGCGGACGCTCGTGCTGCTGGTCGGGGCCGCGGGAGTGGCGCTCGCCATCGATGCGCTCGCGAGCGAGCCGGTGGACGCGTGGATCGTTCTCAGCGCGGCCCCTGCGCTCGCGGCGGCGATCGCGCTGGCGGCGCTGCGCCCCCGCGCCCGTGTGATCACGCTGAGCGTCATCCCGCTGTTCGCCGGCGTGATCGAGGTGCCGCTGGCGCCCGTGGTCGCGGTTTGGCTCGGGCTCGAGGCCCTCGCGGTGGCGGCGTGGTGATGGCCCGCTCACTCATCCTCATCGCCGTCTTGGCGTTCATCGTGATGCTCGGCGCGCTGACCGCGGTGACCGCGGCGCGGCACGGCGTTGACATCCTCATCGTCGTGTCCGGGATCGTGCTCGCGTTGTTCGCGTTCGGAATCCTCGGCGCGCTGTTCCACCCGCCGCAGGGGCCGGACGAGTGAGCCGCCGCCGCCGGGTCTGGCCGTGGCTGCTGGTCGGCCTCCTGATCCTGGGCGCCGCGGTCGCCCTGCCGACGGCCCTCGACCACGCCACCGACGAAGGCGGCGAGACGCAGCGGTCGGTGCATCGCGGCACCGGCGGCGGCGACGACTCGGCCCTGCACGGGCAGCAATCCGTCTCCACCGGCCCGCGCGTCAACCCCGAGCTCGCCGCCTACGCCCGCGAGCGCGCGGCCCGGTCTGAGCGGGTGAAGATGCACTTCAAGGCGCCGCCGACGGCGGGGTTGCTGTTCGACGTCCGGACCGGCCGGGTGCTGTGGCAGCGCCATCCCCACCGCGTCCTCTCGATCGCCTCGCTGACGAAGATGATGACCGCGCTGCTCGTCGCGCGGGCTGAGCCGCCCGACGCGGAGGTGCGGATCACCCGCCAGGCCCTGGCGTACAAGGGCTCGGGCGTCGGCATCCTCCCCAGGCACAAGCGGGTCCAGCTCGAGACGCTGCTCTACGGGCTCATGCTGCCATCCGGGAACGACGCGGCGATCGCGCTTGCCCAGAAGGTCACGCACGGCAGTGTGCGGAAGTTCGTGCGGCGAATGAACCGCCAGGCGCGCGCATACGGGCTGGACTGCACCCACTACTCGGGTCCGGACGGCTTCGACGACCGCGGCAACAAGTCGTGCGCGCGCGACCTCGCGGTGATCGCCCGCCAGATCCTGCACAACCACCGCCTGCGCCGCATCGTGGCCACGCGCAAGGCGGTGCGACCGTTCCCGGTCAAGGGCCACCGGATCTACCTCTACAACAACAACACCCTCATGCGCCGCCGCTATCCGGGCGTGACCGGCGTCAAGACCGGCTTCACCAACAAGGCCGGCCACTGCCTGGTGGCGACGGCTCGCCGCGGCGGCGTGGAGCTCGGCATCGTGTTGCTGCACTCGCCCGACACGGCGCTGCAGGGCGCCAAGCTCCTCGACGCCGGGTTCCGCAAGGTCACCTGATCAGGTCGAGCCACAGGTAGCCGTAACGGCCGAGCTCGAGCTCGAGCCGCCCGTCCCTGGGCGCGTCGAGCTCACGGCCGCCGAGGGCGTCCTCGACCCCGGTCACGTCGTCGTCCAGCTCGAGCGTCAGCGCGGCCGGCTCCTCGCCCAGGTTGTGGACGGCGACCACCGAGCCTCCCTCCCAGTCGGCGCGGTGGGCGAAGATCGAGGGCGCCGCCGTGCCGATCAGGGTCACGCTGCCGCGCCCGAGTTGCGGACGCGCGCGACGGCACCAGATCACCCGCCGCATCCACTGCAGCAGCGAGCCCGGGTCGCGTCGCTGCCCGGCGACGTTGACGCGCTCGGGGCCGAATTCGCCATCGGCGAGCGGCCGCCACGGCGCGTCGGCCGTCGTGAAGCCGCCGTGGCGCTCGGATGACCACTGCATCGGCACCCGCACCGAGAACCGATCGTCGATGGCCAGGTTGTCGCCCAGCCCGATCTCGTCGCCGTAGAGGAGCACCGGCGTCCCCGGGAGCGAGAAGGCAAGCGACCACGCGAGGCGCAGGCGGTCGGGATCGCCGTCGAGCATCGGCGCCACGCGCCGGCGAATCCCGTGGCCGTAGAGCCGCATGTCCTCGTCGGGCGCGAAGGCGGCGAAGACCTCCTGCTGCTGGGAGACGTTGAGCTTGTCCAACGTGAGCTCGTCGTGGTTGCGCAGGAAGGTCGCCCAGCCCGAGTCGTGCGGAACCTGCGGCAGCATCCGCACGAGCGTCTCCAGCGCGTCGGCCTTTCCGCGGGCGAGGGCAAGCCACAGCGACTGATTGAGGAGGAAGGCGAACTCGAGGTGCAGGAGGTCGCCGTGGTCGCCGAAGTACTGCGCCAGCTGCTGCGGGTCGACGTTGACCTCGCCCAGCAGCATGGCGTCGCCGCGGCGCCGGCTCACGAAGGCGCGCAGGTTGCGCAGCCACTCCTTCGGGTCGTTGGCGACGCGCTCGGGAAGGCCGGCGGTCTCGAGCATCGCCGGCACGGCGTCGATGCGAAAGCCGGCGACGCCGAGCGCGAGCCAGAAGCCGACGATCCGCGCGATCTCGTCACGCACCTCGGCGTTGGCGGTGTCGAGGTCCGGCTCGAAATGGTGAAAGCGGTGCAGGTAGTACCGGCCTGTCAGGTCGTCCTTGGCCCAGTTGCTGGTCTCCGTCCCCGGGAAGAACAGGCCCTTGGGCTCGTCGGACGGCTCGTCGCGCCAGACGTACCAGCGGCGCCTGCGCGCGTCGTCGCTGCTGCGCGCCTCCCGAAACCACGGATGCTCCTCCGAGGTGTGGTTGACGACGAGGTCGGAGATCACCTTGATGCCGCGCTCGTTGGCGGCGCGCACCAGCTCGACGAAGTCGCCCAGACTGCCGAGGCGCGGGTCGACCGCGTAGTAGTCGCTGATGTCATAGCCGCCGTCGCGGCAGGGACTCGGCTGGAACGGCATGAGCCACAGGCACGTGATCCCGAGCTCGGCCAGGTGGTCGAGGCGCTGCGTCACGCCGTTGAGGTCGCCGATGCCGTCGCCGTCGGTGTCCAGGAAGGCCCGGACGTCGATGCAGTACACGACCGCGTCCTTCCACCACTGGTCGCTGACCTGATCGAGGCGCATTGCGGGGTTTTAGACCACTTGCATCGACCGGTACCTTCTCATGGCCCGTCGACTGGCCAGTCAGCCAAAGGAGTCCCCCTCAACCATGGACCTCAACGACACGCCGGAGCAGGCCGAGTACCGCGTCCAGGTCCGCGCCTGGCTCGAGCAGCACGCCGGCGAGGCGCCGAAGATCACGCGCGACGACATCGCGCCCGCGGTGATCGCCGCCCGGCGCGCCTGGCAGCGCAGGCTCGCCGAGGGCGGCTTCGTCGGCATCACCTGGCCGAGGGAGTACGGCGGCCAGGGACTCGGTCCGCTCGAGCAGGTCATCTTCAATCAGGAGCTTTCGCGCGCGAAGCTCCCGGGCATCCTCGACGTCATCGGCATCGGCATGCTCGGGCCGACGATCATCGCGCACGGCACCGAGGACCAGAAGCAGCGCTACCTAGGGCCGATGCTGCACGGCGACGAGGTCTGGTGCCAGCTCTTCTCCGAGCCCGCGGCGGGGTCCGACCTGGCCGGCATCCAGTCGCGCGCCAACCAGCAGGACGACGAGAGCTGGCGCCTGTCGGGCCAGAAGGTGTGGACGACCAACGCCCAGTTCGCGGCCTTCGGGCTGCTGATGGCGCGCACCGACCCCGACGTTCCCAAGCACAAGGGCCTGACGATGTTCGTGGTGCCGATGGACGCGCCCGGCGTCACGGTGCGGCCGCTGCGCCAGGTCTCGGGCGCGGCGCACTTCAACGAGGTCTTCTTCGACGACGTCGCGCTCGACGAGTCCGCGCCGGTCGGCCCGGTCGGCGGCGGCTGGGGCGTCGGGCTGACCACGCTGATGTACGAGCGCGTGGCCATCGGCCTGGGCGGCGAGGGCTTCGGCTGGCGCGCCGACCGGTTTGCCGCAGCGCTAGCGGCTGACGAGGGCGCTCGGCGCGACCCCGAGACCCGGCGCCGGCTCGGCGCGGTCGCGGCCGACCTGCTCTCGCTGCGCTTCACCGGCTACCGCCAGCTCTCGCTGCTCCAGCGGGGGCAGGTGCCCGGGCCGGAGGGTGCCCTGGGCAAGATCACGACGATCAATGCGGCGATCGAGGCCGCCGACCTGCTCGTCGACGCGCTCGGCCCCGGCGCCCTGGCGGACGGCGAGTGGGGCGGCATGGTCTCGGAGCTGCCCGGCCTGAAGTCGGCCGGTGGCACCGAGGAGATCCTGCGCAACATGGTGGGCGAGCGCGTGCTCGGCCTGCCGCCCGAGCCGCGGCTGGACAAGGGCGTGCCGTTCTCCGAGTTGCGGGCGAAGGAGAAGGAGGTGGCGGCGCGATGAATCTGGCCCTCTCCGACGAGCAGGTCTTCCTCCAGGAGGCGGCCCGCAACGCTCTCGGCCGCTTCGACACCGTCGCCGCGGCGCGCGAGGCGCTCGACGGCGGCGTGCTGCCCGACCTGTGGCCGACCGCGCGCGAGGCGGGCTGGACCGGCCTGCTGGTCGCCGACGAGAGCGGCGGCGCCGCCCTCGGCCCGTTCGAGGCGATGCTGGTGATGGCCGAATGCGGCCGCCGCCTGGCGCCGGTCGCCCTGCTCGGCCACCTGCCCGCCACCGCGCTGCTGCAGCGCTCCGGCGGCCACCCGAAGCTGCTCGGCGCGCTGGCCGAGGGCACGCGGCGCGCCTCGTACGTGCCCGCGCGCCCGCCCGACTCGCTCGACGACGCGTGGACGGTCGACCCGCGTCGCGGCGCCCAGCGCGCACCGGCGCCCCGGTTCATGCCCGGCCGCCAGGAGGGCGGCCCGCACCCGATCGACGGGACCGTGCACGGCGAGGTCTCGTGGGTGCCCGACCTGCCCGGCGCCGACGCGCTCGTGATCGTCGCGGAGGGCGACGCGGGGCCGGTGGGCCTGCTCGTCGACGTCGACGGCGCCTCCGGCCTGAAGATCGAGGAAGCGTCGCTCTACGACGCCACGCGCTCCCTCGGGCACCTGTCGCTCGACAACGTGCCGGTGACGAAGCTCGACCTCGACGGCGACGCGCTTGCCAACGCCTGGTACCTCGCCCAGGCGCTGCTGGCCGCCGAGGCGCTCGGCGCGGTCGAGGAGGCGCTCGAGCGCTCGGTTGCCTATGCCAAGGAGCGGTTCACCTTCGGGCGGCCGATCGGCTCCTACCAGGCGGTCAAGCACAGCCTGGTCGAGATCCTGCGCCGCAAGGAGAACCTGCTCAGCCTCGTCTACTACGCCGGCTGGGCAGGCGAGTCCAAGCCCGACGAGCTGCCGATGGCGGCGAGCGCCGCGCGCACGGTCGCCGACGGGGCACTCGACTACGCCACGCGCGAGCTGATCTCGGTCCACGGCGGCATCGGCGCCACGTGGGAGCACGACGCGCCGCTGTACTTCCGCCGCGCCCAGATCTCCAAGCGCCTGCTCGCGGGCGGCGCCGACAGCGCCGACCGCGTTGCCGACCAGCTCCTGACGGCGTCGGGGTCGCTGACCTAACCGCGCCCGTAGACCGCCCGCATGACCGGCAACAGCACGGAGCGGGGCGTCAGCCGTCCCGCCTGCGCCGTCACCTTGTTGGTGATGCGCGGCACCACCGTGCGGCGCCCGTGGAGCATGCCCTCGATCCCGTCGCGGGCGCAGTCGGCGGCGCTCTGCCAGAGGAAGCCCGGCGCATTTGCCTCGAGGCCCTGCATCTCGGCGACCTCGACGAACTCGGTCTTCGTCGGGCCGGGACAGAGGGCGGTGCAGGAGACACCGGTGCCCAGCAGGTCGGTGTGCAGCGCCTCCGAGAAGGCAAGTACGAACGCCTTGGTGGCCCCGTAGGTCGCCTGGTACGGGAGGGGCTGGAAGCCCGCGATCGAGGCGACGTTGAGGATGGCCCCCGCCCCGCGCTCGAGCATGCGGGGCACGAAGGCGCCGGTGAGGTGGTGGACGGCCTCGACGTTGACGCGCACCTCCTCCTGCTCGCGCTCGAAGTCGAGCTTCTGAAAGCGGCCGTAGGTGCCGAAGCCCGCGTTGTTGCACAGACCGACGACCTCGCGCTCGCCGTCCTGCAACGAGCCGACCAGGCGGGCGCGGGCATCCCGGTCGCCCACCGGCGTGTCGTCGAGGTCGACGGCGACGCCGTGACGGGCGCGCAGCGTGCCCGCCAGCTCCTCGAGCCGCTCGCGCCGGCGCGCCACCAGCACGAGGTTGTAGCCGCGCTCCGCGAGCTGGCGCGCCAGCTCGGTGCCGATGCCCGACGACGCGCCCGTGATGACGACCGTCGTCGACGGCTCCGGAGCGGGCAGGCTCATGCGTACATCCTTATCACCCGGGCTCGCCGCCCCACTCCTCGGGGGCGACGTCGGCGATCGTCTCCGAGAACGTCCACTGGTGGCCGGCGAGGTCCTCGGCGTGGTACTGGCGCTCGCCGTATTCGAAGTCCGTCGGCTCCATGACGATGCGTGCGCCGTGCGCGCGAGCCTGCGCACAGTGCACCCGGGCGTCCTCCACGCGCACGATCATCCCGTGCGTCGCCTCCCCTGGCCGCGGGGGGCGGCGGCTGTGGCGGACGTCGACGACGACCAGCGCGCCGTCGCCGAACTCCATCTGCGCCCGGTGGTTGGGCCCGATGAACAGGCGGAGCCGGAAGCCGAACGCGGCGGCCAGCCACTCGGCGGCTTCGCGCACGTCCGGATAGACGAGCTCGGGGATCACCGTGGCCGACGGGATCGAGCGGTTGGTCCTTACGGGGCTCATCCCTCGACCTCGTAGTGGGCGGTGCGGTCGTCGCGCTCGACGAGGAAGCGATCGTCCTCGGGGTAGTACTTGGCCGCCTCGTAATCCTCGCCCGCGAACGCCTTGACGGCATCGATCGAGTCCCACAGCGAGAAGGTGATGAACTCGGTCAGCTCTCCCACGTCGCGCCGCAGCATCCACGCCCCGCGGTTGCCGGGCGTGCGCTTGTATTCGTCGAAGCCGGTGGCCTTGATGTAGTCGGCGTAGGCGTCGCCGTCGCTGCGGCGAACAGCCCCGCGCCAGATGCGTGCAATCACAGTGGAGGCGGGGGGAATCGAACCCCCAACTCGGCGTTGCAAACGCCGCGTGTTCCCGTTAGCACCACGCCCCCGGGTGCCTTTGCCAGGTTAGATGGCCTGAAGACGTGGGACCATGAAGCCCATATGGCAGCCCCTCCTGCCATACAACGCGCGGAGATCTCCAACTACGACATCGTCCGCCACTGGTTCCACGCCGCGGCGGACCGGCTCGGTCTCGATGACGACATCCGCGCGGTCATGCTCTCGGCCTACCGCGAGGTGCAGGTGCAGATCCCCGTGCGCCGGAGCGACGGTCGGATCCACGTCTACGCCGGTTACCGCGTCCAGCACAACGGCGCGCGCGGCCCCTACAAGGGCGGGATCCGCTACCACCCCGAGGTCGACCTCGACGAGGTCCGCGCCCTCGCGGCGCTGATGACGTGGAAGACCGCGATCGCCGGCGTGCCGTTCGGCGGCGCGAAGGGCGGGATCAACGCGCCGGGGTCGGAGCTCGAGCGCGACGAGGTCGAGGAGATCACCCGCTCGTTCATCGACAAGATCGACAAGGTCATCGGGCCCACGCGCGACATCCCGGCGCCCGACGTCAACACCAACGCTCAGGTGATGGCGTGGATGATGGATGAGTACGGCAAGCTCCACGGCCACACACCGGCGGTGGTCACCGGCAAGCCGATCGCACTCGAGGGATCGTACGGGCGCGAGTCGGCGACGGGCCGCGGGCTCGTCTACCTGTTCCGCGAGGCCGCGCCCACGCAGGGCCTGACGCCTTCCGAGACGCGCTTCGCCGTCCAGGGCTTCGGAAACGTCGGCTCGTGGGCGGCGCGGATCATGCAGCAGCTCGGCGCGACGATGGTCGCCGCCTCCAACGCCCACGGCGCCGTGCGCAACGACGGCGGCCTGGACGCCGACGACCTTGTCCGCCACCTGGCCGCAGGGGGCCGCCTGCCCGAGTTCGACGGCGGCGAGCCCGTCGATCCCGAGGACTTCCTGCGCACCCCGTGCGACGTGTTCATCCCCGCCGCGCTGGGCGGCATGATCCATGCCGACAACGCCGACCTCCTCGACTGTTCGATGGTGATCGAGGGCGCCAACTCGCCGACCACCCCGCGGGCCGACGAGATCCTCAACGACAAGGGGATCTTCGTGATCCCCGACGTCATGGCCAACGCCGGTGGCGTCGTCGTGTCCTACTTCGAGTGGGTCCAGAACCTCCAGCACTTCCGCTGGGACGAGCGCGAGGTCAACGACCGCCTCGGGACGATCATTCGCCGCGCGTACCGCGAGGTGATGGCGCGCGCGCGGGCCCAGGGCGACACGCCCCTGCGCGTGGCCGCCTACCAGGTGGGCATCGAGCGCGTGGTCGAGGCCGCGCGGCTGCGGGGCTACATCTGAGGCACGGTCACAGGCGGACCGTACCTTCGACGAGCACGACGACGTCGCCTCCGACCCGGACCCGGTCGCCTTCGACCGCCGCCCGCAGCAAGCTGGGCCGTCCGATCTGGACGCCCTGCTCGATCTCGACGTGGTCCGAGCCGGTGTGGTGGGACAGGTAGGCGCACAGCGGACCCGCGGCCGAGCCGGTCGCCGGGTCCTCGCCGCCGGCCACCACGGACGTGAAGCCGCGGGCGCGCACGTGGCCGTCGTCGATCGCCGCGAGGTAGAGGACGACGGCGCCGTGGGGGTCGAGCAGCGCGCCAAGCGCGAGCTCGTCCGCCGCGGCGCGGTGCAGCGCGTCTGCCGAGACGACCGGCGCCATCACATGCGGAATTCCGGTCGAGACCACCTGCGGCGCCAGGTCGGGATGGGCGTCCTCGGGGGCGAGGCCCGCCGCAGCCATCGTCTTGGCCTTGTCGAGGCGAGGGCCGAACACCGGCGGCTCCTGCAGCATCGACGCATGCCCGCCGGTTCCCTCCCCGTCGAGCTCGACCTCGATCGGCTGCAGCCCCGCGCCGGTCTGCTGCACGTACCGGACCGAGCGCTCGCCGCGCTGCCGGGCGACCGCCACCGCAACACCGAGCGACGGATGCCCCGCAAACGGCAGCTCGGTCGCGATGGTGAAGATCCGGTTGCGGTAGTCGGCGCCCTCGGCAGCGGGCGACTGCACGAAGGCGGTCTCGGACAGCCGTGTCTCGCGCGCCATGCGCAGCATGGCCTCGTCGTCGAGACCGTCGGCGTCGTGCACCACCGCCAGCGCGTTGCCCTGCAGCGCCGTGGCGGTGAAGACGTCGAGAACGGTGTAGGGCCGGCTCAGCGGTCGAAGTCGAAGTCGCGTGGCGGCTTCTGCTCGAACCACAGGCGGTCGTGCTCGGGCGTCTCCTGCAGGAAATCCGGTGTCTCCTCGAGGACGTCCTCGTCCGCCTCGGGCGCATCCGGCTCGGGCGGGGGCTCGGGCGCGAAGGGCTCGTCCTCGATGTCGAACGGCGCCGTGGGGTCGGCGGGCGGTGGGGGCGTCGGCGGCGGCGCGTACTCGGGCACGAGATCGGCCTCGGCCGCCTCCGGCAGGTCCTGCACGGGTTCGTCGTGCGCCGCGGGGGCCTCTTCGGGCGCCGGCTCGCGGTCGATCACCAGCGGCTCGACGCCCCGCTGGATCGGTCCGAGCGCCTCCCGCTCCTGGGCCGTGACCTCGCCGGGATCGGCCCCGTGCTGGCGCTTGAGCTCGAGGTGCTCTCGAATGGCGTCTTCAAGCAATCCCATGCGGCGCAAGCCTACTCGTGTTGACCCGGAGCGAAAGCAAAATCGCGTTCCGCATGTTGCGGCGTCTTCGGCAGGGATCCCTACTCCGCCGCAAGCGGTTCGCGCGGTTGCTTTTCGGCCCGGACGGTCCGGTTCCTGCCCCCCCGCTTGGCGCGGTACAGGGCCGCATCGGCGGCGGCGATGAGCGAGGCCTTGTCCTCGCCGTTGCCTGGCAGTGCGGCCGCGCCGAACGAGGCGGTGACGCGCAGGTGGCCCTTGCCGTCGAGCCGCGGGATGCGGAGCGCCTCGAGCGACGTGCGCACGCGCTCGGCGAACAGGTACGCGCCGTCGAGGTCGGTCTGGGGCAGCGCCACAGCCAGCTCCTCGCCGCCGTAGCGGGCCGGCTCGTCGATCTCGCGCGACGAGTCGCGCAGCACGCGCGCCACCTCGCGCAGAACGACGTCGCCCTGCTGATGGCCATAGTTGTCGTTGACGGACTTGAAGTGGTCGATGTCGAGCATGACCAACCCGAGGTCCTGGCCGAACCGCTTGGCGCGCTCGACCTCCTGCACGATGACCTCCTGGAAGCGGCGGTGGTTGGACAGGCCGGTCAGCTCGTCGGTGACCGCCTGGCGCTGGACAAGCTCGTGCAGGTCGACGTTCTCGATCGACACCGCGGCCTGGCCGGCCAGGTAGGCGAACAGCTCGCACTCCTCCTGCGAGAACGGGCGCTCGCGCCGCACCACCGTGATCAGCCCGAGCACCCGGTCGCCGGTCTCCGACGCCCGCAGCGGATAGGCCAGCGCGCTGACGTCATCGGCCGAGGCCTGGGCCAGGGCGCCGGTGTCGAGGGCTTGGTGCTCAACGCGCTCGACAACCGCGTCGAAGCCCTCGATCGAGCCGGCGCGCCCGCGCTCGATCAGCTCCATGCCCGCGCCCGCGCGAACGGTCGCGCGGCCGCCGGTTGCGTCGACGCCGTCGAGGGCCGCCTCGAGCACGACGTCGAGCAGCGCGTCGCGGTCGAGGTTGGACGCCACGCTCTCGCCGATCCGCCGCACCGCCTCCTGCAGGCGCTCGCGCTCGCGCTGGAGCTCCTCGAGCCGCGTCTCGAGCTGCCGCGCCATCTGGTTGAACTCGCCACCCAGCTCGGCAAACTCGTCGCGGCCCGCGGTCGGCACCTGGGTGGAGAAGTCGCCCGAGCCGAGGCGGCGGGCCGCGTCGAGGAAGCGAGCGATCTGCGCCTGGAGCGAGCGCGACACCGCGACGGCGAAGGCGAAGGCCATGATCAGGAAGCCCCCGAGGATCACCAAGGCGAGCAGGCGGCCGCTGCCCTTGGCGGAGTCGGCGCCGGCGACGTCGGAGAGCACGGCCACGCGCACGGACGCCCGGTTGAAGTCGGGGGCGGTGAACGTCGCCACCCGGTAGCTGCGCGAGCCGAGCTTGACGTCGCCATGGTCGGGAAGCTTCATCGCGACGGCGCGCGACAGCGAGCTCGCGATGACGCGCCCGTCGCGCGCGATCACGGTCGGCCGGCCCTCGACCCGACGCACCCGAAGCGCGTACTGGTCGGCCGTGACGACCGAGACCTGCAGGCGGCCGATGCGCCGGCCCGAGGAACCGATCACGTCGCGGCTTGCGGGGGCGATGGCGCCGCGCGTGCCGACGTCCACGATGTCGCCGGCGCGGCCGGCGAACACGAGGCGCTCGATGCGCGCCCCGGTGAGCAGGCCGCGTGCGCGGGCGCGGGCCTGCGCCTTGTCGCCGCGCCGCACCGCCCGGACGAAGGCGGTGTCGGCACCGACGCGCCGCAGCGCACGCAGCGCGTCCTTGCGCGACTCGTCGTATAGCCCGATGGCGGCGGCTTGGCCCTCGGCAAGCCGGGCCTCCACTTTCGCCGTCTCGTTGTCGGAGATGAGCCGGAAGACCACGACCGCCACCGACACCATCGGGAAGATCACGATGAGCACGAAGAAGAGGGTCAGGCGCGTGCGAAAGCTCATGGGGCAGCGCTCCGGGGCACCTGAGCGTACTCTGCGCGCCGCCACCCGACGCAGGGACGCTCGCACTATCCTTGGCCGTCCGCGGGGCTATAGCTCAGTTGGGAGAGCGCCTGGATCGCACCCAGGAGGTCGGGGGTTCGAGTCCCCCTAGCTCCATTC
>Ga0066652_100001441_pt1 | contig 12374 bp, 10 predicted proteins | sample GraSoiAngelo_101_FD_71413 | JGI IMG/M metagenome (GOLD analysis project Ga0066652, IMG submission 71413) | Grasslands soil microbial communities from the Angelo Coastal Reserve, California, USA - 14_0903_02_30cm | ecosystem: Environmental > Terrestrial > Soil > Grasslands | place: USA...
GCATCCGTTTGAGTAAACCGCGTGGTGCCTTTGATGCGGATAGTAGCGCCGGCCAATGTTTGATTGTTATCACCAAACACCTTCCCGGTAACGGTCTTTTCCTGTGCGTCGACCTTTAAGATGCAGAGGAAAATAAAAATTGGTAAAAAGATCAGGCGTAAAAATCTTCTCATAGCAGTTTTTTTTCGTTTTCAAAAAATTAGTGTGTTTGTCGGGCTTGCTGCTTGGCTTTCCACATATGAACCACAGATAGTCGTGACAGGCAGGTGGCAGCGCGCCCAAAATAAAGAAAGTTCCCGCAGAAAACCGCAAAACTTTGTAAAAAATATTGCACGTTCCGGTAGCAAAAAGGCCTCGTTGTTGCGAGGCCCGTAAATTTGGAAGATTCTTTCGCGTTACTTCCCGAAGGTGAACCTGGCTGAAAATCCAATTGCAGCGGGCTCAAAATTGATGTCTGTAACAAGATTCAATTCAGGCTTCCAGTCAAGGGAAATATTAATCGGAATGTTGGCAAATTTATAATCAAGACCAACAACGCCCTGCGCTCCAAAAAATGTGGTATTGACATCCCGATCTTTGTTCACGTCATATTCTTTGCCAAAACCCAGGTATCCGCCTGCCCCGTAAAACCATCGCAGGCCGGGAGTGGTAAAAGGTTTATGTATTTCGGCAAGCGCACCAAACGACGTGATATCATGACCAAATGAAATAAGACCTTCGATTGCCGTCTTGTCATTTAAAAAATGTTTTATCGTAATTGCATTGCTGATAATGGGGGCATTATTACTTAACCTGATACCGATGGCTGTTTTATAGTCTGTGGTTGATGCTGTGGCATTGGTCGATTCCTGTGCAGACAGTTTTGTTAGTGCTCCAATCGCAAAGACGAAAAGAGCGGCGAGAAGAAGTCTTTTCATGGTGAAATTATTTGTTACGTTGTTAACGAAAATGGTGCCATCTAATTTTAAATAAAATGCAAAAAAAGGAAGCAAGCACAAACTTCAAGACGCAATTCGGAGCACAATTCTCAATTGCCTTTTGGCTACTGCCCATCGCCTATTGCTTACTGTTATCCTGTATATTGTGAATTGAGCTAACAGCAATGGGTATCATTATCATCATCTTCATTCTGGGATATGCCGCTATTGCCTTTGAGCACGGTATTCGCGTCAACAAAGCCGCTGTGGCATTGCTGACCGGTGTTATCTGCTGGACTGTTTATATATTTTTAAGTGATTCAAAGGCCCATGTCGTCGATCAACTGACTGCTCAATTCGGTGAACTTTCACAAATTCTTTTCTTTTTAATGGGTGCAATGACCATTGTCGAACTTATAGACGCTCACAATGGTTTTGAGATCATAACCCGCCGTATAAAGACCACAGACAAGCGAACGCTTTTATGGATTGTCGCATTGCTCACCTTTGTCCTTTCCGCAATTCTTAACAATCTCACAACAGCGATCGTGATGATTTCCTTGATACGGAAGTTAATGGGAGACCGAAAAGAAAGAATGATGATGTCCGGAATCATTATAATTGCTGCAAATGCTGGCGGCGCTTGGTCGCCGATCGGTGATGTTACGACAACCATGCTGTGGATCGGGGGACAAGTTACTCCCGGCAAGCTTGTTATTAAGCTAATCCTACCGAGCCTGGTCTCTTTGATCGTATCGGTATTGCTGGCGCAGATCATGACCAAAGGCTCGTTTCAACCTCCGGAAGAGATTGCGCGTGATGCACCTGCTTCAACAAATAAGCTCCAGCAAAAGATCATTCTTTTCACAGGGGTTTGCATTATCCTTTTGGTTCCGATTTTCCAGGCGATAACGGCGCTTCCACCAGTTATGGGGATCCTGATCGGTCTTGCTCTTATTTGGATCGTCACAGAAATTATCCATAGTGATAAGGACGAACAATATCGAAAGCAGTTTACCGTCGCATATGCTCTTCGCAAAATAGATACTCCCAGCATTTTATTTTTCCTTGGGATCTTGTTGGCGATAGCTGCGCTGAACTCAGCGGGACAACTCGTAAAAGCAACGGGGTGGCTGGATGCACATCTAAAAGACGAAAGTGCAATCGCAGTTTCACTGGGAATGGTGTCTTCGATAATAGACAATGTTCCATTGGTTGCGGCCTCGATGGGTATGTATGACATGAATCGGTTTCCGACGGATCATTACTTCTGGGAATTTTTGGCGTATACTACCGGCACCGGCGGCAGCGCGTTGATCATTGGCTCCGCGGCAGGAGTCGCAGCTATGGGAATCGAGAAAATAAACTTCTTCTGGTATCTGAAAAATATTAGTTGGCTCGCCTTAGCCGGATTTTTCGCGGGAGCCGTTGTTTACATTTTGCAGCATAAGCTTCTATTTCAGTAATGATTTGAGATTTGGATATTTGGAGATTGCTATTTGTCTACTGTAGCAATTTCGAAATTCGGATTTCGATTTTACTCATACAGCTCATACTTTGTCTTCGGTCTCCTATCAGCAAGCCATTTAAAATTTCGCAGTCGCAATTCTTCTGGTGTTTTCGCGTGCATGGGCCAAAGTGTTCCTTTTACCGCGCTTCGGAAAACAACTCGATGTAACTCTCTTTCTTTCCCGGTGGAATCCAATCCAAAATAAATGTCGATGATATCGGAACTGGATTGATTGACCCCCGTGAACGAACTATCTTCATTTTGTATGTAATAAATACACTCGGCAAAACCGCGTGCCCGCACTGAGTCAATCGATCCGTCGGTAAGATATCCGTCCATCCTGGCGGATTTGATCTGGTTAAAAAATTCGGCCTGGACCTTGCTCACGAGCAAACTGTTGTCAAAAACTTTAAACCGGTCCGGTTTTTTATTTTTTGTAAAAAGCAAGATCGTATCTCCCGTTACCTGGTTTTCTTTTGACCAAACCACCGGATCCTTGAACAGGCGAAACACCGAATCTTTGAACGAATAAAAAACGCTATCACAAACAGATTGCACAGAATCGGAGAAAATTCTCACATGATAAAAGGCTTCAAAATAGCGGTCGGTGCTGTCTTTCTGTTTTGTATCAGTTGTCTTTACAGTTTTTGTGCTGTCTTTGCGCACCGAATCCGCGGCGCCGTACAGATCCGAGAGTCGCGCAGAAAATAAGGTGTCGGCAGTGATGTAAATGGAATCCTTTTCCTGCTTCACGATCATCAATGGTTTGTTGAAGGCAAGGATCGATTCTGTTTTATTATTTCGAAAGATCTTTCCTGCAATGATCACTGTTTGCTGGGTACTATCGACGACAATCGCATTTCCTTCAGCCTGCGACATTCCTGTACTGTCGTCGAAGGCAACTCTGTCTGCAATAATTTTTGTCTTGCCATCCTCGATGGTGGGCCTGGATCCAAACTCAGCCTTGCGATTCCTTGTATCGTAATACCCTTCTTTAGTTACAATTGTCCTGTTGGTGCTATCACGAATAAAAGTTTTGGCGATAAATCTCGCTACCTCGGACTCGGTATTGTACAAAAGTGAATCAGCTTTCAGGAAATATGCGGGGTCCTTTAATTCGACATTCTTTTTGAAATAGATATCCTTAAGATCAGTGTAATAGTATCCTTCAAGACTGGTGAGCACGGATTTCTTGTTGATTACCCGTCCACCATTCGTGTAAATTCCAAGCTTCGTGTCTGTGTCATACTCGAGGTTGTCGGTTGTGAGAATCGCTTTACCATCTGTAAGACGCACATTTTTTTGCATGTAGGCAATGCGTTTATCCGTGAGATAACGTAGATAATCAGAATACGCATTAGCCGTGTCGGCATCGTTGATGTGAACATGACCGAATGCTTCGAAAACATGGCTGGAGTTATTGATTACACAGCTATCACAATAAAACAAGGTGTTTCCCTGTTTCAATTTGACGTTGCCGACAAGTATCTGTAATTCGGTGGAATCATTGATCTTTAAAAACTCGAGCTTTTTTGCGCCAGGCAAGATCTCTACTTTTTTTGTGGTGTCTGCTGGTTGTGATCGCGCGGTTTGCGCACAAATGAGAACACAAAAAAAAATGAGAAAGTAAATGAGTTTTGAATTCATCGTTTAGAGCTGCTGGCGACAGTATCCTTTTTAGCAGGCGAAGTTAAATAGTCACCCTTGTCCTTCTTGCCGAACACAGAAACATTAACGTAGCGTTTAGGATGGACTTTGATGTCATCGATCAGTATTTCCATCGCCAGTGCTGTATTGCGGAGATTATCATACAGCTGCCTGTCACTCATCAATAAGCCCAACGTGCCGTTGTTGTGATTGATCTTATAAACAACATCGTTTAGTTGGCTCACAGTTGACTGCAAAGAATCGAGCGTTCGTCCAAGATTGAGTGCTGCGAGATTTTGAGTTGTGGTGTTTACGTTATGCAAGATGGTGTTGATGGTGTCATTGTTATTTTTTAGATTCCCTGTGATCGCGTTCAGGTTGGTTACCGATTTTGCAAGCAGACCGGTTTCAGCATCCAGCAATTGCTTAAGCGAAGCAGACGAGACAAGCAAATTACTGATGATACCCTGGATATTTCCCTTTGTTGTCGGGTCGAAGAGTTTGTTCACCGAAGTCAGTACCGTCGTCAAAGTGTCAATGGCCGTTCGCGCTTTTTCAAGTGTGGGGTTTACCTGCGAGGTAAGATCACCCAAAATGCCACCGGCAAGTTTTGTTTCAATGGTATCTCCATTCTTGAGAAAAACTTTGGAATCACCCAGCTGAACATTTACATAAGGCGTTCCGGCGATGGGCGATGCGATGACTGCGATTGAGTTATTTGGGATGTTTACAGCGGAAGTGAGATTTATAGTAATTAGTATACCTGACGCACTATTATCGGTAAAGTCCTTGTCATACACTTTGCCTATTGAATTGCCTTTGATCTTTACATCATTCGATTTTTCTAAGGAGCCCACCTCATTGAAAACAGCGTAGATTTTTTTGCTTTTGTGAAGAACGTTGTTGCCCTTCAAAAAATTAAAGCCGAGTATCAGTAGGGTAATCGCCACAATGGTCAATACGCCAACTTTAGTTTCATTGCTGATCTTCATGTACAGTTATTTTCAGGCAGTGCGTTTTGTATTCAGAAAATGTAGCCGCCAAATTAACTAATTATTTTGAGAAGAATGACTTGGTTAGATGATAGTTGGATAGATGATAGATGATAGTTCCACCGATAGATGATAGTTTCAATGATAGATGATAGTTCCGCTGAAAGGCGTTTCAAACTCCCATCATCAATTTTCATCGGACATCCAATAAGTGTGCGGGCTAGATAAGACTTTTTACGGGTAGAAGATGATACTTTAAATGAAAGGGCCAACTATCATCTATCAGTTATCATCCATCATCTAAAACGCTTTCTTGTCATCGGAAGTGATTTGCCGCGATTCGAGCTTTTGCTTGTAATCTTTTATGGCATTGACAATATTAGCCACGATTTCATCCTGGCCTTTTTCGCTATTGATATAATTTTCTTCGTCTTTGTTTGACATGAAGCCTATTTCAACCAGCACGCTTGGCATGCCAGTGGCTTGCAACACCCAAATACCTTTGTCATTTCTTTGTTTAACACCGCCGCGATAGGTTCTTCCTTGGCTTTGGAAACCCTTTTCGATGAGATCCGCGAACGTCAGGCTCTTGCGAAAGTAATTCTGAGCGTATATAAGCATTCTTGCTTTTTCAGCAGGATCCGAAGGATCCGGTAGGGTGATATTTGATGTAGAATCAACTTCGCCATAATCTTCCTCAATTTTTGACACTGAATTCACTTTCGCGTCATTTTTGCTGAGCGCCCAGATATATGTTTCGGTGCCTTCCGCCGGATTCGGGGTGGTCCAGTAATGATATTGCGGAACTTTCTTGGTTACCTTCTTTTTCTTTTTGCCTTTTCCTTTGTAACTGGTCACCGTTTTATACCCGGTGATCTCACTGTGGCGAATGGGTGGAGCAGAATTGCAGTGGATCGCGATGAAAAGATCCCCGCCTGATGAATTCGCTAAATCAGCCCGATACCGTAAAGCATCCGTCTTGTTGGATTTATTTCCGGGTAACACATCGGTGGTGCGGGTGTAAACAATTTTAGAGTCCGGAAATTCCTGCTCGATCGCTTTCCCTAATTTCCTCGAGACGGCAAGGCTTACCTGGGCTTCCGTGGAAAAGGAGCCGTCGGCGCCCTGGTCTATGCCTCCATGACCAGGATCTATTACTATTGTCCTCAAAACTTTTTTCTGACTTTGCTGAGAGAAGCAATTCGACCAAAGAAATATTGCGACCAAAAAGAGCGATAAGAGCGGTAGTATTTTTTTCATTAGGATGAATTAAAAAGAAAATTTGGATTTAAAATTAAAGACCATTCTTCTCCTTTGTTTCAATCATGTTCAAAAACGCTTTGGTGTCATTTGAAGAAGCAGGCTCATTATTTTGCGTGTTGCTATTTTGGATGTTGGACTTTTCCAGCCAATTGATGTAATTCTTGACCGCTTCAGTTACGCACGTTGCGATCTCGTCCTGTCCTTCCTTACTGTTCAGATAATCTTCTTCTTCCCGGTTAGTGAGAAAGCCTGTTTCAACAAGTACGCTCGGCATGGCTGTAGCCTGCAATACCCAAATACCTATCTGCCGTTGCTGCTGGCCACTGCTGGTCCTTCCCACCTTTGTGAATTCATTTTCGACAAACCCAGCCAGGGTCGCACTGCGCTTGAAAAATTGTTTTGTTTTCAAAAGAGACAGGGCGATGAATTCTGGTGAGTTTGGATCGATGTCACCATAATTCTCCTTGTAATTCTCTTCCTGCAACATCGGGGCATTTTCCCGGACAGCCACTTCCTTGTCCTCATTCTTGTGCGCTCCCCAAATATATGTTTCGGTTCCTTTTCTCGGATTCGGCGTCGTCCAATAACGGTATTGCGGGACTTTTCTTGTTACTTTTCTTCTCTTTTTTCCCTTGCCGACATAGCTTGTCACTGTTTTTGTTCCAATTTGCTCGCTGTGCTGGTTGGGTGGCATCGCATTGCAATGTATGGAGATGAAAAGATCCCCATGGTTCTCATTTGCAATCTCGGCGCGGCGATGTAAAGGAACTATGTTTTCGTCGGTCCTCGTCTCGATAATTTTCACTCCAGGCAGCGCTTCCTCTAAATGTGCTACAAGGATCTTATCAATGGCCAGGCAAATGTCATCCTCATACGAATAAGTTCCCTTTGCCCCATTATGACCACCACCCGGCATCAATCCATGGCCCGCATCCACAATAATTGTTTTCAAAACTTTTTGCTTATTCTCTTTTGTCGGCGTAAAAGAGAATAACACCACAATTATTGCGAGAAAAAAACTAAGTAAAATAGTCTTTTGGATCATGCCGAAAGTTATTTATTAGCTCCATAACAGAGCGAATTTTGGTGAATCTTCACAAATTGTTTAGAGTTGTTCAAATTGCTCCAACATATAAAGAACTATTTTTGTTCAACCCGTATGAAGCAACTGCGCAAATTTAAACCAAATTATTTTTCAGCCGGGATATTGACTGCTTCGATTGCGGTCATATTTTGTTCACTAACGTGGAAAACCACCGTTGCTCATTCGCCATCAAAATATTTTTACAGCACTTTAACAACCCAGCAGGACACAATACCCACCCGCAAGCCCGACAGCCTTCACAATAGAAACGATACTTTGGTTGACACAACAGGTGCACGAAGTCTTCTAGACACCATCAAACCCAACCAAAAGGTTGATACATTTTCATTCAAGGTTTCGAAAGATTCTCTTGAAGCGCCGGTGAACTACGAAGCAGAAGACTCTGCGGTCATCCTGATCACGGAGAAAAAAATCTTTCTCTATGGCAAAACAAAAACGGACTACAAAGACATCACACTCACAGCGCCAAAAGTTGAAATTGACCAGCAAACTCAAATATTAACCGCATATGACCGGGTCGATAGTGCCGGGGAAGTTGTGGAACGGGCGAATTTCAAACAGGGTGAAAGCGCTTTTCAAAGTGATACGATCAAGTTCAATTTTAAAACCCAAAAGGGCCTAACGAAAAATACGTTCACGCAAAGCGGCGACGTCTTCTTGCAGTCGCGGACTGCCAAGAAAGTTAATCCCAGCACCATGTATGCAAGAAATGGTGTGATGACAACCTGCGACCTCGACGACCCTCATTTTGGATTTCATTATGACAAGATAAAAATCATCAATAATAAAATTGCCGTGTCGGGACCTATCCACCCGGAATTTGAAGGCGTGCCTATCCCAATATATCTGCCTTTTGGCATCTTCCCGCTCAGTCATGGAAGACATTCCGGATTTCTCAGCCCGTCCATTGAAACGAATGACCAATATGGTTTGGGCCTGGTAAATGGGGGTTATTACAAAGTGATCAACCCGTATTGGGATGTAACCTTTCGCGGAGACATCTATTCGTACGGTGGATGGAGGCTTACCGTTTCTCCTACCTACAGGAGACGATACAAGTTCAACGGCGGATTTAATTTTACAGTCCTGAATACCAAAATAAATTTCAAAGGAGATCCCGATTATTCACACCTTAAGAATTACTCGGTTCAATGGAATCACACGGTGGATAGCAGGGCAAGACCGGGGACAAGTTTCAGTGCCTCCGTAAATGCGAGCTCTACGCAATACAACAGGTACATTCCAAACAGCCCGCAACAGAATTTTCAAAATCAGCAAACCTCGTCCATTACATACTCAAAGAGTTGGTTGCAAGTAGGTAAGCCATTCAATCTTACGATAAGCGCAAATCACAGTCAGAACAATAACCTGCATTATATAAATCTGAATTTGCCCGACGTTGGCTTTACAGTAAATACGGTGTACCCCTTCCAGAAGAAAGAGTTTGTGGGTACACCAAAGTGGTACGAGAAATTGGGTATTGGCTACAACGGCTCATTCAATAACACCATTAGTTTCTATGATACGGTGAAGTACGGACAAAACGGTGTGAAGCCTTTTTGGGAATTTTTACGGGACACAGCACTATGGTCAGCCCATCACAGCATCCCGGTTACTTTATCGTTGCCACCCATTTTAGGCGGCGCGCTTATGATCTCTCCAGGCGTGTCTTACGGCCAGGATTGGCTGGAAAAAACTACGGTCTATGAATGGGATCCGGTCAATAAAAGAGTTGATACGAGTTTTCATAAGGGATTGTTCATAGATCAAAAAGCCAGCATTTCGCTTGGGTTTAATACCGCCTTATTCGGCAAATATGAGTTTCGCAAATTTAGCATTCGCCACGTGATGCGTCCCACAGTTGGCTTTAGCTATTCGCCCGACCTGAATAAAAAGTTTTTGCAAAGGGTGGTCATCGATTCAACGGGCCGCGAATTATCCTACAATCAAATTGGGGGCTCTATTGTTTCTTATGGTGGAGGGCGATCATTTGGAGGTATCAATTTTCAACTGGATAACAACCTTGAAATGAAGGTGAGATCTAAAAAAGATTCTTCCAACAATGGCATCAAAAAAGTAAAATTGATCGACGGTTTTGGATTTTCCGGGAGCTATGATTTAATGGCTGACTCATTCCAATTGTCAAATCCGAGTTTCTATTTTCGAAGCACGCTTTTTGACAAAATAAGCATCACGGGTAACGCAGTAATGAACCCTTATGATTACGATCAGCATGGTTTTCCGATCAACAAATTATTTACTCACAACGGAAAGTTTTACCTGGGAAGGATGGCCAATGGCAATCTCTCCGTCTCTACAGATTTTAAGAGCAAACCAAAAGACAAGGCACAAGAAGAGAGCAAGAAAAAACAAATGGATGAGATCATGAACACTCCCAACATGATCGATCAGCAAAACCTACTTGACTACATGAGACATAATCCAGCCGAGTTTATTGATTTCAATATCCCCTGGAGCGTAAATCTTGGGCTCAGCGTGTCTTTTTATGAACGAGTCAAGACTGACTACAGTGGCTTTGAAAAAAAGTTCAGCTCCAACCTGACCTTCGGCGGCAATTTTTTATTGACGCCGAAATGGAATTTTATGATGAATGGGTATTATGATCTTGAGACCAAATCAATACAAACTCTCACGATGAATATTTCACGGGATATGCATTGCTGGCAAATGTCTATTAGTATTACCCCCGTTGGGCTTTATCGATTCTTTAGCGTGAACATCAGCCCGAAGTCTTCAATGCTCCAGGATTTAAGGATCAACCGCACCCGCACCTTTAGCAATTTTTAGTGCCGAAAAGAAACATAGTGTTGCTTCATCACGTTGAACACTTCATCCTTTAAGGCTTCTGCCGAGGAAAATTGTGACGGCGAAACAGGTTTCAAGTAGTGTAATTCAATTCTTGCCGGCCAGAAGTAAAAAAACTTCCTTGGCAGCACCGTCATTGTATTGAAAATAACTGCCGGTAATATTGATTTGCCGGAGTCAGCTGAAAGCCGGAAAGCCCCGCTGTGAAATCGCTGCAAAGGCTCATTTGTTTTGTTCCTTGTTCCTTCCGGATAAATACACATATGCAAACCCATGTTCAATACTTCGCGCATTTTTATGTAACTCGCCTTTCGGCTTTCCTCATTTTTTCGGTCAACAAGCACACTTCCCCGTTTATATACCATTCCAAACACAGGAATTCTTGCCATTTCAATCTTTGCGATGGTTTTATTTGCTCCCGGCGTAAAGGGCACTGACACCGGCACATCCATCATCGAGTTGTGATTAAACACAACCACATAATTTTCTCCAGGCTCATAATTTTCTCTGCCTTTTATGCGCAGCCTGATGCCGGTGAAAAAAAAGAAAACTATCATCCACGTGCGGTATATGGTATGCACGAGATAAGAGCGCCGCGGTTCCTTCCACAAACCGATGATCCAAAAAGGAAGGAAGACGATCAGCATGGTTGAAGCGAACACAATCAACGCCCAAAATGCAAAAATTCGACCGAGGATGTTTTTAACCATCATTAAAATTTCGTAAGACGAATTGAAGAGCTACACCTCAGTAAAGGCAAAGCCCTCTATTTCTCTAAAAATGGATTCTTTCAATGAAAACCATTCTTTTTTTATCACACTAAAGTAAATCGAATCCCTGCGACGGTTATTCCACATCGTCATGTGACTGCGCAACACGCCCTCTTCGGTGCCACCAATTTTTCTCAAGCCCTGTTTGGCCCTTTCGTTCAATACGTCGGTCTTAAATTCCACTCGTTCACAGTTCAATTCTTCAAAGGAATAGCGCATCATAGCATATTTGGCATGACGGTTAACATCCGTGCTGCGGAAATTTTTTCCTAGCCAGGAATTACCAATCTCCAGTCGAAGATCATGATATGAAATATTCATGAGGCTCATGCTGCCGGCAATTTTAGCAGTTTCCTTGACCATAACAGTAAAGGGAAGCCTTGTGCGGGCCTGCTTCTCGGCCAACGCCGTGTCCATCCATTTTTGGAAGTGTTGTTTCTGGGCAAGATTGAACGGAAAATATTTCCATATCTCTTCCTCTAGTGCCAACTCGCGTAAGTCGTCAAAATCATTTTCGCTGATCGGGCGAAGAATTACTCTATTTGTCTGCAGGGTGAGGTCCGAGGGGATTGTTTTCGTTGTGCTCATACCATTTGAGAGTTTCATAATGACCAGTCAATTGGGTCAATTCCGTTTTTAACGAGATACTCATTAGTCTTTGAAAAGTGGCGACATCCCATGAATCCTGTGATGGACAATGGCGAAGGATGAGACGCCTTTAAAATAAGATGTTTGCTTTCATCAATCAATACTTTCTTCTCTTGTGCAAACTTTCCCCATAGCAAGAACACGACATGTTCTTTCAAGTCAGAAATTTTTTTTATTACCATGTTTGTGAACTCCGCCCAGCCAATTTTGGAATGGCTCATCGGATCGCCTGCGCGAACGGTTAGCGAAGCATTCAGTAAGAAAACTCCCTGCTGTGCCCATTTCGTAAGATTACCGCTTGTCGGCATTTTGACTCCAACATCGTCATGTAGTTCCTTAAAAATATTAATTAGCGATGGGGGAGGCGGAACACCATTCTGGACGGAAAAACAAAGACCGTGAGCCTGGTGGGGACCATGATAAGGATCTTGCCCGAGGATCACCACTTTCACTTTGTCAAAAGATGTTGTGTTAAATGCATTAAAGATCAAACTGCCGGGTGGATAGATTATCTTTCCTTGTGATTTTTCGATTTTGATGTGATGAACGGCGTTTTCAAAATAGGACTTATCAAATTCTTCTTTCAAAACTTTCTTCCAGCTTGCATCAATTTTCACGTCCATGAGCTTGCCAAGGTTTGTGCGCAAGCTAAAAAAAATTATCTTTGCCGCCTTCTAAACAACCGGTCCGGTAGCT
>Ga0066652_100001442_pt1 | contig 12366 bp, 11 predicted proteins | sample GraSoiAngelo_101_FD_71413 | JGI IMG/M metagenome (GOLD analysis project Ga0066652, IMG submission 71413) | Grasslands soil microbial communities from the Angelo Coastal Reserve, California, USA - 14_0903_02_30cm | ecosystem: Environmental > Terrestrial > Soil > Grasslands | place: USA...
GGCGGCATGACGCTGTTGCGGCCGCCACGATCGACTTCCACATTCAAGCACCGATTGTTCGACATCACGATCGAGGTTCAGGTGGAGGGCAGACCTTACTTCGACCACTGGAAAAGAGCTTGCACTTCATTAGGACATCCGGATTACATTGCCGCAGCCTACCAAGCGGGTACACTTCCGCGGACGGATGAGTATCTCTATTCCAGGATCTCAAAGTTTTCGAAACACGGGATCTCCACGCTAAAGGGATCATGGTTAGAGCATTGTCTGATATTTCATTCCGAAGAACTCGCGGCGAAGCTAACCATCAATCTTCCCAAATCGGCGCTCGAAAGAGGCGAGATTAACGCGACGGAGATCGAGAAGATCCTTACAAGTGCGCGATTGACGGCTGCTTCGGTCGAGGACCGCGGCACGAGCGACCCTCGCATTGTGCTCGAACTGCCGGACGATATCGTGCCTACAGGTCTGCCGGACTACACCTTCGACTTCGAGCACGATCGTCTTCCGCTTAGCATTACCGTCAGGCTCGGCGATCCAAAAACCTACGAAAGAGCGAAACTGTTGAACAAAATCAGCGCCATGGGGTGGGAGGTCGGCACGCTCGCGCGCACCGACGAGTATTTCTATTACTTTTTGCAGCCCAATACCTCCACATTCGTGCTCGGTTTCCGGGCAGAAGGCACGACCGCCGAGATTGAGGTGAGTGTCAGCAAATCGTCCTCAGATGGAGGAAACATCACGAAGGAAGAAATCGAGCGCGTCCTCGCAAGCTCGCGAGTGATACCCGCCGGCGAATTGGACAAAAAGTAGCAGAACCCGCAAGTCGCCCGCGCAATTAACGCGCCGTTCGTTCGACCGAAGTCAGATCCGCGCGTAGGCCGCGGCCGCGCCCGAACTCGCAGTGATGAACGGGCTGCGATACGTCTCGCGAAATCGCAATACTGTCAGGAAGGTGACCGCGGCCGCCGCCATGATCAGGAACGCCGGCGCGATCTCATCGCCGGTGCGATCGACCAGCCAAGCGGCGACGAGCGGCGTAAAGCCGCCGATGACGCCGAACGTGATGTTGTAGCCGAGCGCCACCGCCGTGCAGCGCACCGGCAGCGGCGCCGCTTCCACCATGAAGACGGGCAGCGTCCCGCCATACAGCCCGATCATCGCCACGAGGCCGAGCTGTCCAAGCTGCGCCGATAGCGCCGAGGGCTGATTCAATAGCAAAAATATCGGCACCGCGCCGACGAAGCCGAGAATGCAGGCGAGCAGCAGAATGGGCTTGCGGCCGACGCGATCGGTCAAAAAGCCGGTCGCGATCACAACCGGCAACATTATCGCCATGCTCAAGGAATTGATCTCGAGCGCACGCGCGGGTGCGATGCCGTCGGCCGTCTGCAGCCAGCTCACGAGGTAGACGAAACCGACGTAGAAGCCGACCGCGTTGAACATCGAGAGGCCCGCGAAACCGAGCACGATGCGCCAGTGATCGCTGAGCGTCTCCAGCATCGGGGCGCGTTTGCGCCGCTCCCGGGGGGCCGTCTCCAGGACATGCCGGCGCAGCAAGTAGCCGGCGATCCCCACCACCAAGCCGAGCAGGAACGGAATGCGCCAGCCCCAGGCGTCGAGCGCGGCATTCGACATCGAGGCCGCAAAGCCTGCGCCGACCGCCGAGCCGAGCAGGGTGCCACCGCCGGCGCCGCCCGCCGCCAGCGCGCCCATCACGCCGCGGCGGCCATCCGGGGCGTGCTCCACCAGGAACACCATCGAGCTCGTATACTCGCCGCCGACCGAAAGCCCCTGCACCATACGCAACAGCGTGAGCGCAATCGGGGCGGCCACACCGAGCGTCGCGTATCCCGGCAGAAGTCCGATCAGAAAGGTCGGGATCGCCATGGCGGCCACCGAGAAAGTGAGCGCCGCGCGGCGTCCGAATCGGTCGCCGATATGGCCGACCACGGCGCCGCCAACGGGGCGCATCACATAGCCGATCGCGAACACGCCGAAGGCCGAAAGAAGCTGGGCGACCGCATCCTCGTGCGGGAAGAAGTGGCGGCCGATGGCCGTGGCAAAATAGCCGTACACGGCAAAGTCGTACCATTCGAGCACATTGCCGATCATGCCGGCGGCGATTATCCGGCGTGACTGTGACGAATCCATCTGCGTTCCCCAAACCCTGGTAGGCTCCGGACTGTAAGCTTTGACAATTGCCTGTAAAGCCGTCGTGCTATGAAGAGGGAATGAGCAATCTGAAGTGGCTCATGGTCTACGCGCTCGTCGGCTACGCGGCCGTCCTCGCGTTGCTCTACGTCACGCAACGCGCGATGCAATATTTTCCCGAGCGCTTTCGCACCGCGCCGGCAGCGGCAGGCTTGCCGCAGGCGGAGGAGGTGGTGCTCGACACCGCGGATGGGGAGCGCGTCATCGTCTGGCATGTGCCACCGCGTGGGAACAAGCCGGTGGCGCTCTATTTTCACGGCAATGCCGGCTCGCTGCGCAACCGCGTTGATCGTTTCCGAGCCCTGACCGAGGACGGCAGCGGGCTCGTGGCACTGAGCTACCGCGGTTACGGCGGTTCGACCGGCACCCCGAGCGAAGCCGGCCTCCTCGCCGACGCGCTGGCGGCGTATGCGTTCACCTCCGCGCGCTACGGGGCCGAGCGCATCGTGCTCTGGGGCGAATCGCTCGGTTCCGGGGTAGCGGTCGCGCTGGCGGCGCAAATGCCGGTCGGCTACCTCATCCTGCAGTCGCCATTTACCTCCGCAGCCGATGTCGGCGCGCAGACATATTGGTTCGTGCCGGTGCGGTTCCTCATGAAGGACCAGTTCCGATCCGACTTGCGCATCGGCAAGGTGACGGCCCCGGTGCTGATTCTGCACGGCGATCGCGATGATATCGTGCCAATCGCCTTGGCCGAGCGGCTCTACGGATTGATCAACGCGCCCAAGCGCTTCGTGCGGATTGCCGGCGTCGGGCACAACGACGTGGGGGCGCAGGCGGTCGAGGCGGCAAGGCAGTTCATGGGCGAGCGATGACTCGCGATCATCGGGCATCGGGATCGCAAATAAAATCCGACTAAAACCGCGTGCCCCTTGCGCCAAGGTGATACCCGCGTTGCTCGCGTTGTGGTCGCTCGGAACGGCGCGCATCTTTGAGCGGATTCATCAGGACGCTAACTTTCCCGTACAGACGCGCGTCCGACGTGTGGCCGGCCAGTCACACAGCCGGAAATTCGCCGCTTTCTGTCGGTTCAACGTCGCAAGCGCCGGTGCACGTGGGGAAAAGACATCGTAGGATCGGCGTGGGAAAGGCCCCGGTCGGGGGGGAGATACGAAATGGCTGAGTTCGTATCCAACTACGGCATCTGGGTCGTCGCGGCGTTCATCGCGCTCGAAAGCGTGGGCATTCCGTTGCCTGCCGAGGCGGCGTTGATCGCGGCAGGATTTTTCGCCGCCAGGACCCATGGCCTCGATATTTGGTCGCTCATCGCTGCCTCGATCGTTGCCGCCATCGCGGGCGAGATTGTCGGCTTTTGGATCGGCCGGAGATTCGGGCATCAGCTGTTGATGCGATACGGCACGCGTCTTGGAATGACGGAAGGACGCATCAGAATCGGGCAATGGCTCTTTGTCCAATACGGCGGCAGATTCGTTTTCGTCGCCCGCTTTCTGCCGTTTCTGCGCAACATGGCGGCCGTGCTCGCCGGCACCAATTCGATGGCGCAGCGGAATTTTTACTTCGCAAGCGCCAGCGCGGCCGCCGCTTGGATCGTATGCTACGGCCTTGCATCCTATTCGTTCGGTGAGGCATTCGCGGACGTGGCTTCACCCGCGGCGGTCTGCTTGGGGCTCGCCGCGGCGCTGATTGTCGTGGCCGCGCCGGCGCTCATGCTGCGCTACGAGAAACGCCTGCTGGCGAAGGCCGAACTGTCGCCGAGCGACTCGCCCGGACTCATACCTGCAGATACCGTTGCGCGATGGTCGGCTCCGCGGCCAATGCCGCCGATGTGCCAGTCCACACCACCTGTCCCTTCTCGATGATCGCATGCCTGTCGGCGAGCTTGAGCAGCGCGCCGAGATGTTTGTCGACGACGAGAATAGCCTGGCCTTCGGCTTTTAAGCGCGCGAGGCATTGCCAGATCCCGAGCCGCAAGAGCGGCGCCAGCCCTTCGGTGGCCTCATCCAGGATGAGCAGTTTCGGGTTCGTCATCAGCGCACGACCGATCGCCAGCATCTGCTGCTCGCCGCCGGACAATTCATGACCCATGTGGCGGCGGCGTTCCGCGAGCGGCGGAAAGAAATCGTAGACGCACTCCCGCGTCCATCGCGGTCGCGCGAAGCGCGACGCCGCGGTTGCAATCAGATTCTCCTCGACGCTCAGGCTCGCAAAGATCTGCCGACCCTCGGGAACGAGGCCGAGGCCCGCCTGTGCGATCCGGTACGACGGGAGTCCGATCAGCGATAGGCCCTCGAAGACAGCGGTTCCTCCGCAGGCCGGCAGCAGGCCCATGATCGTGCGAATCGTAGTGGTCTTGCCCATTCCGTTGCGGCCGAGCAGCGTGACGACTTCGCCCGCTCCGACGCGCAAGCTGATATCGAACAGAACCTGCGCCGGGCCGTAGGCGGCCTGCAGATGCTCGACGCTCAGCATGCTCACTCCATCTCGTCGCCGAGATAGGCGGCAACCACCCGCGGATCGGCCCGCACCGTGGCGGGTGTGCCGCTCGCGAGGATGCGACCGTACAGCAAGACCGAGATGCGGTCGGCGAGCGCGAACACCGCCGTCATGTCGTGCTCGACCAGCACGATGGAAAAGCGTCCCTTCAGCCGGCGCAAAAGCGCGACAAGCCGCGAGGTCTCCTCCCGGCCGGTGCCGGCCATAGGTTCGTCGAGCAGCAGGACTTTGGGCTCCATCGCGAGCGCAATGGCGAGCTCGAGCGCGCGCTTCTCGCCATGTGCGAGTTCACCCGCGAGCATATGCGCGCGCTCGGCCAGACCGACGTCGGCAAGCGCGGCGAGCGCCGGCTCGTTCAAGCCGAGCTCCGCCCCGGCACGGCCGAACATGCGGTAACTCGAGCCGGCGCGCGATTGCACCGCGAGCGCGACGTTCTCGAGCGCGGAGAAGCCCGGAAGGATCGAGCTCACTTGGAAGGACCGCGCCAAGCCGAGCGCAGCGCGGGCCTGCACCGGCAGGCCCGTTACGTCGCGCCCGTCGAAGTGGATTGTTCCCGAGTCCGGAGTCATCAGTCCGGAAATCTGGTTTATCAGCGTCGTCTTGCCGGCGCCATTTGGGCCGATGATGGCGTGTAGCTCGCACGGCATCACGTCGAGGCTCAAATCATCGGTGACGATAAGCGCGCCGAACGACTTGCAAAGGTTTTGCAGGTGCACCGCCGGCTCAGCCACGACCGAGCCTCCGCATGAGCGCGTTCGCCAGGCCGAGCAGACCGCCGCGCGCGAATAGAACGATGAGCACGAGCACCGGTCCGAAGATCACCTTCCAGTGCTCGGTGACGCCGGAGAGCCACTCCTCGGTCAGGAGGTAAGCGGCAGCTCCGATGATCGCGCCGTCAAGCGTGCCCAATCCACCGAGCAGCACCATGACGATCAGCTCGCCTGAGCGCTGCCAGGACATGTACGCCGGGCTGACGAATTCCGTAGCGTTGGCGAGCAGGAAGCCCGCAAGCCCCGCCAGCGCGCCGGCGATGACGTAGGTGGCGAGCTGGAAGCGGTAGACATCGAAGCCGAGCGTCGCCACACGGACGGGATTTTCCTTCGCGCCACGCACGACGCGGCCGAAGCGCGAGCCGACGAGCGCGCGGCAAAAGAGATAAGTGGCCAGCAGACAGAACAGGACGACGTAATAGAATGCGCCCTCGTTGCGCAACAGCGCGAACCCGGCAACCGTGTTGCGCGCGGCGATGGTGAGCCCGTCGTCGCCGCCGAAGGGCGCCAACGAACTTGCCGTGAAGAAGGCCATTTGCCCGAAGGCGAGCGTGATCATGATGAAATAGACGCCTTTGGTGCGCAGGCAAACCAAGCCGGTCAAGAACGCGTATGCTGCCGAGACAGCGAGCGCGGCGGGAAGCGAGACGAGCGCATCGGTGATGCCGTAGACGGACAGGATGCCGACGGCATAGGCGCCGAGGCCGACGAAGGCGGCGTGGCCGAACGAGATCAGCGCGCCATAGCCGACGAGAACATCGAGCGACACCGCGGCGATCGCGAAGATCATCACCCGCGATCCGAGGCTGACGAGATAGCTGCCGCCGACCAGCGACGCCAAAAGCGGCAGGAAGGCGAGTATCAAGAAGATGCCAGCCGGGAGCGTTGCCGGCGGCAGCGCGTGGCGGCGGGGCAGGGAAGCGGCGAGCGAGGCGCGCATCTTACCGCCCCTTCGCGGGGAACAGCCCGGTCGGGCGGATATAGAGCACGAGCGCCATCAACAGGTAGATCAGCATCGAGGCGATCGCCGGTCCCACGGTGCGGGCCGGGGATGGTCCCATCACCAGGCGCAGGATGTCGACCGAGAACGAGCGACCGAGCGTGTCGACGAGGCCGATGAGCAGCGCGGCCACAAACGCGCCGCGGATCGAGCCGATGCCACCGATGACGATGACCACGAAGGCCAGGATCAGCACGGTGTCGCCCATTCCGGGCTCCACCGACAGGATCGGCGCGATCATGATGCCGGCAAAGCCCGCGAGCATCGCGCCGAAGCCGAACACGATCATGAACAAGCGTCGGATATTGACGCCGAGCGCGGATACCATTGCGGCATTGTTTGCCCCAGCGCGCACCAGCATGCCGATCCGGGTATGCGCCACCACGACGTACAGCAGCACGGCCACGAGGAGCCCGGAGGCGATCACCACGAGCCGCCACACGGGATAGAGCAGGCCGTCGGCGAGCTTCACCGAACCGGAGAACAGCTCGGGCATCGGCAAGCTGAGCGGCGCCGCGCCCCACACGAGCTTCACCCCGTGATTGAGGAAAAGGATGATGCCGAAGGTGGCGATGACGTGATCGAGATGATCGCGGTCGTAGAGATGTCGGAACACCGCGAATTCCAGCAGAAGCCCGAAGGCGAGCGTTGCGGCGAGCGCCAGCACGAGCGCGGGGAGAAAGCTGCCGGTGAACGAGTAGAAGGCGACCGCGAGATAGGCGCCCAGCATGTATTGCACGCCGTGCGCGAGGTTGATGAAATCCATCACGCCGAAGACCAGCGTCAGCCCTGCCGCGATGAGGAACAAGAGGACGCCGAGCTGCAGACCATTCAGGATTTGAATTAAGAAAAGGGAGCTGGACATGAGTGATCCGCGAGCCGCGCCGCAGTCCGGGTGTGCTTTCTAGCCGGTCAATCCGAACTCGGGCCTGCCCGCGTTAGCCGCCTTAAGCTGACCGAAGTCGGATCAAGCCTGCTTCGGTTGGCGAGACACCCAGAGCCGATGCGCAGCGTTGAGTTTGCCGGGAAACCGCCGGGCTTTACTTCATCGCGCAGTCCTTCGCGTGCGGATCGGCGTAATTCTCGAACACCTTCTTGACGATCTGGGTCTCGAATTTGCCGTCGGAGCGCTTGGCGACCTTGACCAGATAGAAGTCCTGGATCGGATAGTGGTTGGTGTTGAACTTGAAGTTGCCGCGCAGCGATTTGAAATCCGCCTTGATCATGGCAGCACGCAGCGCCTCCCGGTCGGCGACATTGCCCTTGACCTGCCGCACCGCGCTATCGATCAAGAGCGCGGCGTCGTAGGCCTGGAACGCGTAGGTCGCGGGCACCGCGCCGAACTCTTTCTCATAGGCCGCGACAAACGCCTTGTTCCGCGGATTGTCGAGATCGGGCGCCCAGTTGGCGCCGCCAAAGAACCCGAGTGCCGCATCCTGCTGGGCGGGCAAGGTCGATTCGTCGACCGTGAAGGCGGAAAGGAAGGTCGTCGTTGCGGCGAGGCCCGCTTGTCGGAACTGCTTGACGAAATTTACTCCCATTCCGCCGGGCAGGAATACGTAAATGGCGTCGGGCTTGGCCGCTGCGATCTTGGCGAGCTCGGCGGAGAAATCGAGCTGGTTCAGCGGCACGTAGACTTCGTCGACAATCTCGCCGTTGAAGAACGCCTTGAACCCGGCGAGCGCGTCCTTGCCCGCCTGGTAATTGGGCGCCATCAGAAACACCTTCTTGATCCCGCTATCCTGGGCGTGTTTGCCCGAGACGGCGAATACCTGATCGTTTTGATACGAGGTGACGAAGAAATTCGCGTTGCATTCTTTGCCGGCGAAGTTCGAGGTGCCGGCGTTGGGGCTGATCAAGATCGCGCCGCCCTCGGTCACCGGCTTCATGATGGCGGCGAGCACGTTGGAGAAAATCGGCCCGACGACGAACTCGACCTTGTCGCGCTCCACCAGGGCTTTGGCCTTGGTCACCGCGAGGTCCGGCTTGAGCTCGTCGTCAGCGACGATGATCTCGGCCTCGCGCCCGCCGAGCTTGCCGTCGAGAGTCTTGACCGCGAGATTGAATCCGGTGCGCAGCTGTTGTCCGAGCACGGCCGGCGGACCGGACAAGGTAGCGATGATGCCGATCTTGAGCTTTTCCTGCGCCTCAACTCCCGTGGCTCCCAGGCTCATCGCCGCGGCAGCGAGCAGGACCAGTCGCTTCATGGCCACCTCCCTGTGACTTCCTTTCGGACGGCAAAGACGCCGGTGGCAGTCTAGTTTCGAAGACTGGCTCCTGTGAAGGCGGCTCGGCGTGGTGCGAGCCTGCTCGCTCCGTTGCGCCTCGATGCCCTGGCATTTACGCTCCGGTCCGTAGCATGCTCTGCCGCTGGGCATCCTTCTGCTGCGCTATTTTGCGCTTGAGCAACCAAACGGCCGAGGCAAGCGGCAAGACCAGGGGAGTTCGTGCGCCATGCAACCGCTGACCGCAGGCATCACCAAGGCCAACACCGGCATTGACGGCATCGTCTGGCAGATCCTCGGCCAGACCTACGTGCCCAAGCAGGTGTCCGAGCATTCGTTCGCTTGGCACGCGACGTTTCCGCCGGGCACGTTCGTGCCGCCGCACATCCATCCGACCCAGGAGGAATTCATCTACATGTTCGAGGGCCGCCTCGACCTCCTGATCGACGGCAAGGACTTCGTGGCCAGCCCCGGGGACCTGATCAGGCTGCCCATTGGGATTGCCCACGGGATCTTCAACAAGACCGACCAGCCGGTGAAATGCTTCTTCTGGGTGACGCCCACGCGCGCGCTCTATGACCTGTTCTGGGCCATCCACAGCATGAAGGAGCAGAAGCCCGACGAGGTGGTGGCGCTCGCCGCCAAGCATGAGGTCGTATTCCTACCGCCCCCTCAGCAGTGAATTTCAGTCGGACTTGATCGCTGACGGACCGATCCGCGTCTACGCGGCCTTGTTGACCTGGTCGCGCGCGAAGCCCGAGGTGGAAGCGTAGCCGCGCACGATCGCCTCGCGCTCTGCGAACGACAGCACGTCGTCGATACGCGTAAAGCCGTCGGGTGCGCGCTCTTCGACGGCGTCGATCACGCCCTCCGGTCCGCCTTTGCGATTCATGCGCACGATCTGCGCCGTCATGGGCTGCCGTTCCTGCTCGTACATCCAGAGCGCATGGACGACGTGCTCGGCACTGCACAGGCGGTCGGCGAGGCAGCGGGCATCGAGGATAGCCTGGGAGGCGCCGTTGGAGCCGACCGGGTACATCGGATGCGCGGCGTCGCCGAGCAACGTGACGCGGCCGTGCGACCAGCGCGGCAGCGGGTCGCGGTCGCACATCGGGTATTCCCAAAACTCGGGCGTTGCTTCGATCAGCGCCTGCGCGTTGACATAGGGAATGCGGAAGCGCTGGACATGGGGCATCAATTCCTCGAAGCGCCCCTTGCGCGACCAGTCTTCCTTGTTCGGCAGCGGGGTCGAGCCGTCGCCGATGCGCGCCACGACCGCCCAGTTGGTGAGGCGTCGATCCGGCTGCGCCCCCGCGGCGATGGGGTAAACGACGAGTTTTGCCGCCATGCCGCCGGCGATGACCATCGAGCGGCCGGTGAGGAATGCCGGCCAGTCGAGCGCGCCGCGCCAAAGCATGGCTCCATTCCAGCGCGCGGGGCCTTCATGCGGATAGAGCGTTTCGCGCACGGTCGAGTGAATGCCGTCGGCGCCGATCAGCACGTCGCCGCGCGCGCTCGCGCGATGCGAGCCGTGGCGGTCGAAGAAGTAGGCGCTCACCCCGCCCTCATCCTCGCGAAAATGCCCGAGGCGGTGGCTGGTATGGATGCGCGACTCGCCGAGGCGGGCGCGGACCGCCTGGTAAATGACCGCCTGCAGCCGACCGCGATGGATCGAAAATTGCGGCACCTCATAGCCGGCGTCGGTGCCGCGCAACTCGCGCCAGATCTCCTGCCCGAAGCGGTTGGTATAGAACAACTCGTAGGTTCGGATTCCCGCCGCATCGAGGCGATCGAGCAGCCCGAGCTCGGCCAGTTCCTTGATGGCATGGGGCAGCGTATTGATGCCGACGCCGAGCTCGCGAATAGCGTCCGATTGCTCATAAATCTCGCAGTCGATGCCGCGGGCATGCAGCATGAGCGCGGTCGTGAGACCGCCGATGCCGCCGCCGACGATGATGACCTTCATCGCGTACCCACAACACGCACAACTTGCGAGAATAATGATTCGCAAAATCGGTCCGGCGCAACGATTTTCGCCTGACGTCGTTGACGCCGGCCGGGCCGCGCCTATCCAACTGTATTGGCTAACGAATCCGGGGCGAAGGCTCGGGCATATCGGCCCCCGCCTAGGTCGGCACGGCCTTACGCCGCGCTGCGCGGGGCGCGGTCGCGCCCCCATAATTCTTTGCTCGCGAGGCGAGCCCCCTCGACCAGTGCCTCGAGCTTCGCCCACACGATCTGCGGGTGCACGCGCGCAAAATACGTCACCTGGGCGAAGCCGCAGTCGGTGCTCGCGATCACGTTCTCCCGCCCGACGAGGCGGGCCAGACGGACGATGCGTTCGGCGACGAGCTCCGGATGCTCGACGATATTGGTCGCGTGGCTGATCACGCCGGGGATGAGCACGGTATCCGCCGGCAATTTGAAATGCTCCCACAGCCGCCATTCATGCTCGTGCCGCGGATTGGCAAGCTCGATGGAATAGCCGCCGGCACGCACCTGCAAAACCAGATCGGCGATGTCCTTGAAGGGAACGTCTGAGCTGTGCGGGCCCGGCCAGCTTCCCCAGCAGACGTGATATCGGATCTTCTCGCGCGGAAGTCCTTTGATCGCGTGGTTGATCGTCTCGACCTGGCGCGCGAGCCAGGCGCGGTATTCCTCGAGCGTCTTCGGCGGCACCATCCGATCGTAGCTGACGGCCGCGCGCGCGTCGTCGAGCTGCACCAGCAACCCGGCATCGACGATCGTCTTGTACTCGACGCGCATCGCCTCGGCGATCGCCTGCTGGAGATCGTCGTCGCTCTTGTAGTACTCGTTCTTGCGGTCGGGAATGACGCTCGGCGGCGCCGCCACGGGCAGGAACCCCTCCGCCACGCCGACCGCGCGCAACGCGTCCTTGAAGTTGTCGATGTCTTGCTTGAGCTCGGCCGCGCCGGCATAGGTGATCGGCGCCACCGCCACCGAGTCCATCACGGTCTCGACCTTGTCGCGCGCGTCGAGCTCCGCGTAGAAATCGGCAAAGCGCGTGCGGTCGACGCCGCGGGTGAAGGGATTGCCGCCCGCGAACGGCCGGCGTTCAAAGCCGCCGAGTCGAAAGAGCGCGTATTGCGCCCAGCTGATCGCCTTGCCGAACTCGCCGTCGCTGACGACGTCGAGGCCGATATCGGCTTGCTTGCGCACCACCTCGGCGACGCACTCCTTCAAGCATTTTGCGTAGGCCGCCTCCTCGAACGGCTTGCCGGCTTCCTTCGCGGCGAGAAACTCGCGCAGCGCCGGTGGACGGATGAGACTGCCGACATGCGTGGTGAGGATCCGGTCGGTGCTGCGTTTCATCCCCGCGTCCTCCCCCTGCCTGCTCGCTGCCGATCACAAGGGTAGCGCTTGAGCGCCGAAAACGACAGCGCGGGCCGCAAGGCCCGCGCTCGATCCCTTCTGCCAGCCGGCCGTCGGCCGGGCGCGCTACATCAAAAGCTCGGTCGCCGCGGTGGACGCGCTGCCCCGCCGGCACCCGGGACGGGCCTCGGCTTCATCGGCAACAGGCCCTCACGCTGCATGCGCTTGCGGGCGAGCTTGCGCGCCCGGCGGATCGCTTCCGCCTTCTCGCGCGCCTTCTTCTCCGAGGGTTTTTCGTAATGGCCGCGAAGCTTCATCTCGCGGAAAATGCCCTCGCGCTGCATCTTCTTTTTCAGCGCCTTGAGGGCTT
>Ga0066652_100001443_pt1 | contig 12360 bp, 10 predicted proteins | sample GraSoiAngelo_101_FD_71413 | JGI IMG/M metagenome (GOLD analysis project Ga0066652, IMG submission 71413) | Grasslands soil microbial communities from the Angelo Coastal Reserve, California, USA - 14_0903_02_30cm | ecosystem: Environmental > Terrestrial > Soil > Grasslands | place: USA...
CTGAACATCACGCCTGGATGGCAGTGCAACTTCGACAACAACGTCAACAGCAAGATCGACATCATGAACGCCTACGCACTCGCATACACCAACCCCGCGAACAATCACCAGATCCTGTACTTCGCCTTGGAGCGAAATGCCAACACCGGCGACGGAAACGTCGCCTTCTGGTTCCTTCAGGACAACGCCGGCTGCGTGTCGGCCGGCCCCAGCGTCGCTTTCACCGGGAATCACGCAGACGGCGATCTCCTGGTGGTGTCCTCGTTCACGAACGGCGGCGGCGTCAGCACCATCGACGTATACCGGTGGGACGGAGGGGCAAGCGGCTCGCTCAACACGAACCCCGCCGCACACGGCGTCGACTGCAAGACGACGACTGGAAACGACGCGGTCTGCGCGACCACCAACTCGGGACCCCTGCCCATCACCGGCTCGATCACGACTCCCTGGCCGACCTCGAACAAGCAGGATGGCCCGGGCAACACGCTTCGCACTTCAGAGTTCTTCGAGGGAGGTGTCGACCTGACGGCGAAGAACCTCGGCGGCAAGTGCTTCAACGTGTTCATCGCCGACACCCGTTCCTCCCAGTCCCTGACCGCGACGCTGTTCGATTTCGCGCGCGGCAGGCTCGGCGAATGCTCGGTGTCGCTGACCACGACCCCCTCTTCGACCGCTGACCGAATCCTCGGTTCGACGGCGCCGATCACGGACACCGCGTACATCGTTGGTAGCACGAGCGCCGGCGGCGGAAGCGCACCGACACCGACCGGAACGGTGACCTTCTACCTGTGCTCGCCGGCACAGCTCACGCCTCCGAACACAGGCACGTGCACCGACGCCAATGGCACGCAGGTCGGTTCCCCGGTCACAACGTCCGAATCCGTCCCCGGGACGGCGACGGCAACGTCGGCCGATGCTCAGAGCATGCTGACCGTGCTCGGCAAGTACTGCTTCCGAGCGCACTTCGATGCCGCGAGTAACGACCCCAACTACCCGGGACAGACCGCGGAGACCGGCAATCCGGCGGCGGAATGCTTCAACGTGACCTCCGTCGCCAGCATCACGACGGCCCAAAAGTGGCTGCCCCAGGACACGGCGACGGTCACCGCATCCGGCGGCGCGACCGTGGCCGGCACCGTGACGTTCTCGCTGTACGAGAGCGCGAACTGCTCCGGCAACGCCGTGCAGACCTTCGGTCCGATCACCGTCGACTCCAACGGCCAGGCGGTCACCAGCAACGCGACGTACTACACGACGGCCACGACGATCTCGTGGCGGGCCACCTTCACGAGCACGAATAGCGTCGGCTCGGGCTCGCCCAGCCATTGCGAAACGATGACCGTCAACCCACTCAACAACGACACCGGATCCTGAACGCACTCACGAAGATTTGAGCGATGAAGAGGCCCCGGCGGTCGCGCCGGGGCCTCTCGCGGATCAGGCTGCGTGAACGGCTATGGGTCGACGTGGAAGCTCGTCGATGCGAGGGGCTTCCACTTGCCGTGCGAGTACATGTCGAGCCAAGCGGTGCAGTCGGCTTCACCGGCGGTCCACTGCGGCGAGTAGAGACCGAAGGTTCGATCGCCCAAAGCTCCGTCGAAGAAGCCCGCCCATCCTTCGGCTACGAGGACGCCGTCCTGGAAGCACGTAAGGTTCACATATGGGTACGAGGTGGCGTCCGTCGACACGCTGAACGTCACGAAATCCCCGTAGCGCGGCCCACTTACTGCGGAGGTCGAGACCGCATTCAGCAGCACGAGATTGATCGATGACGATGAGGACTTGTCGGGCCGGGCAGCGAGCGCGGCATCACCTCCCAGCGCCGAGAATGCGAGCGCGAGAGTTGCGAACATGAGCGCCGTTCGAACGAGCATCGTTTCCTCCACTGCATCGAGCCGAGAGACTCGACGTCTAAGAGAAGAAACGATTTCGTCGGCGCATTTGCATGTCCGCTCAATTAGTACTTCGGATCATGCGCGATGATCCGACGATCTAGTCCTTCGTAACAAACAGATCGGCCCGGCTTTCGCCGGGCCGATCGCCATTTCCAGCAGAGGGCCGTATTAGGTGAGGTTGTTGCCGATGTTGCTGAAGATGTTCTGGAGCTGACCGCGCAGGAAGATCATGGCGACGATGACCGCGATAGCGATAACAGCGATGATGAGTGCGTACTCCACGAGACCCTGGCCTTCGTCGTCACGGAAGAATGCGAGCACTTTTAAGTCCCTCCTTTCTTCCATGTTTGGCTGGCTGAGCGCCAGCCGACCTGAGGCAAAGAATAGGTGAGGGGATGGGCCTCACCAGTCCCCCTCCCGTACTCCCCCGTTCGAGTGATACCGAGCGGAAATCCGGGTGCCCGCGGCGGCGCACGCGGTCGCGCAAAAGCCTCCAGCGGGCTGCGGGGACGCGGGGTTTGACGGCATCCGCGCCAAGTGTCTCGGCTACAGCATCATTGATGCTCCAGCGGTCATCCACGATCACACCACGCTGCCACGCGGCCGGCTATGCCGCCGAGTGGCAGGTGCTCCGTCCGCGCGTCGGGGAGCGAGCCGAGCAGGACGTCCCCGTAATCCCTGGTGACGATGCGGCGGTCGAGGAGTACGACCGCGCCGTAGTCGGTCTTGGTGCGGATGAGCCGGCCGAAGCCCTGGCGAAGCCGAAGCGCGGCCTGCGGCAGCTGAAATTGCAGGAAGGGGTCGTCGTAGCGCTCGGCCCTTCCTTGCACGAGCGGATCGTCGGGCACGCTGAAGGGCAGCCGGGCGATCACGACGCAACGGAGGACGTCGCCAGGCAGATCGACGCCTTCCCAGAATGATTGCGTGCCGAGGAGCACCGCGCGACCCTGCGCGAACCGCTCGAGCAGCGCGCGACGCGAGCCGTCGACGCCCTGAGTCAGCACCGCGAGGCCCTCGCTCTCGAGTGCACCAAGACGCGCCGACACGTCCCGCAGGCTCGCGTGCGAGGTGAAGAGGACAAGCGTTCGTCCGTCAAGAGTCCGCGCGACGTCCTCGATGAGCCGCGCCGTTTCTTCGACGAAGGGTTCCTCGCCGGGTAGCGCGACGTCCGTCGGCAGGACGAGGAGCGCCTGACGCTGATGATCGAATGGCGAGCCGACGGCAAGGGCTTCGCCGACGTCAACGATCCCGAGTCGGTCGAGTGCGAAATCAAATGAGCTCGCGACGGCGAGGGTGGCCGACGTGAAAACGACCGCGCGATGCGTGTTCACGATCGTCTGCCGGATCACGCCGCCGAGGTGCGACTGCGCGACGTGCAGCGCGAGCGCGCCGTCGTTATCACGGTCTAGCCAGACAATGTCGCTCAAACGCGGATCGTGCAGACCGCGCGTGATCGCTGCGCGTGCGGCGGCGAGCTCGCCCATCGCGGCCTCCAGCTCGGCGAGCTCGTCCTCGTCGCCGCCGAGGTTCTGGATCCGTTCCGCGGAGAACGCAATGCCCGCGATCGCGTCCGCGAGGCGTTCGCCGGCCAGCTCGACCGGAAGCCAGCGGTCGTCGCTCGCACGCAGACCCGCGGTGATGCGCATGCGTTCTTCCGTTGGACCGGAGATCGGCAACAGCAGCGCGCCGAGGGCATCGAATACCTCCGTCGTCCTTTCCAGCGCGCGCTCGATGTCGGCGCGAATGCGTTCGGCGGGCTCCGCCCGGGCTGGATCGCGAAGGGCCGAGGTCACCGCGACTAAGTGGGCCACGCGCTGCAGGTCGCGGCGCAGCCGCGGCTCGTACAGCTCGAGCCCGAACGCGCCGGTCGCGACATCTTCGAGCCGGTGTGCCTCATCGATCACGACGTACTCGGCCTGCGGCAGCAGCGCGCCGCGCATCCGCGCGTCCTGCAAAAGGAGCGCGTGGTTCACGACGATGATGCCGGCGTCAGCCGCGGCTTCGCGCGCGCGTTGCAAATAGCAGTTCACGCCCGGCGTGCGCTTGCACCGACGCTGGTCGCACGACTCATCGTTCGCAGAGATCCGCGACCAGAGCTCGCCCTCGCCACGCATGAGGTTGAGCTCGGCGCGATCGCCGCTTTCGGTCGCGGTTCGCCACACGAGCGTCTTGCACACCAGTCGGGCTTCTTCGCGTGTCGCGACCGACCCACGAAGAATTTGCCAGCGCCGCGGGCACAGGTAGTTCGATCGGCCTTTGAGCACGGCGACCGCGACACTGGTGCCGAGCGCCGCCTGGACCGCAGGCGCGTCCCTGCGAACGAGCTGATCCTGAAGCGGCAGCGTGTGGGTCGACACAATGACGCGCTCGCCCATCTGCGCCGCCGCGATTGCCGGCACGAGATACGCGATCGACTTGCCCACGCCCGTGCCCGCCTCGGCGACGAGTGCTCCGCCATCCTGAAATGTGCGCTCGATCGCTGCCGCGAGCTCGCGCTGCTCCCGACGATCCTCGTAGCCTGCGAGTTTCTTCGCGAGTGGGCCGTCAGCTGCGAAGACGGCGTCGACCGAAAGTGCCGCCGGGTTCCGAGCATCGCGGGGTTCTTCCTCGCTCGGCCCCTCGTGGAGGCGAGCGCCGCGGGAATCTCCTTCACTCGGCCCCTCGTGGGATCGCAATGTTCGGCCTGCCAGGGGCCGCTCGTTCAGGAGATCCCCGCGTCGCTCTTTTGGCAGAGGATCATCCGCCCACGCATCGCGGGTCGCCATTCTCGCGGCATCGCGAAAGAACTCGGCCGTGCTCGGTCCAATCAGCTCGCTCAGGGCTGCGATCTCACTCATGACATCGGCGGGCAGCTCGCGGGCGATGCGCGCGAGGTGGCCGAGGACGAGCGCGGACGTGATCGCGTCGTCGAGCGCGCGGTGTGCGGCGTCGGGAACGATCGTCGCGTCAGCGGCCAGGCGTTGCAGCGCATAGCTCGACGCGGACGGGAGGAGCATCGAAGCCAGCTCGGCCGTGTCCAGTGTCTCGGAATCAGCAGGCATGCCGGCACGCTCGAGGAAGGCCACATCAAAGCCCACGTTGTGACCGACGAAAGTGGGCGTGCCATCTTGGAACGCAAACGCGACGAAGAGCGCAACCGCCTCAGCAATAGACGGTGCGCTGCGCAGATCCTCGTCGCGAATGCCGGTCAGCCGCACGATCGGCGGCGTGAGCGGACGGCCAGGGTCGGCGAACGTGAGGAAACGCTCGCCGAGCCTCACGGAACCATCAGGCGAAACGGTCAAACGGATCGCGCCGATCTCGATGATCTCTTCGTTCTCTGGCTCGTACCCGGTTGTCTCGAGGTCGACCGCGATGAGAATCCGGTCCAGCGGTGGTCGCCGATCTAGCCGCCCGTCTGGCGATGTTTGCTGGCGCCCCGTCCGGGCGGCGCGAGCGCCACTGTAGCCGCTGGCACCGGCCGTGCGGGCTAGCGGTGGCCAGTGCGTGGTCGAGACGCCCAGGCAGTTTTCTTCTGGATCGGCCTTCTTATCGTCATCGTCTTGCTGGCGGGCCTAGTCGGAGGCACCGCAGCGCTCCGCAGGGAATCAACGCCGAGCCCGACCCCGTCCGACCGGCCGAGCCCCACCGTCGCCCCACCCCCCTCTGGCCCGCTGCTCTCGGACTCGCGCGGATTCATTGCGCTTTCCGGACCGAGCCTGCCGGCCGAGCTCCGCCGGGAGACCGATCCCGTCGCGATCGACCAGCTACGCGGGCAAGGCTTCATCGGGGCGGTATCCGGAACAGGTAGGCGCGTGGCTTACTGGGTGACATCCGAGGGAGCCACTCGGGAGCTGCGCGTCTTCGACGTCACCGCTCCCGATCAGGACACGACACTCGCGACCGTCCTCGACACCGAGCGCGGCGCCGCTGCGGTCTGGTCTTCCGACCGGACCGGGATCCTCGTGGTCGTCGAGTCGAGCGGCCGCTCCGGCAGCGCGGAGGCTCCGGGACCCTTCTCGGCACTTCGCGTCGTCGACACGCCGACGCGGTCGATCCACGAGATCTCCCGCATCACCGACGGAAGCCAGTACTGGCCGGCGGGATGGGACCGCGTTTCGCGTCTGGTCGGCGCGTGCGTCTATGGCGCGGACGGCATGGGCATCGCCTGGGCCGTCGTCGGCGAGGACGCTCTCAGCGCGCGCGTCCCGATGGACGGCGGCATTCCGGCGCGCACGATCGTCGCGAGCGGCAACGACGTGCTCGGCGTGCTGAACGCGACCGTGATCCGAGTCTGGACGCTCGCGTCATACACCCAGCACCTCGAGTTCGGCGCAGTCTCGGGCGAGCGGATCTCGTTCGCACGGTGGAGGCCGACCACAGACGAGATCGTCGTTCTCGTCGCGGACCGCCTCGAGCTCTGGCCAAAGGGCGGCGGCGATCGCCGGATCGTCGCGCGAGGACTGCCGATCGCGAAGGATCTCCTTGTGAGCTCCGACGGCGCTCTCGCGTTCGTTACGTTCGACGGAGGCTTCAGCGCCATGACCATCGATTTGGCGAGCGGCCGCACCATCGCGCTGCCGATGTCTGGAGCGCAGCTCGTCGCGCCGCTCTCTTTTCGCTAGCTCGCTCAGGCGAGCGGCAGCGCGGAAGAGGCGTCCGAGATCCATACGCTCCGCTCGGGATGATCGGTGTCGAACCGGATCTTGCAACGACTCCCAGGGATCGCGCCCGAATGGGCATCATCGATGAGCTCGGGACTCTCGCCTTTGTGCGACCCTCCTGCTTGGTCGAGGTACTCATACACGGCGACCATCCGCGCACCGCCCCTCTCGGGAACCACGTACACATCGACGACCGTCGCGTCTGTCAGAACGCCGTGCCGCTTGATCTGTTCGCGCAGGTAGACCCTCCGGGCCAGGACGTAGAGAAGCCACACGCCAATCGGGGCCAGAACCAGAACCGTGACCTCAGCGACCACGCTCGCCTACTTCAGGGATAGATCCCTCTCGTCAACGTTGCTTCGGCGACTCGTCCGACCGCGACCATGTACGCCGCGGTCCGCATGTCGACCTTGTGCTTTTTCGATGTCTCGAGGACATCGTTGAACGACTTCACCATTACCTCTTTGAGCCGCGCGTTGATCGTCGCTTCGCGCCAGAAGAGGTTCTGGAGGTCCTGCACCCACTCGAAGTAGCTCACGGTGACTCCGCCGGCGTTGCAAAGGATGTCGGGGATGAGGAAGACGCCCTTGTCGAAAAGAACGCGGTCGGCCTCGGGGCTTGTCGGCCCGTTCGCAGCCTCCGCGATGACCTTCGCCTTGATCCGCGGCGCATTGTGCTCACCGATCTGGTTTTCGATCGCCGCCGGAATGAGGATGTCGCAGTCGAGCTCGAGGAGCTGCGCGTTCGAGATCCGCTCCGCACCAGGGAACCCGGTGACGGCGCCGGTCTCCCTCTTGTAGGCATCGACGCGGTTCGGATCAAGGCCCTTTGAATTGGCGATGGCGCCGCTCGTGTCGGAGAGGCCGACGATCACCGCACCGAGCTCGGCCATGAGCTTGGCGGAGAAGCTGCCCGCGTTGCCGAATCCCTGGACCACAACGCGCGCGCCCTCCAGATCCATGCTCAGGTGCTTCGCTGCCTCGATGATCGTGTACACGGCCCCGCGCGCCGTCGCCTCGTTGCGGCCCTCGCTCCCGCCGATGGAGAGCGGCTTTCCGGTCACCACGGCAAGCGCCGTGTACCCGTGGTGCATCGAGTACGTGTCCATGATCCAGGCCATCGTTTGCGCGTTCGTGTTCACGTCGGGCGCCGGGATGTCGCGGTCCGGACCGATGAGGAGCTCGATCTCCGTGGTGTAGCGGCGCGTGAGCGTCTCGAGCTGCTGCGCGCTCATGCCTTTGGGATCGCAGACGACGCCGCCCTTCGCGCCCCCGTACGGGATCCCGACCACAGCGCACTTCCACGTCATCCACATGGCGAGGGCCTTCACCTCGTTCAATGACACCGATGGGTGGTAGCGGATGCCGCCCTTGCCGGGACCGCGGGTGGTGTTGTGCTGGACGCGGTAGCCGGTGAACACCTGCACGACACCGTCGGCCATCCGCACGGGAAAATGCACGGTCAGCTCTCGCTGAGTGGTGCTGAGGATGCGGCGCATATTCGGATCGAGGTGGAGCTTGTCTGCCGCGATGCCGAATTGCTCGAGGGCGACCTCCCACGGATCGCGCTGGGTGTGGTCGATGACCGCGGTATTGACTTTCACGAGTTCCTCCGAGGCGTCATGGTGTCGCCGCTTTCAGCTTTTCGAGCACGAGCCAATCATCGGTCGTCTTGCCGGGCGTGTACGCGCTGTTCCAATTCTTGAGCACGACGCGGCGAAAGCCCTGCGCCTGGAGCGTGTCACGCCAGGATCGCAACCCGCGCGTGACGTAGGGCGTCAGCCGCACATTCGGGCTGGGCGCGAGGACGCCTTCCAGGTGCCGCCGCCGTTCGAGAAGCGGGATCTCCAGAAGCGACTCGCCGTCGACCTCAAGCAGATCGAAGGCCGCGAAGATCTGCCGGGCTCCGAACTGCCGCGTGTACGCGTTGCCGTGCTCGTCCATTTCGAGATCGCTCTCGTCCTTCCAGCCCTCGACGAGGACGCCGTCGATGATCGCAGTGCCGCACTGGGTCTCGGCGACGATCGCGTCGTAAAGCTCGCGCGGCCCGATCACTTTTCCTTCGTAACCGATGAAATGCGGCTCCGGGTGGCCGACCCGGACGAGGACCCTGGTGCCCGTCCACGCCGGCTCGAGGATGTGGCCATCCCGCTCCGCTCGTTCGCGGACCGACCGGGGCCGTTGGGGCAAAAGATCTGCCCCGAGGACGGTGCTCAGGGTTCGAGTATCCGCGCTCTTGACATGGCGAACGTACGTTCTATTATGCGAACGCCTGTTCGAAACTGGTTTCTAGGGGTGCACCGTGGCAGCCGCATCCGCACTTTTCTTGTCCTTCCGTCAAGGGGAGTCCCCCTCCCCATCACCACAGCACGTCGAGGTGGCATCCGCGTCGTGGCGGATGCCACCCCGCGTGTATTCACCCTTCCCTGCGCGACCACGGGCGCGGCCCATGGCCGTCCCGGCCCGCGCGGAAGAGGCGGCCGTCACGCGCTCTGGCCGAGCGTGGCGCCGCATCTTCCGCGCTAGTCGATTCGACTAACGGGCTACTTCTTTTCGCCGTCGCCTCGTGCGGCCATGATGCCGGCGAGGGGTCCGGCGAGGCTTGTGAACTCGGTCGGGATGATGAACTTCGTGGCCGGCGACGACCCGAGCTGGTTGAGGGTGTTGAAGTACTGAAGGGTCATCGTGCGGGCGTCGGCGTTCATGGCCTGGGCGTTGATTGTCGAGAGCGCGAGGGCAAATCCCTCCGCACGGAGGATCGCGGCCTGCCGCGCACCCTCGGCCTCGAGGATCGCCGCCTGCTTCGCGCCGTCCGCGACGAGGATCGCCGACGCCTTCTTGCCTTCGGCCTCCGTGACCGAGGCGCGGCGGGTCCGCTCCGCAGTCAGCTGCCGGTTCATGGCCTCCTGGACATCGCGCGGCGGAGTCAGCTCCTTGATCTCGACGTTGGTGACCTTGACGCCCCAACGGTGGGTGATGTCGTCGAGCTTTACCCGAAGCTCCTCGTTGATCTGCTCGCGCTTGGCCAGCACATCGTCGAGCGGGATGTTGCCGACGACGGCACGCAACGTCGTCGTCGCGATGCCCTGGATGGCCTGACGGAAGTTCTGGATGTTCAGGAACGAGTCCTTCGGCTCGACCACTTTCTGATAGATCAGGAAGTCGATGGAGATCGGCGCATTGTCCTTCGTGATGCAGGTCTGCTGCGGGATCTCCACCACGAATTCCCGCAGGTCCACGGTCTGCGCGACGCTCTGGACCGGGGGCGGCAGCAGCAGAACGATGCCTGGGCCGGCGGTCTTTTCGAAGCTCCCCAGCCGGAAGACGATCAGCCGCTGGTACTCCGGGACGATGTGGATGATCGCGCGGAACGCGAGGATCAAAATGACGATGAGGATCCCGACCGTGACGAGGGTCACATTCATTAGGCCGCTCCCTTTCCTTCGGCGCCCCGCGCCGGTTCGACGATAAGCCGCACGCTGTCCACACGCTTTACTCGCACCGCGCCGCCCTTCGGGACGTCTCCCCCTTCGCTCACCACGGTCCAATCCTCGCCGGCCACATGGGCGATGCCACGGGGCGCGATGTCGGTCTTCGCCACGCCGATCGCACCGACCAGTAACGACGCGCCGCTCACAACGGGTAGCGGCCGCAGAGCGGTGCGCAGAGCCACTCCGAAGAAGATCGCCGTCAGGCCGACGACAAAGATCACGACGAGCGGTTCAACGCTCTGGCGCACGCCGGGGAAGGTCGGGCGGAACGGGGGAAACACGATGATGAGCCCGATGAGGAGCGCCGCAACGCCGCCGGCGGTCAACAGCCCGTGCGCTTGAACCTTGATCTCGGCGACGAACAGCAGAAGCGCGAACACCATCAGCGCGACTCCCGCACCGTTCGCGTCGAGAGTGCCGAACGAGAAGAGCGCGAGGATGATCGCGATCACGCCGATGATCCCCGGGAAGATGAGGCCCGGATTCGAGAGCTCGAAGATCAGGCCGTAGGTGCCGAGAGTGAAGAGCAGGACCGCGATCTGCGGGTCGACGACGAAGTGCAGGAGCGTCTCGAAGGGGTTCTGGCCGTCGTCGACGACCGGCGCGTTCTTGGTGGCGAGCGTCACGGAGCCCGCGGACGTCGTCACTGTGCGGCCGTCGATCTTGGTGAGAAGGTCGGAGACGTCGTTCGCCTGGAGATCGACGATCTTCATGGCCACCGCTTCGTCCACGCGCGCGCTGACGCTCTTGCGGACGGCGTCCTCGGCCCATTGCTCGTTACGCCCTCGCGTCTTCGCGATGTTGACGATATGCGCGACCGCATCGTTCTCGGCCTTGAGGCGAAGGTCGCCTTGTATGTCGCCGCCGCTCGAATCGACCGGGTGCGCCGCGCCGATATTCGTCGCCGGCGCCATCGCGGCGACATGGCCGGCCATCGTGATGAACGTGCCGGCGGAAGCCGCCCGCGCCCCGGCCGGCGCGACGAAGGTCACGATCGGAACGCGTGTGGCCAGAAAACGCGCCGTGATCTGGTACGTCGAGTCGATGAGCCCGCCCGGCGTGTCGATCACGAAGACGACCGCCGCGGCGTTATCGGATTCCCCGTCCGAGACCACGCGGTCGACGTAGCGCGCGGTGATCGGATTGATCTCGCCGTCGATGTGACCGACGAGGACCGGTGCGGGACCGTCCGCTCCGAGTGCGGTGGTGCCGAGGCCGAACCCGCCCAGAGCGAGTGAGAGTGCGGCAGCTCCCCTGAGCACGAGATGAAGGCGGGTCATCCTCACCATTGTCGACCCTCTTCAAAAGAGTGCTCAGGCACCAGACGGAGCTTTACCGGGATCCGTCCGATTTCGAGGTACCAGTCGGCGACCCACTCTGCCCCGTATTTCAGCCGCAGGAGCTCCACCGACCGCCGCAGATCCGCGGCCGGGTCGGCCGAAGGCTCGTAGACGGCGGGAAGCTCGGCATCCGCGATGCGGACCCGGGCGTGGGGATCGTGCTCGAGATTGCGAAACCAGTCGGTCTCCCGTTCGGCCTTCGTTCGACGCCGCACCCCGCGCGCGTCAGGGGCCGACGGGCGCTCGCCGGTGCGTAGCCACACGACGCCATCCTCGTACGCGAAACGCAGACGGACCGAGTGCGGTCGCCCGGTGACACGACCCGTCGTCACGAGCTCGAGGTCATCGGCCTCGGCCAGCGCGCGCGTCGTGCTCCCTGCCGGGTCCACGGCGCGCGTAGCGTAGCCGCCGCCATGGACTGGCTCGCGGCACCCGATTACTGGTTGACCCGTTTCGTCTTCGAACGCGCGCTCGGCGTCATCTACCTGGTCGCCTTCCTTGTGACGGTCAACCAGTTTCGGCCGCTCCTCGGCGAGCACGGCTTGCTCCCGGCGCCGGACTTCATCCGTGCCGTCCCCTTCCGCACGTCGCCGACCCTCTTTCATCTATTCGGCTATTCGGATCGCAAGCTCCTCGTCGTCGCCTGGACCGGCGTCGTCCTGTCGGTGGTCGCCATCATCGGCTTGTTCGACGGCGACGACTTCCCGATCCCGTTCGCATCGATGCTGATCTTCGCGATGCTGTGGGTGCTCTATCTCTCGATCGTGAACGTCGGCCAGACCTTTTACTCGTTCGGCTGGGAGTCGCTCCTGCTGGAAGCCGGCTTCCTCACGATCTTCCTGGGTCCGGCCACGACGACGCCGCAGTTCAGCCTCATCGTGCTCATGCGCTGGCTTCTGTTCCGCGTCGAGTTCGGCGCCGGGCTCATCAAGATGCGCGGGGACCAGTGCTGGCGCGATCTGACCTGCCTCTACTACCACCACGAGACCCAG
>Ga0066652_100001444_pt1 | contig 12358 bp, 9 predicted proteins | sample GraSoiAngelo_101_FD_71413 | JGI IMG/M metagenome (GOLD analysis project Ga0066652, IMG submission 71413) | Grasslands soil microbial communities from the Angelo Coastal Reserve, California, USA - 14_0903_02_30cm | ecosystem: Environmental > Terrestrial > Soil > Grasslands | place: USA...
AGCTTCATCCGGCCGTACATGAACCGAAATCCGGCCGTGAGCTCGTCCTCGGTCAGCAGCACCGACTCGACGCCGAGCGCGGAACAGATATCCAGACAGTTCGTGCCGACGTACGGCCCCGCTAGGCCGTCCGCTATCGACTCGCCCGAGACCGTGACCGGCCGCCCCGCCACGAGACCTTCGTACAACGCGCAGGACTGCTCCGGCTCGACCGCGATCACGCGAACGTTCGGCTTCAGGCCCTTGACCGCGGTGGCGATTCCCGACACGAGACCGCCACCTCCCACCTGGACGAGGACGACGTCCGCTTCCGGCAGCTGCTCCAGCAGCTCGAGACCGACCGTTCCCTGTCCTGCGATCACGAACGGGTCGTCGTAGGGATGCACGAGCGTCCTTCCGGTCGCGTCGATCAGCTCCTCGAGATGCGCGAACGCAGCCGTCTTGTCGGGGGCGCTGGTGTCGATCGTCGCGCCGTACGAACGCGCCGCCGCGACCTTCATCGGGCTCGCCGTCTGCCACATCACGACCAGCGCATCGAGCCCCTCGAGCGCCGCCGCGTACGCGAGCGCCTGCGCATGGTTGCCGGCCGAGATGGAGATGAGGCCCCGCTCCTTCTCCTCCGCCGTGAGCTGCGAAAGCTTGTTGAGGACCCCCCGCGGCTTGAACGACCCGGTCCGCTGGAGGAGCTCGCACTTGAACTGCACCGTCGCGCCGACGCGCTCCGACAGCGTGTGCGAAGAGAGGACAGGCGTCCGATGCAGGCGCTCCCCGATCCGTTCGCGAGCACGCTGAACGTCGTCGAGGGACACCAAGGAGCCGGTCGTAGCCATGTCCCGATCGTACTCGTCCCCCCGCGCACCCCCACCCAGATCGAAGGGCGGGGAGAACAGCCCGCCACCCACGAGACCGACGATACCGGCTCGGCGCCGACGCGTCTGTGTCAATTCAGCGCCGAGACTCAGTACTTGCCTTTGCCGCACCCAGCGAGCAGGAACGGCGCGGCACCAACGGCCAGTGCAATCAATCGAATTCGCATATGAACCAGTACCGACGCGACCGCGGCGCGGTTTTCCGACCTACGTGAGCGTGTACTCCGGGCCCGAGCCGCCCTCCGGCGGCGTCAGCCGCCCACCCTTCGCCGTGATGGCTCCGCACTGCACGCAGTTCGACGGCGTCACGTCGACCCCGTGCTCCACCGCCTCGTACACCTGGGCGGGGCACATGTTCTCCCACAGCATTGCGAGCTCGCGCGGCACCTCGCGCCGGAGCACGATGTGGTTCGGCTGGTCGTCACGCGTCTTGTTCCCCGACAGGAAGACGGACGAGAGCTTGTCGAACGTGAGCCTTCCGTCGGGAGCCGGGTACGAAGAGGTGCGCTCAGCAGGCAGGATCTGCTGCTCCGAGTCCGGTTCCGTGCGCGCGTTCCCCGGTGGGAACCTGCCGCGCGAGGCGGTCATCATCCCCGCGAGGGCGCCGCCGAGCCAGAACCCGCGCCCGAACGCCTGCCGCATGTTTCGCACCTCCTGGAGGTCGGACCAGACGAAGCTCTGCTGCAGCGCCTCGTCGTAGCCCGCGAGCGCACCCGGGCGCCAGGGTGTCTCGCCTCGCCGGAGCGCCGCGAACGTCGCCTCGGCGGCGAGCGCGCCCGACTCGATCGCGTAATGGATCCCCTTCAGCGCGGGAACGTTGACCAGACCAGCGCCGTCGCCGCAGATCAACAGGCCGGGCGCGTGCAGCTGCCTCGGCACAGACAGAAACCCGCCCTCCGGAATCGTCTTCGCGCCCCAGGCGATCCGCTCGCCGCCCTCGAGGATACGGCGGACGAATGGGTGGGTCTTCAACTGCTGCAGCAGGTCGTGCACCGACAAACCCGCATCGCGGTAGTCGAGGCCGACGACCATGCCCAGTGTGACCATGTCATCGCCCATCGGGTAGATGAAAGAGCCGCCGAACTCGCGGTAGCGCGCCTGCGGGCGGAGCGGCCAGCCCATCGTGTGGATCACCCGGTCGAGCGGCTTCGCGACCTTCCACACCTCCTTGACCCCGAGCGCCCAGACCTGCGGATTCTCGCCGTGCAACCCGAACCGATCGAGCGCGACGCCGGTGAGATGGCCCTGTGTCCCTTCGGCAAGGACGGTGACGCGCGCGACGATGTCCGAGCCTGGCTCGGAGTTGCCGAGCTCCTCGCCGTGCCGACCGCGTCCCTTGTCGCCCGTTCGCACGCCCCGCACGCGGCCGCCGTCGACGAGCAGCTTCTCCGCTGCCGTCTCCGCCAGGATCATCGCGCCCTCCGCTTCCGCCTCCGATGCGAGCCAGCGCCCGAGCTGCGAGAGCGACGCGACGTAGTTCCCGTCGTTCTGCATCGTCGGCGGCGTCGGGATCCGCAGGGCGCGCCTCTGGGTGAGCATGTACACGGACTCGTGGGCGACCGGGCCGAAGAACGGCATCTCCTCGATCCGCTTGCGCCCCTTGAACAGCCGGCGAAGCGCGCGCGGGTTGACGACGGCGCCCGAGAGGAGGTGGGAGCCGGCCGCCTTCCCCTTCTCCAGCACTGCGACCGGGACCTCGCCCAGCCGCTCGCGAATCTCCGGTGCATCCGCGAGCAGGCGGCCGAGCCGAATGGCGCAGGCGAGGCCGGCAGGTCCCGCGCCGACGACGAGCACGCCTACCTCGATGCGCTCGCCTTCGGGATCGGACGGCACGGCGACGTACTCCGGCGCGCGGAACGGCGGCGGAAAGTCTGCGGGTTTCATCCGCCTTTGCGCTGCTTGACGAGCTCGGTCAGCTTCGGCACGACCTGATGCACGTCGCCGACGACGCCGAGGTCTGCGAACTCGAAGATCGGCGCGTTCGGATCCTTGTTGATCGCAACGACCACGCCGGATGCCTGCATGCCGACCTTGTGCTGGATCGCGCCGGAGATCCCGCACGCGATGTAGAGCTTCGGCGACACCGTCTTGCCGGTCTGGCCGACCTGCGTCGAGTACGGGTACCACCCGGCGTCGACGACCGCGCGTGTCGCGCCGACGGCGCCGCCGAGCGCTTTCGCGAGCTCCTCGACGAGCGTGAAGTTCTCGGGCCCGCCGAGGCCGCGACCGCCGGCGACGACGACGTCGGCGTCCTCGATCGACGGGCCTTCGCTCTCTTCGTGCGCCCGCTCGACCATCCGCGCCGCCGTGGAGAAGTCCTCGAGCGAGACAGCGACATCCTCGACCTGGGCGGAGCCGCCGTCGCTTGCTACCGGGTCGAACGACCCGCTGCGAAAAAGGGCAAGCCGCGGCTCCGACTTCCACCCGACGTCGACGTACACCGAGTCCTGCAACGCCGGCCGCTTGCCCACGAGCTTCCCGTTCTCGCGCGCGATGTCCGTGAGGTCCCAGTTGAGCCCGGCTTCGAGTCGCGCGGCGAGGCCCGCGGCGACATCGGCGGCCAGGACGGAGTTCGCGAAGAGGACGGTTTCGATGCCCTTGTCCCGGACGAGACGTGCAAGGACATCGACACGCGGCTGCGACAACGGCGCCTCCAGGGCGGCGTCATCGGCGACGTAGACCCGAGCGGCGCCGAATGCGCCGGCCTGGCCCGCGAGCGCGCGCACGCCGGACCCGGTCACCACAGCGTTCACCTCGCCGTCACCCAGCGAAGCCGACTTCGACAGCACGCCGAGCGGCCCCTTGAGGATCTCGTCGCCGTGGTGCTCGAGAAAGACGAGCGTGCTCGTCACACGAGCCGCTTCTCTGCCAGGAACTCGACGATCTGCTCGGCTGCGTTGCCGTCGTCCTCGATCCTGCGCGAGTCCGCGCGCGCCGGCGGCGCGTTCAGCGCGTACACCTCGGTGCGCGACCCCTGCTCGCCCGCCCGCTCGGCCTCGACGCCGAGGTCGGAGAGGGAAACCTCGTCCTGCGGCTTCGACTTGGCGCCCATGATCCCCTTCAGCGACGGGTAGCGCGGCTCGTTGATCGCATCGGAGACCGCGACGACCGCCGGCGTCGGCGCGTCGATGACGTCGTAGCCGAACTCCGTCTGGCGCTTCACGGTTAGCTTGCGGTCCCCGTGCGTGATCTCGGCCGCCTGGGACACGACCGGCAGGCGCAGGCGGTCGGCGACGGCGGCCCAGAGGACGGCGCCGTCGGAATCCGACGCCTGCTGTCCGAACAGGACGACGTCCGCGTTCTCGCGCTCGAGCGCCTTGGCGAGCGCGTAGCTCGTCGCGACGAGGTCAGACCCGGCGGCGCCCTCGTCGGTCACGAGCACCGCCCGGTCCGCGCCCATCGCGAGCGCCTTCCGCAGCGCGTCCTGAGCCTTGGTGGTGCCGAGCGAGACGAGCACGACCTCGCCTCCGCCGCCGGCGTCCTTCAGCCGCAGGGCCTCCTCGACGGCATGGGCATCGAAGGGATTGAGCGCCCCCTCGCCGCCTCGATCGAGGCGGTTCGTTCCCGGGTCGATCCGCTTCGTCCCCTCGGGGACGTGCTTGACGCAGACGGCGATTTTCACGGGCACGGACTCTAGCGCCGGGCACGCTGCTAACCTCGGGCCCTTCGGAGCGGCACCGGAGCCTCTGATGCGTAGCCACCGGACGACAGCCCGAGGGGTCCTCTTCCTCGCCGCGATTCTCGCCCTCAGCGCCGGGACCGCATTCGCATCCTCGCAAGGGAAGGCCCCTGCCCACATCGTCTTCCCCGTCGTCGGCCAGGTGCAGTACATCGACGACTTCGGGCAGGCGCGCGCCGGCGGTTCTCACCAGGGCAACGACCTGATGGCCCGAAAGCGCGCACCGGCCGTGGCAGCCGAGGCGGGGAAGGTGAAGTACTGGACGACGTCCGCGAGCGCCGGCTGCATGCTCTACCTGTACGGGCTGAGCGGGACGATGTACGAGTACATCCACCTGAACAACGACCTGACGCTCAAGAACGACAACCGCGGCAAGTGCGTTCGCGGAACGGCGTACGCCGTGAAGAACGGCGCGCGTGTCGCCGCCGGGCAGCAGATCGGCTACGTCGGCGACTCGGGCGATGCGAACGGCATACACGCGCACCTGCACTTCGAGGTGCACCCGAACGGCGGCAGGGCGGTCGACCCGTATCCGTACCTCCAGGCGGCGCAGAAGCTGCTCTTCGCGTCCAAGCCTGGAGCGCCGTTCGCGCTCACGCTCACCGGCACCGTCGTCGACGCGACGGCGACGCAGCTGACGATGAAGGTGTCGACGTCGCAGGCCTACCCGTCCGGGCTGACGCTGACGAAGCTCAACCAGTCGGTAGTGCTGAACGTCCCCACGAGCGCGCTCGTCCAGTCCGTCGAGGCGAGCGGGATCGCGCACATCATCTCGAGCATGCTGGTGGCGACGACCGGCCAGCGCGTCGTCGTCTGGACGCAGCCCGCGCCCGCGACGTTGAAGGCGGAGCGCGGCGATCCGGGCGCACTCAGCGCTGCGCTCGTCCAGCTGAGCGGCTGAGCCTCCTCAGCGGCCTTTGAAGACCGGATCGCGCTTCTCGACGAACGCGGTCAGACCCTCCTTCGCGTCCTCGGACGCGAACAGCTCGCCAAACGAATCCCCTTCTGCATCGAGGTTCGCCGAATGGTCGCCGCCGAGCGCACGGTTCGCCAGCGCCTTCATCGCGCGGAGCGCGACCGGGCTCTTCGTCGCGAGCAGCTGCGCCGTCTCGCGCGCCTTCTCGAGCACGGGATCATGGACGCCGTTGACGAGCCCGATCCGAAGTGCCTCGTCGGCGCCGACTGTCCGGCCGGTGAAGATCAGCTCCTTCGCGATGCCGAGACCGCACACGCGCGCCAGCCGCTGGGTCCCGCCCCAGCCCGGGATGATCCCGAGATTGACCTCGGGCTGGCCGAGTTTCGCTCGCGTCCCCGCGTAGCGGATGTCGCAGGCGAGCGCGAGCTCGCAGCCGCCGCCGAGCGCGAAGCCGTTGATCGCCGCGATCGTCGGCTGGGGCATCGTCTCGAGCAGGCGCGTCGCCTCGTGCCCCAGCGCGCCCCAACCTTTCGCCTCGTCGACGCCGAGGCCGCTCATGTACTTGATGTCAGCGCCCGCGACGAACGCACGGTCACCCGCGCCGGTGAGGACCACCGAGCGAACGGCATCGTCGCCGGCGAGCGAGCGCAGCTCGTCGCGGAGCTGCGTCAGCGTCGCGACGTCGAGCGCGTTCATCGCCTCCTGCCGATCGACCGTCACGACGGCGACGGCATCCTCCCGCTGGACCCGGATCAGCTGACCGGAACCTTGCCCCTGAGGAAGTCGACGATCTCGCTCGTCGGTGCGCCGGGCGTGAAGACCTCGGCGACGCCGCGCTTCTTCAGTTCGTCGGCGTCGTCCTCCGGAATCGTGCCGCCGACGACGACAAGCACGTCCTCGGCGCCGTTGTCCTTCAGCCCGTCGAGGATGCGCGGGATGAGCGTCATGTGCGCGCCGGACAGGATCGAGATCCCGACTGCGTCCGCGTCCTCCTGGATCGCCGTCTCGACGATCTGTTCGGGCGTCTGGTGGAGACCCGTGTAGATCACCTCCATGCCCGCGTCGCGCAGGGCGCGCGCGATGATCTTCGCGCCTCGGTCGTGACCGTCCAGGCCCGGCTTCGCGATCACGACTCGAATCTTGCGCGCCACGCGCCGCAGTCTAGAGGGAGTGCGCCGGCGAATACTTCGGCTGCGCCGGCTGACCGCCGTGAAACGGCGCCGACGCGTTCCCGTGCGTCGGCAGCGCGAGCCAGACGACGCACCCGATCCAGAACGCGAGTGCGGCGCCGCGCAGGATCAGAAGACGGGTGTCTCTCTCCACACGCCCCATACCTCGCGCAGCGCATCGCACATCTCGCCCATCGTCACGTATGCGCGCGAGGCCTCGACGATCGGTGGCATGAGATTCCTGTCTTCCTGGGCGGCGTCGCGTTTCAGCGTCGACAGCGCTGCCTCCACGGCGGCGGAGTTGCGCCGCGCGCGCAGTGCCTGGACGCGCGCGATCTGCTGCTGCTCGAGCCCGGGATCGATCTTCAGGATCTCGATCGGCTGCTCGTCCTCGAGCACGTAGCGGTTGACGCCGACGACGATCCGCTCCCGTCGCTCGACCTCCGCCTGGTAGCGGAACGACGCTTCGGCGATCTCGCGCTGGAAGAAGTTCTCCTTGATCGCGGCCACGACGCCGCCGAGCTTCCGAATCCGATCGAAGTAGTCGTACGCCTCGGCCTCGAGGCGGTCCGTGAGGTCCTCGAGGTAGTACGACCCGCCCAGTGGATCGATCGTGTTGACGACGCCCGTCTCGTGCGCGATTACCTGTTGCGTTCGGAGCGCGAGGCGAACGGCGTTCTCGGTCGGCAGCGCGAGCGCCTCGTCGAACGAATTGGTGTGCAATGACTGCGTGCCGCCGAGCACGGCCGCGAGCGCCTCGAGCGCCGTCCGGATGATGTTCACCTCCGGCTGCTGCGCCGTCAGCGACACGCCCGCCGTCTGCGTGTGGAAGCGCATGAGCCAGGAGCGCGGATTGCGCGCCCCGTAGCGCTCCCGCAGCTCACGTGCCCAGATCCGTCGCGCGGCCCGGTACTTCGCGATCTCCTCGAAGAAGTCGAGGTGCGCGTTGAAGAAGAACGACAGGCGCGGCGCAAAGTCGTCGATGTCCAGACCGCGCTCGACGCACGCCTCGACGTATGCGAACCCGTCGGCGAGCGTGAACGCGAGCTCCTGCGCCGCCGTCGAGCCGGCCTCGCGGATGTGGTACCCCGAGATCGACACGGGGTGCCAGAGCGGCATCTCCTGCGCGCAGAACTCGATCATGTCCGTGACGAGCCGCATCGACGGCTCCGGCGGGAAGATGAACTCCTTCTGCGCGATGTACTCCTTGAGGATGTCCGTCTGGATCGTCCCGCGCAGGCGGTCGCGCGACACGCCCTGTTCCTCGCCGACGCAGACGTAGAACGCGAGCAGCATCGCCGCCGGCGAGTTGATCGTCATCGACGTCGACACCTGGTCGAGCGGGATTCCGTCGAACAGCGTCTCCATGTCGTCGAGGGAGTCGATCGCGACGCCCTCGCGCCCGACCTCCCCGAGCGACCGCGCGTGGTCGGAGTCGTGACCCATCAGCGTCGGCATGTCGAACGCGGTCGAGAGGCCCGTTTGGCCGTGCTCGAGCAGGTACCGGAAGCGCGCGTTCGTCTCCTGCGCCGTGCCAAAGCCGGCGAACTGGCGCATCGTCCAGAGCTTCCCGCGGTACATCGAGGGATAGACACCGCGGGTGAACGGGTACACGCCCGGATAGCCGAGGTCGCGCTCGTAGTCGACCGCAACGTTGTCGGGCGTGTAGAGCGGCTCGTTCTCGAGGCCGGAGATCGTGGAGAACAGCTCCCCCTGTCGCTCCGGCTTCGTCCCGTAGAGCTCCTGCCGCCATTCCTCGGTCGAGTCGAGCTTCGCCTTGGGATCCTCTGTCGTGGCCATCTTCTGAGGATTCTACGAGCGGCTACCTCTCCTGCCTCGCCCGGCAGCCGCCGATAGGAACCTCCGTGCGGAGATTCGTTGCACTTGTCATTTGTGCTGGTTGCGTCGTACCCGCCGCCGTCGCGGCGCAGCCGACGCGCGTCCTTCTTCGGAAGGCGCAGCGTGCGTCCGGCCTACAGGCGCAGCGCGCGATCCCCACGGTGAGGGAGCCGCCGGCCCGCTTCGACGCGGACGCCGTCGGCGCGCTGGACCGCGAGTATCCGCCGTCGCTGCAGGCCACCGACGCGCGGCTCTACGCCGGCCTCGGGCTGCTTGCGGACGGTGACTCGCTCCGGCCGAAACTCGTTGCCGACGCGACGACCGCCGGCGCGATGTACGACGCGCGTGCCCGCGTCCTGCGCGTTCGCACGCGTCCGGCGCCGACTCGCGCGGAGCTGCTGAACGAGGTGGTTCTTGCGCTCGTCGACCAGAACGTCGGACTGTCGCGGCTCACCAACCTGCGCCCGAAGAATCGTGACGCGGCGCTCGCGGCGAACGGCATGGTCGAGGGACTTGCGGCATCCGCGTCCGGCCGGCGCCCGCCGGCTCTGCACGGTGCGCCGATCGAGCGCTTCCTGTCGCTCGAGCGCTCTGCCGGCTCGGGCGTGGGACGCGCGCTGGTCGCACAGCTGCGGTCCGTCGGCGGCAACATCGCCGTCGTCTCCGCGCTGCGCGCGCTGCCGCAGACGACCGAGCAGCTATTGCACGTCGACAAGCTCCTGCAGCGCGAGCGTGCACTCCCGGTCGCGTTGCCGGCGCGCGTGGACGACCGCGCCGTCAGCACGACGGAGACGTTGACTGCGTCCGAGACGTTCGGCGAGCTCGACGTGCGCGCACTGCTGCAGGCCTTCGCACTATCGGGCGCGACGCGCGGCGCGACGGGCTGGGGCGGAGGGAAGCTCGCCCTCTACACCGGCAAGGACGGCGCGGAGACCGTCGCGCTCGTTCTCCGCTGGGACAGCTCGGAGGACGCGGCCGAGTGGCACGCGCTCGTCGGCGCGTACGTTGCGGCCGCGTTCGCGGGCACGCAGCCGCGGGTGTGTCCGGCGGTGGACCACTGTTGGCTCGCCGGCACTCGCGAGATCGCGTCTGCCACCGTCGGGACGACCTCCGTGCTCGCCGGCGGGCCCGCGGGAGAGCTCGTGGCGGCGACGCTGGCGCGCGCGAACGCCGGAAGCTAAACCTCTACTTGAGCTTTAGGCAGCCGCCTCGGGTCGGCGCCCGGCGCTCGCCCGGCATCCCGTCCCGAGGCGCCTCACTCCCCCCGACGGGGGATTTGTGACAACCGGGCGTCACTTGTAAGCGGGAAAAACATCACGCAGGCCGCTTGCGAAGCCGATTCCTGACAGCGGAGACGTGCCACATACGTGTGCGCGTAGGAGAATCGATGGCGAGCTTCCCGGACCTGCGGCCCGATCGGCGCTCGGCGCAAGCCGAGAGCCGGGCCGTGCCGTCGTCAGGGCGATTCGTCCGTCTCGTGGCGGCCGCTGTCGCGCTCGTCGGATTCTCACTCCTTGCCTTCGCCGTCTCCGAGCTCGCCACTCTCCGCGGCATGAAGGCATCTCACCGGACGTCGGCGTTCCTGGCACGGGCTCTCGGGTCCCCGGATTCGAGCGCACCGCTGGCCAGGACGCCGGCGCACGGAACCGCCGTGCGGATCCATCGCGGCGGGTTCTCTCTCCGTACGCCTGAGGGCGCCGTCGCGTTGACCGCCGCGTCCACCGGAAACGCGGATTGGCAGGGCTACCAGCGCGGCGCGCTGCGCGCGACGCCGAGCGGCCAGGAGGCGGTGATCGTCAATGGTGCGCGCGCGGAGGAGAGCCTCCGCGTCCTGCACCGGCAGGGATTGCACACCTGGCGCTGGCGACTCGATTCGACGCTCGAGCCACGCCTCGCACACGGTTACGTCGGATTCTTCGCCGGGCATGTGCTCACGCGTGTCGAGATCCAGCCTGCGCGGATCTTTGACGACTCCGGCCGCGACGTCACGCCGTCGGGCTCGCAGTGGTCGCTCGTCCGACGCGGAGGCGCGAACTGGCTCGAGCTATCGCTCGACGACTCGAAGCTCCCCTTCCCCTACACCATCGACCCGGTCGCGGTCCGCACGGGAGGGGCGACGGCGACCACGGCCGCCGCCGGCACGCTGACCGTCACCATTCCGAACACGGCCCGGGCCCAGGATCTGCTCGTCATGCACGCGGCGAACAGGGGCGTTGGCATCCCGAGTACTGCAGCCGCCGGGTGGGCCGCGATCACGAACGTCGGAGCACAGCAGGGCACTGCAGCGCAGAACGCCTGGTGGAAGAAGGCAACCGGCTCTGACGCGAACACGACGGTCGACATCACGGTCGCCGCCGCGTCGATTGGCTGGGTCGACGTCGTCAAGGGCGCGGACACGTCGGCGAGCCCCATTCGCCATACCCCGGCGAACACGGGCGGCAACGGCTCGCTCATCACCTGTCCGACGGTGACGACGAATATCAACAACGAGTTCTATCTCTGCTTCGCGGCAGTGAACAACAGCGGCGTGTGGCCGAGTCCGAGCACCAGTGGGTCGCTCGCGCGCGGAACGAACGCGAACAACGGCACCAACATCGGCGCCGCCACCTACACGCTCGACGGCGGGACGCAGCCCGCGGCGGTGTCGGGAACCGTCGAGGCGACGAACGGGAGCAAGCAGGTAGGAGCGGCTGTAGGGCTCACGCCGGACACCGACAACCCGGCGAACGGGACGCTCGCGCTCGCAGGCGTCTCGCCGGGCGGCTCGGCATACACCAGCGGCACGACGGTCTATTACAACGGCAACGCCGGCGGCTCGTTCCAGATCCAGGACCCGTTCACCGACGCGCAGTCCGCCCCGGAGTCAGTCCAGTACCCGCTCCTGAACGCCGCCGGCTGGTCGCCGCAGCATGCGCTGGAGACGGTGTCGACCCCGGCGAGCTCGTTTCAGTCGTCCACCTACACGTGGACGGCCGGGGCGGCCGTTCCTCCAGCTGCGCAGCGGACGGTCACGCAGACCGACGGCTACGGGCACCAGACGACGTGGGCGGTCCCGTTCGCGAACGACACGACGGCGCCGGCAGGCGGGGGGCTGACCGTCAACAGCGCCGTCGCGGACAGCACAGGCAGCTCGCAGAGCTACAACAGCACAGGGTCGTTCACGATCGGCACGCGCACTGACTACACCGAGACGCAGTCCGCGGCAGCGTCCGGCCTTGCCTCCTCGACCCTCGTGCGCACGAGCGCGTCCTTCACGTCAGCCGACGCCTGCGGCGCGTTCGGCTCAGCGAGCACGCTCGTCGGCACTCCTGCACAGAGCGGCCTCGCGACCGGGTGCTACAAGTACACGCTCACCGGCACCGACAACGTCGGCAACACCGTCTCGATCTGGACAATCGTCAAGGTCGACACCTCCGCGCCCGCGTCGGCACCGACGTTGTCGTTCGCCAACTCGAGCGGCGGCGCCTACTACCCCGGCTCCGGGTCGCGCGTCTACTTCAAGCCCGGTGCGGCGGCCGGATCCTTCGACGTCACCGCGGCCGGCGCCTCCGATCCCGACTCGGGCGTCGGCGCGTACGTCTTCCCCGCAGGGTCGGCGCTCGGCATCAACTGGTCAGGCGCAGGCTCCGGCGCGACCCGGACGTACAGCTACACGGCGACCGCCACCTCCAGCGGCGCCCAGAACGTCAGCTACTCGAACAAGGCGGGCCTCAGGTCCCCGAACGCGACGTTCACGCCGACGGCCGACTCCAACGCACCGACAAGCGGCGCCCTCACCGTGAACAGCGGCGTGGCCGACGCGAGCGGCACCTCGCAGAGCTACAACGGCACAGGCTCGTTCACGATCGGCACGCGCACGGACTACACGGAGACGCAGTCGGCGACC
>Ga0066652_100001447_pt1 | contig 12346 bp, 11 predicted proteins | sample GraSoiAngelo_101_FD_71413 | JGI IMG/M metagenome (GOLD analysis project Ga0066652, IMG submission 71413) | Grasslands soil microbial communities from the Angelo Coastal Reserve, California, USA - 14_0903_02_30cm | ecosystem: Environmental > Terrestrial > Soil > Grasslands | place: USA...
AATATACTACGGAGACATCATTCCGCCACAGATGAACATTTCAATAATTGTTTGTGCCACCGATATACGGCCCCACGGGGCAAACAGAACTTGGCATCGTCTTAGTCTTATTTCACGATTGTTTGCCGCTTCAATTCGCATTCATCCCAGAAAGACGGAATGTCGGAGGCCGCCAATTTCATACTTGATCTACTTGCCAGCGGGGAAATATACTACGGAGACATCATTCCGCCACAGATGAACATTTCAATGATTGTTTGTGCCACCGATATACGACCCGCTGGGGCAAACAGAACTTTCCAATAAGTTATGCAGAAGTCAAAGTAGATGTGTGCATTAGTCTATAGAGGAAACCCGGACGTTTTTTTCATCGTCCCGCGTCCAGGCTGAGGCTATGGTCCAAGCGCAAAAGACGGGATGTTAAAAGCAGCTGATTTTAGCTTTGACCCGCCTGTGCCCCGGGACAAAATACAACAGCTGATAATGCGACAGCTTGGATCATTAGTGTTTATTTCATGCAATTGACGGAAGAATCACGCTACCAGGCCTCAGTCAATGAAAAAATCAGATGCTTCAATTTGTATTGTCCGGTAGGGATGGAATGCCGGAGGCATCATTGTGTATTGTTTTGCAGCGCTCCGTAGGTGCGCAATGTTAAAAGGCTGCTACATTTTTGTCTGTCAAATTTAAAAGCCGGGTTCACTATTTTTGGGAATTGCTCAATAGAATTACCGAACCCTGAAGGGTGCGACGCAACAGGCGATCATCCGTGTTGCTATTGCTGGGGAAATAAAGTTCAAACATCACGCTGTCGTCATTGCGAGCGAAGCGACGCAACGCTCAGAATGCCTTCTGCTTATTCTCTTCCACTTTCGGGGCATTCTTCACATACTTATCCAGCCACAGTTCCTGCTCAGCCAGCATCGTCAAGATGTTTTCGCGGCCACGATAACCGTGCGCTTCATATGGAAGACTTACGAATTTTACTATGCCACCATGTCCCTTGATCGCATTGAACAATCTTTCACTTTGGATCGGGAATGTGCCGGTATTATCGTCCATTTCTCCATGGACCAGGAGTATCGGTGTTTTTATTTTATCGGCATACATGAACGGACTCATTTCATTGTATAACTCTGGCGCCTGCCAGTATGTGCGGTCTTCATTTTGAAATCCAAAAGGGGTCAATGATCGGTTATAAGCGCCGCTGCGTGCAATGCCTGCTTTAAATAAATTAGTATGAGCTAAAAGATTTGCAGTCATGAATGCGCCATAGCTATGCCCGCCCACAGCCACGCGGTTGCGATCGCCTACTCCCATTTCCGCTAATTTGTTGATTGCGGCTTCGGCATTCATGCGTAATTGATCAATGAAATTGTCATTGGGCTTTTTGTCTTTATCGGTAGCCACAATCGGCATCTCCGCGTTATTCAGCACTGCATATCCCTGCGTGACATAAAACACTGGTGATCCCCAGTTGAGCAAGGTAAAACGATGTTCACTGCCACGCACCTGTGCCGCATCGGCAGCGGAATTGTATTCAGCCGGGTAGGCCCAGATGAAAACAGGGAGCGGGCCATCCTTTGTTTTATCATATCCTTTCGGCAAGTAGAGATCACCCGTGAGATCGACACCATCCTGCCGTTTATATTTTATTTTTTCCTTGCTTACGCCTTCGAGTTGCGGATAGGGATCGGCAAAATCAGTTAGTTGCCGATCTGCAATTTTCAATTTGAGATCTTTTTTCCAATAATTGGGGACCATCTTTTCACTTTCACGCCGTGTGATCACAGTTAACTTGACGGGGTCGATCACTGCAGCTACATTTTCAAAATAACCTTCATTGCAACGCCAGATGATCTCGGATTTTTTTGAAGCCAGGTCAAAGCTTGCAAGGAACGGAAGATCGCCCTTGGGCGAGCCGCCGCTTGGGTTATTCAGCAATAATTTACTGCCATTGTCAACGGTGGCGATCACATCGCGTCCCCATTGATTTTTTACCGTTACCGGAAAGCCGGGATTTGAATAAGCATCGGTTGTATTTCTTTCGATCAATATCTCCATTTCGCCGGTAGATGGATTATAGCGATCAACCTGCGTTCTTTGTTTGCCTGTAAGACCTTCGTTTACCAATGCCAGACTTGCAGTTCCCCAGGTGATGCCGCGATAGCGCATCTTTGTTTTTAAAATTTGTTTGGCTTCTCCTGTGAATGGTGCTGACAATGCATAGACGGCATCGTGATATTCGACATTCTTCTTTATCATACCGCTGTCCTGGGGCATTGCCCAAATCGCTGTTGCCGGTTCATCATCTCTCCAGTCGAAACCGCGGGGTACATTTTGCACGTTATCGTTGCCACTGGGAGCTGTTTCGGCAGAAGGCAGATCAGCCAGTTGTTTTACCAGCTTTCCATTCATATCTGTAATGTAAACTGCAGTAGGAAACCCGAAAGCAGGAACCGAATAAGAAAAAGGTTTTTTGACCTGGCGGAGCATCATATATTTTTTATCCGGCGATATATTGATATTGCCATAGATAGCAGGTTGCCCGATCTTCGTTTCAACGCCGTTGATATTTTTTACCAATTGGCTGGCTGCATAGAACTCGAATAACTGTTCATCATATGGGCTCTTGATGAGGTCCTGGAAAGTGGGACGTGGAGAAGCCCTGCCATAATTTTCCTGCACCGTAGGTCCCTTAGGCATCAAAGGCCTGGGCGGAGCTGCAGAAGCAGGTTTTAAGATAGCGCGATATAATAAAGTATTGTCGTCATACCATTGGTAAGCTCCGCCAAGTACTGCATTCAACGCAGTCTTGTTCACCTTCATTGCTTTCTGCGTGGTAATATCGATCACGTACAGATCGACGCGGTCCTGGGTGATCTGGGTGAAGGCGATCTTTTTTTCGCCCGGGCTCCAGTTGACATTAGCAGCGTAAAGAGGTGAGGGGAGACCGGTTATTTTATACTCTTTGCCGGTTGAAAGATTCTTGAGATAAAAATTATTGATATAATTCTGGCGGCTCGGGGCATAATTGGCGGGGTTGATCCGCAGACCGGCGATCTTTAATTCGGGCCTGGCCAATTCCTCAACAGAGGGATAGAGGCTGAATTCGCTGAACAGCATCCATTCGCCCTTATCATCAATGCCAACATTGGGTGTAGGCTTTGCCAGCAACATATCGGCAATATCTTTTGGAGGAGTTTTGTAGGCCCCATCGTCCTGTGCATGGGCGGTTATTCGAACAAAAAAGAAGACAACGATGAAGGAAAAGAAGAGCCGGGTAATCATACAGGGAAATTTTAGGTCGTTAAGGTATGAAACAATGTGTTTTCAATAGCGTATTTGCCACGGATTCACGGAAAAAAAATGAGTCATGCGTGTATCTGTGGCAATTCTTCGATTTCGTGCCCTGAGATTTATTTTCAACCTGTCCAACGATCTAAAAAAGCAGCATAGAAATTTGCTGCTCCAGGACCATAGTCTTGCTGCCACGAATACACGGATTAACAAATAAACGGATAGATAAAGGTTGCGACGAATTCACAAAAAAAATCACATCATCCGTGTATCCGTGGCAATACCATAGAAATCTACTGCACCCGGCAACATCGAATCACCGGATACACTAAATTTACTTTCTAAATTTTTCATATGACTTCAGTTCCATTTAAAGCCATCATTGTTTTTACGCTATTAGCTTGCGGCACTGTTTCGGAAAAAGATAAAACCACGGACAAATCAGCCGCACCTGCGAGCGATATTCAACTTCCCGCGGGATTTAACTCCACCAGCGTTATCGAATCGCTTGGCAATAACCGTCACATTGTTGTCAACAGCAATGGAGATATCTATGTAAAAATGGAGCGATTGAAAGACGGTAAGGGAATTTTTGTGTTGCGCGATGCAAAGAAGAATGGACAGTACGAAGTGGTAAAAAGTTTTGGAAACTATGGCGGCACCGGCATTGCCATAAAAAATGGCTATCTCTACGCTTCTTCTAACACCGATGTGTACCGGTATAAGCTTGTAAATAATGAAGTCGCCGATCCCGATCATCCTGAAAGGATCGTTACAGGTTTGATCGATAGGGGAGAACATAACAGCAAATCAATTGCACTCGATAACGCCGGCAACATTTATGTTAACATCGGCGCTTATTCCAATGCCTGCCAGGTAGTGAACAGGACAGCCGGTTCACCGGGACAGGATCCCTGTCCGATCCTGGAAAAAGCAGGAGGCATATGGCAATTCAAGGCGGACAAATTGAATCAATCTTATCCCGAAGGAACACGATATGCTACGGGTCTCCGCAACGTTGTGGGACTCGACTGGAATTCGCAGCAAAATGAATTATATGCCATGCAGCATGGCCGCGACCAGTTGAACACTATCAAGCCCGATCAATATAATAATGAAGAAAATGCGGAATTGCCCGCTGAAGAATTTTTCCTGCTAAAAAAAGGAGCGGATTGCGGATGGCCTTATTGCTACTATGATCCCCAGCAAAAAAAGAAAGTGCTGGGCCCGGAATATGGCGGCGATGGTAAGAAGCAGGATCGTTGTGCGGGTAAAGAGCAACCTATTTATGCATTCCCGGCACACTGGGCGCCAAATGCAGTGTTATTTTATACCGGCAATATGTTCCCGGCAAAATATAAGAATGGTGCATTCATCGCATTTCACGGAAGCTGGAACAGGGCGCCGATGCCTCAAGCCGGTTATTGTGTAGTGTTTGTTCCTTTCAAAAACGGAAAGCCTTCCGGCAATTATGAATTGTTTGCAAGCGGATTTCCAGGAAAGGATGTGCTCAAAGGACCGAATGATGCAAAGTATCGCCCCTCTGGACTGGCCCAGGGGCCCGATGGTGCTCTGTACGTTTCGGATGATACAAAGGGGAAGATATGGAAGGTGACTTATAATAAGTAGCTTCAAGAACAAAGTTTTAAGAACCAAATCCCAAGAACCAAATAAGCTTCAAAACAAAAGATCAAATGGTAGAAATTGGGATATTCTGTTTAAATATTTGAATTTCAATTTCTTTGGTTCTTGTATCTTGATTCTTTGGTTCCTGTCAAAGAATTATTGCTTATAAATCACTCCATCCTTCATTACCAACTTTACCTTCCGTATATTTTTTATATCCATTGAAGGGTCGCCTTCTACAGCAACGATATCGGCCAGTAGATCTTTTTTAATTCTGCCGATCTTATCACCATATCCAAAAACATCGGCATTGATCGATGTAGCTGACCTGAGAACATCAATTGGCTTCATGCCGTAGTCGACCATCAGTTCCATCTCATGTGCATTGTCACCATGCGCAAATACACCTACATCGCCGCCCATGCAAATAGTTACACCCACCCTCAACGCAATTGCAAAACTTTTTTTCTTATTGACAACTCTTGCGGGGTCTGGGTCAGTTCCTTTTTGCCAGCCGTTATAGATTTCATACGCTTCGCTGGCAGCAATGGTAGGACAGAGAGCAATATTTTTTTCCTTCATCATCCTGAATACTTCTTCTGTTCCTTTATCCCCGTGTTCGATCGTTGATACACCGGCATTGATTGCTCTTTTCATTCCTTCTGGACTGGTGGCATGCACAACTACTTTGCGGCCACTATTGGAAGTTATACTGACCGCCAGGTCGAGTTCCTGCTGGCTGAATGTCGGCCTGGTCTCGTCATTTAGGCTGTGATAGTCGGCATAAATTTTAATAAAATCGGCGCCATGGCCTATCTGCGATCGTATGACCCGCGAAAGATCCTCCGCACCTCCTACTTCCTCGGCGCCTTGCGGCAACTCCACATCCGGTGATTCGCTCCTGGGAGCATAGGTTCCTTTGGCAACGATCGCTCTTGTTGCTACAATCATCCTGGACCCTGGTATAATTCCTTTTTCAATCGCTTTTTTCAAACCCACATCATCGTACATGGCGCCTTCAGTGCCGAGGTCTCTTACCGTTGTAAAACCTGCCATCAGCGTCGCTCTCGCGTGGTTGACGGCCCTGGCAGTCCGCTCGGCCCTTGATTCTTTCAGTACCTGGTCTTCCCATTTGGTTTCATTGTAGGGATGAAGGAATAAATGCGAGTGGCCTTCGATCAAACCTGGCAATAAGGTCATTCCTTTTAGTTCGATCACCTGTGTACCTGCCGGCAATTTGAAACTCATGCTGCCTGCCTGTATAATGGAATCATTTTTGACGAGCACAACCCAACCGGTATGCATTTCTTCACCATCGAATACGCGATCGGGCTTCAGCAGAATGTATTTACCGGGATTTTGAGCCCGGCTAAGCTGGCAGAAAAGAAATGCAATAAGAAACAGCAAATTTTTTTTCATGTGAGTTGTTTAGTGATAAAGAACATCTGCGTATTCGGGCTTCTTCTTAAAAACTGCATTGGCAAAAGGACAAAGCGGAACTATCTTGACGTTATTTGTGCGGGCGTATTCAACGGCAGTATGCACTAGCTGGTAACCTACATTTTGGCCTTTCAGTTCATCACTTACTTCTGTATGCTCAATGATCATCTTTTCCGCGGAAGGCATGGAATAAGTCATTTCAGCGAGGATGTTGCCGTCGTTTTCTACGTAAAACATGCCCTTGGTGCCTATTTTCTTATTTTTTATCAGCATGTGATTTATTTTTTACTCAATTTCCTGAAATAAGTTTCTGTATAAATAGGGCTCAACCGGTGATAAAAGTTGATCAGTATTTCTGTTTTTTTCCGGATCCGGGGGAAACGATCTACAAATTTCCAAAAATTCTTTTCGGGGCGAAACAGGTTTTGAGCAAACGTATTCACATCGTTTTCAATTCCAGATCCTGCATACTGGGTCAATATCCCTTTTTCGCAAAAAAATGTGTCAAGCGTCTGCGAAGACTGATTACTTCGTATGGCTCCGACACCGTTTTCGGGATCATTATAACTAAAATCGGGCGAATTGGCCTCCTTCCAGGACAGCGTGTCAAACAAATCGATATAATTCCGGTAGAGGATACTCGAGAATTCGTGATGAAAGGTTTGCTCGAGATATTTATCGGTATAACCCTCACTGTTGCCCCGGTTGGTTATGTAAACGGCATTTTCAGAATTAGTGCCGCCATATCCCACATTAAAAAATTTCATTTCCTTTAGGAAAAATACAGACCTGAGGTTTTTTTTGAAGATGAATACTGGGTATTTGTTAAGCGCTTTTGTAATAATCCTTTTGCTCCTGGGTATTTCCCTGCGATCCATCTGGCTTGCGGTCGCGTCAATCGGCTCATCTCTCCATTCTTTCGGGAAAATATTTTTAGAGAAAGCGAAGCTTATGCGGACATTCCGGATTGTCGTGTCTGAGCTTTGCGCATCGAGATGAAAAGGCAATAACAAAAGCAGGAAAGCAGCAAACCGGTCCTTCATGACCAAATGTAAAAAGAATTTGCTCATATTGTTTTTGCTTTTATATTTGTAATCTCATGCGAACAATAAAAATAAATATTCAATGGTGGTGGCATACTAACTCTTTCGGGGTACTGTAATGCTATTGTCATTGTTATTTAAATATATTCAGGCCCCGGTAAATCCCGGGGTTTTTTATTTTTAAAAAGATGGTCCGATTTGACCAGACTATGAAGAAAATAAAGATCGATACGAATTGTAAAAAACTGCTGGCAGATGTCTTTACGCCTGTGGGGATCTACCTGCGGCTTCGCGACCGTTTCCGGGATACAATCCTCCTGGAAAGCACCGATCACCATGTTGCTGAGAACAGCTATTCTTTTATTTGTATCAATGCCATCGGCGGTATCGAGATCAGCTCTTCGAAGAGTATTGAATTCAAATTGCCCGGTCAGAAGCCGGAACGTATGGAGATCAGTAAGGGATCCAATATTCCTGGTTTGTTGTCTGAATACATGCAAAAATTTGAAATGGCCGAAGCGGAAATGAAGGAAAGCTCGTTTGCACGGGGTTTATTCGGTTATACTACCTATGATGCAGTACAGTTTTTTGAGACTATCCAGTTCAACCGTCATTCTACCAACGATATTCCATTGATGAGATACCGGCTGTATCAATACCTGATAGTTATCAATCATTTCAAGGATGAAATGACGATCTGTGAAAATGTCATTGCAGGAATTGAAAGCGAATTGCCCGCTATCGAATCGATCATCTACAGTAAGGATGTTCCTGTTTATCCTTTCAAGGCAAAGGGAGGAGAAACATCCAATATGACGGACACTGATTATAAGGAAATGGTGAAAAAAGGAATTCAAAGCTGTCACAGGGGCGATGTGTTCCAGATCGTGCTGAGCCGGAGGTTTGAACAGGAATTTATCGGTGATGAGTTTAATGTTTATCGCGCCCTGCGGAATATCAATCCTTCCCCTTACCTGTTCTTTTTCGATTATGGCGATTATAAACTAATGGGATCGTCGCCGGAGGCACAACTTGTAATTAAAAACGGGAAGGCGATAGTGCATCCCATCGCAGGTACATTCCGTCGCACCGGTAATGATGAGGTCGATCATGAAGCAGCTGAAATGTTATTAGCAGATAAGAAAGAGAATGCGGAACATGTAATGCTGGTTGATCTCGCCAGGAATGATCTCAGCCGGGTTTGTGACGATGTGGGAGTAAAACATTTTAAAGAGATACAATACTATTCACATGTCATCCATATGGTAAGCGAAGTGACCGGAAAACTGAGACAGGGGAGTAATGTATTTGAACTATTGGCCAACACATTTCCCGCGGGAACCCTGAGTGGTGCGCCCAAGGTCAAAGCCATGCAATTGATCAACGAATATGAACCAACCGCGAGAAGTTTTTATGGCGGAGCTATCGGGTTTGTGGGTTTTGATGGTAGTTGTAACCATGCGATCATGATAAGGACATTTTTAAGCCGGAACAATACATTGGTCTGCCAGGCAGGGGCAGGAATAGTTGTGGCTTCCAAACCGGAGAGTGAGTTGCAGGAGGTGAATAATAAACTGGGAGCGCTTAAAAAAGCGATTGACTTTGCGGAGAGGCTGTTCTGAATTATGAATTAAGGATTATGAATCTTGGATGCTGGATGCATCAGTTTTTCATTCAACGGCTAACAATTAAAATTCAAAATAGTAGTAAATAATGAAGGTGTTGGTTTTCGATAATTACGATTCATTCACATACAACCTGGTTCACCTGGTGGAAAAGATCCTCCATGAAAGGGTGGATGTATTCCGTAATGACCAGTTGCCCCTGGAAGAGGTGAAGAAATACGACAAGATCATTTTATCACCTGGTCCGGGTATACCTGAGGAAGCCGGCATGCTGCTGCCATTGATCAAAGAATATGCTTCTTCAAAATCCATACTCGGGGTCTGCCTGGGCCACCAGGCCATTGGCGAAGCGTTTGGAGGAAAGCTGGTGAATCTTTCGACGGTGTTTCATGGAGTCGCCACCCCGATGACAGTGGTGAGCCTGCCTGCCGGCAAGGCAGGTCGGGAGTTGGTCTCACCTCTCACCTCCCACATCTCACGAAATCTTTTTGCAGGTCTTCCATCAACGTTTGAGGCGGGTCGTTATCATAGCTGGATCGTAAGTGAGGAAAATTTTCCTGCTGAATTGGAAATCACAGTGAGGGATGAGAACAATTATATTATGGGTTTGCAGCATAAAAAATATGATGTGCAGGGTGTGCAGTTTCACCCGGAAAGTGTATTGACACCGGTGGGAGAGGTGATACTTAGAAATTGGGTGACGAGGTAATTTGATAGTTTGAAAATGAGATAATTTGAAAATGAAGAAGATCCTTCAATATTTATTTGAGCACAAAACTCTTTCCAGGGACAAAGCGAAGGAAGTATTGGTTAATATCGGTAAGGGCGTTTACAACGAGCATGAAGTAACCGCATTTATGACCGTCTACCTGATGCGAAGCATTACGATAGAGGAACTGCAGGGTTTCCAGGATGCATTGCTGGAACTATGCGTAAAAGTGGATATGAATGGTATCGATGTAATTGACATTGTGGGAACAGGTGGCGATGGAAAAAATACTTTCAACATATCAACTCTTTCCTGTTTTATCGTCGCTGGTGCGGGGCAAAAAGTAGCGAAACATGGCAACTATGGTGCTTCTTCTGTAAGCGGGGCGAGCAACGTGATGGAGCAACTGGGATACAGGTTCAAGAACGATAATATCAAATTGAGACAGGAAGTGGAAGAGGCTGGGATATGCTTTTTACACGCGCCAATGTTTCACCCGGCATTGAAGACGGTAGGGCCTATCCGAAAGAACCTGGCAATGCGAACATTTTTCAATATGCTTGGACCAATGGTAAATCCTGCGACACCGAAGTATCAGTTGGTTGGAGTTTACAACCTGGAAATGGCAAGAGTTTATAATTACTTGCTGCAATTGACCGGTAAATCTTTTACCATCATCCATGGCCTCGACGGCTATGATGAGATCTCGCTGACCAATGATACCAAGGTGATCACTAACCAGGGTGAAAAGATCATGACGCCTGAACAACTGGGTAAAAGAATGGTTTCGCCGGAAGATATCAGTGGTGGCAATACCGTTGAAGAGGCAGCGAAGATTTTTTTAAAGATTGTGAAAGGAGAGGGAAGCTGGGCGCAGAACGCCGTAGTGCTGGCCAACGCTGCTATGGGACTGAATTGCACGGGAAAGTATAAAAGCTATGATGAAGCATACAATGCTGCCGTCGAAAGTCTGGAAAGCGGCAGCGCCAATACGGTTTTGCAAAAATTAATCAGCTTACAGTGAAGAATATCCTGGAAGAAATTATAGCGGTCAAAGAACGGCAGGTTGAACTGGAGAAATCAGAGGTGCCTGTTTCAGAGCTTGAGGAGTCTGCCCTGTTTGAAAGAACGACGCTGTCGCTGGTTGCTTCATTGACAGATAAACAAAAAACCGGGATCATTGCAGAATTCAAACGCAGGTCTCCATCAAAGGGAATAATTAATGATAAAGCAACTGTGGAAGGCGTTACAAAGGCCTATACGATAAATGGGGCATCCGGCCTGTCGGTGCTGACGGATAAAGCTTTTTTCGGCGGATCAAATGATGACCTGAGTGTAGCGCGAAGCAATGCTCTGCCTATACTGCGAAAAGACTTTGTGGTTGATGAATACCAGCTTCTCCAGGCAAAGGCGATCGGCGCCGATGTAATATTGTTGATTGCGGCCTGTCTTTCCCCGCAGAGGGTAAGACGATATGCCGCTTTTGCGAAGAGAATAGGCCTTGAGGTATTGCTGGAGATTCATAGTGAAACCGAGCTGGGGCATGCCTGTGACGAGGTGGATATGATTGGTGTCAATAACCGGGATCTAAAAACGTTTAAGGTCGATACTAATACATCATTGGGGCTTATCAACAAAATCCCAACAAATAAGATCGCGATAACAGAAAGTGGTATCAGCGATATAGAAACGATTGTAACTTTAAAAGAGGCTGGCTTCCGTGGATTTTTGATTGGTGAAACATTTATGAAGGAAGCCGATCCGGCGATTGCTTTTGCTGATTTTATCAGGAAATTAAAAGCAAAACTGGAATGAGAATAAAAGTATGCGGCATGACGCTGCCCGAACAGGTAACGGCCCTTGATGAAATGGGAGTCGATTTCGCCGGTTTTATTTTTTATCCCAAATCACCACGGTTTATCGGGAACAAGATCTCACCGGAAAAAATGAAGCAGATCAGGGGACATATCGCCAAAGTGGGTGTATTTGTGAATATGCCGTATGATGAATTGATGAAGACGGTGGAAGACTATCGCCTGGATATGGTGCAGCTGCACGGGGATGAATCGCCGCACTACTGTGAAAAGGTGGCCAATTATGTCACGATTGTCAAGGCCTTTCGCCTGACTGACAATGACCCGATCGATTGGATCGTTCGGCCTTACCATGAAGGCAGTGATATGTACATGTTTGACACCCTGGGCGCCGGTTATGGCGGTACCGGCAAGAAGTTCGACTGGAACGTGCTAAAGAAAGCATCGATCGAAAAATTATTTTTCCTGAGTGGTGGCATTGAACCGGGAGATGAAGAAAGATTGAAAGAGTTTATGAAAGAGCCGGTGGCAAAAAAATTATTTTCGGTTGATATCAATAGCAAGTTTGAAATCGGAGCGGGAGTAAAGGATATGGAAAAGATTAAGTTGTTTGTGAAGACGTTAAAAAGCTGAGTCGCTATCGGGATAAAATCTTCGGATTTTTAACATGGATATTCGTGAAGCCATAGAAGCTGATCTGCCGCAGTTGTTGGCAATTTATAACGATATCATATTGCACACAACTGCCGTGTATGACTATGAACCGCATACGCTGGAAATGAGGAAGCA
>Ga0066652_100001448_pt1 | contig 12345 bp, 7 predicted proteins | sample GraSoiAngelo_101_FD_71413 | JGI IMG/M metagenome (GOLD analysis project Ga0066652, IMG submission 71413) | Grasslands soil microbial communities from the Angelo Coastal Reserve, California, USA - 14_0903_02_30cm | ecosystem: Environmental > Terrestrial > Soil > Grasslands | place: USA...
TATGTGAAGATTCAGCATTAAAATGGTTAAAAACGAAAAAACAATGACGAGCCGAACCTTATTTTTAATTGGTGCACTCACGTTCTCCCTCTTTCTTTTGTCATTCGCGGACAAAAACAAAACGTTGCAACCGAAAGCTACAATCAAAACACTGATCATCGATCCCGGCCATGGTGGAATTGATCCCGGGGCAAGAGGCAGTTTTTCCAATGAAGCGGATGTAGCCCTTTCTGTTTCCCTGAAATTTGGTAAGGCTTTGCAACAGGAATTCCCCGATCTCAAGATCATTTATACAAGAACAACGGACGTGATGCCGGGTAATAAGCCAACCAAGGACCAGGGACTGAGATACCGTGCAGACCTGGCCAACTCATCCAACGGTGATCTTTTCATTGCCATACATTGTAATGCCGCTCCCGATATCCATCACCGCGAACTTATCGGTTACAAAAAAGCGACGGTCATGGTGGGTAAGGGCAAGAAAAGACGTAAGGTCACCAAAAAAGTCCCGCAGTACCGTCATTGGAACACACCCAATCCAGCCAACGGTACCGAAACTTATATCTGGGCAGTAAATAAAAATGATATAAAGGTTAACTCTGTTAATAAAACCGAGTATTACGGAGAAATAGATTCAACCGATACCGATGTCAGCAGCAATATCGAGTTGCCGGATCCTTCCGATCCACTTGAAAAAGCAAGAATGTTGATCTATGCACAACAATATTTCAGGAAAAGCCTGAACCTGGCGGATATCGTAGAAAAAGGGTTCCAGGCACAGGGCAGAACTTATCGCGGCGGTGTCAAGCAAAGAAACGACAAGGGTATCTGGGTATTGCAGGCTACAGGTATGCCGAGCATCCTTGTGGAGATCGGTTTTGTATCCAACCCCGAAGAGGAAAAATATATCAATAGTGACAGGGGCCAGCAGGAAATTGTCGACAACCTGGTCAATTCGTTTCGGACTTATAAAGAAAAGCTGGAGTCGAAAACCATCGGCACACAATAGAGAATTAAGGCCACAGAGAGCCGCTGAGGGCACACAGAGAGCCACGGAGTTATTTTTATTTCATTCAATCCATGTCAGGGATTTTCGGCCTATTCTCCGTCTTCGGCGGGCCATCAATTAAAAGGCATGGAATGTCACCGGGGTAGAAAAACACAGAGCTATTTTACATCTCTTATAACTCATCTCTGCGGTCCCCTGCGTATTTTGCGCGGCTCTCTGTGGGCAGCCATTTGATTTCTTCATTTATCTCTTTGCGAATAATTGGTTAATTTGGCAGGATAAAACCCATCAACCAACAAAGAACCGCATGAAGATCAACAATGAAACCAAGGTAGGTTTGCTCACAGTCGGTGCTCTCGCAATTTTAATTATCGGTTTTAACTTCCTCAAAGGGAAAGATGTCTTCAACAGGACCACAAAGATCTACGCGGTATTCACCAAACTGGGGTCGCTGGCAAAATCAAATGAAGTAAAGATCAATGGGTACACCATCGGGACCGTTTATGCATTCGAACCCACTAATAAGAATGTGGACAGCATTAAAGTCACGATCAGCGTAACACAAGATGTGCTCATCCCTGACAATTCCATTGCCTATATATCGGCGGGCCTGCTTGGGACTTCTAACATTACAATTGAAAAGCACGAGTCGAATGTGTACCTGAAAGACGGGGATTATATGAAGACAAGGGAAGATCCGGGAATTTTTGGCGATCTGCCTTCACAGGCGGGATCGACGTTGGCCAATGTGCGTGTATCGCTGGATTCATTAAAAGTTGTATTCAGCAATCTCAACAAAGTCTTAGATGGCAACACGAAGGGGAACCTGCAACAAGCCATCGCCAATATGGCTGCTGCGACCAGTTCACTTACCAAATTACTGGACCCCGAAAAAAGCACGCTGGCCATTACTTTACGCAATGCAAGCTCTGTTTCGGAAAATCTCCGGAAAAATAACGACAGCATAACGGCTACGATCAACAACGCAAAGCAGTTTTCAGAGAAACTCTCGAGGCTCAACATGGAACAGACCATGGACACGTTGCAAAGCGCCATAATGGACCTTAAGAAGACTATAGCCAAACTATCAAGCAACCAGGGCACACTGGGAGCGCTGATCAATGATAAGAAACTATACAATAAATTAAACGATGTTTTATTGAGCGCGGAGATACTGATGGATGACCTTCGTGCACACCCCAAACGCTACGTTAATTTCTCCGTCTTTGGCAAAAAGGATAAAGGAGGGGCACTAACTTCGCCCTCGAAAAAAGATACGATCCCATAGTGAAGCCAATGCAACATTCCCTGAAATTTCTTGCTCCTGTTTTGCTTTTCGTTTTGTTTGCAGGGCCGGTCAATCTTTTTGCACAGGCGCAGCCTGGAGATTCGGTCCAGGTAATAGAAATTCTCAGCGCTACCAAACGGCTTACTTTCAAGACCATTAATGACACCACCAAACTCACGATCATCGCTGGTGACGTCAAACTGAAGCAGGGAAAAACCTTTTTTTATTGCGACAGTTGCGTGATCAATCATAACACCAATATTTTCGAGGCCTGGGGCCACGTACATATCAACGATTCCGACACGACAAATGTTTATGCCAATCACCTGCAATACCTGATGAAACCAAAGGTGGCCTACCTGGATGGTGATGTTAAACTAACCGATGGGCATGGTACACTCACCACACCCGACCTGGAATACGATATGAATACCAACCTGGGTATCTATAAACATGGTGGAACTGTAAAAAACAAGAACACGGTACTGACCAGCCAGGAAGGCTGGTATTATTCAGATATCAAGGACGTTTATTTTAAAAAGAACGTGGTATTGAAAGACCCTGCCTATACCATCGTCTCCGATTCACTTTTGCACAATACCGAAAACCAGACCACCCGGTTTATTTCAATGACGACGATCACCGATAGCAGCGGCCGGGTGATAAAGACTAAAGAAGGTTATTATAACCAGCAAACCGGGAAAGCCGAGTTTGGCCAACGGCCCACGATAATTGACCCGAAGTCTGACATAGAACTTAAGGCCGATAATGTCCAGACCGATGAGAAATCCGGGATATCACTTGCAACGGGAAATGCGGTTGTTGTAGACAAAAAGAACAAGACGACAATAGTTGCCGGAAAGATTTACCAGAATAAGAATACCGAGGCGATCATGGCCATCCTGAAGCCTCTAATGATGATTGTGCAGGAAACAGATACCATATATATAACAGCAGACACTCTTTTCTCCGCCCGTCTTACCGATCTGTATGCGTCACGTTCGTTAGGAATACCGGTTAACGCAGGCGACTCAACCTTTGAATCTTCGACGGACAGCGCCATTTCAATAAACAGGCCGGACACAACGGTAACACCGCTCGTTATTCAGCCTGAATCAAGACCTGCAAGACCGGGAAAAGGAATCGCAAAGGCGCTTAACCGGCAGGATTCTATTCTTGCAATGAAAAAAGCAGTCGCTGACCGGTTCAGCGATTCTACTGCATTTAAAGGCAAACCAATCGGCGATAGCCTGGCTAATAAAAAGCCGGCTAAGGATGATACTTCCAGGACCAATATAATTGTATACACCACCAAAGGCCCGAAAAGAGTTACGATAGACGAGAAGGACAGTTCGAACCGTTATTTTGAAGCCTACAGGCATGTCCGCATATTCAATGATTCACTGCAGGCAGTGGGCGATAGCATGTTTTATTCATTTAAAGATTCCGTCTTTCGGCTGTACCAGGACCCGGTGGTATGGTCAAGAGAAAGCCAGATAACAGGTGACACTATTTTGCTTTTTACTAAAAATAAAAAAGCCGATCGCGTACAGGCTTTCGATAACGGTTTTATGGTAAATAAGGTAGACTCCCAGGCATTCAACCAGATCAAATCGACCCGGATGGACGGTTATTTTACGAATGGAGATATCGATTCGGTGCGGGCCCGGGGCTATGCACAATGTATTTATTATATCCAGAATGACGACAGCTCATTTACCGGTATAAATGAGTCAAAGTCGGATGTCATAGATATTTATTTCCGTAACAAAGAACTGCACAGGGTTGTTTTTCGAAGCGCTGTGTCAGGCACCATCTGGCCTATTCGTCATAAAAGCCCGTCTGAAATGAGATTACAGAATTTCAGGTGGCTGGAGAACAGGAGACCGAAAACGAAGTATGAGATGTACGAATGACAAATATGAAACACGATCCCGATAGCTAGTGGGACGAAATTCGAAATAATAAGAACCGGATGCTGTCTATACCAATCACGACAATCTGATTATTGCATAGGCGATTTTGCCCCCATGGGGCAAATTGAACATTACAGCTAGCATTTATGCCACCGAAATACAGCCCCTCTGGGGCAAAACGGATTTTGTTAGGCGCATCAATTTGTATTCGTCCCGTAGGAACGGAATGTCGATAGATCGAATTATCATCAAAATTTTCGATTTATCCTGTAGGGACAAAATATCGGTACACATTCATGACATAGATGATCAGTTGAAAAAGCGATTCTGCAAAATATAGATGATCGCACCGCAGAGATAGCCAGCCAATGCCAGCCAGCTTATTTTTTTAAGATACCATACAAAATCAATTTTCTCAAGGCCCATGGCGGCCACACCGGCAGCTGATCCAATGATCAGGATGCTTCCTCCTGTACCAGTAGCATACGCAAGGAATTCCCAGAAATAGTGATCTGTTGGGTACTGATCCAGTTGATACATTCCCTGCGTGGCAGCGATCAATGGCACATTATCAACCACAGAAGAAGAAAGTCCGAGCGTCATCGCGATAAGATCATGATTTTGGAGTTTATTATCCATCCAGCCTGCCAACAACAATAGCTGTCCGGTCGATTCAAGTGCACCCACAGCCAAAAGGATCCCAAGGAAAAAAAGAATCCCGGGAGTATCTATTTTTTGCAAAGCGTAAGCAACAGTAAAGTTTTGCCTGTCTTCTTCATCCTTGTCACTGTGAATGACCTCAGTAATGATCCACATAACTCCAAGCCCGATCAGGATGCCCATGAATGGTGGAAGATGAGTGACGGTCTTGAAAACCGGCACCATCAGCAATATGATCACCCCCGAAGCAAAAATAATATTGCGCTGGAGATTTACCCGGCCCGTGACCCTGTCAGCATCGATAAGCTGCGAAGGTCTTACAACATCACCTTTAAAAACAAATCGCAGCAGGAACAATGGAACTAAAATGCAAACAAGCCCGGGTAAAAACAATTTCGCAATGACGCCAAAGGCAGTCACCTGCCCCCCTATCCACAGCATGGTAGTTGTAACATCACCGATCGGCGACCATACGCCGCCTGCATTTGCCGCAATAATAACGACACCCGACAGCATCCACCGATCTTTTGTATCGCTGGCTATCCTTCTTATCATAGTCACAAGGACAATTGCCGTGGTTAAATTATCCAGTACGGCCGACAGGAAAAAAGCCAGGATCGCCACGATCCACACGAGCTTTTGCTTATTCGTTGTCTTGATCCGGCTGGTAATGATTTCAAAACCATCATGGGCGTCGATCAATTCAACGATCGCCATTGCTCCCAGCAGGAAAAAAAGTATTTGTGAAATTTCGCCAAGATGATGTGAAAGTTGGGTGCCTACCAATTCCTTATCATCGGAAAACAGGATGTAAACTGTCCAGCAAAGTACTCCTGTCAATAACGCAATCGCTGCTTTATTAAGCCTGACCTGGGTTTCAAAAGCAATAAACAGGTAGCCTGCAGCAAAAATCACTATGATAATAGCAGCCATATCTGATAAAAATACAAAAGACTGGATTTCTCAATCGTTTAAAGGTCTCAAGGTTTAATGGCCTGCCTGCCGGTAGGCAGGTTTAATGGTTCTTATAGGACGAAAAGTCTTTAGATTAAGCAGGACCCTCGCTTAGACGGTTAAATCGCCGCGGGGTCGATCACGGGGGATATTGTTTAATCCGCGGTTCACTTTTGCATTTCATTTAGACTTTAGGGCACCATTTTTCGTTTTGAATTGAACAAAATAAATCACCATGAAAAAAATAATCTGTTCTTTCCTGCTTATCTCAGGATTGTGTGCCGCTACTGCCGTTTCCGCCCAGGACTATAAAACCGCTTTAGGTATCCGCCTGAGCAATAGCGCAGCAATGGTTAACAACTCCATAACGTTAAAGCATTTTTTGAATGAAAGGACAGCTATCGAAGCCCTTTTCTCATTTGGGGATCCATTGGCACTGGGTGCTTTGGTCGAAATGCACAAACCGCTCAATACACAGGGTCTTCAATGGTTCTATGGCGGAGGCGCCTACCTCGGTTTTGAAAAAACATATAATGCGACTAAAAACATAAATGAAACAAAAACAAACTTTGGAGGCCAGGGAGTCGTTGGTCTCGATTACAAGTTTGTCAATATTCCCCTCAATCTTAGTCTTGACTGGAAACCTGAGCTGAATCTTGTAAGCGATATCAATTTTGAGCCTGCAGCAATTGGCTTTACTGCGAGGTTCACTTTTGGAAAATAATACCCTTTTACATATTAATAACAAGGTCCCTCAACCCCGGGGGACTTTTTTTATATGATATAATATTAGTTGTCTTTCTTCAGCAAACGGTTGCTTTTGCCAGTTATCCACAAGTTTTTATAACCTGCTAATTTTTTCCTGTTTGTGCGTTTTTGTGCGGGATTTTCACATATATTTAAACCCTAAAACTAACTGTGCTTAAAAAAGAAAGACAGGCTTACATCCTGCACCAGGTAAACCTGCATAACAAGGTGCTTTCCTCTTCCCTGTCCGTGGACATCAATGTCTCGGAAGATACCATCCGTCGCGATTTACAGGAGTTGGCTGAAGAAGGAAAAGTCATAAAAGTACACGGTGGAGCGCTCTCCCATTCTTTCAGCCAGGTACATTTTCCGCCTAACGAAGTTTATTCCCAAGGCCAGAAAAGAAAGATTGCCCAGAAAGCTATCAGCATGATAAGCAATGGGATGTTTGTGTTGACCAGTGGCGGAACAACCATACTCGAGATGGCCCGCCTGCTACCGCCGCAGCTGAAAGCGACATTTATCTCAGGTAGTATAGCCGCGATACTTGAATATATGCATCATCCTAATATAGACGTGATATTGATCGGTGACAAAATTTCCAAAAGTTCGAAGATCACGGTGGGCTCCGAAGCGATTGCCAAGATAAAGCAGATGAAGCCGGATCTTTGTTTCCTCGGTACAAATGCAATTGATATTAACCATGGTGTTACTGACAATGACTGGGAGGTGGTGCAGCTGAAAAGAGCTATGATTGAATCTTCCCAAAAAGTGGTCTGTCTCTCTATCGCAGAAAAGATCAATACTTTTCAACCGATCAATATTTGTGAGCTGAGCAAGATCGATGTGCTGATCACAGAACTGCCCTCTGATGACCCATTATTAAAACCTTATTCTGATGCCGGAATAAAAGTCTTGTAAAGACTTCCCGCAACGACATTATTGACGAAGCAAGGCCGGAAACGGACGACTGTATTTGTGCGTTAAAAAACGTCTCCTGGAACATGAAGTCTTTTTATAATTGAAAACTGCTTAAAAAAACATATATCTAAAACAACAAGCTATGAGAAAAATTCTCCGATTATTAGTAGCACTGTCCATGATCATACTTGTACTGCCACCGGCTTTGCATGCACAGCAAAAGACCCTAACAGGTACAGTAATATCAGAAGACAACAAAACCCCACTGTCGGGAGTAACGGTCAGGGTCAAAGGTACCCGGCGTATCACCCAGACTGATGCTAATGGAAAGTTCACAATCGAGGTCAATACAGGAGAAACTTTAGAGTTTTCTCACGTAGGTTATCAACCGATGGATTTCAAACCGGGTCAGGGCAACGCGGTAAGTATCAACCTGAAAACGGCAGAAGGAACAATGGCCGAAGTAGTGGTCACCGCCATGGACATCAAAAGAAACCCGAGGGAATTAGGCTACTCTGTACAAACAGTTAAAGGAAGTGATATCGCAGAAACGCAGAGAGAGAATTTTGTCAACAGTCTTGAAGGAAGAGTTGCTGGCCTTACCGTAATCCCAACCACTGGGGCGGCGGGTGCATCTACTGGCATTATATTACGTGGCTTTAATACTCTTAGCGGAACGAATCAACCGCTGTTTGTTTTGGATGGTGTTATTATCGATAACAACACGTTTAACTCAAATTCATATGGAGGCTCGGGCGTGGGTCTTGCCTCGGACGGAGCTAACAGGAATATCGACAATACAAACCGTATCGCTGATCTGAACCCAAACGATATTGAATCGGTAACTGTGTTAAAGGGTCCTGAAGCCACGGCATTGTATGGCAGCCAGGCCAGTTCAGGCGCCATTGTCATTACAACTAAAAAGGGAAGAAGCACAAATGGCAAACTGCTTGTCTCGTACGATAATAATTTTCGCATGCAGAGAACCACGCGGTTTGCTGATATAAACAATGATTTTGGTCCCGGCACTTCCAACGGTATCCCAACGGCTCCCCCTCTCTCTGGCCAGTTTACTTCATTTGGCCCCGTATGGAAAGAAGGGACTAAACTATACGATAACCTGCATCACTTCTACCGCACTGGTTTTTCTCAAACGCATAATCTCGGTCTTGAATTCGGGACAAAAGTCACAGCCTTCAGGCTTTCCGGCCAGTATTTTGACAACGAAGGAACCATACCTAATAATCGCTATACAAAATATAGTTTCAAGCTTTCTAACACGACCAAAATCGGAAAGTATATCACTATCACCCCGAGCATTGCCTATTCAAATGCAGACAATAAAAAACCGATCAAAGGAGCCAATTCATTCCTTATGGCTTTATACGAATGGCCGGCAAACAATGACATCCGTAATTACCAGGATATCTATGGTGGTAAGCTGACACTTTTTAATGCCAATTATAATACCGATTTTGATAACCCTTTGTGGAATGCCAAGAACAATATTGCAGGTGATAAGAACGACCGCTGGGTAGCTACTGCAGGTATTGATATAACTCCTTTTCCATGGCTAGCCCTGGCAGGAAGATTTGGTTACGACACTTATGAAAACGATGGGTACAACTTTATTCACCCGCAGTCATTCTTCCTGACCAATACACAACTGGGTACGTTGGACAACTACTACAGGAAATACAAGGGATACAACCACACTATTACAGCTACTGCAAAGAAAGACATCGGAAAGTTCAGCACACGATTAATAGTTGGTACCATGTGGCAGGATTTCCAGACAGAAGCTTTTGGTGTATATGGCAATCACGTAGCGGATTCATTGGTGAATGGCAGATTGTATAAAAATGGTGGGGCGGTCACCGGCTTTAATCCCTGGGATAGCAACAGCACCCAGCTTTTATCAAGAACCCGGTTGCTCAGAAACTATTACGGCCAGCCAAACCTGCAAATCTTCAGAGAGATTGCCTACTTCGGGGAAGTATCGGTCGGGTTTAAGAATCTCGCATTCTTTACTTACTCTCATCGTTTCGAATCTGCCTCACCGCTTCCTGCTCAAAACAGGAACTATCACTATCCGGGAGCCAGCTTAAGTTTAATCGTGTCAGACATATTCCCGGCGATGAAAAAAGGAAATATCATAAGTTATTTCAAACTGCGGGGTTCGCTGGCGAATACAGCACGGATAAATGACCCTTATTCTAACCAGGCTGTGTTTGTGAATAATACCAGTAGCTCAGCAGTTCCTGCATTTACATATGGTTTTACCGGAACAAATCCCAACCTGCTTCCTGAAAAGCAAAAAACATTTGAAGTAGGTGGAGAGTTGAGACTGTTCAATAGCTCAATCACTGTTGAGATGGCTTATTATAATACGCTTTGTACTGACCAGATAGCACAGAATTTCAGGGCCAGCTATGGTACAGGTTATGTATTGAATACGGCGAATGCTGCTGAATTGCGCAATGAAGGAGTTGAAATAGCCATGGCTCTTTATCCGATCAGGAAAAAAGATTTCAGCTGGACGGTCAACTTTAATTTCAATCACATGTGGAGCAATGTGATCAAAATACCCGAATCGATCGGGCCATTGAATGACTTTTATAATTCCGACACTTATATCTCTAATGTAAGGGCCGGTATTATCAGGGGACATGAAACCGGGACGATCACCGGTTCAATTTACCAAAGGAACAATGCAGGACAGATCCTGATCAATCCTTCCACGGGACTGCCATTGGTTACTGCCGCGGGTGATAACCGTTTGATCGGTGAAAGAACACCTGATTTTTCGTTGGGAACGATCAATTCATTCAGGTATAAGAACTGGTCGTTAAACTTTCTCTGGGATTTGAGGATTGGTGGCGATGTTTATAACGGCACGGAACAGGTGTTAACAGGTTTGGGTAAGAGCCAGCGCACAGCTGATCGCCAGACTCCCCGTGTTATAAAAGGAGTATTGAATGATGGCTTGCAGAATTCGGCCACGCCAACTGTCAATACCATTGCAGTTATTCCTTATTTCCAAAGCACCTACTATACTACGATGCCGGACGAAGAGTTCATACAGCACGACGTGAATGCGCTGCGTCTAAGGGATATAACGTTAAGCTATAAATTTTCAGAGAGCAACATTTTGGGTATTAAAGCGCTGAAGAGCCTGAGCCTGTTTGTAACAGGAAATGATCTGATCGTTTGGTCAAATTATCGTGGCGCAGATGCTGCGGTGAATTCAAACAACCCGGGCACAAGAGGTATTGGCGGTTATGGACTTGACCTTGGAAGCGCACCCACACCCATTAGCCTAAGCTGCGGATTAAGAGCAAATTTCTAATCATTATTCATGGTAAATAAAAAATTTGGTATGCAACATAAATTTTTGAAATCATTCATCTTTATCGGGCTGATCGGCATAGTTGGTCTTTATTCATGCAAGAAAAAAATCGACGATGCTTATCTCAACCCCAATGCCGCCACTGTACAGCCAGTTGAAAGTCTTTTGCCTGGTGTTATTGGCGGATTTACCTGGTTTTCAGCTTCGGCGGGAACGACCTATGGCGTTGTTGTCGACGGAACATTTGTCGGCCGTTACATACAGTATTACGGCATTAACACCTCAGCGGATACCTGGGGACAAATGAGCATGCTTGGTGGCGTAGTTGACAATGGAGGTTCTGTATGGGCTACTGTTTATTTTGGCCAGGGCAACAATGTAAACAGGATCATTCAGTGGGGCGCCGAACAGGAAAAATGGGATTATGTCGGAGCCGGGCTTGCCATCAGGGCCTGGGGCTGGTTGGAGTTGACACAGGAGTATAACTGGGGTATATTGAGAGAAGCATGGCAGCCCAATAAAACTTCTTTTCATTATGAAGATCAACCGGAGATATTAGACAGCTGCCGCGCCGTTTGCCATCGTGCTATCAGCTTTCTCAACAGGACCGATGGCAATGTCAGCCAGGCGAACCTCGCGAAAGGAGATGCTTACTTCAATAACGGTGATGTGAATAAATGGAAAAAATTCGTATATGGTATCCTGGCCCGCTCTTATGCCCTATTAAGTTATAAAAATATATTCCTGTCAGAACACCTGGCCGACTCCGCTATCAAGTATGCCAGCCTTTCCTGCGCTACCAATGCAGATAATATCACAGTGAAAGTGGCAGGGGGCTTACAAACTGGTCAGAACAATTACTGGGGGCCTTATCGTGGCAACTTTGGTGCTTACAGGCAAGGCGATTTTGTAGCAAGACTGATGTCGGGCGACGATACAACTGCATTTGCCGGCGTGTCTGACCCAAGAAGATGGTATATGCTTAGTGAAAATATCAATGGCACCTTCAAAGGATTCAAACCCTGGCTGGGTTCTTCCGGTCTCGCCACGAATGATTACCCCAAAAATTTCTGGAGAAATCCTTCTCCGACATCAACAAGCCCCTGTCCGCAAACTGGCGTTTGTACTATAGACAGCAGCAGATATCTTTATCAGAATACAAGTCCGTGGCCCATGATGACTGCATCTGAAATGCAATTCATCATTGCTGAAGCTGCATTGAGAAAAGGTGACAAACCGGCCGCATTAACCGCATATACTAATGCCATAAGTCTGAACTTTGATATGCTGGCAAATGACTACCCGCAGAATATTCCGGCGGGAAGACAGATCACGGGGCCTATAAAAGCCGCATACCTGGCAAACGCAGCCATTGTGCCATCGTCAGCAGGTTTAACACTTACACATATTATGAACCAAAAATATATTGCGCTCTACATCTGGGGCTCGCTCGAAACATGGGCCGATATGCGCAAGTTCCACTACGTAGATACAGACCCGG
>Ga0066652_100001451_pt1 | contig 12335 bp, 11 predicted proteins | sample GraSoiAngelo_101_FD_71413 | JGI IMG/M metagenome (GOLD analysis project Ga0066652, IMG submission 71413) | Grasslands soil microbial communities from the Angelo Coastal Reserve, California, USA - 14_0903_02_30cm | ecosystem: Environmental > Terrestrial > Soil > Grasslands | place: USA...
GCGGAACTCGTCGATCGCCTCGTCGAGCGCCTTCTGGAGGTCGTCGGTCAGGGCCTTCGTCCGGCCGAGCTCCTCGAGGATGTTTGGCCGTTCCGTCTCCAGGAAGCGGTAGAGCTGGGTCTCGAACTCCTTGACGCGCGGAGTCGGAATGTCGTCGAGCTTCCCGCTCGTGGCGGCGTACAGGATCGCGACCTGCTTCTCGACCGGCAACGGCTGGTACTGCGGCTGCTTGACGACCTCGGACAGCTTCTCGCCGCGGGTCAGCTGGTCGCGCGTGGCCTTGTCCAGGTCTGACGCGAACTGCGCGAAGGCGGCCAGGGCGCGGTATTGCGCGAGGTCGAGCTTGAGCGGGCCGGCGACCTTCTTCATGGCCTTCGTCTGCGCTGCAGAACCCACCCGCGACACGGAGATGCCGATGTTCAACGCAGGCCGCTGGCCGGCGTTGAACAGGTCCGTCTCCAGGAAGATCTGACCATCGGTGATCGAGATCACGTTCGTCGGGATGTAGGCGGATACGTCGTTCGCCTGCGTCTCGATGATCGGCAGGGCGGTCAGCGATCCGCCGCCGTTCTCCTCGTTGAGCCGGGCCGCACGCTCGAGCAGGCGGCTGTGGAGATAGAAGACGTCACCTGGGTACGCCTCACGGCCGGGCGGCCGGCGGAGCAGGAGTGCCATCTCGCGGTACGCCCAGGCGTGCTTGGAGAGGTCGTCGTACACGCACAACGCGTCCTTGACCTGCTCGCCCGCAAGCTCGACGCCGTTCTCCATGACCTCCTCGCCCATGGCGACTCCGGCGTAGGGCGCGAGGTACTGCAGCGGGGCGGGGTCCTCGGCGCCGGCAACCACCACGATCGTGTGGCCCATCGCGCCGTACTTCTCGAAGGTCGCGACGGTCTGGGCGACCGTGGACAGCTTCTGGCCGATCGCCACGTAGATGCAGACGAGGCCCTTGCCTTTCTGGTTGATGATCGTGTCGACGGCGATCGCGCTCTTGCCCGTCTGGCGGTCGCCGATGATCAGCTCACGCTGGCCGCGCCCGATCGGGATGAGCGCGTCGATCGCCTTGATGCCGGTCTGGACCGGCGTGTCGACGGACTTGCGGACGATGACGCCCGGCGCGATCCGCTCGACCGGACGGGTCTTCTTTGTCTCGATGGCACCCTTGTCGTCCAGCGGCTGCCCGAGTGGGTCGACGACACGCCCGAGAAGCGCCTGACCCACGGGCACCTCGACGACGCGTCCGGTCGTCTTGACCGTGTCGCCTTCCTTGATCGCCTGGGCGTCGCCCAGGATCACGACGCCGACCGTCTCCTCCTCAAGGTTGAGGGCCATACCCATGACGCCGCCCGGGAACTCGACCAGCTCGGAGGCCAGCGCCGCGTCCAGGCCATAGACCTGCGCGATGCCATCGCCCACCTCGACCACGGTCCCGACGTTCCGGCTCTCCGGTGTCTCGTCGAACCGTTCGATCGAGTCCTTGATGATGCTGATGATTTCGTCAGACTTGATGGCCATCGGACTTCCTTTGCGGTGATCTGATCCGGTTTTGGCCTAGCGGCTCACTGCCAGGAGTCGCTCGCGCAGTCGTTCGAGGCGGCCCCGGACGCTGCCGTCGATCAGCCGGTCACCGACCTGGAGGGTCAGGCCGCCGATCAGCGCCGGGTCGACCCGCGGGGTCATCGAGACCGACGCCGACATCATCTCCTCCACCCGGCGGCTCACCGCCTTGAGATGCTCCGAGGACAGCGGCCTTGCGCTGGTGACGGTCGCCGCGACAATGCCGCGACGCTCGTCGAACAGGCGGTGGTATTCGTCCGCGACGGCCGGGAGTAACTCGAGGCGGGCGCGGTGGGACAGCAGCCGAACGAGGTTGAACGCCGGCCGCCGAATCGCGTTTCCCAGCAGCCGCTCGAGGAGCTCCTGGCGTTCCGCGAAGGGGACCGATGGGTTGTCGATGACCCGCGCAACTCGCTCGTCCGCGGTGGCTTCGGTCGCCTTGCGCAGGTCGTCCGCCCAGCGGTCGTAGCTGTCGTCACCCCCGGCGAGCTCGAAGGCCGCCTCGGCATAGCGACGGGCCGCGGTCGTCGGTCGTGCGACCATCAGGCCTTCGGCTCCGTGGTCGCCGTCTCCCGCAGGAAGTCTTCGACGAGGCGGCGGTGCCGCTCGTCGGTCATCGACTCGCCGACGACCTTGCTGGCCGCCTCGAGCGCGAGGTTGGCGACCTCCTGGCGCAGGTCGGCAATGGCGCGCTGCTTCTCGGCCTCGATGTCCTCTTCGGCCTGCTGGCGCATCCGCTCCAGCTCGCTGCGAGTTGCCGCAATGTCAGCGTCGCGCGTCTCCTGGGCAACCTTCTGCGAGCGGTCGAGGATCTCCTTGGCCTCACGGCGGGCTTCCGCCAGCGCCGCCAGGCGCTCGGCCTCGGCGCTCTCGCGATCCAGCCGCGCCTGCTCGGCGTCGCGCAGGCCCTGCTCGATCCGCTCCCTGCGCTCGGAGAGCATTCGCGTGACCGTCCGCCCGAACAGGGCGTACAGGAGCACGGCGAACACCAGGAAGTTGAGGGAGGACACGATCACCCAGAACAGATTGATCTGGAGACCTGCGCCCCCTTCCTCCTGGTTCAGCGCGACCGCGGCAGTCCGGACGACCTCCGCGGCCACGGCGACGACATCCACCGGCGGGTGACTCCGTTCGGCCTACTTGAGGACGAGCGCCAGGATCGCGACAACAATCGCGAGCACGCCGAGTCCTTCGGCGAACGCCGCGCCGAGGATGAACTGCGCGCGGATCGCCGGCGTGGCATCCGGATTTCGACCGATCGCGGTCGCGGCCAGGCCGGTCAGGATGCCGATGCCAATGCCGGGGCCAAGGACCCCGAGGGCCGCGAGACCAGCGCCGATTGGTTCCATATGATCCTCTTTCCTCCTGGCCACCGGTCCGTACCGGTGCTCCTCGACGACGTTGGTTGATGGTGGTTTCGGACGTCAGTGGGCGGGTTGCGCTCCCGACAGGGGCGGTCCGAGATTACCTTCGGGCAGGTTCGCGTATTCGGGAGCCGCGTGCTCCTCCTCGTGGCTCTCCACGGCGATGATCGTGTACATCAGCATCAGCGTCGAGAAGATCAGCGCCTGGACGAAGTTGAGCAAGCCCTCAAGGAGCAACAGGGCCGCGGGAATGAGCGCGATCGTGAGCGCCGTGATAACTCCCAGCGCGACCTCACCGCCGAAGATGTTGCCGAAAAGACGCATCGCCAGCGTGACGGGCTTGATGAACTCGAGCAGGAACTCGATCAGCCCCACGTAGAGGGCGATGAGGCCGGCGCCAATCCCCTGGCGGAAGGCGCCCAGGGGGAAGAACTTGCCAAGGTATGGGCGAAGCCCGAGTGCCCGGAAGCCCTGGAACTGGAAGTAGAAGAACACCACGAGCGCGAGCCCGATCGTCACGTTCACGTCGCTGGTAGGCGCACGCAGCACGTCGAGCTTGCCAAAAATCGGCAGCAGGCCGCTCCAGTTCGAGAACAGAATGAACAGGAAGAACGCTGCGAAGAGCGGGATGTGCCTCCGGGCACCGTCGCCACCGAGCGAGACGGCCCAGTTCTCGAGACTCTCCCAGCCGAGCTCGACCGCGTTCTGGACTGGATGCGGGACGAGTGTCATGCCCCGCCGCGCGATCAGCGCAAGGATGAGCAGGAACGCGATGACCAGCCACGAGCTCACGATCGTGTTCGTCAGGCTCGGGTCGAACGACACGATGGTCGTCGGCGGAGCCTTGCCGGGGGGCCACACGATGTGCGGGGTAAGCGACTCGAGGTTGGCCTGGATGAGGTCGCCGATGCTGCTGACGCTGTGGCCCGGCTCGCCTTTCGGATATGGCGGCACGAGCACGAACGCCAGGATGTCGACCACGATGACGGCGGGGATGAGGATCGTGATGACCTGCCTGACCGATGGCCAGGCCCGGCCTGCGGACGCCTCTGGTTCAGGCGTCGCGTTGTCCTCCGGAGCCGGCTCCGGTTGGGCACCGGCGCTCCGCTGCTCGTCGAACGACACGCTCGCTCCCGTCGATTCGGGCCCCTGGGCGGCGCCCGGCTGAAAGATCAGTCGAACCTGGCCAGGAACCGCGCGATCATCCGGTAGGCGTAGAGGCCGCCGCTCCCGGCGCCAGCAAGGAACCCGACGAGGACGAAGATGGGGTTGGTCCCGAGCTGGTCATCGATCCAGTGCCCGGCAAGGGCGCCTGCCAGAGTCGTGACCAGGAGAACGAAGCCGATCTCCGAGAAGAGGGCGAGGTAGGCTCCCAACGCGATTTCGGCTCGACTACGGCCGACCCAGCAAGGCCCGCGGAGTATAGCAGGTGCCACCCTCCGGCCCGCCCGGCGCGGCGGTCAGGGAGTCGGCGTCGGGATCGGGCTGGCGGGTACGCTGGGGAGGGGCGAGGCCGGTGGGGGAGTGGGCGTCGGGGTGGGATTCGGCGGGGGGGTCGGCTTGTGCGTCGGCTTGGGCGTAGCCGTCGGCCTGGGGGTCGGTCTCGGTGTCGACGCCGGACGCTGCGACGACCCGGCGGCCGGTGCCTGAGTCGCCCCGGGCGCGAGCGAAGGTGAGGGCGACGAGCCGGGCGTTCGGCTGGCCGGAGAGGAGGCTTTCGCCGAGGGCCCGGCACTGGCGGACGGCCCGCCGCCGACGAACGGAGATGCCAGGTTCGGCGTGCCGGTCGCGGTCGCGACCTGGCCCTGAGGGGCAAACGCAGGCAGGACATTGAGGCCGATGAGCGCGATCGAGAGGACGGCGAGCAGGAGGATGGCGGCGTCGCGCCAGAGCTGGGTCCGGGGATCGTTGCGTGCTTCCTTCCCGGACGATCGCTCACCATAGGCGGTGGCGGATGTGCCGGTGACGACGAGTCGGCGCGGCGCGACCGGAGCCATGCCCGGGGCGGCAGCCCGGGAGCGCGGCCCGGCGCTCGTCGCCGCGTCCGTCCCGCTGGACTGCCGGCGGACGAGCAGGACAATCACGACCGTGACGAGGGCCGCCAACGTGAGGAGCGCGAGCAGCGTGACGAACAGGAGCTGCAGGGTATTCACCTGGAGGGCCCGGGCGCATCGCCGGAGTGTCCGTTCGCGTAGGACTCGGCGGACAGGTCCTCGGCGACCGTGGTTTGGGTCAGGACGAGGAGGATCAGGCCGAAGATCACCACGATGCCCATGAAGGCGTACAGCTGGCCCGTCCCCGACAGCGCGAGCGACAGGACGCCCAGGCTGACGCAGATCGCATAGATCAGCAGGACGGCCTGCGTATGCCGCAGGCCGAGATCGAGCAGCCGGTGGTGGATGTGCCCGCGGTCGGGGGTGAACGGCGACCGGCGGGACAGCAGTCGGCGGACGATGATCCAGAACGTATCGATGATCGGGATGCCGAGCACCAGCAGGGCCACGGCCACCTTGGCCGCGCCCAGGATCGAGAGCGCCGCCAGCGTGAAGCCGAGGAACATCACGCCGCTCGTGCCGGTGAAGATCGTGGCCGGATGGAAGTTCCAGCGCAGGAAGCCGGCGAGGGCGCCTGCGAGCATGAAGCACAGGATCGCGACGAACAGCTGGCTATCGATCCCCACCTGCCCGCCAATGCTGATCAAGCCGAGGGTGATCGCGGCGATCAGCCCGATGCCCGACGAAAGGCCGTCGAGCCCGTCGATGAAGTTGATGCTGTTGATCATGCCGATGATCCAGACGACCGAGACAACGGCCGCCAGCAGGCCGCCGACGTTGATCGTGCCGCCGAACGGGCTCTGGAGCGACCCAACCTCGATCCCGAGCGCCACTGCCAGGACCGCGACGAACGCCTGACCCACCAGCTGCCAGCGGGCACGGAGCTGGAAGTAGTCGTCGAGAGCGCCGATCAACGCGGCTGCCGCTCCACCCAGCAGCAGCCCCGTGAGCTCACCCTGCCCGATGGAGGACGGCAGGCGGACCAGATGCTGCTGGTCGTTGACGATCAGGAAGGCGCTCGCAGTCGCGAGAAAGGCAGCGGCGACGGCGAGACCGCCGGCGCGCGGCATCGGAACGACGTTCACCCGGCGAGCGTTCGGACGGTCGAGCATCCCGTAGCGGCGCGCCAGGCGCCGGACCGCGGGGGTGAACGCGAGCGCGAGGACGGCAGCGATCAGAAAGGGCACCACCAGGACGGGGAGCGGTTCGACGGGCCGGGCGAGGGCGACGGGGACCACCAGCTCAGCTCCGCCTTCAGCGGTCCGCGCTGACGGTGGAACGCGCGCCGTTCAGGGCGCGCACCAGTCAGGCGTCGGCAAGGCCCGGTACTGGGAAGCGTCCTGCGATGTCGCGCACCTGCGCGGCGAGCCGGCCCTGCTCGGAGGGATCGTCGCGTGAGCCGATGGCGGCGATGATGATCCGGCCGAGCTCCCGCATCTCGGGCGGCCCGAAGCCACGCGTTGTCGTGGCCGGCGTTCCGACCCGGATCCCCGACGCGATGTTCGGCGGGTTCTGGTCGAACGGGATGGCGTTCTTGTTGACCGTGATCCCGATCTCGTCGAGGATCGCCTCCGCTTCCTTGCCGGTGACCCCGAGCGGCGTCACGTCGACGAGCATCAGGTGGTTGTCCGTTCCGCCGGAGACCACCCGCGCGCCGGCTGAAGCCAGTGCGCTGGCGAGGACGTTCGCGTTTTCGACCGTGCTCCGCATGTCGCGCCGGAAGTCCTCGGTCGCGGCCAGTTTCAGCGCGACCGCCTTGGCGGCGATGACATGCATCAGCGGGCCCCCCTGGACGCCCGGGAAGTTCGTCTTGTCGATCGCCTGGGCGAGCGTTCCCTTGAGGGTCGGGAAGCTCCCCCGGTCGACCTCCGGGGGGAGCTCTTCACGACTGAAAACAAGGCCGCCGCGGGGTCCCCTGAGGGTCTTGTGGGTCGTTGTCGTGACGATGTCGGCGTGGGGGAACGGCGAGGGGTGCTCGCCGGCCGCGATGAGTCCGGCGATGTGGGCCATGTCGACCATCAGCAGCGCGCCGGCACCGTGCGCGATCGACGCCATCCGCTCGAAATCGATGATCCGCGGATAGGCCGAGGCTCCCGCGACGATGAGCTTGGGCCGTACGTCCGCGGCCTGCGCCTCGAGCGCGTCGTAGTCGATCCGCTCGTCCTCCCGTCGAACGCCGTATGGGTGCACTTCGTACATCCGTCCCGAGAAGTTGACCGGCGAGCCGTGGGTCAGGTGACCGCCATGCGCGAGGTTCATGCCGAGGATCCGATCGCCCGGCTGGAGCACCGAGAAGTAGGCGACCATGTTGGCCTGCGCGCCACTGTGCGCCTGGACGTTGACGTGCTCGGCGCCCGGGAAGAGGGCGAGCGCACGCTCCTGCGCGAGCTGCTCGGCGACGTCCACGAACTCGCAGCCGCCGTAGTAGCGCTTGCCCGGCAGGCCCTCCGCGTACTTGTTGGTGAGCCACGAGCCCTGCGCCTCCATCACGGCGCCGAACGTGTAGTTCTCGCTCGCGATCAGCTCGATCTTGTCGTGCTGCCGGCGACGCTCGCCCTCCATCGCGGCCCACAGCTCGGGGTCGACCTCGGCCACGCTCGCCCACCCGAGCCCAGAGGCGTGGGACACGGTCACGGCGGCTCCTTTCATCGACGGTCCTCCCGCTCCGCCGGTCGCGGATGTCCTCGGTATCGTCCCACAACGGGCCCCGGCTCATCCGTCCCCGGGCGGCGGCCCCACCCGCTCATGTCCAGGACCACCTCAGGGCGGCGCGCCGCTGAACCTCTCGATCTCCGATGGATCGACAGCGCCCGCGCGAAGGATGATGGCTCGGGCTCCCGTGCAGTCGACGACCGTCGAGGGAACACCCCTGCGCGAGGGGCCGCCGTCGACGATCAGGTCGACCTGCTCCCCGAGGACGCGTGCTACGGATTGGGCATCCCGGCATTCTTGCTCCCCGGATCGGTTCGCGGAGGTTGTCGGGAGCGGCCCGAGCGCCCTGGCAATCGTGCGCGGCGTGTCGTGATCGGGCATCCGCACGCCGAGCGTGTCGGTTCCTGCGATGAGGGCCGCGGGCACGGAGGCATCAGCCCGAAGCCGAAGCACCAGCGTCAGCCCGCCCGGCCAGAAGCGCTGCGCGAGTGCGTGCGCCAGCTCGTTCACTTCGACGATGGCCTCCGCCTGCCCGAGGTCGTCGACGAGGACCATGATCGCCTTGTCCGGCGGTCGGGCCTTGGCGGCGTACAGGCGCTCGATGCCGCCCGGCGTCGTGAGCGCGACGGAGATGCCGTAGACCGTATCTGTGGGAATTGCGACGACCCCGCCACGGGCGAGGGTGCCGATCGCCTCCTCGTGACCGGAGTGGTTGGCGCTGACGAGCCGGGCGGTCACGCCGCGGCGCGTCCACCCTCGCGACGCTCGACCCGGGCGACGCGCGGTTGCCCGGCCAGATCGGTCTCGACCTGGCATTGCCAGTCGGGCAGCCGTTCGGCCGCGAGCTGGGCGATGCCCTCGGCCTGGTCGCCGCCGATCTCGAGCAGGGCCGTGCCGCCGTGGGTCAGCGCCTCGGGGAGCCGATCGAGGAGGGACCCGATCAGGGACAGACCGAGCGGGCCGCCGTCGAGCGCCAGAGATGGTTCGAACGACGCCGCGATCGGCAGGCCGGGCATCGCGTCCGTTCGGACGTAGGGCAGGTTGGCCAGCACGACGTCGAAGGGCGTGGCGATCACCGGCGGCAGCAGGTCCGCCTCGAGGAATCGCACGTGATCGGCGACGCCGTGGCCTACGGCGTTCTCCTGTGCCAGCGCCAGCGCGTCCGGCGAGATGTCGGTCCCGAGGATGCTGACCTCATCGAGCATACGGCGACGACGGAGCGCCACCGCGAGGGCGATCGCCACGGCGCCCCCGCCCGTACCGACATCCACGATACGGAGCGGCGACGTCCTCACCGGTCGCGGCGCCCGCGTCAGCCGCTGCAGCACCTCCTGCTCGGCAAGCTCCACGAGCCGCTCCGTCTCCGGCCGCGGGATGAGCGCCCGCGGATCGGCCGCCAGGGCCAGGCCGAAGAATTCCTTGAAGCCCCGGATGTAGGCCACCGGCTCGCCCGCCGCGCGGCGATCCAGATCCGCGTTGAATGCCGCCTCCGAGCTTGTGTTGACGGGTGCCTCCGGATGAGCGAGCACGACCGTCCGGTCGACGCCGATCGCCCGCGCGAGCAGCAGCTCCGCGTCCAGCCGGGGTGTCTCGGAGCCCGCTGCCCGCAACCGGTCGACGCCCTGTTGCAGCAGCTGGGCAACGTTGGCCATGCCGGCGGTCAGAGGCGGATCGTGACGGAGATGTCGCCCGTCTTGCGAAGGACCTCCGCGCTGGTCGTGCCGCGCCAGCGGTGGAACAGGAGGTCCACCGTGGCATCGCCGACCCGCAGGTTCGAAACCGTCACCTTGCCCAGCCAGTCGGGCAGCTCCGGCCGAACCAGCTCCAGCTCGCGACGCTCGGCGTGGGGGCGCAGGCCGAGCATCGAGGTCAGGAACAGGAACACGGACCCAGCCGCCCATGCCTGGGGCGAGCAGGCAACCGGGTACGGTACCGGCACGGCCGAGTTGGTCCGGTCGAAGCCGCAGAACAGCTCCGGCAGGCGGAACTCGGGGAACTGCTGCGCGGCCTCGAGCATACGGCCCACGAGCAGGTTCGACTCGTCGTGGAAGCCGTACCGTTTGAGGCCCGCCACGATCAGCGAGGTGTCGTGCGGCCACACGGTTCCCGTGTGATAGCCGATCGGGTTGTAGCCCGTCTGGCCGGCAGCGTAGGTGCGAATGCCCCAGCCCGAGAAGAGGCCGGGGGCCAGCAGCCGCTCGGCGACGAGCCGGGCACGTTCCGGGCTGACGATTCCGCTCCAGAGGCAATGTCCGGCGTTCGAGGCGATGCCGTCGACGGCGCGCTTCTCGCCGTCGAGCGCGATCGCGTAGAAGGCCAGGTCGTCCACCCAGAATGCGTCCTCGAAGCGCGCCCGCAGGACCTCCGCATCCGCCTCAAGCTGCCCCGCGAGGCCCTCTTCGCCCCGAAGGCGGGCGAGGGCGGCCATGCGCAGCTTCGCGTCGTAGACGTAGCCCTGGACCTCGGCCAGGGCGATCGGCGTTTTCGCCGGGACCCCGGCGCGGTCCCGGATCCCGTCGCGCGAGTCCTTCCAGCCCTGGTTGAGGAGTCCCCGCGAAGACCGCCGCTCGTACTCCACAAATCGATCGCCGTCCCGGTCGCCCCAGCGGTCGATCCACTCGAGCGCCGCCAGCGCGTGCGGCCACAAGCTGTCGACCAGCTCGCGATCGCCGGTCCAGTCGTAGGTTTCGCCGAGCAGGATCAGCCACAGCGGCGTCACGTCGATCGAGCCGTAGTAGGGCGTGTGGGGAAGCTCGCCGGCGCGGGCCATCTCGCCCGTCCGCAGCTCGTGCAGCATCTTGCCCGGCTCGGCGTCGCGCCACTCGTCGAACTCCATCGCCTGCCGGACGGCCAGCACCTGGAGTGTCTCGATCGCGAGCTGCGGCCTGAAGGCCGCGAGCTGATAGGCGGAGATGACCGCGTCCCGGCCGAACAACGTGGCGAACCACGGAATGCCGGCGGCCACATACCGCTCGCCACCGGTTGGGCCGTCGTTCATCAGGAGGCGCAGGTCCGCCAGGCTGCGGCGCACTGTCAGGTCGAGCAGCTCGTTGTCCGTCTCGACCGTCGCGGTGCCACGCGTCCACGCCCGGTAGGCGCCGGCGCTCTCGTCCTCCGCCACGCGCGGTGGTGGCGGGAAAAGCTCCGCGGGATCCGGCGCGGGAGCGGGCGCCTTCCCGGCCCCTGTCGCGGCGGCACCGTCACCGCTCATGCTCAACAGCACTGCGGGATCGGCCCGGGGGCGGCGACCACCCGGAGCCTCATTCGGCCAGACCAGCCACTCGACTTCGCGTAGCTCGCCCTCCGCCAGCGTCCACCTCCACGTCGCCCGGACGACACCCGGCGGATGGCCGGGCACGATCATCGGCGCCGGCTCCCCACCGTCACCGCTGGAGATCTCGGTCGGTCCGATGACCGGGTCCTCCGAGAATGCGACGAACGTCCGGCACAGTCGCCGGTCGAGCCCCACGTACCCAAAGGTCACGCGGCTGCCGGCGATCCCGATCGGCAGCAGGGTGCCGCGCTCCTCGCGCGGGTAGCCGCGGATCTCGAAGATGTCGGCGGCGTCGAAGTCCAGGTCGAGCTGGATGGTGACCGCCTCCTCGTGCTCCGTGAAGTTCGCGATCGAGAGGCGCTCCTGGAGCGCGCCGGAGAGCACGCGCTGCCGGCTGATTCCCAGCGACTGGCGGGCGAGGGACAGGCCAGGCGACATCTTGTCGTCGGGATTGCGCAGCAGGTCCGGGTTCGTGAGCTGGATCGTGCCCTGGTAGTTCTGGCCAGCGTCCGCCTGCAGAAGCGTCGGCCGGATCCCGTTCACCCGCAGGATGAGGGAACTCAGGATGCGGGTGTCCTCGAAGTACAGGCCGAGGCCGCGCGAATCGGGATGGATGTCTCCGAACGGATCGGTCAGCAGGTAGAGGTTTCCGTGCTTGAGCACCTGCACGGAACCGAGATCGGTCGCCTTGACGATCGTGGCCGGTCGCGGCTCGATGAACAGGACACCGGGATATGCCTCGTGGGCGCCCGTGCCCGCCGCGGGCGAGGGCGGCTCGACCGTGCCTGCCGCCGGGGTGATGCCACCGAGGTGGTTTTCGCCCCCTCGGACGGCGGCTCCAGGCTTGCGATCAGGCCGCTGTGCCATCGCCCGTCCCGTCGTCGCTGCCCATGACCGATCGGAGGCGATCGGCCTGGTCCGTCGTGCTCAGCGCATCGATCAGCCGGTCGAGATCGCCGTCCATGACCCGGGGAAGGCCGTGGAGGTCGAGTCCGATCCGGTGATCGGTCAGCCGGTCCTGGGGAAAGTTGTACGTCCGGACCTTGTCCGACCGCTCACCCGCCCCGATCATCAGCCTGCGCGCCGCTGAATCGGCCGCGCGCTGCTCGGCCAGCTGGCGTTCGTAGAGCCGCGAACGAAGCACCGCGAGCGCTTTCGCCTTGTTCTTGTGCTGGCTCTTCTCGTCCTGGATCTCGACCACGAGGCCGGTCGGCAGGTGGGTGATGCGCACCGCCGAGTCCGTCGTGTTGACGGACTGCCCACCCGGCCCCGACGAGCGCTTGACCTCGATCCGGAGGTCGCGGTCCTCGTCGATGTCGATCTCCACGTCCTCCGCCTCGGGCATGACCACCACGGTCGCGGTCGAGGTGTGGATGCGGCCCGACGATTCGGTCTCCGGGACGCGCTGGACCCGGTGGACGCCGCCTTCGAACT
>Ga0066652_100001455_pt1 | contig 12315 bp, 11 predicted proteins | sample GraSoiAngelo_101_FD_71413 | JGI IMG/M metagenome (GOLD analysis project Ga0066652, IMG submission 71413) | Grasslands soil microbial communities from the Angelo Coastal Reserve, California, USA - 14_0903_02_30cm | ecosystem: Environmental > Terrestrial > Soil > Grasslands | place: USA...
CAGCGTCCGCGCGGTCGTCGGGCCGAATACCTTGACGAAGTTCCGCGTCGCGGCCGGAGCGCCTCCCGTCAACAGGGCGAGCGACGCGCGGACGACGCCGATGCGCGCGAGCAGGCCGCCGAGCCGCGACATCGCCATTCCGCCGCGCAGCAGACGCCGTTGACGGCGGTCCATCGGCATCCAGTCGCTCGGCGGATCGACGAGCACGAGGCCGGCGACGTTCCCCGGGTGTCTGGCGGCGTACTGCAGGCAGACGAACACGCCGAACGAGTGGCCCACGAACACGTGCGGCGGCTTCGAGGACAGGCTCGACACGACGGCCTCGAGTCCGTCAACGGTGCGTGCGAAAGTCGTCTCGCCGGTCGAAGAATCGCTCCATGCGAATCCGGCGCGGTCGTACGCGCACGCGCTCGCGAAACGCGCGACCGCGTCCTGCACCCGCGTCCAGCTCAGAGACGACGTCGCGAGGGCGGATTCGAAGACGACGGCCGGCGTCCCCGTGCCGCGACAGACGACGTGCAGCCGCTGACCGGCCGCGTCGACGAACCGCCCGGGCGCTGGAAAGCGGCGTGCATCACGCGCGAGGCCGTTTCGCTGGTAGACGAGGCCGGCGAGCGCCAGCAGAGCGGCGAGCCCGGCAGCAACGATCCACATCAACGTCCATGATGACGCCGCGTGGCGGCGAACGTTACGGATGCCTTTTGAGGTATGCGCGCGCGAAGGGGCACACGACCACGAGCCGCAGGCCGGCCGCCCGCACGCCCGCGACGGCGGCATCGACGAGACGCTCGCCGTAATGATGACCGCGAAGACTCTCCGGTACCTCCGTGTGGAGGATGGTGAAGCGATCGGCGGTGCGCTCGTAGTCGAGGAACGCGGTCCGGCCGTCGACCGTCAGTTCGAACCGGTGTGCCGCCATGTTGTCGACGATCTCCGACAGGTCGCGCGTCACGATGCCCGTCTCGACGGTGTTCGCGGGCGCGTCGCTCGCCGGGAACGTCTCTTCCATCGCCTCGTCGATATCGCGATCGGTGGACATCTCAGTACTCCGCGAAGGCATCGTCGGGATAGCAATAGAGCCAGCGCTCGCCCGGTTCCGCCGATGCGATGACGGGATGCCTGCTGGCGCGTGCGTGCTTCGACGCGTGCTTGTTCGGTGACGAGTCGCAGCAGAGCGTGCTGCCGCATTGCTGGCACGTCCGCAGGTGGACCCAGCCGCCGCCGATCTTCACGCACTCCGCGCATTCGCGCTTCGTCGCGTGCTTGACGGTCTTCACCGCGCCGATGTGGGAGCAGGCGTCGTTCATGATCGCAGCACCTGATGGACGAATGACACGGCAATCGATCCTTCGCCGACGGCCGACGCGACGCGCTTGACGTTGCCGCACCGGACGTCGCCGACCGCAAACACGCCGGGAACGCTCGTCTCGAGCAGGAACGGCGGCCGTTTGAGCGGCCATCGCGCGTCGGCGAGTTCCTCGTGCGACAGATCGGGACCCGTCCGCACGAATCCGTTATCGTCGAGCGCGACGCAGCGGCCGAGCCACGCGGTGTTCGGCACGGCGCCCGTCATCATGAACAGATGCCTGACGCGCCGCGTCTCCTCCGCGCCCGTGCGGCTGTCGCGGCACCGCACGCAGTCCAGATGATCGCTGCCATCGAGCGCGACGACTTCGGTGTGCGGCTTCACGTGGATCGCGGGATGTTCCTCGATGCTGTGGATCAGATACCTGCTCATCGTCTCCGCGAGACCGTCCTTGCGGACGAGGACCGCCACACGCCGCGCATGATCGGCCAGAAACACGGCGGCCTGGCCGGCGGAGTTGCCACCGCCGACGACGAGGGCCTCTTCGCCCTTGCAGAGTTGTCCTTCCATCTGCGTCGCGGCGTAGTAGACGCCGGCGCCTTCGAACTTCGACAGGTTGGACAGGGGGAGCCGGCGATACTGCGCGCCGCTCGCGATGATCACCGTCCGGCCGGAGACGGTTTCTCCGCCGTCGATGCCGACGCGGAACAGCGGCCGGGCGCACTCCAGAGTCCTCGCGCCCTTCGCAATCAGGACCTGCGCGCCGAACTTCGCGGCCTGCGCGTGGGCGCGGCCGGTCAGGTCCAGGCCCGAAATGCCGTTGGGAAATCCGAGATAATTCTCGATCCTCGTGCTCGTGCCCGCCTGGCCGCCGGGCGTGTTCGCCTCGAGGACGAGCACGTCGAGCCCTTCGGACGCCGCGTACACCGCGGCGGCGAGCCCCGCCGGTCCCGCGCCGACGACGATGACGTCGCGCACGTGCTCGCGATCGATGGCGTCGTTGAAGCCGAGGCACTCCGCGATCTTCTGATTGCTGGGATTCTTCAGCGCCGCGGTGCCGCGGCAGATCAGCACCGGCACGTCGTCCACGGTGACGTCGAAGTGATCGAGAAGCTCCTGCGCCTGCGGATCGCTGTCGAGGTCGACGTACTGATGCGGATGGCCGTTGTGCGTCAGGAACTCGCGGACGCGCAGCGTGCCCGCGGAATGCGACGAGCCGACGACGATGACGTCGCCGAAATGCCCCTCGATCAGGTGCAGGCGCCGCAGAATGAAAGCGCGCATCAGGATCGCGCTCAGATCGGCGTCGGTCTGAATCATCGACAGCAGCTGGCTGCGATCGAGGTCCACGACTTCCCCGGCCTCGCTCACGCGGAGGCGCGCGAGCGCGGGGCGGCCGGTGATCATGTTCGCTTCGCCCGAGAACTGACCGCGATGGTGCGTCACAATCAGCTCCTCCCGGCCGGCCGCAGGCGCGGTGAAGATCTGGACCGCGCCGCTGAGGACGAGGAAGAAGTGAACGTCCTGATCGCCCACGTTGACGAGCACGTCGCCGGCCTGGACCGGGCGGCGGCGTCCGTGAGCCGTGATTCGCGCCATCTGCGCGTCGGTGAGCGTCGGGAAGACGTTATCGGCCAGCGGCGTTCTCCAGTTCGATCTCCGCACGCAGGTTGTCGCGGTCGCGCCCAACCGTCGCGACGGCGAGCGTGCGTCCGCCCTGCAGGAAGTGGACCGACGCATCGTGCCGGTCGAGCGAGCCGTCGACGCGCACCGCATCCCAGCGCTCGGCATGACCGACGTACCGAATCGTCACGTCGTAGTGCTGGCTCCAGAAGAACGGGACCGCGTCGAAGGGCTCGCGGCGGGCGAGCAGGTTGCGCGCAGCGGTCTGCCCCATGCGCTCGGCGACGACCCAGTGTTCGACGCGAATGCGCTGGCCGCTGTGCGGATCGGGCCATCGTGCGACGTCGCCGGCGGCGTACACGCCCGCCGCGCTCGTCTGCAGGTACTGATCGACGACGATCCCGCGATCGACGGTGATGCCGGACCGCTCGGCGATTTCCACCGCAGGACGGACGCCGACGCCGACGACAATGAGATCGTACTCGAGCGTGTCGCCGCCACTCAAGCGCACGCGCGACTTCTCCGCCGCAGCCGCCGTCTGCCCGAGATGGAAGACGACGCCGTGCGCCTCGTGCAGCGACTGCACGAAGCGTCCGATCTCAGGTCCCATGACGCGCTCGAGCGGCACCGTCTCGGGCGCCACCACGTGCACGGCGACGTCGCGCGCGCGTAGCGACGCCGCGACCTCCAGGCCGATGAAGCTGGCGCCGACAACGACGACGCGCTTCGCGCCGCTCAGGCGCTCGACGATGGCCCTGCTGTCGGCGAACGACCTCAGGTAATGAACGCGCGACTCATCGACGCCGGGAATCGCGAGGCGCACGGGATCGGCGCCCGTTGCGAGAAGGAGCGCCCCGAACAGGCGCTTCGTTCCGTTCGCAAGGACCACGGCGTGCGACGCCGCGTCGATGGACGCCACCCGCGATCCGAGCGACAGCTCGATCTTCTGCTGATCGAACCAGTCCCTCGGCCAGATCGGAATCCAGTCGTCCTGCGCTTCGCCCGCGAGGTAATCCTTCGACAGATTGGGACGATCCACCGGCAGATCGGCGTCCGCGCTGAACAGAGCAATCGGACCCGAGTACCCTTCGCGCCGCAGCATCTCAGCCGCGGCGGCGCCGGCCGCGCCGCCGCCGACGATGCCGATCGACGCCGGTCCCCCCTGCGATCGTTTGGCAGCGGCGGGAGGCAGCTTTTCGCGCACGAACACGGTGTCGCCGACGCGCTCGACGCGCCAGCATGCGAGCGGATCGAGCGCCGGCGCGCGCAGCGCATCACCCGTCGCGAGATCGAAACACGCGTGATGCAGCGGACACCGCACCGTGCCGTCGACGATGATGCCGTCCGCGAGCGGACCCTTATAGTGCGTGCACGACGGTCTGACGGCGAAGAATCGGCCGCCGGCGCGCGCGAGCAGCACCTCATCGTCGCCGACGGTCCCGACGAGCATCTGACCGTCTGCGAGCGATCCGGCAGACGTGCCCGCCGCCAGATCGGGTTTCGGATCATTCTTCCCGGCGGTTCCGTGTCCAGCCATGTGCGCCTCCGCGGCCAGCCCGATCCGTCATGTTGTCACACTGTCACCCCGCAACGCTGTTTCTTGCGTACGCCGCCGTCACAACGCGCACTCGAGTGTTTCGACTGGGTGGTGGCTGAATGCTATGACGAGGAGAGTTCTCCGGGGGCGACACCATCCAACATCTCTGGCGACGGAGCCGCGCGGAACCGGATTCGCGTACAGGCGCCTTTCTCATCGACGATCTCGAGTCCTCGGGCCGTGCCCTCATTCGTTTCGTCAACGCTGACGCGCGTGGGAGCCTGAATGTGAACAGTGTCGTCTTCACGCGCGTCTTTCTGAAAGCGCACTTCTATGCTCAGGATTCGACCGCCGCTCTTCTCGGGTGTGACGGAGTGAAGGGCATACTCGCCCGCGTCGGCGTGAGAAACTCCCGGACCGATATGATCTACCGTTGCCAGCCATGCTCGATGGCTGCGGCTGAATTGCTCGAGGAACTCCGGCCAGCGTGACTCCGCGATCTCGCGAAGGCTCATACCGATCGCTGCTCCAAGTAACGCTGGCACCATTCGCTCGCCAGTCTGGCCACTTCTTCGAGAGCGCCCGGTTCCTCGAACAGATGCGTAGCCCCGGGAATGATCTTCAGTTCCATGGGAGCAGTCATCCGGCGCATCGCCTCACGATTCATCTCGATGACCGGTTCGTCATCACCCCCGACGATGAGGAGCGTGGGGGCTTGCACATTCAGCAAAGCGTCCTCGGCAAGGTCCGGTCGTCCGCCGCGTGAAATCACCGCGCGAACAATGTCAGGCCGCGCGGCTGCGGCAATCAATGCCGCCGCGGCGCCGGTGCTTGCCCCGAAGAACGCGACCGGCAGACGACGGAGATCGGGACGCGATTGCGCCCAGTCTGTCGCGCCCACGACACGGCGGCCGAGCAGTTCGATGTCGAACCGATATTCCCGCGTCCGCTCGTCCACAGCCTCCTCGTCGCGCGTCAGGAGATCAAGAAGGAAGGTTCCGAAACGAGCGCCCTCGAGTACGCTTGCCACAGCGCGGTTTCGACTGCTGAAACGGCTGCTGCCACTCCCGTGCGCGAAGATCACGAGCCCGGACGCGCCGTCCGGCACATGAAGGTCGCCGTCGATCGCAGCATCTCCAAGCTCGACCCGCACGGCTTCGCGTATGGCGTAGTTCGGCATGTCGCCTCAAATGCCCGTCGGGTACGTTTCGGGAAGATCGACTTCGTCGCGGGCCCAGCGTTCGAGCGGTTCCAGGGCGGCTGTCTCGTCGATATGCAGGACGGCGTCGAACTGTTCCGGAAGCCGGGCGCGGAAGTAATGACTGAGACGCTCGGACTCTGGACGATAGATAACGCCAATGGCGCGCTCGAGTCTCTCCGCCCATAAGGCATCTCGCAGGGGCGAGTCGCGCAGAAGAAGGAGAAACCGCGAGAGGCCGGCTTCGTGGAACAAGCGCTCGTAACTGCCCACCATCGACGGTGTGACGCGCCGGCGCTCGGCGGGCTCGTCCCAATTTCTAGCGGCAGTCACCGAGCCCGTATGCGTGGTCAATCCGATGAGCCAGGCATTCTTACCGTAACGCTCACGAACAAGCTGACCGAGATTGAGCTCGCCGTCCGTCCCCATTTGCGTCGCGCGCGCATCGCCCAGGTGAGAATTGTGCGCCCAGACAATTGCTCGCCCGGGTCCGTCGGCGGAACGTACGTGCGCGAGCAGCGCCTCGAGCGTCTCCAGCATGTGCTGGTCACGCACGTTCCATGACTCCGCACGGCCGGCGAACATTGCGCGGTAATAGGTTTCCGCATTGGTAATCAGCCGTGCGTTCTGTTCGACAAAGAAGTACTCGTCAGCGGCGATGCGACCGTCACGGCTGGCATACTCGAGCGCTTGCCGGCGGAGCTCGATCAATTGATTGGTGACTTCGTCTTCGCAGTTTCGGGACAAGCCCAGTGATGACGCGTATCCATAAGCTTGCGGATCCTCGCCGAACATCTCGAAGCAGCCGTACCGATAGCGCGCCCGTTCGGCGGCGGCAGGATCCACTTTCCTCAGATACGCAAGCACAACTTCAATCGACCGGTGAAGGCTGTACAGATCCAGACCGTAGAAGCCGGCTCGATCTGTGACCGCACGGGATGCGTTATGGTCGCGCAGCCAGGTCACGAATTCGACGACGGCGGTGTTCCGCCACATCCATCTGGGAAAACGCGTGAAATCGTTCAAGGCGGCTTCAGGACCCGCTTCGTCGGATGCGCCACGGACCCAGCGATTCACGCGGTACGCATCGGGCCAGTCCGCTTCTACAGCGACCAGATTGAAGCCATGATCCGCAACGAGCGCTTTCGTGATCGCCGCGCGTGTACGATAAAACTCGTCTGTCCCGTGCGTCGCTTCGCCTATCAAGACGAGCGTCGAGTTGCCGATCGCCTCGATCAAGGGCCGCAGCCCGTCGGGCGTTGGCTCGAACCACAGTGCTTCTCGCCGTACGATATCGAGCGCAGTACTCATCGCATCATCCCCACGGCTTCGGCACGCTTATGAAGAAGCGCCTGCACGTCGGCATCACTGGTCTGCGAAAAGTCCCGGTACCACAAGCCAACGGCAGAAAACGGCTCGGGTGTCCGCGCGCAGATGACGTCGTCTGCGAGATCAGCAAATTCCGCGCAGGTGTCGGGCGCACCGACAGGCACGGCGACGACGATTCGGACGGGCTTGTGGGCGCGCACGGCTTGAACGGCTGCCTTCATCGTCGATCCGGTTGCCAACCCGTCATCGATCAGGAGAACGGTACGCCCCTCGAGTGGAATTGGTGGGCGTCCGTCCCTGTATACGCGTTCGCGGCGTTCGAGCTCAACCTGTTCTGCCGTCGTCACCTGATCGATTATGGACAGAGGGACGCCGTACCATTTAATGACATCCTCGTTCAGGACCCGAACGCCACCGGTCGCGATCGCCCCCATTGCGAGCTCAGGGTGCCCAGGCAAGCCCAGCTTCCGTACTAAAAAGACGTCGAGCGGCGCTCTGAGCCTTTGTGCGACCTGATCAGCTACAGGTACGCCGCCGCGAGGCAGTGCGAGCACGACGACGTCATCCCGGTGCTCGTAATCAGTCAGCCGAGCTGCCAACGCCACGCCGGCTTCGGTCCGATCGCTGAACGGCCGATTGTCCTGGTTCCATTCCACGAGGGACCTCCTCGATGGTCATGGTAAAGGTGCAAGCAGGATGCCCTTACGGAGGGTCGCGCGCAGTCCGACGGCGTCGTACTTTAGTATGAGCGTGGTCATGATGACATCCTCCTCGACCATCTTGCCTGGACAAGGCCATGGCGACGTGCCGCCGGCCGAGTAACCAATATCACGGACTGATGCGACGACCGTTTGCGGGATTGACGCGAAGCACGGCGTATCTGGCGCTCGCCAGTTTCTTCGCCGATGTGTCAACGGAACTGCTCTATCCGATCCTGCCGGTGTTTCTGACGCAGACGCTCCACGCCAGCGGCAGCGTCGTCGGGCTGGTGGAAGGTGTCGCCGAGGCGACGCAGAACATCGTCCAGGGTTTCTCGGGCTGGCTGTCGGACACGCTGCGGCGGCGAAAGCCGATCGCCTTGCTTGGCTACGTGGTCGCCGCAACAGCCAAGCCGCTGATGGGTGTCTCGACCACATGGCCCGGTGTTCTGGGTGCGCGATTCATGGATCGACTCGGCACCGGCATCCGTTCGGCTCCCCGCGATGCGCTCGTCGCCGCATCGGTTCAGGAAACGAACCGCGGGAAAGCCTTCGGGCTGGAAGGCCTCGGCGACAATATGGGTGCTTTCGTCGGACCGCTGCTGGCGGTGTTTCTGCTCGCTTCCCTTCAACTCGAACTGCGCGTCATCTTCTATCTCGCAACGATTCCAGGAATGTTGGCCGCGTGTATGGTCGCGCTGGTCACAGAACGGCGAGTCACAGTGGCGGCGAAATCCACACTCGACGTCAATATCCGCCGGTTTCCTGCACCGTACTGGAAGTACTTGCTCGCAATGGCGGTGTTCGGCGTGGGCAATTCCAGCAACTCGTTTCTCATCCTGCACACGAAAGACATCGGGGCCTCGCTGCCAGCCACGATCGTGATCTACGCGGTGTTCAACCTGGTGGCGGCGCTCATTTCCTATCCAGCCGGATCGTGGTCCGACCGGCTCGGCCGACGCAACGTGTTAGCGGTCTCTTTCGTCATTTTCCTGCTCACGTATCTCGGCTTCGGCCTGACCCGCAACGTCGTAACCATCGCGGGCTGCTTTATCCTCTATGGTCTCTATCAAGGAATCGCCCGATCGGTCGGCAAGGCGCTGGCGACGGATCTGGTTCCGTCGACGCTCCGCGCCAGCGGACTCGGTTGGTACAGCGCGACGACGGGACTCTTGGGTCTGGTGGCGAGTGTCGTGGCCGGGCAGCTCTGGGATCACGTCAGCCATGCGGCCGTGTTCTTCTACGGTGCGGCGTTCGCGGCGGCGGGAACCATCGCATTGATTGCGCTGGTTCCCGCAGACACGTAGTCGTCGTCGTCGGGATCGTCAATCACGAGCGGATCGGAGTCTCGAACCGACGAATGCGGCAACCGCGAACGGCGCGCTGAGAACTGCTGACACGAGCACCATGAGCGGCCACAGTCCACCGGTTTCGCCGCTTCGCACTGTCATCGTCGTGACCTGGCTCGGAATGACGAGCAACGTCCAGATCCAGTCGCGGCCCCGCGAAAGAAATCCAATGGCTGCAGAGACGATCAACGCACTCGGAACGCCGATCGTCCAGTACTGCGTGCTGTCCCATGCCTCGCGCCGGCCGCTCACAGCATGAATACCAAGTTCCAGAGCAACACCCGTGAAGACAGCGACGAGGACGACCGCGCGCTTTCCGAGCATGCCGGACTTATCGGCGGAGTCGCGTCGATTCTGCAGAACGCTCAACATCCGGTCAGCGTGACTTCGATCCGTTCGTGACAGCATTGAGCAAGTCTGTCGCGGCCCGGTAGCACTCGCACGACGCGGCCTCGAGGCTTTCACCGTCTACGATGGTGACGTGGCCGTGACGGTATTTGATCAAGCCGGCCTTCTGCAACGTGCCAGCGACGACGGTAACGGTCGGCCGGCTCGCGCCGAGCATCATCGCGACAAATTCCTGTGTAAGCGGAAATTCGTTGCTGCCCATTCGATCTCGGGCCATCAGGAGCCAACGCGCCAGTCGTTGCTCGACCGAGTGAACGGCGTTGCAGGCTGTGGACTGCGCGACGAAGCCAAAAAGCGCCTGTGCAAAATGGGCCGTCAATTCATGGAATGCGCCATGCCGGTCGTTCTCGCGGCGGAAGGCATCGACCTTCATTCGGTAGCAGGTGTCGGTTTCGCCTTGCACCATTGCGGCCGACGTAACGGGAGCGCCATCCAATACGGCGGAGACGCCGACGATCCCTTCGCGGCCGATGGTGGCGATTTCCACCAGGCCGCCGTCTTCAAGCACGGTCAGCATCGAACAGAATCCGCCGCCGGGGAAATACACGTCTCGAATCGGTTCGCCGGGTTTGTGAAGAACGTTTTTCAGCTTGAGAGGGACGACTTCGAGGGACGGAACGATGCGCGCGTAGTCGGCGGCAGGAAGAGCGGCAAGCACATGATTCGCGTTGCCAGCGGGCGGCGGTCGGTTCGCTGAAGGGAGTGCCCGGCGCTTGACCATCATGGCAACCTCGCGTCCCGTCGATTTGACGGCACTTTCAAGAGGCTGTCGCGGGCCAAGCTCTGCCCTATTTTCAGGGCGAGGCAGGCGGTAGACCCTTAAATCTTCGTCAAGCTTACTACCTTCTGTTAGAAACCCGACAGATGTTCGTTCCGGCATGAAATACGCTCAGGCTTCGCCGTCACAATCTGATCCCCCAGATGAAACGCAGCCAGCGTTCTTTGCCGGCCCGTCCGCGATCAAATGGCAATGGTTCGCCGAGCGTAGTTCCGTGCCGAACGCGAACTGCGTGAGCCTGCGAATGGAACCGATAAACAATCAACCTGAACGGCCGGCTAAACAGACCGGACGGCCCGCGCACGTTACATCAACGCCGGACAGGTCCGCGCCGCAGTTGTTCTGTCCAAACTGCGATTATCCGCTCGTGTATCGACGAACGGTCGTCGGCGGCGTCAAGCCGTTAGAGCGATGGGATTATTTTGCGTGTCGAACGTGTGGCGAGTTTGTCTATCGGGACCGAACGCGGCAGCTACGACCAGCCATCTGATCCGGCTTGCGCTGCGGGCGGTGGCCTGACCGCACCGTTTGAACGCGTCAATTCTTCTCGCAGTCGCGTGATACCTTCACGAAGTTCCTGCATCGCCGCCCGCTGATCGCGAGCACACGCCTGCAAGTCTTTCACGTGTCGCACGACGGCGCGCAGCAACGGCGCGTTGAGGAACCCGTTGAATCTCGTGGTATCGGTATGGAGCGTGTCTGCCGCACGCGAACATGCTTCGATGCCGGATTGCAGATCGTCAAGGTTCGCGGCGATGCCGGCCATCCGATTTCTGATGTTCACTTGAAGATCCCCTACTACACGATACGCCGACCTGCTGTCAGTCGCAACGATACAAGTTCGAACCGTTCAGGTGACTTCATTCCCGATCGATCTAGCTGATCGGTATCTTCGCCGCGTCGCTCCCCCGCGCGGTCACGGAAGTCGTAGCAGATCTCGCCGGCTCACAAATGGCCGCACGCAGCATGATCGGTAGGTCTGGACAGCTTCGGGCGGAGCTCGTCGCAGATCTCGACCATCGCGTCGGCTCCACGCGCGATCTCCCGCGCCGTTCGGTCCCGAACCGAGTTTTTATTTCTAGAATTTCGCTAAGCTCCGACGGCGGTCCTTGACCGCCGTCGGACGACCATAACGACCGACGAACAAGATGTGTTTCCGAGTGCATTCTCTGGCGCTGGTGGACGTGTCGACGTAACGCCGCCTTTCACTACCATGTAGCAGGAGACTCGACAGTTATCTCCCACTCGGCGACGGCGTCGCGATGAAACCGTGGAACCCGAACGAAGCATCAAACCAAATGCCGACGATTTCACCCGAATTGTTGATCGCTTGAGGCGCCGTAGAAACTGCTCCCGGCATTTCGAGCAACTCGCCGTCCGGCACACTGAATGATTGATACGAAGAGTGCGCTAGGCGTACCACAAAGCCCTTGGTATGACCCGAGACGGGGTCGAAAACGAAGCCGGTGATAACGCCCGAGTCGGAGATCCCACGAGCGCGCGTTCGTTGGCCATTCACCTGGAAAAACGTCAAGTCCCCGCTAGGCGCTCGACGCCACCCGTAAGTGCCCGCGGGACAGCCAGTGCATGCGGCGCCGGCAGGGAGGACAGCGCTGCCCACGACCTCGCCGCTAGCGTTGATGCCTTGGGCGGCAGTATTCGGGCCAGGGAGAATCTCGATGAACGTGTTGTCCACCGGATTGTAGATGAATCCAACCGTACTACTGAATCCATTCTCGAAGGAGAATCCGGTGACCAGCCCCCTGTTGCTGACGCCTCTGGGTTCGGTACTATCCGCGCCCGGCTTCGAGAAGGCCGTAAATGTTCCGTCCTTGCTGCGCACGAATCCATTCTCGGTAGCCTGGTTGCGGGATTCGGCACCCGCCATGACGCCGAGGTCGTTGACGCCCAGCACACTGCTAAACGGGGCGTCGGGATCGTCCGCAACCGGTGTAAACACCCCCGTCCTGGAATCGAAGGTGAAACTCGTATTGCTGATCCCGACCACGAGCCCGTTGTCATTGATTCCAAACACTTCGGTGAAACCTACGCCTGGGTAGTCGATTGACGTGATTTGGTACCCGGCCTG
>Ga0066652_100001457_pt1 | contig 12311 bp, 9 predicted proteins | sample GraSoiAngelo_101_FD_71413 | JGI IMG/M metagenome (GOLD analysis project Ga0066652, IMG submission 71413) | Grasslands soil microbial communities from the Angelo Coastal Reserve, California, USA - 14_0903_02_30cm | ecosystem: Environmental > Terrestrial > Soil > Grasslands | place: USA...
GTCAACGACGTCGACGTGCGCCTGCTCGATGTGGACGCGCTGCGCTCGCTGATCGGGTACGTGCAGCAGGACATCTTCCTGTTCGCCGGCGACGTGCTCACGAACATCCGCCTTTCGGCGCCACTGACGGAGCCCGAGGTCGTTGCGGCGGCAGAGCAGGTCGGCGCCGACCGGCTCATCCGACGGCTGCCGGGCGGATACGCGCACCAGCTCGGCGAGCGCGGCGCGACGATCAGCGTCGGCGAACGGCAGCTCCTGTCGTTCGCGCGTGCGGTCGCGTCCGATCCGAAGGTGCTCGTGCTCGATGAAGCCACCAGCGCCGTGGACAGCGAGATCGAGGCGGAGATCCAGCGTGCGCTGCGAGTGCTCATGGCGGGACGCACGACGATCGCCATCGCGCACCGGCTGAGCACCATCGTGGACGCGGACGAGATCCTGCTGCTGCATCACGGGCAGGTGCGCGAGCGCGGGACGCACCGCGAGCTCATGGTGCTCGGCGCCAGGTACGAGCGACTGTATCGTCTGCAGGCCGGCTCCGACGTCATCCCGCGCGCGTCGAGGAACCTGGAGTCGACGGGCAGAAGTGCAGATGCCTCGCCGAGCTTGCCCTGAGCACGTTCGGATCCTTCGCTGCACTCGGGACGACAAATGCAGGGCTCGTGGATGACACGCAAGCGGCTAACTGCCTGATTGACCTAGCACTTATGAGCGGTAAGTTACTGCCCTGAACTTCACTGCGCTCCGGCGCGGGCCGCGGCTCGCGCCGGTTTGCGACTTCCCGACCAGCGTCGACCACATCCGTAATGCCGGTCATCCAGGTCCACGACAAACAGCACGCTCTCAAACCCGGACAGACTCGGGTCGGTGCAGGCCCTGGTGTCGACGTGAGCGTGTCGGACGATGCCTCGCTCGGTTTACAAGCGGTTCTCGAGCTCGGAGGCAACAACCAGGTCGTGATCCGTCGTGCTCGTGACGGGGCGACGGTACGAGTGAACGGCGTCGCGCTGGGCGTCGAGCCGACTCCCCTGATTCACGGGGACAAGGTCGACGTGGGCGGGACGGAAATCCTCTTCTCCGAGGACAAGAAGGTCGGCGCGACGCAGTTCGTCTCCGCCGGCGACGTCGCGGCCATCGCGTCCAAGCGTTCAGGCCCCGCGCGCGCGACGTCGACGACCGGCGGGCGCCTCGTATCGCTGGTGGACGGCAAGGAGTATCAGATCCCGAAGGAGGGGATCATCTTCGGTCGCGAGGCAGGGAGCGACGTGGTGGTCGCACAGCCCGAGGTGTCGCGCAAGCACGCGTCGATCGCGCCGGATGAGAACAGCTACGTCATCACCGATCACAGCACGAATGGCATCTGGGTCAACGGCACGCGCGTGCAGGGATCCGCTGTGCTCGCGCGCGCGGACGTGGTTCGCGTAGGATCGGAGGAATTCCGCTTCTACGCGGACGTGGCCCCTATATCGAAGACGCCCGTTGCGGCGCCTGCGCAGGCGGCGACGCCGGCGCCGCGAACTCCATCGCCCTATTCGCCGCCAGCAACACCCACGGTTCCGACCGCGCCACCCAGGGCGCCCGCGCCGGAACCCACGGCACGCGTGCCGGTGATCCCGACGACGCTGCCATCCACGCCGCCCGCTGCCGTGGACGCGCGAGCCGCCGCGCCGGGTGAGTCATCGCGACCCTCGCCGGCGCCGCGCCGCGAACCTCCGTCGTCGCCGGCCAGCCGCTCCAGCTCGCGTCCCAAGCCGACCGTTTCCAGGGAGGAATCGAAGGGCGGCATCTCGCCGGTCGTGTGGATCCTGATCATCATCGTGGTCGCTGTGGCGGCGTACTTTCTCGGGCAGGCAAAAGGGTGAAGCTGTCGCACTCGGCTCGGACCGACGTCGGGATGATCCGGTCAGGCAACGAAGACAACTTCGACGTCGACGTGAATTCGACGCGAGGCATTTTCATCGTGGCCGACGGCATGGGTGGCCACGCGGCGGGTGAGGTCGCGAGCGAGATGGCCGTGACGATCGTGAAGCGCGAGCTCACCGACGTCAACGACGCGACTGGCGCGCAGCTGGGCAAGGTGCTCGCCGAAGCGCTGCGTCATGCGAATCGGGCGATCCACGATCGCACCCTCACGGAAGTCGACAAGCAGGGGATGGGGACCACGGCGTCCGTGCTCGTGCTGTCCGATTCGCGTTACGAGATCGGGCAGGTCGGCGACTCGCGCGTGTATCTGCTGCGCGACGGCGCGCTCAGGCAGCTGACCAAGGATCACTCGTACGTGCAGGAGCAGGTGGATCTGGGCAACCTCACGCCCGAGCAGGCGCGGTATCACCCGTACAGCAACGTGATCACCCGGTGCGTCGGCGCCAGCCCCGAGGTAGAGCCGGACCTGTACACGGGTGAGGCGCGCCGCGGCGACGTGTTCCTCATCGCGAGCGACGGGCTCACGGGCATGGTCGACGATCGGCGCCTCGCGCAGCTCCTGATGTCGCGCGCGGAGCCGGAGCGGAAGGTGCAGGCGCTCATCTCCGAGGCGAACGGACGCGGCGGCCTGGACAACATCACCGCGATCGTCGTTCACGTGGACGACGTCGAGGAGCAGCCGGAGCGCATCACCGGCGAGATGCCGGCAATTCCCGAGTAGACACCGGGCATGGCGTCCTCCGACGCGGAGACCGTCGGTTCACTCGCGGAGCTGTATCTCGGCAACATCCTCTTCGCGCTCGAGGCCACGGCGATGGCGCTCGAGGAACAGGGCAAGCGCGACGACGCCGCTTTCTATCGCGGGATTGCGCGAAAGCTGGCTGACGCGAGAGGGCGCGCCAAACCCGCGAAGTAGAACCGGGATCGAGGGGTCAGCGTCCTCAGGGTCACGCCAGTATGGAAAGGATCCTCTCGCGTGGAATCCTGACTGATCGCGCGGAGAAGACGCGCAGCCAGCGCGCGGAGCGATACAGCTCCTGGGAGAGTGAGGGCAGGTTGATCGTACCTCCGGACGTCTGCTGCGTGAGGCGGTCGATGCGACCGTCGCGGCGGAGCACGGGCAGGTCGAGGCCCAGCATTTCGGTCTTCGCCGGATAGTCGATGAGCAGCTCGCCCTCGGCGAGCCCGAGCGAGCGCGCGAGCTCGTTCTCGGCGCTCATCGTGCGAGGCCAGTCGTCGGCCAGCCATTCGCCGGCTTCCGCGGGCAGCTCCGCCGCCGGAATCTCGATCACACGCTTGTAGAGCCTGCGCTCGCGCAGCGCGGACAGCAGCGGCGTCGCGCCTTTCGCCTCGAGCCCGAGCAGCAGCCCCTCGTCGGTGAAGCCCGCCAACTGATCCGCGGTAAGAGCGCCGGCGTCCAGCGCGTCCGACACGAGGCGCTTGTACATCCCGGTCGCGCTGCGCACGGCGTGGTGCCAGTAGACGTTGCGGTACATCTGGTACTTCGCAAACAACAACGACTCCAGGGCTGAGAGTCCTTTTTCCTGAATCCCGATTGCCTCGAAAACGGCTCCGCGCTCGGCGGCGTGCGCCGTGGGGTGAACGGCGGAGCGAATGACGACGAGGGAGTTCAGCAACCGGTCGGCGTCGATCTCGCCGTACGGAACGCCACACATGAGCGCGTCGCGCCTGAGATACTCGATCTTGTCGAGATCGAGCGATCCGGAGATGAGGCCCTGCAGGGGGTTCGCACTGCGACCGCGGATGAGATCCATGACCCGATGCGGTGCGTCAGCACCAAGCGCTCGACGCAGCGTTGATCCGATCGCACCGCCCTCGATCAGCGGACGCGCGACCTCCTCGTGATTGAGCGCGCCAATCTCCTCGAGCGCATGTGAGAACGGATAGTGCCCGATGTCGTGCAGCAACGCGGCCATGCGCACGTCGGCGCACTCGGTCTCGTCGAGACCCTTCAGGTCGCCGCGCTCCTCGAGCAGGCCGAGCGCGCGCCGCGCGAGTGCGTAGGTACCCAGCGCGTGCTCGAAGCGCGAATGGCTGGCGCCCGGATACACGAGGAATGCCAGGCCGAGCTGTCGCACGTACCGCAACCGCTGGAACGCCGCCGTATCGATCAGCTCCAGCGCGAGCGGTTCGACGCGGATGTTGTTCCAGAGAGGGTCGCGGATGACTTTCATCGCGCGTCCAGCTCTAGATCCGCGGCCCTGCCCGTTTGACCGCGTCCGACGCGAACGAGCCGAACTTCTCGAAGTTCTTCGCGAACATGTCGGCGAGCTTCCTCGCCTGCGCGTCGTACGCGCTCTTGTCCGGCCACGTCTCCCGCGGCTTGAGCACGGAACACGGCACGTCGCGGATCTCGCAGGGGATCGAGAGGTTGAACACGGGATCGGTATCGCAGCGCGCACTCGACAGCTCACCACGAAGGATCGCGTTCACCATCGCGCGCGTGTGCGGGAGCTTCATGCGCGTCCCCACGCCGAAGGCGCCGCCGGTCCAGCCGGTGTTGAGCAGCCACACCTGCGAGCCGTGCTCCTCGATCAGCTTGCCCAGCATCTCCGCGTACTTCGTGGGATGCCACACGAGGAACACGGCCCCGAAACAGGAGGAAAACGTCGCCTGCGGCTCCTTCACTCCACGCTCCGTGCCGGCGACCTTCGCCGTGTAGCCCGACAGGAAGTAGTACATCGCCTGCTCGCGCGTCAGCCGAGCGACCGGTGGCAGCACGCCATACGCGTCCGCCGTGAGAAAGATGATGTGCTTCGGGTGTCCGCCGCGTCCGTTCGGGACGAAGTTGGGGATGTAGTGCAGAGGATACGACGCGCGTGTGTTCTCCGTGATCGACTGATCCTCGAACTTCACCCGCCGCGTGACCGGATCCAGCACCACATTCTCGAGCACCGTACCGAACATCTGCGTGGTACGGTAGATGTCGGGCTCCGATTCCGGCGACAGGTTCACGACCTTGGCGTAGCAGCCGCCCTCGAAATTGAACGTTCCCTCTTCGGACCAGCCGTGCTCGTCGTCGCCGACCAGGTTGCGCTGAGGATCGGCCGAGAGCGTCGTCTTGCCGGTGCCTGACAGGCCGAAGAAGAGCGCCGTGTCTCCGGACTTCCCCGTATTGGCGGAGCAGTGCATCGACAGCACGCCCTGCTTCGGCAGATAGTAGTTCATGACGGTGAACATCGATTTCTTCAGCTCACCGGCGTACCGCGTCCCGCCGATCAGAATGGTGCGCTCCGCGAGGTTCAGCACGATGAACGTGCTGGTCCGCGTGCCGTGCCGGACCGGATCCGCCTCGAATTCCGGCGCGTGCAGCACCGTGAAATTCGGATCGAAGCTCACCAGGTCCGCGATGTCCGGACGAATGAACATGTTGCGGACGAACGCCATGTGCCACGCGCTGGGCGAGACGTACCGCACCGACAGGCGATACTTCGGATCGGCGCCGCAATAGAGGTCCTGCACGAACAGGTCGTCGCGGGCGTTGAGATATGCGCGCACGTCCGCGAGGAGCGCGTCGAACTTCTCGGGGGCGAGCGGCTGGTTCACCTTGCCCCAGTCGACATCCTTCTCGATGGATGGTTCCCGCACCACGAACTTGTCGTTCGGCGAGCGCCCGGTGTGCGGCGCCGTGACTGCCACGAACGGACCCATCTCGGCGAGCGTGCCTTCCTCACGCCGAATGGCGGACTCCAGCAGCACCGCGCCGATGAGGTTCCAGTGCACGTTGCCCGAGGGCGTGAGTCCCTGAGCGTCAAGCGTCTGACGCCCTTCCACATACTGCGGTCGCGCCTGTGTGGCCATCGTGTCTAGAGCCTCGATAAAGCAGTCTGGATTTCCGCCTGGGGAACGCCGCGGGAGCTGCGCGCCTTATCGCGCTCCTGCACGTCGATGACAGCCACGGCGCACATGTTGACGATGTCCTGCACGTCCGCGCCGCGCTCCAGCACATGCACCGGACGACGCATCCCGTAGAGGATGGGCCCGATCGCCGTCGCGCCACCCAGGTGGTTCAACAGCTTGTACGCGATGTTGCTCGCGCTCAGGTTCGGGAATATCAGCACATTCGCCCGTTCCTTGAGTGCGCTGAAAGGATAATCGCGGCGCAGGATCTTCGGGTCCACCGCGGTATCGGCCTGCATCTCGCCGTCGACCACGAGACTCGGGTCCTTCTCGCGCAGCAGCTGCACCGCACGCGCCATCTTCTCCGTATCCGTGTGCCGTACCGAACCGAAGTTCGAGAAGGACAGCATGGCGATGCGCGGCTCGAGCCCGAGCATATTGCGGGCAATGCGCGACGCGGCGAACGCCACCTGTGCGAGCTGCTCAGCGGTGGGGTCGAAGTTGATCGTGGTATCGCCGCAGATCACGACGTGGTGCTCGAACACGAGCACGTGCAGCCCGCTGAGGGTGCCGGCCTTGGGGTGCGCGCCGATCACCTCGAGCGCGGGTCGGATCGTCTCCGGATAGTGCAGGTTGACGCCCGACACGAGCGCGTCCGCGTCGCCGATCGCAACCATGCACGACCCGAAATAGTTGCTGTTGTAGATGCGGCGCCCTGCCTCGTCCAGGCTCATCCCCTTGCGCTGCCGCCGCTCCCAGAGGAAGCGTGCGTACGCGTCCCGTTTCGGCGAGCTCGAAGGGTCCTCGATCTCGATGTCGGTGAGCTCGATGTTCGCGTCCTTCGCGAGGGCGACGATCCGCTCGCGGTTGCCGAGCAGAATGGGATGCGCGACACCGTCGTCGACCAGGAACGACGCGGCGCGGATCACCTTCGGCTCTTCGCCCTCAGGGAGGACGATGCGCTTCGGTGAGCGCACAGCCCGGTTGATGATGGCGCGCATGATGCCGCGCGCGCGGCCGAGCCGGGCCTCGAGCTGCTGGCGGTACTCGTCCACCTCGCAGAAATCGCGTGCGACACCACTCGCCACCGCCGCCCATGCGACCGCGGGCGCGACCCAGAGCAGCGCGCGCGGATCGAAGGGGAAGGGGATCAGGTAGTCGGCGCCGAAGCGCACGCCGCTGAGTCCGTACAGTCCGGCGACCGAATCGGGCACGTCCTCCTTCGCGAGGAGGGCCAGCGAGCGCGTCGCCGCCATCTTCATCTCTTCGTTGATCTGCGTTGCGCGCACGTCGAGCGCGCCCCGGAAGATGAAGGGGAATCCGAGAACGTTGTTGACCTGATTCGGGAAGTCGCTGCGTCCGGTCGCCACGATCGCGTCCGGGCGCACCGCCTTCACCTCGTCCGGCAGGATCTCGGGCATCGGATTGGCGAGGGCGAACACGATCGGGCGGTCGGCCATGGTCTTCACCATCGCCTGCGTGACCGCGCCGGCGACGGAGAGTCCCACGAACACGTCCGCGCCGATGAGCGCGTCCGCGACATCACGCACGTCACGACCCGTCGCGAAGCGCGCCTTGTACGGATCCATCTGCGAGGGATCGCGGTCCACCCGCACGGCGCCTTTGCGATCGCACAGGATGATGTTCTCACGCGCGACGCCAAGCCGGACATAGTGTTCCGCCGTCGCGATGGCGGCCGCCCCCGCGCCCGAGAAGACCACCGTGATCGTTGCGATGTCCTTCTGGACGATCTCCAGAGCATTCAGCAGCGCGGCGCCCGAGATGATGGCCGTGCCGTGCTGGTCGTCGTGGAAGACCGGGATCTTCATCGTCTTCCGGAGCGTTTCCTCGATGAGAAAACAATCCGGGGCGCGGATGTCCTCGAGGTTGATACCGCCGACGGTCGGCTCGAGGAGCTGGCAGAATCGGATGACGTCCTGCGGGTCCTCCGAGCCGACCTCGAGATCGAATACGTCGAGATCCGCGAACTGCTTGAAGAGGTTGCCCTTGCCTTCCATGACGGGCTTGCCGGCGATCGCGCCGATGTTGCCGAGTCCGAGGACGGCGGTGCCGTTGGTGACGACGGCGACGAGGTTGCCCTTCGCGGTGTAGCTGTACGCTTCCTCGGGGTCCTTCTTGATCTCGAGGCAGGGCTCGGCGACGCCCGGTGAATACGCGAGCGCCAGATCGCGCTGATTGCTCAGCGGCTTGGTCGGGACGACGGCGATCTTGCCCGGTCGTCCTTTTCTATGGTATTCGAGGGCTTCTTCCCGGCGCGACATTCCGCTTAAGCTAGCGCGCCATAGGGGTTTGCGGGACGGTCCGCGGCCCGTCTATCGCCCGGGCGTGGTTGGGCAGTCAAGCTCGCGATGACGCCGCTTCCGGGACCGCCTGCTTCTGCAGAATCGCGCGAACGCGCGGAATGACCTCACGCCCGTACAGCTCGATGCTGCGCAACATCGCGTCGTGCGACAGGGTGCCCGCGCTGTACTTCATGTCGAACCGATCGATGCCGAGCCCGTGCGCGGTGCTGGCGATCTTCTTCGCCACCGTCTCCGGCGAGCCGACGTAGAGCGATCCGTCTTCGACTTCACCCTCGAATTCGCGGTAGATGGTCGGCGGCCACCCACGCTCGCGTCCGATGCGGTCGCGCATGGCGCGGTAGCCGGACCAATACTCCTCGCGCGCCTTGCCGTCCGACTCGGCGATGTGTCCCGGCGAATGCACGGCGATCGGCAGCGCCGGCCTGCCAGACTTCTCGAGCGTGTCGAGGTACAGGTCCACGTATGACCTGAACCGGAGCGGGTGTCCGCCGATGATGGCGAGCACGAGGTTGAAGCCATGTCGCGCGGCGCGGACGACGGACTCCGGGCTGCCGCCGACGCCGATCCACGTGGTGAGCGTCTGATGCTCCGTCGGCGGATGCACGCGGATGCCCTGCACGGGGCGGCGCGAACGCCCCGACCAGCTTACTGGCGCACCGGTGCGATCGGACTCCAGCACTTTCGCGAAGAGATCGAGCTTGTCCTCGAAGAGCATCTCGTAATCGCCGAGCGCGTATCCGAACAGGGGAAACGACTCGGTGAATGAGCCACGCCCGAGAATGATCTCGGCGCGCCCGTTCGAGAGCGCGTTGAGCGTGGAGAAGCGCTGGAAGACGCGAATGGCGTCGTCCGAGCTGAGGACCGTGACTGCGGTGCCGAGATGAATGCGCCTGGTCAGGCCGGCAATGTTGGCGAGGACGGTGTCGGGCGCGGAGATCGCGAAATCCTCCCGGTGATGCTCACCGAGCCCGATGAAGTCGACGCCAACCTGGTCGGCGAGCACGGCTTCGGCGACGACGTCGCGCAGGATCTGAGCGTGGGGCTTCGGCTTGCCCGCGGCGTCGAGCGTGACGTCGCCGAACGTGTCGAGGCCCATCTCGAGTTCATGCGTCATGCGCCGGATTCTAGTGGAGCATGAAGATTGCCGCGCTGCGACAGCGTCCGGCGCAAGGAAAAGTATCTACCACAGAGGACGCAGAGGATGCAGAGCACCCACTCAGGAGCTTTGATGGAACGTGCGAACATTCATGCGCTTCTCTGAGTTCTCTGAGTGCTCTGTGGTGAAAAAGGCCGGGCGGGCAGACACCTTCGCCTCTGGCTCGGCGTCGGACGCCAGCGGCAGTGTGAACGAGAACCGACTGCCGCGACCGGGCGCGCTGTCCACCCAGATGCGGCCGCCGTGTGCCTCGACGATGCCCCTGGTGATCGTGAGTCCGAGGCCGACACCGCGGCCGTCGTTGCTGCGTGCCTGCCAGAAGCGATCGAAGAGATGCGCGCGATACTGCTGCGGGATTCCCGGCCCATCGTCAGCGACCTCGATGACCACGACGCCGTCCTCGCGGTGAGCGCCGACCGACACATGTCCTCGCGGCGGCGTGAACTTGAGCGCGTTGCCGATCAGGTTGCCGAGGACCTGCCCGACGCGCGTACGATCGGCGCGCACGGGCACCTCGGTGACGCGATCGAGCGACAGCGTGATTCCACGTTCCGTCGCCTGCGGCCGTAAGGCCTCTGTCGTCTCGCTGAGCAACGTCGCGGTCGAGACCGGGGACGTGTCGAGCGTGAGCTTGCCGGTCTCCAGGCGGGTGAGATCGAGCAGATCATCGATGAGACGGCCCATCTGTCGCGCGGATCGCGCGCCGATCTCGAGCATGCGTTCGCGTTCCGGCGCGTCGAGCAGGGGCTCCTGGAGCATCGCGAGCGTGGACTGCATGGTGTGGAGCGGATTCCTGAGATCGTGCGCCACGATGGCGAGCACCTCTTCGCGCGTCCGCGCGGCTCGCTCCGCCGCGCGCGCCAGCTCTTCCGCCTGGTTCCTGGCGTGCTTCAGCGAATGCGTGGTACCGCTGATGATGAGCACGAGCATCACGAAGAGCGCGAGATCGACCAGTTCCTCCGGATGCGTGAGCTCGATGGAGCCCCGCGGCGGGAGGATCGTGAGATCCATGACCACGATGCTCAGTGCCGTATTCATCAGCGCGGCCGCGGTCCCGAAGTATCGTGCGGTGACGGCCACGACGGCCGCGTAAACGAGCACGTCCGATACGGCATATCGCTCCACCAGGAGCGACACCGAGCACCCGACCGCCAGCAGCGCGATGCTCGTGACGTAGGGCTCGGCAACCGACCACCATCTTCTCACGGGCGCGACCTCGTTCGAACGCGGCACATGGTCTACGTCTGCGAATGCCGCGCCGTTGCAGATGCGACTGTTGACGTATCCAAACGTGAGGCGCCAGGCGTTGCACTCCGCGTGCGCGGCTGCATCTTCGGGAGAGACCTCATCGGAGGAAACATGTCGCCGTCATCGCGCGCTCAGATCAAGGTCAGGGGTTACGCCAGGACTCCACTCGTCCTGCTGGGCTTCACGGCCACCCTCGCGCTGACCGCACCTGGACTAGCCGTCGCCCAGCGCCCGGCGTCGAAGGACCTTGCCGACAAGATCATCGCGCTGGAAAAGTCGGCACTGGATCGCTGGATCCGCTCTGACCCGGACGGCTATCTCAACATCTACGCGCGTGACGCGAGTTACTTCGATCCGTTCGCCCAGAAGCGCGTCGATGGCCTGGACGAGCTCACGGCACAGGTTGCGCCGATTCGGAACATGAAGCCGCCGTTCACGGACATCCGCTACGAGATGGTGAACCCGCGCGTTCAGGTGAGCGGCGACGTCGCGGTGCTCAGCTTCAACCTCGTGGACTACGGCAAGCCGACCGGAAGTACGCAGGAGATGACGGTGGCTCGCTGGAACTCCACCGAGGTGTATCGTCGCGAGAAACGGGGTGGCGACTGGCGCATCATGCACACGCACTGGTCCTTCACGCAGCCGCAGCTCGCGCTTGCACCGCCGGCCGCGGCGTCACAGCAGACGTCGGCGCCAAGTGGCATCACACGCGCCGAACTGCTGGCGCGGGACCTTCCGCCGGGCGACTTCCGCCACGTCCAATCGGTGATCGTGACGCTGCCTCCTGGCGCCGCGGCGGCGCGGCATCGGCACGACGTCGCGGTGTTCGCGTACGTGCTGGAGGGCACCGTGGAAAACCAGTTCAATGGCGCTTCTGTCGAGACCCACACGATGGGCGAGAGCTGGTGGGAGACGCCGGGAACGGTACACGACATCGCGCGCAACACGAGCCCCAGCGCGACCGCTCGGCTATTGATCGTGTACATCGGCGAGGACGGCAAGACACCTACGGTTCCAGTCCGGTAGTCGCCGGTCGTTCTCTGAGTTCTCCGTGGTTTATTCCCTTTCTCCGCCAACGAGATCAGATGACCCTCGGACAGGACACCCGCTTTGCAATCCGCGGTTTCCGGCGCACTCCCTCGTTCACTGTTGCGTCGATTCTGATTCTCGCCGTCGGCATCGGGATGGCGGTGGCGATGTTCACCGTCTTCAAGGCGGTGATCGTACAGGGGCTGCCCGTCGCGGATCAGGATCGCCTGGTCGAGCTGTACACCTATCAGGGCGATCCGAAGACGGATTACTACCTGCTCCGCGAGGACCTGCCGAAGATCGCAGCGACCAGCCGAACGATGCGCGCCATCGCAGGCGTCGCCCACTGGGGCGCCGCCGAGACGCCGATGGTCGACGGCGACCGCCCGCTCGTGCTCAATCGCACCACCGTGACGGGCAACTTCTTCGACGTGCTAGGCGCGCGCGCCTATCTTGGACGCCTGATCCGGGCGGAGGACGAACCCGAGGGCGCGCCGCCTGTCATCGTCATCAGCTACGGCGTATGGCAGCGTCAGTTCGGCGGCGATCCGAACATCGTGGGTCGCAAGCTCCTCGAGCCGTACGCGCGCAAGCAGTATGAGATCATCGGCGTGGCGCCCGCGGGGCTCGACTATCCGGCTGGCGTGGGTCTCTGGATGCCCGCGTGGCACCCGTCGGCAAAGCTCTCCGTCATCGCCGTCGCGCGCCTCGCGCCGGATGCCTCCCCTCGCGCGGCGCAATCGGAGTTCTTCGGCACCGTGGAGCTGCTGTAT
>Ga0066652_100001458_pt1 | contig 12309 bp, 10 predicted proteins | sample GraSoiAngelo_101_FD_71413 | JGI IMG/M metagenome (GOLD analysis project Ga0066652, IMG submission 71413) | Grasslands soil microbial communities from the Angelo Coastal Reserve, California, USA - 14_0903_02_30cm | ecosystem: Environmental > Terrestrial > Soil > Grasslands | place: USA...
AGAAAAGTGTTAAATACAAACGAGATCATCTTCAACAAAATTTTTTCAGAAAACCATCACACAAAAACTTACCCGGCGTCTGCTGCGGTTAAAAACGTACGGCCAAACGGCAACATTGGAATGAGCAAAAATTTCGATACCGCAACATGGAAAATGTATGTGATCAGGACCAATGGCGACACGCTTGCATTGACTCTTAACGACCTTAAAAAACTTCCAAAAACGGATGTCACTTTTAATTTCAAATGCATTGAGGGATGGAACCAAATCACGCATTGGGCTGGCGTGAAGTTTTCTGATTTTATAAAAGCTTACGGTTTGAACGCCGAGGCTTCGATGAAATATCTTGGATTAACAACTCCCGATAAAGAGTATTATGTTGGGATTGATATGGCAAGCGCCATGCATCCTCAGACAATACTTTGCTATGAGCTAAATGGGCGGCCTCTTCCGTGGCGTGAAGGATATCCGCTTCGACTTATCATCCCGGTCAAGTACGGGATCAAACACCTCAAGCGAATTGGCACCATGTATTTTGCCAACAACCGCCCGCCAGATTATTGGGCTGAGAGAGGATATGATTATTATTCGGGACTGTAAAGCCCATCCCGCATTCATTAAGGTTGTTAATCTCATCGATTCGCCTTCCCGAGGGGAAGGGTAAACATTCCTCGGTTTGTACCAAGGACCGGTGGGCCTGGGAGGACTGTTGCACCTATTGTTCGAAAGGCAAGCGATTCTACTCCTTCCCTTCGGGAAGGCAGGCCACATGAATTTGCAATTCGAAGGCCGCGGGATGGGCAGTGTGGGCTACCACCCACTCGCAAGGACATCGGCAATGTGCATTGTTTTCAACGAATAGCTCTTGTGTTTGATGTAGCCATCGAGGTGCATCAGGCAGGAAAGATCAGTGGAGATGAGGTATTCGGCATTTGTGGCCAGGGCATTTTCAACTTTTTGTTCTCCCATTGCAATAGAAATTGGCTCAAATTTCACGGCAAATGTTCCACCGAAACCGCAGCACGTTTCAACATCATTCAATTCAACCAACTCAAGGCCTTTTACATTAGCTAAAAGTTTTCGTGGCTCTTGTTTTATTTTACACTCGCGAAGACCCGCGCAGCTATCATGGTATGTAGCCTTTCCCTGCAGTTTAGCTCCAACGTTATACACCTGTAGCACCTTCACCATGAATTCTGAGAATTCATAGACTCGGTTTGAAAGTTCTTTCACCTTGTTGTGAAGAGAGGAATTGTCAAATAGTTTTGAATAATAGTTACGGACGAATCCTGCACAACTTGCACTCGGTGCCACCACGTAATCGGTTCCTTCAAAATCCTTGATGAATTTTGTGCAGACAGATTTCGCCTCGTCCCAAAAACCAGCATTGAAGGCTGGCTGACCGCAACATGTTTGATTTGAATTATAAGTAACCGTACACCCAATCTTTTCCATCACTTTGATCATGTTAAAAGCTGTCTGCGGATATAGCTGATCAACAAAGCACGGTATAAAGAGTTGAATGTTCATAGAAGAATATCGAACCTGCCTTGCCGGCAGGCAGGCAAGGCACAAGGAGTGAAGAATTTCGAACGGCGTGAATTAAATTCAACATTCAATATTCCTTGTTCCTTGTTCATTATTCAAACTGCTTTTTAAGTAAAATCATCTTAACAGCAGTAATCGCCGCCTCCTCTCCTTTATGGCCATGCCTGCCTCCAATCCTGTCCCTGGCCTGCTCTTCACTGTCCACCGTCAATATTCCAAAAATAGTGGGCACAGACAACAGGAGATTTAACTGCACAATTCCTTCTGTCACGGATTTGCATACGTACTCAAAATGTGGAGTGCCACCCCGTATTACACAGCCGAGAGCGATAAAGACATCGGGAGTTTTCTTCTTTTTTTGATGCTGCCAATAATTTCTTATTGCAAACGGGATTTCGACTGCTCCAGGAACTGTCAGCGAGACAATTTTTTTTGCGCCAAGTTCTTTGAGTTTGCCAATGCATCCCTTTTCCAGTTCATCAACTATCGCCGCATTCCATTCGGTCTTCACCACAACAACACAGGCATCCTTTGGAAGAATGCCTGTTTTATTTCTAAGATTACTTTTATTAACGTCTGCCATGTGTGATAAAGGTTGCAGGAATAAGGAACATTGATCAGGGAACACGGAAAGATGAACGGCGAAGGAACTCATTTATTATTCGACATTCCTTGTTCCTTGTTCTTCATTCCGTACGGTACACTCCCAACCTGGCGAGATACTTGTCAGCATCGTTTCCTCTTTGCGTGTTGGGAAATTTTTCTTTCAGTTCCTTAAAAAGGTCAATGGCCTGCTTCGTGTCATTCATTTTTGTTTGTGCCAGGTATGCGGCAAGGAACAGTGCTTCAGAAGAATTTTCTGCATCCTCCTTAAAATGGCTCGCTGCTTTTTTGTAGTACTCAAGTGCATCTTTATTTTTGCCCAGGTCAGCATAAGCATCCGCAAGCAATTTGTAAGCCCTCGCCTGGAATAAATTAGAACTTGTTTTGAAATCTTTCAGGTACTTCACCGCGTTCGCATTATCGCCCAACATCAAATAACATTCTCCCGCATAAAGTTTCGAAATGTTGGCAGCATCAGTTCCTTTAAACTTGCTGATCACTCTTACGAAGCCCGGATTGGCACCATCACCATTTAACGCAAGCCTGATAAGCGAATCAGGATTGGGCGAGATCAAAGCGTTGCGGTGATAACTTTCCGCTTTGAACATGGCATCACCTGCTTTTTCTTCCTCTGGTTCCTTATAAAACTTTCTGTAGCCAAGGTATCCGCCCCCAACTAAAATGATCGCTGCACAAACGATCATTACAGGTCTGTTATACCTGGCCCAAAAATCTTTAGCCCTCTCCACTACTAGTTGATTCGAATCTTTATGCACATCATGCTTCTGTACGGCCATATTTATTTATGATTTATTTTGTTCGTTTTTTTAATATTAAAATTTTGTTACCAGCGGTATCAATTCTATTTCGCTTCCGTTGTGTCACTCACTTCATCGTTCATTAATTCTATTCATCTAAACATTGAACCCCTACAGGGTTCTTTCATCCTTATCTGTCAACCGGCGGATGAAATCCGCCGTTATTGATATTTAGTCCCTTCGGGACTATTTGCCTACTTCCAATTGCCTTTTGAGTTCCTCCGCCTTTACCAGTGTTCAGTTCTCCCGGAATTACCAATTGCCGATTCACAATTCACCATTCACAACATCAGTCAACAATAAAAGGATAATTAGGATCTACATAAACATCTTTGAGCACCTCACTGTCGTCTGGGAAAGGACTTTCTTCGGCAAATTTTACCGCCTCCGCCACAGCCTGCTCAACACGTGCATCAATATTTTTTACCTGCTCTTGTGAAGCAAGTTTATTATCGAAAATCGTTTTTAAGAGTCTTTGAATTGGATCTTTGCTTTTGTACTCCTCCACTTCATCCTTTGAGCGATATTTCGCCGGGTCGCTAATGGAGTGCCCCTTGTACCGGTATGTCTTCATCTCCAGCAATGTCGGACCACCTTTTTCCCTGGCCCTCTTTACAGCTCTTGCAACGCCTTCATGAACTTCTTCCGCACTCATGCCATCCACGGCATCACCGGGCATTTCATAAGCATCAGCCAGTTTGTAAATATCGATCACGTTAGACGTGCGTTCCACTGATGTACCCATTGCGTAGTTGTTATTTTCACAAATAAAAACTATAGGAAGCTTCCAAAGCATAGCGAGGTTGAATACCTCATGGAGGATGCCTTGTCTCGCAGCTCCATCTCCGAAAAAACAAAGCACCACATTGTCTGTGCCTCGGTATTGCTCAGCAAAAGCGAGCCCCGCACCGGTGCCAATTTGTGCTCCCACAATTCCATGACCACCGTAGAAATTCACCGACTTGCCAAAAAAGTGCATGCTGCCACCTTTGCCTTTTGCATTACCTGTCGCTTTTCCATACAGCTCAGCCAGGCAGGAATTAACCGATACACCTTTCGCGATGGCCAAACCATGATCCCGATAAGCGGTGATAAACAAGTCGTCGGGTGTTGTTGCTGTCATGCATCCCGCGGCAATTGCTTCCTGGCCGACGTAAGCGTGAAAAAAACCACGGATCTTCCCCTCCATTTTATACTTCTCCTCAGCCATCATTTCGAACTGGCGTATTAGCTGCATCAATTCATACCAATACAAATAAGTTTCCTTCGAAAACATGGTGGCCACTGGCTTTGTTTTTTGTGTTGTTTGTGCCATAAAGGGAATGGCTTAAGCGGGTGCAAAAATAAGGGTAAATGAGCAAAGTTTTGCTTCGAGCGCATGTTTGGTCTTTTATACTTTCACCGCGTTTAACAAAGCTCAGAGATCGGTGGCGTCCCAATGTAACGACTACTGGGAACCCCCTGGACCTGGACACATCGGTCTTCAGATTTTTTGGGAATGAAAATTTATTGGCTTGAGTTTTTCTATGTTGATTTGTAAAAGGAATATTGTATGAATAAGCAACAAACTGAAATAACAACAAAAAACGTGAATAAGAAAAGCTTCAGATATTTTTTTGACAAGATGGCTACGAAGGTGACGAAAGCCTCGGGAAAACCCGCTGCGTTCATCGTTGCATGTGTTATTGTGGTCGCATGGTTGGTAACTGGCCCCCTCTTTAAATACTCAGACACATGGCAATTGGTTATAAACACAGGGACGACCATAATCACCTTTCTCATGGTATTCATCATCCAGCAAACTCAAAATAAGGATACGGTTGCCCTGCAGATCAAGCTAAACGAACTGATCGCAAGCAGCGAATTTGCAAGCAACAGGTTGGTAAATGTGGAAGATCTTACCTCGGAAGACCTCGAGACGTTAAAGAAATTCTACTCCCGCCTGGCCGAGTTGGCCCAAAAAGAGAGAGACGTACATAAATCCCACTCCCTGGATGAGGCGCATTTGCAACACAAAAAGAAACTCAGCCTTCTTACGGAACAGAACAATCGCAAGCCGCTTTGAACTTGCCATTTAAAAAAATTTTCACAGGCAGCGATCAATCTTTAGGATTGAGAGCGTTGTCAATTCTTGTCACAACATCCTGCAAATGATATCTGCTCATCTCATCGGTCGTGCCTGGAATCGCCGCTTTGATCTCATTTCTCAAGGAAACCAAATGAGCTCGCACCAGGCTTTTTATGTCCGACTTGTCTGCGCTTAATTGAGGACGTGACGTACCGCCGAAGTTTATCACAATTGTAGTTTCAGAAATTTTTGGCGGCGCTATTATGCTACCCAGAATATTGACATAAGATTTCTGAAGGTTTCGCCGGTATACATCAATTTTCTTTTTAGTTACAAGTTCGCTCCATACGCCCTTTCTCAGATCTGAAAATAGTTCTGTAATACCGTAGGCTTGGCTCCCGTCTTCAGCTTCAAATTGAATCAGTTTGTTCAGCGTACTGGTACTAAACAATCGATTTAGAACATTGTCCTGGATATTTCCAATCGTCACGAGAGGTGTGCCTCCAATTCGATCATAGATCCTGTTATCCACCAGCCAGATGGGTGTATTGAATAGTTGTCTATTTAAAAAATCCACCGCTTCTTTTTGTTTGGTCTTTGGAGTGTACTCGTACACATTCCCATCTTGTTCCCAAACCTTCGGTGTAAGGTAAATGCCTCCAACGTTACGCGACACATGACCCATATACCGCGAGAACTGACCTGTTATTTGCCCATATATTTCTGAAAGGCTGTTATAATCTTTATTGTCTTGCCTTGTCCATTTCAGCAAATCGGGCATCATGTACTGAAGATTCTTAATTCCGTAGGCGCTTGCCTTCATTGCGTCATCACCCAGGTCCTCTGTTTGAGAACGCGGATCGTCCTGGTTGCTTTCGCCATCGCCCCACCATAGTCTGTGATTTTTTAGACTGTCAATGATCCATTTGTTGACAAACGCTTTCTCATCGTCGGCAGATTTAAATTGGTAAAACCGTTTGTAACCCCATTCGATCGCCCATTTATCGTAATCTCCTATTCTTGGAAACAAGCCTATTTCCGAAATATGATCTTCAGGTTGCGCCACATAATTAAAACGGGCATAATCCATAATAGACGGAGTGTGGCCGTGGGCTTCGACCCAGGCCTTGTTGCGCAGGTTCTCTACCGGCACTGAAGAGCTGGAACCAAAATTGTGACGCAATCCCAGCGTGTGGCCAACTTCATGTGAGGAAACAAATCGAATAAGCTGCCCCATGAGGGCATCGCTAAAAACCATTTTCCTTGCTGCGGTGTCACTTGGCGAGGCTTGGATCATGTACCAATTTTGCAAAAGCTCCATCACATTGTGGTACCAGTTGATATGGCTTTCCATGATCTCTCCACTGCGGGGATCAGAGATACTTGGCCCGCTCGCATTGGCTACGTCGGATGGCTTATAAACAATTGCTGAGTACCGTGCGTCCTCCAAACTCCAATCCGGATCTTCTTGTTTTGAAGGAGACGGCTTCGCAACGATCGCATTTTTGAACCCGGCTTGTTCAAATGCAACGTTCCAGTCATTCACGCCTTGGACCAGGTAAGGAACCCATTTTTTTGGCGTGGCAGGATCAACATAAAATATAATTTGCTTTTTTGGTTCTACCAATTCACCGCGCTTATATTTTTCCATGTCTTCGTCCTTTGGCTCTAAGCGCCACCGCTTCACGAGTTGCACAGATTCAACGCCCTGCGGATTCGCATCATAGTCCGTATAGCCGACAGTAAAATATCCAACGCGCGGATCAAAGTATCTTGGCTGCATTGGCACTTTCGGTAACAATACCATTGAGCTATTCAGTTCTACGGTGAGATTTCCACCTGATGGCGCATTGGGCCCTCCGGTTCCAGGAATTCCAAACGTGGCCGGAGCTCGCGAATAAGTCTTGACAGTGGTTATCTCTACATTGATTGGGAATGATCGTATGCTGACGATATAGGATTTATCAGCCTGCAAACCACCAATGCGATTCGCTGATTTTAGATTGCTATTGAAGAACAAAACATCGTTATCACTGTTCACATAGTCCGTTACGTCCACCACCGTGCTGGCGGAGTCCTTTCCAAACGCTTTGACGTCGAAGGCTGCAGCAATGGGTTGAATGTTCGAGTTGGTTACAGCCCAGAACATGGGCGAAGTGGAATCTTTGGCGTATTCAGCGTAAGAGATTGTTCGAAGAAAGATTTTGTGGTTCGGTCCTTTTTCAAAACGTGTAACATTTTGACCTATCTGATCACCTGCATAACCAAAGAACCCGTTGCGCATGCCGGCTGCCGCTTTCGAAATTCGATTCACAACAAGTATGTCACGGTTCAATAACGAATCGGGAATCTCAAAATAATATTTTTCGTCAACCTTATGAACTTTGAATAAACCCTCGTCAGTTTTTGCTTTGTCTGTGATGACTTCCTTGTAGGGCTTCGGACCAGTGGACCGGGATAAGCCCGGGGCGCCATTCCTGGTGGTGTCTCTCTGTTGTGCGAATAAAACACTTGCCACAGCCAGTGATGTACAGCACAAGCTGAGATACTTTAGTGACTTTCTCATATATATTCTTGCTTGTATTTTATTGATAGGGGCCTTTCTCGTTAGGCAGGCGGCAATATACTAAAGGAATGCGGAGTTCATTATTGTATTAACATTTTTACAAGAACGGTCGATCTGAAAAGAGTCCTTGATATTTGATTCGAATCATCAATAAAAAAAGCCGTCTTGATAAGACGGCGTAATAGTATTTTAACTTTTACCGCGGTATTATCACTCCGTACTTTCTTTTTTGTCCCCTTTCTTTTTTCCCTTCGGAGCAAACATTGCCAACATTCTTCTGCCTTCCATTTTTGGCATGCTTTCCAAATTTCCGACTTCAGCAAGACGTTCGGCAAACTTCAACAACAGTAGCTGTCCCCTGTCCTGGAATTGTATTGCACGACCTTTAAATTGAACGTATGCTTTTACCTTATTCCCCTCTTTCAAAAAATTTTCTGCGTGCTTGGCTTTAAAATTGAAATCGTGTTCGTCAGTATTCGGAGTAAAACGAATTTCTTTCACTTCAGAGACTTTGGCGTTCGCCTTCATCTCTTTTTCTTTCTTCTTTTTATCGTATAGGAATTTGTTGTAGTCGATAATCTTGCAAACGGGCGGATCTGCATTCGGAGAAATTTCAACAAGGTCGAGTCCTTGTTCCTGCGCCATTTTAAGAGCTTCGTTGGTTGGATAAACTCCAACTTTGACGTTATCCCCTACTAGTCGCACCTGCGCAGCCCTGATGAAGTGATTGATGCGATGTTCTGCCTCTTTGCGCGGCGCGAATCGGCCCCTGAATCCACCCCTGTTAAATCCGCCACCGCCCGGTCTTTGAAAACCCCCTGGTTTTGGTTGAAAACTTTTGTTCGGTATTGCCATTTATGATTTTTGTGTTATGCCCGACCCCACGAGCAATACTGTTTTTATCTTTAAATTTCCCCCGGGGTAAAGGGATGTCAAATCAAATATCAGATCTCAAATTTCATTCTCATCTCCTTTCGTCAAGCTCAATTTTAATTTCATTGATAAACTCATCTACAAGTTTCGCTCCCAAATCGCCCTTACCTTGTCGGCGAACCGATGCTTTTTGTTCATTCATTTCTTTTTCACCGATCACTAACATATATGGAACTTTCATCAGTTCCGTGTCTCGTATTTTCTTTCCTATCTTTTCGTTCCTGTCATCTATGTCTGCACGAATATCTGCTTTTTTCAATTTCTGTAAAATAGTTTTACCATAGTCAAGGAATTTATCGCTTATAGGCAAAATTTTGACTTGCATGGGCGACAACCAAAGGGGCAATTTGCCCGCGTAATGTTCCAGCAAAAACCCAATGAATCGTTCATGAGTGCCTAGCGGGGCCCTGTGGATAATCAGGGGAGTTTCAGCCTTATTATCGTGCGTAACAAACTCGAGCTTGAATCTTCTGCCTTGCGCAAAATCTACCTGGTTTGTCGCCAGGGTAAACTCTCGTCCGATCGCGCTCCATATTTGCACGTCGATTTTGGGACCGTAGAAAGCTGCCTCATCTGGCACCTCAACATAAGGGGTATTCGTTTTTATCAAAACATCTCTTACCAATTGCTCGGTTTCTATCCACAGTTTTGGTTCATCCACGTATTTTATCCCGAGCTTGTCGACGCTGTGTAATGAGAAACGCATCACATATTTGTCAATGCCAAAGATTTTAAAGTACTTCAGGTACATGTCATTTACCGCCTTGAACTCTTCATAGAATTGTTCTTTGCTACAGTAGATATGTGCGTCATTCATATGCAAACAACGAACACGCATTAATCCGAATAGTTCTCCACTTTGTTCGTAGCGATAACATGTTCCGTATTCAGCTAACCTTAACGGCAAATCCCTGTAGCTCCTCGGCTCAGCCGCAAAAATCTTGTGGTGGTGTGGGCAATTCATTGCCTTTAGATAATATTTCACGCCTTCCAATTCGATAGGAGGATACATGCTGTCCTGGTAATAAGGAAGGTGACCACTTGTAAGGTACAAACTCTCCTTACCTATGTGAGGCGTGACCACTCTTTTATATTCTGCGGCCTCTTCCGTTTCCTTTGCTAATCTTTCCAATTCTTCGATTATGATGCCACCATTCGGCAACCATAGAGGAAGGCCTGGACCTACATCGTCATCAAAAGTAAAAATGCCGAGCTCCTTACCGAGTTTTCGATGGTCCCTTTTTTTGGCTTCCTCGAGCATGTGCAAGTGCTCATCCAATTCCTTTTGCGACGGGAAACTGACACCATAAACCCGGGTGAGCATTTTATTTTTCTCATCACCTTTCCAATAAGCGCCCGCAATGTTCGTGAGCTTTATGGCCTTTATAAAACCGGTGTTAGGAACATGCGGTCCGCGGCATAAATCGGTAAAATTTCCTTGTGTATAAAAAGTTATTTCTCCGTCATTCAATCCCTGGAGTAGATCCAATTTGTATTCGTCGCCCTTGTCCGAAAAATATTTGACGGCATCTTTTTTTGAAATTTCCTTTCTTACATAACTACTACTTTGTTTGGATAGTTCATTCATTTTCTTTTCAAGTCTCGCCAGGTCTTCCTCATTCATTTTTCGATCTCCCAGGTCCATGTCATAATAGAATCCATTTTCAACAGGCGGTCCCACCCAAAATTTTACGCCGGGAAATAAAGACTCGACGGCCTCGGCCATTAAGTGTGCAGAAGAATGCCAGAAAGTGCTCTTGCCTTCGTCATCGTTCCATGTAAGTAATTTTAATGCGGCGTCTGAATGTATGGGTCGCGTTGCATCCCATACCTGGCCGTTCACTTTGGCGGCCAAAACTTTTCGTGCAAGACCCTCGGAAATCGATTTGGCGATGTCCAGCGATGTGCTTCCCTCCTCATATTGTCGTACGGCTCCATCGGGGAAAGTGATATTTATCATTATACTATTGTCAATTTAAAAGAGCGGCAAAATTAACAAACTCTTGCCGCAGTGCCATAAGTTACCATACGAAGTTATTCGTTAGTTTTACAACGTGATGAAAAGGGTACTATTAAGGTCATTTTTATTTTCTGTTTCTCTTTTTGGCGCCTGTCTTTCTTCTTTTTCACAGGACATCACCGGTATCTGGAAAGGATACTTCATTACTGATGGTGGTGAACAATACAGACTTGAGTTCCAGGTCAAACAGAATCCGAGTTCCTCAATCACCGGGGTTTCCTATTCTTACCTCGACATTCGCTTTTATGGAAAAGCTACAATGACCGGGATGCTTAAAAAAGCAGAGGGAAAATTCCAGATACAGGAACTGAGGACAGTTGAAGTAAAAAACCTGGGTGGTGGCGGTACCTGCTTAATGAACTATAATTTTGATTATGCAAAATCAGGAAAAGAAGAATTCCTTGAAGGAACATTTTTAGGAAAGTCGGAAGATCGAAAGAATCCAAAGAACAATGGCGAATGGGGCGATTGCGGTGGCGGAAAAGTTTATTTGCGTAGAGTTGAAACATCCGATTTTTATGTCGAGCCGTTTTTGCGTGAAAGACCTGTGGTAAAAACTGACACAACAACGAGAACAAAGACAAATCCAACGGTCGTAAAAAAGACGCCACCAAAAAGCAACCCAACTACAAAAACGACAAACGCTCCTGTAAAGAAAAATACAACGACGGCTAAAACAAAATCTGTTGCGAATTCAAAGACGAATACCGCGGTAATAGTAAAAACGGATACTACAACAAAAATCAGTCAACCGGAAGTAAAGAGTTCGATTTCTGAGAAAAAGATCATCACGCCCGACGTTCTGCGAACGAGAGAAAATGCATTGGCCCAAACCATAACGGTGAGCACAGACGAAGTAACGATCAAATTGTATGATAATGGGGAGATAGATGGCGACAGCATTTCGGTCTTTGTGGATAAGCAATTAACGCTTTCCCATAAAGGATTAAGTGCTTCCCCAATTGTGTTGAAACTTAAGTTTGACGAGAACGAGGATGAACACGAGGTAGTGATGGTCGCAGAGAATTTGGGTCGTATTCCACCTAACACTTCTTTGATGGTGATTACCGCCGGCGATAAGCGCTACCAGGTGCAGATTACTTCGACAGAACAAAAAAATGCCATGGTAAGATTCAAGTACGTGAGGCCTCAACCATAGCGCCGCTCAAGGATTTTTTACCAACCACTAAGCCTTTCTCACTATCTTCAATTCTATGCTCCGGTTTGCCACCGCAATGATTTTTTTTTGTTCCACCTGTGTCATCCAGGGGCAAAGTTTGAATGGAACGTGGCGGGGAAAACTTACCCAGGGTCCGGGGGGTTGCTTCCCGGTTTACTTTATCGAAATGCAGGTACGAGTTGAGGGTTTGAAACTATACGGTTCGTCGTATCACTTTTCCGACGTGACCAATTTTGTAAAGGAAAATTTTGAAGGCGTTTACGACGCGAAGAGTAGATCTCTCACCATCCAGGAGACTGGCCCAACAACCTTTCATGTTCCTGCCGATTGCATTCCTTGTATCAAACATTACACTCTCGCTTTTACACAGACAAAGGATTCACAGAATTTAGCTGGTGATTGGGGAGGTCGAATGATGAACAGCCAGGTGACTTGTCCACCCGGAAGAATTGTCCTCACCAAAGAGGCTTCTTCGATTTTTAATGAGATCAAAGTGGATACAGGAAATCTTCGTCTTGATTTTTATGATAACGCGGAAATTGACGGAGATACCATTTCCGTTTCTGTAGATAA
>Ga0066652_100001459_pt1 | contig 12306 bp, 12 predicted proteins | sample GraSoiAngelo_101_FD_71413 | JGI IMG/M metagenome (GOLD analysis project Ga0066652, IMG submission 71413) | Grasslands soil microbial communities from the Angelo Coastal Reserve, California, USA - 14_0903_02_30cm | ecosystem: Environmental > Terrestrial > Soil > Grasslands | place: USA...
AACAGATCGCCCTCGAGGTTGTAGCCGAAGCTCGACGGCGAGCGGAAGCCGGTCGCGAACGGCGCGAGCTTCCCGTTCGGGCCCGCCTGCAGCATCCAGCCGCGCCACTTCACGAAGCTCTCGCCGTAGCCGACCCACGCGAGGTTCAGCGTGACGGTCATCTCGCCCTTCGGTCCGAACACGGGTCCGAACGAGTACTCGTGATAGTTCCCCGAGAGCGGCCATGCCTGCACCGTCTCGTAGACGTCGGCCTTGCCGTCGCCGTCCGTGTCGCGCAGGCGCGTGAGCTCGCTGCGCTGCGTCGTGTAGAGCGAGCCATCGCGATACGCGAGGCCGAGCGCCTCGTGCAGTCCCTGCGCGAAGCGGCTGAAGTGCGGCTGCCCGCCGTTCGCGCCGGCGGGATTCTCGATCAGCCACACGTCACCGCGCCGCGTCGCCACGGCGAGCCGTCCGTCTGGCATCGTCTCGAGCCCGCCCACCTCGAGCACGACTCCCTCGGGGAGCGCAACGGTGGACATGCGGTAGTACTCGGCCTCCTTGGCGGCGATCGCGTTCTCCTGCGGCCGCTGCGCACCGGCGACCGCGGCGCCGAGCTGGAGAAGTGCGGCGCCGCACGCGACGGCTCGGATGCTCGAGCCCAGGCGGGCGAGCGACGGATGACGAGGAGCAGTCATGATCGGACTACCAGACGATGGAGTAGTCGACCGTGGCCTCGCCACGATCGAACCGCACGGGAACGAGCAGCTCGGCGCGTCCATTCTGCTCGCGCAGCACGGGCTGCGCGGCGCCGGAAGGCAGCGTCACGAGATACGACTTGTCGTCGACCGCATATGAGCCGTCACCCTGGCGCGCGATGTTCCTGCCCTGGGCGAGCAGCACGTACAGTCCATTGGCCGACGCCGATGCCGGCGCGTGCAGGCGCAGCTCGCGGTGCAGCGACGGTCCGCTCGAGTCGGGGCGCAGCGCGTCCTCGACCGTGATGTCGCGCACGCGCGAGCGAATCGTCGGACGCCCGGCCTTGTCGAGCTGGAAGCCCAGCCGCGTGAACTCGCGCTCGTCGGGGAGCGAGTCGGGCCACGCGGCATTCGCGTCGCCGAGGACGGCGACCGTCGGCGCACCGGCGAGATCCACCGTGCTGCCGACGGGACGCGCGATCTGATCCTCGCCGCGGCCATCCCACATCTGCGTCGTCTCGAGGAATGGACCGCGCCAGACGAAGATCGGCGCGCCCTGCGCGAGGTCGTAGCTGTAGTGCACCCCCGTCGGATCGGCCACCGACATCACGGTGGTGCGCTTGCTGTGACGGTGCCACTCGAAGCTGCGCAGCAGCACCGGCTCCATCTGCGGCTGCAGCACGATCGGGCTCACCGGATTGCCGGCCGAGGCGAGCAGCGTCTCGTCGTGCAGCGCCTGCCGCCTCACGCCGGGACCTTCGATCCACAGACTCAGATCACGCTCGGCGCCGTACTGCCGGTTCTTGTAGAAGCGGAGCGCGAAGACGTGCTTCCCCGCCGTGAGGTCGACGTCGGCCATCGCGCGCCGCGCCGTGCCAGTGTGCGAGAGCACCGTCTTGCCGTCGAGGCTCAACCGCGCGCCGGCCACCGCAGGCCCCTGCATCGCCGGCTCCGCGCCGACCCAGTCGAGGTTGACGATGAAGCGGTAGCGGCCCGTCGTCGGCACGGTGAGCGAGCCGTCGTACGCGACGGCGAACTTGTTCGTCGCCTGCGCCGGCTCCGTCGAGATTCCCGTCGCCGCTCCCTCGCGCACGGGCGTGTGCGTGTCGATCCACGCCGAATCCATCTGCTCGCCCGTGTACGCGCGGAAGCGCAGGTCGCTCAGCGTCGCGGCGCCCGTGTACGACTTGTACCGGATGTTGCGAACGGCGACCGGGCCGTGGTCCCCCTGGATCATCAGCGGGCCAGTCGGCTGCTCGTCCTGGAATGGCGCGGCGCGCGTCGGCCCGGTGACCTCGACGTTCTCCTGCACGACGACACCGTTGAGCACGACCTGCGTGAACCGGGCGTTGGCGATCTTCCGCTTGCCGTCGAACTTCGGCGCGCGAAACACGATGTCGAGATGCTGCCAGAGTCCCGGTGCGCGGCTCGCATTCAGTCGAGGCGGCGTTCCTTCGTAGCCCTCGTTGCCTGCGCCGCGCTTCTCGTCCCAGCGCTGGTAGATGCCGCCGATGTCGGCGAACGTCGGCGACGCCACGCCCCAACTGTCGAACAGCTGCACCTCGTAGCGCCCCATCAGATACACGCCGGAGTTCGAGCCCTTCGGCAGCATCACGTCGAGCGAGACGTCGAGGTCACCGTGCTGCATCGTCGTCAGCAGATGCCCCTTCGCCGCATCGGTTGGCGAATTGACCAGCACGCCCGTGCCGGGCTCCGCCTGCAGGGCGAGGTTTCTGCCGCGATCCACGGTGGCTCCGCCCGCGACGCGCCAGTTGGCCGCGGTGGGACGGAACGCGCCGAGGTCGGTCAGCGGGATCGACTGCGCGGGAAGCAGGCCGGCCGAGGGATCCGGCGGCTCCGGCGCGTGCGGCGCCTGGGCGGACACGATGGGCAGCGCTGCCGCCGAGAAGAGCGTGGCGAGGCAGAGGATGTACGGATGTCGCATGGAGCGCACGGGAATGCGGAGGGCGCGAGCGATCTCGCCAGCGTGCGGAGACCGAATGAGGGGACGCAATAGTATATGGTCTGGAGCATTCGCCCAGAACACGTGACCATCGACGTGCACTTCCACCGGACGTCGTGACCGGCCGCTCGCTCCACCTTCCGACGCCCCGCCAGCGACCTCCTCGGCGGACTCACCTCGCTGATCGGCCTCAACGGCCTGCAGCGCACGACCCCGCTCGCCGCGCCGATCACGGTTTCGAAGACGATGGGTCCGGACGGCGGCACGCTCGCCATCGTCGAGGCGGGGGTAAACGTCACCCTGCCGCGCGGCGCGCTGACCTCGACGACGACGATCACGATGACTGCGCGCGCGGGGTCGCTCGTTGCCTACGACTTCGCGCCGCACGGAGTCGTGCTCGCGGCCGAACGCCGGGAGAGGGACCTCGACCGGGAACAGGCCGCGCGCGGAAGCCGGCGCTGCGGATCGTAACAAGCACCGCGTTGCCGACGTAGTGTGAGCGCCGTAAGATCAGTCCCGCGCGCCGCCATCGGCCGCGCCTCAAATACATCTGCGGAGGAGATCCATGTCGCTCGGCGACTTTCTGCGCAAGCAGCTCATCGACGTCATCCAGTGGACGGAGGACAGTGACGGCGTGCTCGCCGTCCGGTATCCGATGCGCGACATGGAGATCCAGTACGGCGCGCGTCTCACCGTGCGCGAGTCGCAGCTGGCGCTGTTCGTCAACGAAGGGAAGATCGCCGATCAATTTGCGCCCGGGCTTTACACCCTGGAAACGCAGACGCTGCCGCTGCTCACGAACCTCAAGCACTGGTACACGGGCTTCGAGTCGCCCTTCAAGAGCGACGTCTACTTCTTCTCCACGCGCACCCAGACCGACCAGCGCTGGGGGACGCAGCAGCCGATCACGATCCGCGACAAGGACTTCGGCATGGTACGGCTGCGCGGCTTCGGCCTCTACAGCTTCCACGTCGCCGACCCGAAGGTCTTCCATCAGAAGATCAGCGGTACGCGCGAGCGCTACACCGTCGCCGATCTCGAGGGACACCTGCGCAACACGATCGTCGGCCGCGTCTCCGACGTGTTCGCCGAGTCGAAGATTCCCTTCCTCGACATGGCGGGCAATCTCGTCGAGCTCGGCACCGCGCTCTCCACGCAGCTCGCGCCGACGTTCGCCGATCTCGGCCTCGCGCTCGACTCGTTCGTCGTCGAGAGCCTCTCGCTGCCCGAGGAGTTGCAGAAGCGCCTCGACGAGCGCATCGGCATGAACATGGCCGGCAACCTTCGCGACTACACGCAGTACCAGGCCGCGCAGGCGATACCGATCGCCGCGGCCAACGAAGGCGGCGGCGGTGCCGGTCTCGGGGCGGGGCTCGGAGCCGGCATGGCGCTCGGCAAGGCGATGACCGATGCGCTCAACCAGGTCGCGTCGGGCGGCGACGCGGCGCAGAAGTCGTCGCCCGCGTCAGCGACGCAGCTTCCCGATCAGGGCGCGCCCGCTGCCGAAGGGACGAAATTCTGCCACAACTGCGGCAAGTCGATCCCGCGCGCGGCGAAGTTCTGCCCCGAGTGTGGCGCGGCACAGGGGTGACCGCGCTCGGCGACGTCGCGCGTGGTGACGAGTGGGTCGTCGAGGCGTTCGGCTGCGATGCCGACCGCCTCGCCGACCGCGCGGCGCTCGCCGCGCTCCTCGACCGTATCGTGAACGAGCTCGGGCTCCGTCCGGTCGGGGCGGGGCAGTGGCACGTCTTCCCGCCGCCGGGTGGGATCACGGGGATGCTGCTGCTCGCCGAGTCGCACCTCACCGTGCACACCTTTCCCGAGCATCGCTCGCTCTGCCTCAACCTGTTTTGCTGCACACCGCGCCCCGCCTGGCCGTTCGCCGAACGACTCGCCGAGATGCTCAGCGCTGAGCGCGTGAATGTGCGACACCTGGAGCGCGCCTACGGCAGCATGGCACTCGCGTCGCAGCACTGACGTGAATCCGGCGCGAACGTGACCGCCAGAACGGCCGCGTGCCCCAACTGCGGCGCCACGATCGAGTTTCGCTGGTCGGGCGCGGTGCAGACCGTCTGCCCCTACTGCAAGGCCGTCCTCGTGCGTCGCGACCTCGACCTCGAGAAGGTCGGCATGGTGAGCGACCTGCCGCCCACCGCGTCGCCGATCCAGCTCGGCACGGAGGGCAAGTTCGACGGCGACGCGTTCGTCGTCGTCGGCCGCATCGTCTATCAGTACGAGCGTGGCGGCTGGAACGAATGGCACCTGCGCACGATGCGTGGCGCGAGCGCATGGCTCTCCGACGCGCAGGGCGACCTCGCCATCTCGACGCTGGCGAAGAACGCCGGCGCGCTTCCCGCGGCTGACGCGCTGCAGGTCGGTCAGTCGTACACGATCGACGACACTCGCTTCCGGGTCGCCTCGCTCACCCGCGCGCGCTACGCCGGTGTCGAAGGGGAACTCCCCTTCACGACATGGGATCGGAGCGAGGCACTGTTCGCCGACCTCGATACCGAGGGCACCGGCGACCGGCTCCGCTTCGCCACGATCGACTACTCCGACGACGCGCCGGTCGCCTACGTCGGTACCTACGTCGAGCTCGAGCAGCTCGCCGCGCGCAACCTCCGGCGCTTCGAGGGCTGGTGAGCGCTCCCGCCGTCGCCTCGCTGAGCTGCCCACAGTGCGGTGCAGCGATCGAGCTCCGCACGCTCGATCAGGCGCAGTCCGTCGTCTGCTCGAGCTGCGGCAGCATCCTCGACGCGCGCGATCCCAACCTCGCGCTCATCCAGGGGTTCGCGGCGAAGCAGAAGTTCACGCCGCAGATCCCGCTCGGCACGCGCGGCACGCTCAAGGGGGAGAAGTGGGAGGTCGTCGGCTACCAGGTGCGCAGCATCACCGTCGACGGCACCTCGTACTACTGGGACGAATACCTGCTGTTCAACCCGTACAAGGGGTTTCGGTATCTCACCCAGTACGACGGCCACTGGAACGACGTGCAGGTGGTGAAAGCGGTGCCCGCCGAGACGAGAAGCGGTGGGCGACCGGTGGTCACCCTGTACGGCGAGACGTTCAAGCACTTCCAGACGGCCACGGCGACGACGGAGTTCGTCCTCGGTGAGTTCCCCTGGCAGGTGCGCGTCGGCGACCAGGCCGAGACGCGCGACTTCGTCGCGCCGCCGCGGATGCTGAGCGAGGAGCGCACCCCCGAAGAGACGACCTGGTCGCTCGGCACCTACATGACCGGCTCCCAGGTGTGGACCGCCTTCGCGCTCCCCGGCAAGGCGCCGCGCGCGCGTGGCGTGTTCGCCAATCAGCCGAGCGATTACCTGCCGCGTGCCGGTTCGCTGGTCAAGCGCTACGTGCTCTTCGCGGCGATCCTGATCGTGCTCGGCGCCCTGCGACTCATCACGGCGTCGCGCGAGACCGTGTTCGACACCGACTCGAAATTCTTCAAGCCCGGGGCGCTCGCCGATTCGCTCGCCTTCGTCACGCCGACGTTTCAGGTGAAAGGTCGCACGGCGAACCTCGAGGTCACCACCGAGGCGCAGGTCGACAACGGCTGGGCGTACTTCGACTACGCGCTGGTCAACGAGGCGACGGGGCAGACCTACGAGTTCGGCCGCGAGGTGAGCTACTACTACGGCCGCGACTCCGACGGCAACTGGTCCGAGGGCTCGCGCCGCGATCGTGCCGTGCTGCCGAGCATACCGGCGGGGCCGTACTTCCTGCGCGTGCTCCCCGAAGCGCAGGTGCCGACCGACTTTCTCGAGTACCGCATCCTCGTTCGGCGCGACGTCCCGATTCTCTTTCCGTACCTGGCCGGCCTGCTCGTGCTCATCGTGCCGCCGGTGTTCATGGCGCTGCGCGCGTGGGGGATGGAGAGCGCGCGCTGGAAGGAGAGCGACTACGCCCCGAGCGACGACGACGACGATGACGACTGACCGATGAAGCACCCCGTGTACACCGTGTTCGGCGCGCTTCTCATCGCGCTCATCCTCGTCGCCGAGGTGCGCGGCTGGACGCCGATGCGCCCCACGGAGGCGAAGAACACCAACCCACGCTCCATCCGCGACAACCCGGGCGCCTATCGCCCGCACTACCGCTCCTACTACGGCGGCACCTACATGCGAGGCAAATGAGATGACCGACGTCTACTCCTCGATGGTCCAGAACGCGGTGGCAGCCGTCCTCTTCGCCATCATCGGCGTCGTCCTGTTCGTCGTCGCCTTCATGGTCTTCGACAAGCTCACTCCGGGTTCGCTCTGGAAGGAGCTGATCGAGGATCAGAACACGGCGCTCGGCGTCTTGATGGGCGCGGTGGCGATTGCGCTGGCGATCATTATTGCCGCCGCAGTGCACTGACCGTGAGTTGGTGAGTTGGATGGCTGGTTGGTTGGTCGGTTGATTGGTGTGTTGAACAACGGCCGGCCATGAACCAGCTGGGAGACTTCTCGACGGATTCTCCACGCCGGTTGTCGCCAGGGCCGTTCCGTTCACCAGCTCACCGACTAACTAACTAGCTATCCAACTCACCAACTCACCGCTTGGCAGTCCCCCTCTTCCTCTCCGTCCTCCTCATCGCCGCGTGCGGGCTGATCTACGAGCTCGTCGCCAGCGCGCTCGCCAGCTATCTGCTCGGCGACAGCGTGACCCAGTTCTCGACGGTGATCGGGACGTACCTCTTCGCCATGGGGGTGGGGAGCTGGCTGTCGCGGTTCCTGTCGCGCGGGCTGGTCGCGCGGTTCGTCTCGATCGAGCTGATGGTCGGCCTCGTCGGTGGGTTCTCGTCGACGATCCTCTTTCTCGCCTTCGCCTACACGGGCGCGTTCCGGCTCGTGCTCTACGTGCTCGTCGTCATCCTCGGCGTGTTCGTCGGGCTCGAGATCCCATTGCTGATGCGGATCCTCAAGGACCGCTACGCGTTCAAGGACGTCGTCTCCAACGTCCTCACCTTCGACTACCTGGGCGCGCTCGCCGCGTCGCTCGCCTTCCCGATCCTTCTCGTACCGCGGCTCGGACTCGTGCGCTCGGCGCTCCTGTTCGGGCTCGTCAACGCTGGCGTGGCCCTCTGGTCGGTGTGGCTCTTCCGCGCGCATCTCGGCGCGCGACGTGTCCTCGCCGGCGCCAGCGTCGCCGTGCTGCTCCTCCTCTCGGCCGGGATGGCCGGCGCGACGAAGATCACCAACCTCGCCGAGGACAACATCTACTCGGACGAGGTGATCTTCTCCCGCACCACGCGCTATCAGCGCATCGTCCTCACGGCGTGGAAGGACGACCTCCGGCTCTGGCTCAACGCACATCTTCAGTTCAGCTCGCGCGACGAGTACCGGTACCACGAGGCGCTCGTGCATCCGGGCCTCTCGGCGCGTCCGTCCGCGCGGCGCGTGCTCGTCCTCGGTGGCGGCGACGGACTCGCCGTGCGCGAGCTGCTCAAGCATCCGGGGGTGGAGACGATCACGCTCGTGGATCTCGATCCGGAGATGACGCGGATCTTCTCCACCCATCCCACACTCGTTGCGCTCAATCACGGATCGCTGTCATCGCCCAAGGTGCACGTCGTCAACGACGATGCCTTCGTCTGGCTGGACAAGCATCCGGACATGTTCGACTTCGTCGTCGTCGACTTCCCCGACCCGAACAACTACGGAGTCGGCAAGCTGTACACGACCGTGTTCTACCGGCTGCTCGCACGCCATCTCTCGCGGGACGGACTCGTCGTCGTGCAGGCGACCTCACCCCTCTTCGCGCGCAAGAGCTTCTGGTGCATCGCCGAGACGATGCATCAGGCGGGGCTCACCACGTACCCGTACCACCTGTACGTCCCGTCGTTCGGCGAATGGGGGTTCGTCCTCGCCTCGCTCGACGGCGGCTACACCCCACCGACCACGCTACCCGCACAGCTCCGTTATCTCACCGTCGCCGAAGTGCCGCGCATGTTCGAGTTCTCGGCCGACATGCAGCCCGTCGCCGTCGAAGCGAACCGGCTCAACACGCAGGTGCTCGTTCGCTACTACGAGCAGGAGTGGGACCGGGTGAATCGATGAGCGACGATGACCGAGGTGACACTCGTCGCGTTCCGTCGTTTGCCACGTGAGCCCTGACGAGAACAAGGACTCTTCGAGCTCGCCCCCCTCGCGGCGCACCTTTCTCCTCGCGAGCGGGGCTGCCGTCGTCGCGGCGGGCGCTGCGATCGTATCGCGATTCACGAACGCACCCGCGCTCCTCGGCCTCGACCGGAAGAGTGGTCCGCGCATCAGTGGCGGATGGGTGAACGAGAGCGCCGCGCTCGGTCACCGGCTGCGTGACGGCGCATCGATGCCGACTCCGCGCCGCATCGTTCGCGTGCCCGCCGTCGTCGTCGGTGGCGGCATCGCTGGCCTGAGCGCCGCGTGGCAGCTCGAGCGCCATGGGTTTCGCGACTACGTGCTGCTCGAGATGGAGCGCGACGCTGGCGGCAACGCGCGTGGCGGCGAGAACGCGGTATCGCGCTATCCATGGGCGGCGCACTACGTACCCGTCCCGGGCCCGCGCGCCACGCTCGTGCGCGAGCTGTTCCGCGAGCTGGGTGTCCTCACCGATACCGGCTGGGACGAGCGCACTCTCTGCTTCGCACCGCAGGAGCGGCTCTTCGTGCACGGCGAGTGGCAGTCCGGGCTCGACGCCGAGCTTCTCGGCTCGCACACGGGGCGCGACGAGCTGCACCGATTCGACGACCTGATCGCCGAGCAGCGTCGCTCCGGGGAGTTCACGATTCCCATGGCGCTCGGTGCCCGGGCGGGCTCCGCGCTCGACCGCATGTCGTTCGCGCACTGGCTCGACGCGGCGGGACTGCGCTCACCCGCGATGCGCTGGTACGCCGAGTACGGTACCCGCGACGATTACGGTGCGTCGACACGCGATACGTCGGCGTGGGCCGGCGTGCACTATCACGCGGCGCGCGAGCCGACGGAGCAGGGCCCGCTCACGTGGCCGGAGGGAAATACCTGGATCGCGCGGCGCCTGGCGGCGCGAGTCGGCACTCGTCTGATCACCGGCACACCAGTTCATCGCATTCTCTCGAATGGACGAAAGGGATGGCGAGTGCGGGCGGGCGATGCCGAGTATCTCTGCGACGACGTCATCTTCGCAGCACCGACGTTTCTCACGCCATACATCGTGGAAGGGATGCGCGCGCCGGGGTTCGTCTATTCGCCCTGGCTCGTGGCGAATCTCACCCTCGATCGGTGGCCTGAAGAGCGCGGCGTGCCACCCGCATGGGACAATGTGCTGCGCAGCGGTGTAGGACTCGGCTACGTAGTTGCAACACATCAGGCGTTGCGTGCGCGCGAGGATGGACCAACGGTCTGGACCTACTACTGCGCGCTGACGACGCGTGACCCGGCAACGGAACGAAGGGTGTTGCAGACATCCACCTGGTCCGACTGGGTGGAACGAATCATGATGGAGTTGGCAGTGGCACACCCGAACATCCGCCGCTGCGTCACGCACGTAGACATCGTACGGCTCGGGCACGCGATGGTCCGCCCGACAGTTGCTTTTCTGGGCGCCGACGCCCGTCGTGATCCTCAGTGGGCACCCCGCGGTATCCACCTCGCCCACTCCGACCTCAGCGGCCTCTCGCTGTTCGAGGAGGCACAGTACCGCGGCGTCGTCGCCGCGGATGCGGTTCTCGCCTCGCAGCACCGAAGGTAACTCCCGCCGACGGCACGTCGCCGACGTTCGACCAGCCCCCACCCATCGTGTCCTTCCCGCGACTCGCGCCTTTCATTCGCAGTACCGCCGCCATTCTGTTCCGGCAGAACCGCATCCGCGGCATTCTCGCGGCGGCGACGGCGCTCGTGCTGCTTCTCTCTCCCTATCGTTCCGACCGCACGCTGGTCGGCGCGCTGGCCGGGCTCACGGCGTACGTCGCGTTCGTTGGGGCGAGCACGCTCTGGCTCGTGCGCCGTCAGCGCGCCAGCATCACGCTCATGTCGGCACATGGCGTGGCCGACGTCTCGCTCATGTTCACCGTTGCGCGCGCGCTACCGGTCAACGCCGAGTCCGGGTGGGTATTGCTCGCTGCGGCCATCCCGTTGCAGGTCGCGATGTTCCAGTTCGGCGTGCGCCCCGCGGCGCTGGTGCTCGTCGCGACGCTCTTCTGGCAGCTCGCCGTCATGGCGCTGGCCGATTCGGCCCCGCAGGCGCTCCCCGTGACGGCGCTCCCCGCGCTCGCCAGCTTCCTGCTCCTCGCTCTGGTGAGCTTCCTGCTTCACCGCCGCGTCGAGCGCCGGCTCGCGGCGCTGCGCTCGCTGTTCGACGAGGCGCGTGAAGGAGACTTTCGCCGCGCGTACGACCTCGAGAACGATCTCCACGCCGACTCCGTCACCGCCGTCGGCGTGGCCTTCAACGAGCTGCGCGCCGAGCTGGCGCCGCTCGTCAACGCCGATCCCGCCACCGGTTGTCTCAATCGCCGCGGTTTCGCCCTCCATCTCGATCGCGCCCTCCTCGACGCGCGCCGGCGGCGCGGCGAGGTCGCGCTGCTCGCGCTCGATCTCGATCACTTCAAGCAGATCAACGATCGCTTCGGCCACCTCGTCGGCGACGAGGTCCTCTACGAGGTCGCGGCGATGATCACCGACGCCGTGAGTGAGGAGGGCGTCGTCGCGCGCATGGGCGGCGAGGAGTTCACCGTGCTCCTTCCGTGGGCCGATGCGGAGGCGGCGGGCGCGGTCGCCGAGCGCATCATGGCGCGTCTGCGCGGGCGGCAGTGTCGCGCACTGCCGCCCGACACCACCGTGACGATGAGCATCGGGATCGCCGTCGAGCGAATCACCGACGCGAACATCGGATCGGCGCTGCGCGCGCGCGCCGACGAGGCGCTCTACGCGGCGAAACGCAGTGGCCGCGATCGCGTATTGCTCTGGGCTTCCGGCGTGCGCTCGCACGCCACGCCGCCCACGTCCATGGCCGTGATCACGCGGCGCTCGGGCGAACGTCCCCGCTACCCCACCCCCGCGGGCCCGGGAAAGCCGGTTCCGGGCTGAAGCCCGGACCTTAGTAGCAGGATCTGCAACTTGTTGCGTAGTGGCGCGGGTTTTTCAGAGCAAATCAGGTCGTCGAACGGCGTTCCAGAGGCTGCCCGAAGCTGTTACTCCGTCGAGAGATGCACGTCTATTTCATGCACGTCGGTTGCTGCTGGCACCGTCGCTGCTAATAGAAGGGGCAAAGACGTCCCTCCCCGAATCACGCCCGCCCCATCTCCTCCCTCCCTGGCGGCGTTTCACATGCACTCCAAGGCCACCCATGCGTAACACCCGTCGCGGTTTCACCCTGATCGAGCTTCTGATCGTCGTCGTGATCATCGGTATTCTGGCCGCGATCGCGATCCCGAAGTTCGCCAACACCAAGTCGAAGGCGTACATCGCCGCGATGAAGTCGGATCTCCGCAACCTCGTGACCGCGGAAGAGTCGTACTTCTCGGATTCGGCCGTCTATGCGACGGACACGTCGAAGGGCATGAAGTTCAAGCCGTCGACGGGTGTCGCCATGCCGACGATCGCGATCTTCTCGGGCGCGTGGCTCGCGACGAACACGCACAGCCAGCTGGCGAACTTCTCGTGCGGTATCGGCGTCAACACGACGAACCCGCTGGTCACGAGCGCTGGCGACGGCGAGCCGGTCTGTAAGTAA
>Ga0066652_100001460_pt1 | contig 12305 bp, 9 predicted proteins | sample GraSoiAngelo_101_FD_71413 | JGI IMG/M metagenome (GOLD analysis project Ga0066652, IMG submission 71413) | Grasslands soil microbial communities from the Angelo Coastal Reserve, California, USA - 14_0903_02_30cm | ecosystem: Environmental > Terrestrial > Soil > Grasslands | place: USA...
AAGTTTCACTGGTGGAAGGAGAGGAGAATAATATTAAGATCACTAAACCGATCGACCTGCTCTTCGCCGAAGCGATCCTAGCACAACGCTAAGCCAGTTTTTAGTCGATAGTCTATAGCCCCGAGCCTCGAGTTGCTTCTTGCTTAGACCTCTCCCTCCAACTCCCTCTCCAAAGGAGAGGGAGTGATAGCGCCATATGGTTGCTTCGCTTCGCTCGTCTTTGACAGTATCTAGCATCCATTAGCTATTGACTACCGACTAATGACTATTGACTCTCGACTCCCCTGACTCACGCCTTCATCCACCTTAAGATCGCCGGCAACTTATTGAGCTTTATTCCTGCAAACTTCTCTTCTATAGCCCCAAAGCTGCTGTAGAAGAAAGCAAGGTTGCGAATATCTGATCCTTCAAAGTCGAGGATCATGTTCTTTCCGGCATGATCTTTTATAAATGCATCGATCAGGGCATGCGAAGCTCCTATCGTTCTCCCATTGGGATGATTGCCAACAAGGATATAATAAGCCCTGTTATGAGAAAAAAAGAAGATGCAGGACGACAGTAATTCGTTTTTGGCAGAAAAAATACCGTATGTAGTTGCCATTTCTTTCTGCTGAAGGTATTTATACAGGGCCCGGAAACGGGTGACGTTTTCTTTTGATTCGCGTGAATAGGTTTTCATCTGTTGTACGGCTAACCGGATCACTTCCTCTTCGTCAAAACCCTTGTCGGCTTTGCAGCCGACCTGTTCCGCTTTTTTTACATTTCGAATAATGTTTTCCCGGTATTGCTTACTGACAGTATCATAAGATTGATCAAGGCTGAGAACATAATTGCTACGCTGGTAAAGATTGAAATTTTTTAAAGGCAATACGTTCTTACGGTTCAGGTAGAAATCCCAATACCTGAATTTTGGAGGAATCTGCTCCAGGAAGGTCTCCAGTAATTCGGCTGAAATGTTGTTTCCAAATAACCCGAGCTGGGCTGCCAGGAAAGGCTGATACAAGTAAGCAATTCCATATTTCTGGTTCCAGGTCAATGGCATCACCGCTTCATAATCATTTAGCACAAGTGCATCCCATTGCCTGGCCATATGGTCGAGATAATACGAATAAGCATAGATCAACCCGTTTTCTGCCGTAGCGACACAGTTATTCCATTTTACGGGATCGATCCTGTCCCTGGTGAGGTGCTGTATATTCGACGAGCTCATCTCAGAAATCAAATTTGCTGTTCAATGTCTTTAAATTGAAATTAGAGATATCGATTGAAAAAGCCATTACGTGAAATAATCTATGTTTTTGGGGCAAAATGGATTGTATATAGTCCTTGAATACTTTGCTATATACCAACGGAAAGTAAATATTTACTGTTTTAAATATCGCTATTTGTATACCGCCATCAAATAAAAACCTGTCAGAGGTTGCATTTTTCTTCCAGGGTTCTGCATAGGTTCCAACGTCGGCGAAAAATTTAATCTTGACGGGAAATGCTTCCGGAACTAACTTAAATCCCGGTAACCCGGTAGATAGATTCACTGCGATCAACCAGTCATCTGTCTTCCCAACTTTATCTGCCAGCAATTCTGTGCGCACTTTAAATGCTCCGTCACGAACCATTACCTGTTGGCTGATCGTTCCTTCAAATTCGTTGCGGCCGATAAAGTAATCACTGTAGGTGTAGTCTTCATAGCCGTTGGGTCCCGTCATATTGAGATGATAGCGATCGGTATTGAATTTCTTTGTAAAGGTCTGGGAGCCGTTATAAAAGAATTTCCCGGCAAACAATCTCAGGTCCAGTCCGCTACCCTTCGCATAATTGAAAAAATAGTTCCCGGTAAAGCCGAGACGGAAAAAATCTTTTCCCTGTTCCAGTTTCAGTTCGCCACGATAGGGATACAGGGTCCTGGTATTTTCGATGACCAACTGTAACTGGTTAAGAACCCGGTTTTCACGAATGGTCCTGAACTTATCCGTGACCGTTGTATCTGGAGGGGTGCCGGGAGCAATCACAGTATCCCGGTAAAAACGAAGAGCATCTTCAGCGATCAGGTAACTTTTGAATTGAACAAACCGGTTCAGGGTACTTCGCGGGTATTTTTGTTTTAATGTAAGCCGGATGTTCGGCACAATTTTCTGGACACGAAGGAAGGCTGTACTACCGTCATCACCGGTGAAATTATCCATCGAAAAAGTGGAACCGTTCAAACCGATGCCTATTTTCCTGAAATATCCTTTGGTATAAAAGTCATATTTCAAAAGCCCTGTTCCCGTGAATTGTTTTGATCCAAAAGCATACATGGGAGTTAATAGGAACTTGAAACGGCTTGGAGGTGTTCTCACATTTGTTATCAATACGCCCAACTTAAATTTATCGTAATAATTATAACCGATGGATGGCAAAACCGCGATCACATTTTTTTCATTCAAATTTTTTCCGAAAAAAGTAGTTTCAAATGGATTCCAAAGGCCTGAGCCGCGAGGCTCCTGTCCCGGCAGATAGCCTTCCTGGTTTAAAAGGGCAAAGGCTGAATCAAGATTTTTGCCACTTACATCTTCGAATACTTTTTTTAGATCCTCCGGTTGGGGATGCCTGAATTGCCACTGGCGAAAATATTCATGCATTGCACTTGTGAACGATTTTTCTCCAAGGTATTTTTTCATCCAGGCTACCCACTTCGAGGCTTTATAATAAGCAACCGCATCGTAGTTTTTTACGGTAAAGGCTTCAGATGAAGTTTCAATTGGTTGATCTCTCCTGTTGGCGATGAGTGTCTGCAGCTCCTCTTCAGATTCTTTCTCATCAAAATAGGGTGCATGATCATTCCTGGTTGCGGAATATAGCATCTCATAATAAGAATTGATGCCCTCGTCCATCCAGGGATGGCTTCGCTCATTGCTGGCGAGAATCCCATAAAACCAGTTATGTCCTATTTCATGGGCAATGATAAAATCCAGGTCGAGTGCATTGGTACCGGAAGAAATAAGGGTAATAGTGGGATACTCCATACCACCTCCAAAGCTTGCAGGTCCCTGCACGGCGCTAACAATGTTGTAGGGATACTCACCAACCCTATTTGAATAATGAAGTACTGCATTCTTGGCAAAGCGGATGCTTTGATGCCACGCATTTTTTTCGGCGGGCGTATAATAGGTATATACATCGATCACCCTGCCCGATGGCAGATGACAGGTATCATAGTTAACGATAAAACGCTTATCGGCGAACCAGGCAAAATCATGCACATTGTTTTGCCTGAAACGAAGAATTTTTATGCTGGAAGAAGATTTCGGGAAAGGGTCATAGATCGTTTTATAACTTCCACTTTTAGTTTTTATTTTTTTCCTGACCGGTTCCCAGTTAAATGCCGACCTGGTTTTCAACCATTCTTTTTCATCCGCATTCTGCAGTTCGCCAGTGGCAGCTACCACATAATTTTCCGGTACAGTAATACTGACATCAAAACTTCCAAACTCACTGTAAAATTCGCCCTGGTCAAGATAAGGCATGGGATGCCAGCCATTGCGATCATACACTGCGGGTTTGGGGTACCATTGTGTCACCTGGTAACTCTGGCCATCATATCCCCCACGTGAAAAATTGTAGGGAAGCTTTTCATGAAAGGGAGTGGTGATAGTAATTCTCTGATGAGGTGGCAGCGGCGATGGTAAAATGAGCTGCGCGATATCTATATGTTCCGGGTGGTCCCGGAGCTCGGCTGTTATATTGTTTACTTTAAAGTCGAGGCGATTGACATACCCTTTCTGTTCTTTTGAGGAGAAGTAGAATTTTGTGTTTCCATTTTCGAGCAACTGGTCACTGAAAGCAGTTTTATCGTTCTTGTAGGCATTTGGCCAGATATGAAACCATATGTATCGTAAAGTATCTGGCGAGTTATTGATATATTCAATTTTTTCGAAGGCATTCAGGGTATTGTCTTTGTCGTTCAGAGAAACTTCGATGGTGTAGTTGACTTCCTGTTGCCAGTAGCCCGGAGATTGGCTGTTAGCAAGTATTGGCAGGCAGAAAAAGAGCGACAGGACAGCAAATGGTTTTTTCACCAGGATTCGTTTCGTCAAAAATAAAATGCAGGGTCGATAATCCGAAATTCGAATCACGAAATCCGAATCTCCATAGCTATTGGGACGAAATTCCATATTATTCGGGTTTCGAAATTTAATATCCGGATTTTCCCCATATTATTTGCCTTTTCCTTTAAAAATGATCCGCAGCGTATGGATCATAATTTTCAAATCAAGTGCGAGCGAAATATTTTCTATATAGAGAAGATCTAATTTGCTTCGTTCGATCATTTCATCGATATTTTCGGCATAACCAAACTGCACCATGCCCCAGCTTGTCAGCCCGGGCTTTACTTTCAACAGGTATTTGTAGTAGGGGAAACGGGCAATAACCTGGTCGATATAAAAACGGCGTTCAGGACGCGGACCTACCAGGCTCATTTCACCCAACAGGATATTCCACAGTTGTGGCAACTCATCTATTCGCCATTTGCGCATCGTCTTTCCCCATTTTGTGATACGGGGATCGTTTGTAGATGAAAGTGCGGGTCCATTGACTTCAGCATCTTTTACCATGGAGCGGAATTTATACATCCTGAATGGTCTGCCTTTGTATCCAATTCTTTCCTGCGAATATATTATGGCCCCGGGGGAAGAAAACCTGACCCGCAAAGCCGCAAATAACAGCAGCGGTGACAGGATTATCAGTCCGGCCACGGCCGACATGACATCCAGTAGTCTTTTTAAATTCTGTTGCCAGTCAGGCATCAGCCCGGTTTTCAGGTCGATGAGCGGCGCACCCATCACGCTGCTGGTCTTTACAGAGCCGGACAATATATCGAGTGTACTGGGTTGAATTTTTATTTCAACATCTTTTTCGCTAAGGCGGTCAATGATCTTTTCCAACAGTGCTTCTTCCGTTTTTTCCATTGCCAGGACAACCTGGTGAATATTATTTTGATCGATGATGCTTTCCAACTGGTCGGTGCTTCCCAGTTTGGGGATCATTTTTTGGATCCCGTTTTTCCCGTTATACTCTGGTGTCACAAACCCGATATAACGGTAACCACCATCGTGCAGATTTTTTTCTGTTTTGTTGAAAATGCTAATTGCGTTTTCCTGGCTACCGATCATCAGGGTATTGAAGCTTACCCTGCCGGAAAGCAATTGTCGTTTGATAGTATTTAGCAAAATCCAGCGACCGGTGAATGTAAGAGCGAAATGAATACCCGCTAGTGAGCCAAAGGCCACATAATAATAGGAGGAATCAGTATGTGGATCGTTCCAGACAAAGATGAAAAAAAAGACAACCGTGCCGATCAGGGTACAAATAAAAGTGAGCGACAGTTCAGCAAGCCTGGATTTCTTGTATAATGAGTGATAAGTGCCGGCTATCGTATACAGTGCTAGCCAGCCAATCGGTACAGCTACCAGGATATACAACCAGGATTGGTAACTGATCGGGTAAGCGCCCTTGTCATTCAATAATGAACTGCGAACGGTATAAAAACAAAACCAGGCAAGGGCCGCAGTGAGATAATCCATAGCGACATACCAGCCAACAGCTATTTTTTTGCCTGCATTCATCAACGGGTTATTACATTGTTGCCGATCTTATCGAGTATCTGGTGGGCTACGTCCATGGCCATCAGTCCATCGATCTCCGACACAATGGTTTTGGTATTATTGACGATGGCGTATACAAATTCTTCCAGTTCTTTTTTAATAGCGTTTACTTCGGGAACTACCGGGTTGGCCACGGCAATGGTCTTTTTGCCAGAAGGAGTTTCGATATCAAAGGCAAAAACAGTTGGATCCTGTTGGTCCTTGAGCTTGATAATTTCCGTTTTTTTATTCAGGAAATCAATACCGATATACGCATCCTTTTGGAATATCCTCATCTTGCGCATTTTTTTCATGGATATGCGGCTAGAGGTGAGGTTGGCCACGCAGCCGTTATGAAACTCTATACGTACATTGGCGATATCCGGAGTTTCCGTTATCACTCCTACGCCACTTGCCGAGATGTTCTTTACATCGCTTTTGACGATACTTAGGATGATGTCGATGTCATGGATCATAAGGTCGAGTATCACGCTCACTTCTGTACCCCGGGGATTGAATTGAGCGAGGCGATGCACTTCAATGAACATCGGGTTCAGGGGCGTGTCGCGTATCGCCAGAAAGGCCGGGTTAAATCGTTCAACATGCCCTACCTGGAATTTGACTCCGGATTCCTCGGCCAGCTTTACAAGCTGCCGGGCTTCATCCATGGTGTTGGCCAATGGTTTTTCAACGAAAATATGCTTCCCTTTTTTTATCGCTTTTTCGCATAATGCAAAATGATAATTCGTGGGAGCCACAACGTCTATAGCATCGCAGGCATTGAGAAGAGTATCTATATCGAGAAATCGGGGCAACTGGTATTTTTCGGCGACTTCCCTCGAAGTATCGTCACTTGGATCATAAAAACCGATGACCTCTGCATCCTTGATATCCTTCCAGTTATTCAGATGAAATTTTCCCAAATGACCTACCCCAAAAACGCCGATCCTGAGCATAATAATGAATTAGTGCTCAAAGATAAAGCTGGGAAACTGTATAGGCTTTAATTTCTGGTCACATCGCATTACGAGCCGGGGTTTTGAACCGTTAAGGGCTTGCTTCGCCAATGCTACGTGAAGGACTTTAGAGGCTTTTGTGATCCCCGCGGTTCTCCGCATTCCTTGCGATACAAGAACTATCGCAAAGTACGCAAGAGCTGAGCAAAGGCTAAGAATACCCGAGAGCTACTGAGAGTTCCACCTAGTTATGATCACTCGATGAGTGCCGAGTGGTTCAAATACGATTCATCAGGCGTGTAAATAAAAAAGCAGGTGCCATTTTTTATCGCGTTGATGATTGATTTGTGCAGGGAAACAGGTAATGCAGGACAGCCCTGGCTGCGTCCCAGGAAACCCAGGGAGTGGATCGCGGACTCGCTCACATAAGGAGCGCCGTGTACAACGATGGCACGGTTGCGAGCATTATCATTGATGCCTCTTTCAAGCCCGTTGAGGCGCAATGAATAGCCGTTATGACCCGTATAAGTTTCTTCCGTAACATAAAATCCAGGACTGCTTTTATAGGACGAAGGAGAATTGGAAAACGATTTAGCCCACAATGTGCCGGTGCCCCGACCATGTGAAACTAATGATTGAAAAATAAGCTGTCTCTTGTTCAGGTCAATTACATATAACCTTTTTTGATCACTTGGCTGACTGAAATCGGCAATTGTTAATTTCTCGGTATTAGCAATTTTTCCTTCGGCGGACAGTTTATCAAAACCCTTCAAAGCTGACTCTAAAACATCTTCTTTCATTCCATGTCCTGCGAGGTCAAGATCATTATATAATTCCTGGCCAGCATTTGTAACTGCCGCAGGCATAGGAGCTGGTGCAGGAAGAACAACGGAAGCGGCGGGACTGGCCGAAATATGGCTTTGCACTGTGGTGACTTTGTTCTGAACGTTGGGTGAAATGGTTGAAGTTGTGAATGCCATGCACGCCAAAGCCAGGCAGGTGACGAGTAGTGATTTTCTAATAGGATATCGCATTAACTAAGATTTTTGGATTAGGAAACCTGTTTAAACTGAAAACTGCCCCATTAAAGACAGTTTTGGTTTTTCGACGAGCAAATGTACGCCAGCTATAGGTTTTAGCGGGTGGCTCTAGGTCTTGTTTCATGTAGTAATTGTGCTACAATAACAGGACAGTTACAAATAAAAAAGAGCTGAGATACTTCGGGACACTTGCGAAAGGTTGTAAGAAAAACCGCAAAGCGCAGTGGCTGATTTTCAAAATGTTTCTTGCCAAAAATGACAATACGAAGCAAACTTCAGGCTATTTAAACCGAGAAGGGGTTAAGTTTTACCGAACTTATGTTTGAAACCCAACTCGTGTAACTGTTTTCTTAAAACTATACCTGGTATGAAAAAAATCTTTTTGCCTTGTTTAACAGCGGCGGTGCTTTTATTAACTCAGCCCGTTTTTTCCCAGGACGACTCAACTGCCTTGTTAGGCTTGCCAGGGGATAACCTGGATCTTTATGCTGTGCTGACCCTTTTTCAAAAGTCAAAAACGATTGAAGCCTTTGAGAAATCGTTAAATGATGAACAAACAAAAATCAATAACCTGGATTTGGACCTGGATAAAAAAATAGATTTCATCAAAGTGACTACCAAGAAAAAAGATGATGCTTTTAGTTTTATACTCCAGGTGGATGTCACCAAAACAGAGACGCAGGATGTTGCGGTCATTTATGTAACTAAAGATAAAGACAAGAAAGTTTCTATCCAGGCTGTTGGTGACGAGGAATTGTATGGTAAAGATTATGTTATTGAACCCAAAGGAAATTCTTCTGTTACTGCTAATCCCGGCTACACGGGTGCGGACCCTGTTGTTGTAAATGTTCCGGCAACAACTACCGTGGTAGTTGAATCCGCTCCTATTGTACAGTATGTTTACTCACCTGCATATGTGCCCTACGTTCCCCCTTATCATTACGGGTATTATCCACCTTATTTTGCTTTTGCTGCCTGTATAGCAATTGGCGTATATCGTCATAATAATTATTACTACCACGGGGGATATCATGGCGGTCACTACGGGGGTGGTAACACGGTAATTATTAATAATGGGAGCAGGAATCAAATTAATAACTACAATAGCACCAGGAATACATCTAATACCGTTTCAAATAATAAAGCTAAAGGTGGTTATGGTAATGGTAATGGTAACAGGGGCGGCGCAGGTGTCAATAATAACATGAGCAATAATAGAGGAGGAGGTGCAGGCGTTAGCAACAATATGAGTAATAATAGAGCAGGCTCCGGTGCCAGTAACAGTAACAGGGGATCATCAGGTGCTGGCGCCAGTAATAACATGAGTAGTAACAGGAGCTCATCGAGTAATAGAGCATCAACATCAAACTTTTCGTCTTCATCAAGGGGTTCCGGGGGCGGTGGCCGATCCATGAGTGGCGGTGGGGGCCGTGGCGGCGGCGGCGGCGGAGGCAGAAGACGATGATCAATTGTACCGGGGACTAAAAATTTCAATAAAAAAACAGGCTGAAGGAAAAACATTTCCGATCAGCCTGGGACAAAATAAATTCCTAATCTTTTATTGCGCTGGCATATCAGAAGCGCTCATATCTCTTACACAAACATATTTTCCATTTCTTTTTTCAAAAAGGCTCATATAATTCCCTGTATTAGTTGAATTCTTAGTCGAATCAACTACTTTATAATAACCGATCTCTACAACCTGATTCCCATCATTGGATACAAAGACATCCTTGGTCTCAAATTTAATCTTATCGGTTTTTGAAATTACTGCTGATTTTAAAAACTCGACTATTGCTTCCTTGCCTATCAATGGCGGCCTGTTTTGATAAAAGGTTGTAGCATCATCCGCATAGTAGCCAATTTCCTTCAGTTCACCTTTATTATAAAGGTCAGCGAACTCATTCTCCCTGGCCTGGATTTCTTTTTTTACCTGTTCTTTGTCAACCTCTGTTGCTGCAGAATTTTCTTTCTTAGCATCGCAGGCGAAAAGTAAAGTTGTTATACCTCCCAGTAATACTGCCTTTACGATCTTTATATTCATAAGTAAATTGTTTTTGCTTTATGATGTATTCGTCTTTGATTCGTGTTATGTTAAGGCAGGGTTGTTTTAAGCCGGGAAATTTTGAATTGAAATTGTAGATAAACTCGTTGATTATTAGACACTTCTCGTAATACTTCCCCGTCAAATTCCGGTAAATAAGTTTTTTGCGACAGCCTGATCTATTTTATTCATCTCATTTTCAAAATATTGTGGCGATTGATATAAGACAGCCAAAAGTTATAAATTCCGTTACATCTCATGCTTCTTTTACTTGCACAGCGAGCTGGATACAATATGGCTTACTTCTTCATACCCAATTTTCAGGATGATTTATTATAACATGAACAGGATTTATTCCGGTGATAAGGGCGAATTTTTGATTTAAAAGTGTCTTCATTCCATGCCGCAAAGTGATGACTAGTCAAAATAATCGCTCCATCATGACGGAAATAAAGAGACTTCAACTACTGGCAACGGCAGTTATCGGTTGTGTAATCTGGTTTCTCCCCATTCCCGAAGGGGTAAGGCCCAATGCCTGGCATTTATTTGCCATTTTCATAGCAACTATTGCGGGTATCATCATGAAAGCCGCAACAATGGGAACGATGGCAATTATTGGTATCATGATCTGCGCCGTGACCCAGGTACTTGCGCCAGGCGATCCAGTGAAATCTGTATCAAATGCTTTAAGCGGTTTTGGTAATTCAATTATTTGGTTGATCGGTCTTTCCTTTTTTATTGCAAGGGGGTTTATTAAAACAGGATTGGGAACAAGACTGGCTTATTATTTTGTTCGCGCATTTGGACGGAGCACGCTCGGTCTCAGTTACGGGTTGGGACTGGCTGACCTGATACTTGCACCGGCCATACCAAGTAATACCGCGAGAGCCGGTGGTGTTATCTTCCCTATTATGAAATCAATCGCCGTCAGTTTTGGATCTGTTTCTGAAAAACCGGAAACACACCGGAACATCGGAGCTTTCCTGACGTTGACTGGCTATAATATTAACCTGGTCACATCAGTGATATTTCTTACTGCGACTGCCAGTAACCCGATGGCCCAGAAGTTTGCAGGTGACCTGGGAATCCAGATCACATGGACCAGTTGGTTGTTTGCCACTATTGTCCCCGGACTGGTTTGCTTCTTACTGGTGCCACTTTTCTTATACAGGTTCTATCCTCCGGAACTAAAAAAAACACCGGATGCCCCTGCAGAGGCTGCTTCCAGATTGAAAGAAATGGGACCAGTTACCGGGAAGGAATTATTGATGGTCGCTACTTTTTTCATACTGTTAGTGTTGTGGATCTTTGGTAATCTTTTTTCGATGGATGCAACAACAGCTGCCTTGATAGGGTTGTCGATCCTCCTGGTTTCAGGCGTACTGAATTGGGACGACGTGAAGTCAGAAAAAAGTGCATGGGATACGATCGTATGGTTTTCTGCATTGGTGATGATGGGAACCTACTTGAATGAACTGGGATTTACTGATTGGTTTGGTCACTTTGTTGGCAGCAAATTGACTCATTTGAACTGGTTGCCTGCATTCATTTTGATCGTCGTGATATATAGCTATTGCCATTACATGTTTGCCAGTGCCACTGCACAGGCTGCTGCCATGTATAATGTATTCCTGGCTGTCGGCATTGCGATAGGGGTTCCGGGTGTTATGCTCGCCATATTTTTAGGGGTTTCAGCCAGCCTTATGGGATGTCTCACCCATTATGGTCATGGTCCGGCTCCAATCTACTTTGGAACATCCTATGTGACTTTGAAAGACTGGTGGAAACAGGGATTTTTTTTGAGTGTGCTTTATCTTCTTGTTTGGTTTGTGATAGGAGGATTGTGGTGGAAGCTTATTGGGTTATGGTAATTATTCTGGGTGGGAGTTTACGATTGAACTATCTCATTTTTACATAAATCCTAATTTTGTGTTTGAATGAAAACAGGGAGGATTCTATGGAACTTAATGTATATGTCAACTACAAAGAGAATTGCCGTCAGGCCTTTGAATTTTACGAAAAACATCTCGGCGGGAAGATCACTTCGGTAACAACTTTCGGGCAAATGCTGGAAGCTAACGCTCCAAAGGAAAGAAAGGATAAGATTGTACATGCCCGGATGGAACTGGGAGGAGCGGTGCTGATGGGCGCTGACATCCCCAATACTGAGCCCATGCGAAGCGCCTACCTGACACTCCTGTTTGACAATGCAAAAGAAACAGAAAGGATTTACCAAATATTATCCGAAGGAGGTGAGATATTCATGAAGATGGAGAAAACCTCCTTCGCCGAACGCTTTGCCATGCTTAGGGATAAGTTTGGCGCATCATGGATGTTACTTTGTGAAAAATAGTTGATGGGAATTGTCAATAGAAAGGGTTTATTATAGAGCCGATATTGAGAACTAACCTATAACGACTTGGGTATTGAAATCCTTTAAAAATCTGGAAGTCTTTTATTGTCCCAAAACCCAACATTTTAAAGGCAAAAAGTTTTTGGTAAAAGGCCGGGTAAACCTATCTTTGCCGCCTGAATTTTTTGTCGGGCAAGCAAAGCAAAGCAAAGGATCGGTAGTTCAGTTGGTTAGAATGCTGCCCTGTCACGGCAGAGGTCGCGGGTTCGAGTCCCGTCCGGTCCGCTA
>Ga0066652_100001462_pt1 | contig 12302 bp, 12 predicted proteins | sample GraSoiAngelo_101_FD_71413 | JGI IMG/M metagenome (GOLD analysis project Ga0066652, IMG submission 71413) | Grasslands soil microbial communities from the Angelo Coastal Reserve, California, USA - 14_0903_02_30cm | ecosystem: Environmental > Terrestrial > Soil > Grasslands | place: USA...
CCATGGGTTCACCCGCGCTCTTCCGCCACATCCGCGCGGAGGGGAAGTGTAGCCCCGAAGGTGAGTGGATAGAGATCGGTCATGGCGACACGGACCGAGGAACGGTCGAGGTTTGCCCACAAGCCGGCCAAGCTCCCGAGGAGCGCGTGGTTCGGCGTTTTGCGGCGCACGTTCGCGGAGTTCAACGCGGACAACATGACCGACTGGGCCGCCGCTCTCACGTACTACGGGATCCTCGCCATCTTCCCGGCGCTGATCGCGCTTGTCTCGATTCTCGGGCTGATCGGCACCTCCGCCACGAAGCCGCTGCTCGACAATCTGGGCACCTTCGCCCCCGGGCCCGCGCATCAGATCCTCGAGAACGCTCTGAACGGACTGACCCAGAGCCCCAGCGGTGCAGGAATCCTTTTCATCGTCGGCCTGGCCGGTGCGCTCTGGTCCGCGTCTGGCTACATCGGGGCGTTCATCCGTGCGTCGAACCGGATCTGGGACGTGGAGGAAGGCCGTCCGATCTGGCGGATCCTCCCGCTCCGACTTTTCGTCACAGTGCTGATGCTGCTCCTGCTTGCAGCCAGCGCCTTCGCCGTCGTCGTGACCGGGCCACTTGCCGATCGGGTCGGCAAGTTGCTCGGAATCGGGGGTATCGCCGTCACCGCATGGGATATCGCCAAGTGGCCGGTGCTGATCCTCGTCGTCATCTTCATGTTCACGCTCCTCTACTACGCCTCGCCGAACGTCCGCCAGCCGGGGTTTCGGTGGCTCACTCCGGGTGCGATCCTGGCCGTCGTCGCGTGGATGGTCGTGTCCGCCGCCTTCGGCGTCTACGTCGCCAACTTCAGCTCGTACAACAAGACGTACGGCTCGTTGGGCGCGATCATCATCTTCCTCGTCTGGCTCTGGCTCTCGAATGTCGCGATCCTGCTCGGCGCGGAGCTGAACGCTGAGATCGCACGGGGACGACAGATCGAGGCCGGCCAGCCTCCTGACCGCGAGCCGTTCCTGCCGCCGCGCCGAGAGCCCAACTAGCCAAACAGGCCAACAGGCCCCTGACCACCTGCGGCTACGCTTTCGTCCTTGAAGCGGGGTCTTTCTCTGCTTGCGGCTCTTGTCGTCGTCTGCGCGCTCGGAGGCGCGGGCGCCGGCGTACGTGCGGCGGCTGCCGGTGACCGCGCAGAGGTCGTCGTCGTCCTGAAGAAGCCGCCGCTGGCGCTCGCGATGGGCCGGCGGGCGCGGCACAGCCCCGGCTACCTGCACGCGCTCGAGGCCGATCAGGCCGCGCTCGAGCACGAGATCGAACGGCGAATCCCCTCGGCGCACGTTCGCTGGCGTTATCGCTTCGTGCTCGACGGCCTCGCCGTCGTCGTTCCCCGCCGTGAGATTGCCGCCCTGGCCGTGCTGCCGGGCGTAGTGCACGTCTACCGCAGCGTGCAGTACCACGCGAGCCTCGACGAGAGCGTGCCCCTGATCAGGGCGCCGCAACTCTGGGGACCGACGCGGGCGACCGCGGGCCAGGGGATCAAGATCGGGATCATCGACGACGGCGTCGACCAGGCGCATCCCTTCTTCAGCCCCGCGGGCTTCACGATGCCGGCCGGGTTCCCGAAGGGCAACACCGCCTATACGAGCGCCAAGGTGATCGTGGCGCGAGCCTTCCCGCCGCCCGGCGCAACGTGGAAGTACGCGGCGCGCCCGTTCGACCCGTCCATGTCGGAGCACGCCACCCACGTCGCCGGGATCGCTGCGGGCGACTACAACACGACGCAACGGAGCGGCCGGCCCGTCTCGGGCGTAGCCCCCGGTGCGTACATCGGCAACTACAAGGTGCTCACCGTGCCGACACCGGAGGTGGGCCTGAACGGAAACTCGCCGGAGATCGTCAAGGGGATCGACGCCGCCGTCGCCGACGGCATGAACGTGATCAACCTCTCGCTCGGCGAGGCGGAGATCGACCTGGATCGCGACATCGTCGTCAGGGCCATCGACGCGGCCGCCGACGCGGGCGTCGTCCCCGCCGTCGCTGCCGGCAACGACTTCAGTGAGTTCGGCTATGGGTCGATCGACTCGCCCGGCGACGCGCCGAAGGCGATCACGGCCGCCGCGGTGACCAAGGACAGCGTCATCGCCGACTTCTCATCGGCAGGCCCGAGCGGAATCGACCTCGGTTTCAAACCGGACGTCAGCGCGCCCGGCGTCAACATCTACTCGTCCGTTCCGAGCGGCTGGGACAGCTTCAGCGGAACGAGCATGGCGTCGCCGCATGTCGCCGGCGGCGCGGCGCTGCTGCTCCAGCGGCACCCGACCTGGACGCCTGCGCAGGTCAAGTCTGCGCTCGTGCTGACCGGCCGGCCGGTCTACACGGACTCGACGCACCGCCGAGAGGTGCTCCCTACGCGCGAGGGCGGCGGGCTGATCGACCTTCAGGCTGCGGACACGCCGCTCGTCTTCGCCGCGCCCACCGATGTCTCGTTCGGGTTCCTCCACCGTGGCGGTTCCGCGAGCGTCCCGATCTCGCTGACGGACGCCGGGGGCGGAAATGGAGTCTGGAGCGTGAACGTCCTCTACGCGCCGGGGACCGGCGAGACGACGGTCTCTGGGCCCCCAGCGGTTTCGGTGCCCGGCTCTATCACCCTGCGCGCAACCGCTCCGCGGAGAGGGCAGGGTGACACCACCGGCTTCATCATCCTCTCGCGGGGCGCAGTCACGCGGAGGATCCCGTTCTGGCTCCGCGTCACCGTTCCGCAGCTCCAGCGCGACCCGCACCGAACCTTGCGCCGGCCCGGCCTCTACCGCGGGGACACGAAGGGTCACGCCTCGCGTGTCACGTGCTACCGCTACCCGAGTGACCCATCGCCGCTCGGCGTCGCCCCCTGCCTCCGTGGGCCCGAGCAGGTGTTCCGTTTCGTCCTTCGGCGGCCGCCCCAGAACTTCGGCGCCGTCGTCCTCTCCCGGGGCCGGGGCGTCCGGGTCCAGGCGCGCGTCGTCCGCGCCGGGGACGAGAACCGCCTGACCGGCTATGCAGGCCTTCCCCTGAACCTGAACCCGTACCTGTCGACCTTCGACCGCCCCTCTCCCGCCGCCGGTGCCGTCCGGCCGCATGCGCGCGCCTACGACATCGTCTTCGACACCCCTAGCCGCGCGGCAGCCGGGGAGTTCACCTTCCGCTTCTGGATCGGCGACACGAGGCCGCCTCGCGTACGCCTGCTGACGCGCGCCGTCCGGGCCGGCGGGGCACTGCGTCTGCGCGTCACCGACGCCGGCTCGGGCGTCGACCCCGGCTCGTTGAACGCCACCCTTGACGGCCGCGGCGTCGCCGTCCGCTACCGACGTGGAATCGCGACCCTTTCAACGGGCGCGCTCGGCGCGGGTCTGCACCGGCTCGTCTTCCGCGCCTCCGACTACCAGGAGGCGAAGAACATGGAGAACACCGGGCCGATCCTGCCGAACACCCGGACGTTCAGCGCCCGCTTCTCAGTTCGCTGAGGTCTCCCTCAGCGCCGGTCGCGCTCGTCGATAGTCGGCAGCTGCTGGAGGTCGCGCTGAACGCTCGCGGCGAACTCGTCGCTCTCATCGAGCTCGTCGCCCTCCGGCTGCAGAAGGGTCAGCTTCGATTTGCGGCGCGCACGGTCACGGCGGCCCCGTGCTTCGAAACCGAACTTCCAAGCGATGCGCGGCCACTCGGCGCCGATGACGGCGAGGACCGCGCACGCGAGTAGCGCGATCGACAGCCAGCTCACGGCGAAACAGTCTACCCACGGCCCTAAAGAACCTCCCGCGCTGACCGATACCTGGATTCATGCGGGATCCAGCGCTGGCAGTCCCTTACATCGTCCTCTGGGCCGCGATGATGCGCGCGCTGCTCGTCCGCGCCGAGGTCCTGCCGATGACCTGCAACCGCTGCGGCCGTCCATACGAACGCCGCGATCTCGGCGAGTCGGTCTGCGCCTGCGAGCGCGGCTGACCCCGTCGCCGTCCAGGCGACGGGAAGGGACTGTCCCGATCAGGGACTGTCCCAGAAAAACGTCCAGGGACAGTCCCCGCCGGGCTGTGTCGCCAGGTTCTAGTTAGTCCGCCTGAGCGGTCTGCTGGGCCAGCTGCTGGCCGAACTGCTGAGCAATCGTCAGTGCGGCCTCCTCCTGCTCGAGATTCTCCTGCAGGAGCGCGACGATGTCCTGCTCGCCCATCGCTTCGGCCTTGGTGATCAGGCCTTCGTAGACCGCGATCTCGTGGTGCTCCGTCTCGCAGACGCCCGCGACGCTCACGTGGTCGTTGAAGCTGTCATCGACCGCCTTCAGGTTCGACTGCCCTTCTTTCTCGAGGCCCTCGATCGCCGGGCACGGCGACTCGTCGGGCTCCTCGCCGAGCGCCTGGATGGCCCGCTCGACGTTCGCGACATGCCGCTCGGTCGAGCTCGGGCGGGGACTCGATCGTACCGCCCAGTAGGGGCATCGGTCTCTCCCTTCTCGTCGGTCGCGGACCGCTACCCACTCGGTCGCATGGCAAACGAGCGATTTAGCGGGTACGACCGCTGCTGACGACGAGGTTGACGCGGGCCCCTGCCGGCCGATGCGTTCCAGGCTTCGGGGCCTCGGCGACAACGGTCCCGCGACGCTTGCGCGACCACGCATAGCGGACGCGCCCGACGCGGCAGGAGGCCGTCGCAATCGCGTGCCTCGCCCGGCGCAGCGTCTTTCCACGCACGTTTGGGACCACGCATCGGCGTGGCGCCGCAGCGAGGGCCGGGGGTGGCGTCGACGCAGACGGCGGCGGAGGCGGAGCGGGCGGCGGCTCGACCGGAGGAGGAGGTGGCGGCGGGGGCGGCTCCGCGGGTGGTGGAGGCGGAGGTGGTGGAGGCGGTGGAGCGGTGGCCCCTGGGACCGAGATGTTGACGGTGTTGGACGGCGCACCGGTCCCGCCCGCCGCGTCGTAGCCGCGCACCGCGTACGAGTAGGTCATTCCGTCTACGACGTTCGGATCCGCGTACGAGAGCCCGGTCGTACGCCCGATCGCGACCCCATCGCGGAGAATCTCGTAGCCGGAGACGCCGATCTCGCTCGCGGCCGGGTTCCAAGTCAACGACACCTGCGGCGGATCTCCCGTCAACCGGGCGGTGAGGCTCTGTGGCTCGGTCGGTGGCGCGCAGGAGATCGTGCGCGCGTTCGCCTCAGCGACAACCGACGCCAGCGGCGCGAACGAGCCCTTCCGTGTCCCGTCGGCCCAGACGACGCCCGACTGCCAGCCGGACAGGTCGGCCTCGTCGCGGAGCAGGAAGTTGAAGATCGCCCCGACGTACGGCTGGCAATACGCGAGCCGGACGGCGTAGCGGAGCTGCGTCGCCTGGTCGGGAGCCCGGCTGGTCGCGAGCGGCGAGGAGCCCGGGAACTCGATCTCGCCACCGGCGAAATCGGGGATCGTGACGACGTTCTCCGAGCCGGTGTAGGCACCGGAGTGGTCGGCCGGAACGCTCGTCTGGAAGCCGCTCTCCAAGTACCAGATCGGCGGGCAGATCGTGCATCCCGGCCCCGGAAGGGGTTGGGCGGTTCCGTCGAAGGCGACGTGAAGCGTCTGGACGAGCTTGTTCCAGTCGCCCTCGGCGATCGTGTTGCCGACCGTGTGGATCAGGAACGGACGCTCCGCGAAGAAGTTCTGGTAGACGTGCTGCCCGACCGTGTCGAGGACCGGCTTCGTACGGCCGCTCGCCCGGTAGGCGAGGCCCATCCGCTCGACGAAGTTGACCGGCGAGTGCGAGACGTTGCTCGGGGCGTTCGGATTGTCGTTCCCGCGCGGCGAGGTTGCTGGGCCGATCAAGTCGATCGTCGAGCGGAAGGCGTGCAGCGTGTCCCAGCAGCGCGCGAGCAGCGCCTCGTAGGCTGCCGGCGCCGCGCTCGAGCCGTCAGCGTTGAACTGCGGCCGCCAGAAGGCGCTGACGTTCGGCTCGTTCCAGATCACGACGTCGTCGATCGAGGGAAATCGCAAGACGGCGTTCTTCGCGAACGTGCAGAACTGCGTGCGCGACGTCTCGTCCTGGGGCGCGCTCGTCGGGCTGCCGTAGACGGCGAGAACGAGGAGCCGCAGCCCGGTAGTCCCGGAGGTGGCTTTCGACAGGTCGGCGACGTCGCGCGAGGTCAGGTCGCTCTCGCCGGCGTTCCAGTGCAGCGTGACGCGGAAGGCGTCTGCGCCGAGGTCGCGGGCGGGCTGCGCGGCCGTCGAACCGTCCCACTTCGGGCCGTCGTCGGCGAAGCCGAAGAAGAATCCTGTCCCCGCCCGCGCGGACGCTGCCGTCACGGTCGCGGCGGCGCAGCACGCGAGGACGACGACAAGACCCCTCCCGGTCCGGCCACCCCTGCACATCGTTCTAGCTCCCCGGGTTGGACTCGAACCAACAACCCTCCGGTTAACAGCCGGATGCTCTGCCAATTGAGCTACCGGGGAACGGCGCTCGGCCGGGACGGATTGTAGCCGGGGTCTAGATCAGATTCGTCGCCGCGGTGCGGAGCCGCTCGAGCTCCGCTTGCAGCTCTTTCGTCCGCTCGAGGTCGGCGCTCTGGAGCTCCCGCCGCAGCTTGCGCTCGTGCAGGTTCAGGAGCAGTTCCTTCGTGGTCGCCTCGTCGATGCCCTCGGCGGCGGCGCGCGCGTCGAGCTCGGCGAGAAGCTGAACGAGCTCACGATCGGCCTCCCCGGGCTCCAGTAGGTGATCGCGGGCGCGGCGGTGCAGCTCGGAGTCGAAGTGGTCACGCGAGAGGCCGGCGAGGACATCGCGCAGATCCGTGTGGGCGGCGATCCCGGCGAGCGCGTCGCGCTCCAGCCGTTCGCCTGCCTCGAGCAGCTTCGGCGAGACCTCCGGCGTCGAGCCCTGAGCGCCGCGCATCTGCACGAGGCCTGCTTGCGTCTCGCGAGGTAGGTCGAGGCGGTCGGCGACGAGCCGCAACGCCTGCTGGCGCTCCGGGGAGTCCTCGAACCGCGACAAGATCTCGCGCGCGTTGACGAAAGCCTCCTGGCGGTCGGCCGCGCGCTCGAGCTCGAGGCGGACGCGGTAGACGACGTAGCTCTCGGCGTTGGGTAGCCGTTCCTCGAAGCCCTCCGCAGCGTCCGCGGGATCCGTCCCGGGCGGCAGCGCGACAACGCGGACGTCGAAGCCTTGCGCGGCAGCGAGGTCCATGCCGCGTAGCGTGGCCGCCTCGCCGGCCGCGTCGGCGTCGAAGCAGAGGTAGAGCTTGCGAGTCAGGCGCGAGAGCTCCTTCAACTGGCGCTCGGTCAGCGCCGTCCCCATCGACGCGACGACGGGCCCGAGTTTCGCCTGCCGCAACGCCAGGACGTCAGTGTTGCCTTCGACGATCAGCGCCCGCTCCTCGCGCGCGATCGCCGTGCGGGCGCGGTCGAGCCCGTAGAGGAGGTCGCCCTTCCGGAAGAGCTCTCCCTCCGGTGAGTTGACGTACTTCGCCTGGAGCGGGTCGTCCTCGCGGAGCTTCCTTGCCTGAAAGCCCACGACGCGGCCGCGAGCGTCGGCGATCGGAAAGAGCAGCCGGCCCTGGAAGTAGTCGTTGCCGCGACGGTTGACCAGCCCCGCGCCGGTCAGCTCCTGCTGCGTGAACCCGCGCTCCGCGGCCTTGCGCGCGAGCGTCGCCCCGCGCGCGGCGAGGCCGAGCCGGTACTCGCGGCAGACGTCCTCGCCGAGGCCGCGGCTCTCGAGGTAGGCGCGCGCATCGGCGCCGGCCTGCGACTCCCAGAGGTAGCGCTCGTAGAACGAAGCCGCCGCGTCGAGCACTGCATGAAGGCGGTCGCGGCGGCGGCGCCTGGCGTCCTGCTCCGGCGAGGCCTGCTCGTACTCGAGCGGCACGTTGAAGCGCTGCGCGAGCCACTCGATCGCGCCGACGAAGTCCACGCCTTCGGTCTCTTCCACGAACGAGACGGCGTCACCGGCGGCGCCGCACCCGAAGCAGTAGTAGAGCCCCTTCTCCGGGCTGACCGAGAACGACGGCGTCCGCTCGTCGTGGAAGGGACAGAGCCCCGTGAAGCGTGCCCCCGACCGTCGCAGCTGCGTACGTCCCGAGATGACCTCGACGATGTCCGCGGTCGCCTTGACCGCCTCGACCGACGAGTCGGCGATCCGCGCCACTAGTGCGCCTTCCATTGATGCCGTCGAGCTTCTGGGTCGCGAGCACCAAGCCAGAGGCCGCACTCGCTCGCTGCCAAGGCTGCCAGCCTTGGCAAGAGCGAGGGTGGACTCTGGCGCCGCGTGATCGCGGGCCAGAAGCCGACATGCATTGCTGGATGGCGCACTAGCTCTCCAGCCGGGCCGCGTAGGCGAGGGCGAAGCGGTCGGTCATGCCGGCGACGTAGTCGGTCGCCTGCTGCGCCGAGCGTCCCTCGTCGACCAGGTTCTCGAAGATCAGCCGGATGACCTCGTGCGCACGCTGCTGGTTCGGCTTGGTGTCGGCGGCGAGGTAGACGCGGTCGAACATGAACGAGCGCAGCGAGAGCATGGCCTCGCCGATCTCCTCGCTCTGCTGGATGTCGCCGGCGCGCTCCGACGTCTCGACGAGGTCGTGGACGAGCGTGTCGATCCGCCGGGGCCCGGTCGGGCCGAGCAGCTCGATCTGGTCATGAGGTAGCTCGGCCGGGCTCAGCACGCCTGCCCGCACGGCGTCGTCGATGTCGTGATTGATGTAGGCGACCCGGTCGACGAGACGCACGATCTTGCCCTCGAGCGTGTCCGGCTCGCGATCGCCGGTATGGGTCAGGATGCCGTCGCGCACCTCCTCCGTCAGGTTGAGGCCGCGGCCCTCGCGCTCGAGGTGGTCGACGACTCGCAGCGAGTGCTCGTTGTGGCGAAAGCCGAGCCCGAAGCGCTCGCGCAGGACCGCGTCGAGCGCTTCCTCGCCCGCGTGGCCGAACGCCGGGTGCCCGAGGTCGTGGCCGAGCCCGATCGCCTCGGTCAGATCCTCGTTGAGACGCAATGCCCGCGCGACCGTGCGCGAGATGCCGGTCGTCTCGAGCGTGTGCGTGAGCCGCGTCCGGTAGTGATCGCCGCTGGGGTCGATGAAGACCTGCGTCTTGTGCTTGAGGCGGCGGAAGGCCTTCGAGTGGACGATGCGGTCGCGGTCACGCTGGAACGGAGTCCGGAGGCGGCATTCGTCGTCGTCGTGGACCCGTCCGCGCGTCTCGTAGCTGCGCACCGCCAGCGGCGAGAACCAGGCTTCTTCCTGGTCTCTGATCCGCGCCGCGAAGGCGTCCGCGACTCTCCCGGCGAGCTCGGGCACGTGACCGACTCTAGCCGCTCGCTCGGTCGGGGCGGAACCGCGTTTTCAGCCGGTTGCGCCCACCCCGATGGGGGGCGAAAACGCGCCCCTGAAGTCACGCTATCGAGGAATCTCCGCCGTGTCCGTGACGCGCGTGCCACGGAAGTGCAACTTCCTCCGGCCGGGACGCGCTCGCTCAGATGATGATCGGCACGGTGCCGCCGTCGGCGCTCCAGGCCGCGCCGGTCACGTAGCTCGCCCGGTCCGAACAGAGAAACGCGATGACCGAGGCGATCTCCTCCGGCTCGGCCAGCCGGCCGAGCGGGCGTCCCCCGGCTACCGATTCGAGGACCGCCTCGCGCGTCGTGCCCGACCGACGCGCCTGCTGATCGGCGAGGCCGCCTTCGTCCAGCCAGGCGCCGGTGGCGGTCGGGCCCGGTGTGACTGCGTTACAGCGAATCCCTTTCTTTGCGTAGAGATCGGCGACGAGCCGGGAGAGTGAGAGCAGCGCTGCCTTCGTGACCGAGTAGTTCGGCATCCCAGTCGACGGACGCTTCGCCGCGGTCGACGACACATTGACGATCGATCCGGAACCGCGCTGGAGCATCGCCGGAAGTGCGGCGCGAATCGTGCGCATGGCGCTCATCACGTTCAGCTGCCACATCTCGTCCCATTGCTCGTCGCTCAGCTCGTCGAAGCCTGTCTGGTACGCGACGCCGACGTTGTTGACGAGGCAGCCGACGGCGCCGAGCTCGCCGGCTGCCTCGACCAGTTCCGCCGCAGCCGCGGGTTCGGCCAGGTCGGCGACCACACCGAGCTCGGCGCCAGCATCCTGTCTCGCCTCTTCGACCCGCTCGGAATCGCGGCCCGTGACCACGACCCGCGCCCCTTCGGCTGCGAGGATGCGTGCGGTCTCGAGCCCGATTCCAGCGGTCGAGCCGGTGACGACGCAAACCCGATCGCGCAGGCCGAGGTCCATCGCGCGGGCAAGCCTACGGCAGGATGTGCGCGTGACGACGCTGCTCCTCGCCCGCCACGGCGAGACCGACTGGAACCATGCGCGCCGCTGGCAGGGCCACGCCGACCGTCCTCTGACCGAGCGGGGCCGAGCCCAGGCAGCCTCCCTTGCCGAGCGACTTGCGGACATCGCGCTCGACGCCGTCTACGCAAGCGACCTGCAGCGGGCTCGCGAGACGGCAGTGGTCGTGGCTGCCAAACAGGGCCTGGAAGTGATCGAGCTGCCCGACCTTCGCGAGGTCGATGTCGGATCCTGGCAGGGCCTGACCCGCGAGGAGGCCGAGGCGAGGTTCCCCGACGGGTACCAGCGCTGGCTCGCTGGCGGCACGGGCTGGGACGACGGCGAAACCTACGAGCAGATGAGCGCGCGCGTCATCGCGGCGGTCGAGCGAATCGCGGCGGCCCGCGACGGCGGGCGTTTCCTGATCGTCTCCCACGGCGGACCGATCCGAGCAATCCACGCCGCCGCGCTCGGGCTCGGCGTCGACGCCTATCGTCGCATCCGTCCGGTCGAGCCGAACGCGCGCCTCTCGGCCGTCTGCGTCGAGGACGGGGCTCTGACGGAGTTGTGCCCGGCCGGCCGCATCGACGAGCTGCTCGAACGCGACCAGGAAGAGCGCCGAAAAGCCGCAGCTCAGCCCCCTTCTCCAGCGGGTTAGACCGCGTACGGCGCCAGTAGACTGGCCGCACGTGGAGGACTACACGAACAAGTACAAGGGCGAGCAGGTCGAGGTCGCTCTCTTCGGCGGCGACTACCAGGACGGTGTCCTCACCGCATACTGCATCGTCGAGGACGTGCCGCACATCGAGCTGAACGGCCACATCCTGGTCCCGCTGCAGAACATCGCCTCGCTCCATTGCTCGAGCCGTTGCGACGCTCCTGAGCCCGACTGGCCCCCGCGTGGCCTCGCGGAGGACGACGGCTCGGAAGAGCCGTAAATCATGAGCCGAACGCTCCTGCGCGTCCGGAATGTCGTCAAGGCATGGCTGCTTCTCTTGGGCATCTGCGCAGTGCTCGGGATCGTGCCTTTGCTCACCGGGAACTACCGGCTGCTTTCCGTCTTCCTTTTCTGCGCCCTATTGCTGGCCGGCGCCGGCTACTTCTACGTCGACCGAATCGCGCTCGGCATGGTCGGCGCCCGGGAGCTGCCTCGCGGCCAGGCCCCGGCGCTCTACTCGATCGTCCAGCGGCTCGCCGCGCGCGCCCGGGTGCCCGCGCCGAAGCTCTACGTCCTAGCGGACGGGTATCCGCGTGCGCTCTCCGTCGGCCGCGGCCCGCGCGGCTCGGCAATCGCCGTCAGCCAGGGGCTGCTCGGCGCGGCCACGCCGGCCGAGCTCGAGGGAATCCTCGCCCACGAGCTCGCCCACATCCGCGACCGCGACGTCCTGATCCAGAGCACGGTCTCCGTCCTGGCCTGCGCCATCGTCGAGACGAGCCGGATCGGGGGCTTTCTCCAACGCGGCCTGTTGTTCGTCCTGGGGCCCTTTGCAGCCGCGCTCGTCAATCTGTTCCTCTCGCCGAAGCGCGAGTTCTTCGCAGACGCGGCTGCCGCGCAACTCTGCGACTCGCCGCACGGGCTCGCAGACGCACTGATCCGACTCGAGCAGACGGGAGGACTCGTGGAGTTTCAGGCAAGCCCTGCAACCGAGCCGCTCTACACGATCAACCCATTCGCCGAAGAAGGGCTCGCGGCGCTCTTCGTGACCCACCCGCCGGTCGGCGAGCGCGTGACGCGCTTGCGCGCCCTGGACCCAAGCTGGCGAGAGAAGCTACGCGCCGCGTAAAGGACGGACCGAACTAGGCGCGGCTTCGCCGCGCCGCCGCTCCCGATCGTCGAAGAAGCACCGTCCCAGTAGAAGCATTCGCCGAACGAAATGAAATGCGCAGCATTTCGTTCGGAACGAGCAAGAGCCGGCGAGAGCCGGCTCTTGCGAAGTTAATTCGGCGGCGACCTACTCTCCCGGGAGGTTGCCCTCCGAGTACCATCGGCGCTGGCGGGCTTAACTTCTCTGTTCGGAATGGGAAGAGGTGTACCCCCGCCGCTATGA
>Ga0066652_100001463_pt1 | contig 12298 bp, 16 predicted proteins | sample GraSoiAngelo_101_FD_71413 | JGI IMG/M metagenome (GOLD analysis project Ga0066652, IMG submission 71413) | Grasslands soil microbial communities from the Angelo Coastal Reserve, California, USA - 14_0903_02_30cm | ecosystem: Environmental > Terrestrial > Soil > Grasslands | place: USA...
CCGATGCCGCGATCGTCGTCGGCGGTCTCGTGGCCTCGCTTCTCCTCTCGGTCGCGGCTGTCCGCCTTCTGCGGCGGACGCATCCAGCTGCGTAGAGTCTCGGCGATGGGCGGTGACCGGCTGCGGCCCCTGTGGGACTTCGACGACCTCAACGGGAGCGAGGCCCGCTTCCGTGAGCAGCTCGCGCGCGAAGGGACCGACGCGGGCCGCGCGGAGGTGTTGACCCAGCTCGCGCGCGTCGAGTCGCTCCGCGACGAGTTCGACCGCTGCGCGCGACTGCTCGACGAGGCGGAGCCGCTCGCCGGAGACGACCCGATCGCCAACGTGCTGCTCGAGCTGGAGCGAGGGCGCATGTTCCGATCGAGCGGCGACAAGGAAGCGGCGTTTCCGCTTTTCGCGTCGGCATTCGAGCGAGCGCGGGAAACGGGCGACCGATTTCTCGCCGGCGACGCCGCCCACATGTGCGCGATCGCCGTCGACGACCGCGCGTTGCAGGAGGAGTGGACGCAAACCGGTCTCGCCGCCGGCGATCCATACTGGGCGGGGCCGTTGCTGAACAACCTCGGCTGGGCGTACTTCGAAGACGGCGACTACGAGCGGTCGCTCGAGCTCTTCCGCGGTGCGCTCGCCGCGCAGGAGCGTGATCCGGAGAAGGTGGCGCGGATCGCGTGGGTGCACTACGCGCTCGCGCAGGCGTTGCGGATGCTCGGCCGCGCGGACGAGGCGCTCGAGGCTGCGGAGTCGGCTGCGCGTGCCGTTCCGACCGAGCCCGAGTTCCAGGACGAGCTCGCGGCGAGTCGGGCGGCGGCGGCGGCCGCGAAGGCGTAGCGGACGTTCCGTTGCTCCTCTACGACAGTCCCGTTTCGGGCAACTGCTACAAGGTTCGACTCCTGTTCGCGCACCTCGGCGTTCCGTACGAGCGCCAGACGGTCGACGTCGTCGATCGTTCGACGCGTCCGGAATTGCTCGGGGGGCTCAATCCGTCGCTGCGCGTCCCGACGCTCGTCCTGGACGACGGGCGGCCGCTCGGGGAGTCGAATGCGATCCTCTGGTTCTTCGGGGAGGGAACGCGGTTCGTCCCCGAGGACCCGTACGAGCGCGCGCAGGTGCTGCAATGGCTGTTCTACGAGCAGTACGAGCTCGAGCCGGCGCTCGCGGTCGTGCGCTTCTGGCTGTCGTACTCGGGCCGTCCGGAGGCGCTGTCGGACGAGCGGCGCGCGGAGCTGACGAGAGCCGGAAATCGCGTGCTCGCAACGATGGACAAGCACCTTGCGGAGCGCGCGTACCTCGTCGGCGACGCTCCAACGCTGGCGGACATCTCGCTCTACGCGTACACGCACGTCGCGCCGGAAGGCGGATTCGAGCTTGATCCGTATCCGGCCCTGCGCGCCTGGCTGGAGGCTGTCGCTGCCGAGCCAGGACACGTTCCGATAGACGCGTAGCCGGCGCTCTGGAATCATCCCGCGGTTGGCTGTCGTGGTCGGGATCGCGCTCGCGGGCCTCCTCGGCATGGCGGCCGCTTTGAAGCTGCGCGCGCCGCGGAGCGCTGCGGTCGGGATGGGGACGTTCGGCGTTCCCGAGCGGCTCCGCGTTTCTGCCGTCGTCTCGCTCGGCACGTTGGAGGCGGGGCTCGCCCTAGGCGTCGCCGTCGGCAGCGACCTCGCCGCCTACACCGCCGGCGCACTCCTCGCGCTCTTCGCGCTCGCCGTAGCCGTTGTCCTGGCCCGCGGTGGCGGCGGAGCACCCTGCGCGTGCTTCGGCGCGCGGTCACAGGTCGGACCGGCTGCGGTGCTCCGGAACGTCGTGCTCGCCGTCGCGTTCGTCGTCACGCCGAGCCTGCCGCATGGAACGCCGAGCACGCAGGGGTGGTTGCTCCTCGGGCTCGTCGCCGCGTTCGGGTGCATCGGCGTGCTGGCCGTCGCGGTGCTCGCGCTCGCCCGCGAGGTCGGCGTCCTGCGACTCCGCGTGGGGCCGGAGTCGGCACTCGACGTTCCCGAAGAGGGGCCGCCGCTCGGCTCGCGCGTGGCTGTCCCCGACCGGTTCTCGTGCGAGGCGCCGCTCCGTCTAGCGATCTTCTCGTCGGAGGGTTGCCGCCTCTGCCAGAGCCTGAGCCCGGTCGTCGCGGCGTTCCGACACGAGCCCGACGTTGCCGTCGAGGTCTTCGACGAGGTCGACGACGCCGACGTCTGGCGCGCGCTCGGGATTCCGGGCAGCCCGTTCGCCGTCGCGCTCGACCGCGCTGGTGCCGTGCGCGCTAAGGGCACGTTCAACTCGTACGGCCAGCTGGAGAGCATCCTCGCCAGCGCGGAGCGCGGGCTTGCCGATGCCAGTGCCTGACCTGACTGGGATCGCCGACGGGCTCGCAACGTCGACTTCGCGCCGCGGCTTCCTCGCGCGCGTCTCGCGGCTGCTCACGCTCGCCGCCGGCGCCGGTGCGGTTCGCGCGCTGGTCAGTCCCGGAGAAGCGGACGCGTTCCACTTTTGCGGTCACATCTACACGACCGACTCCTGCCCGCACCCGACCGGCCTGCCGAGGATCGACGCCCAGGGCTATCCGCTACGAGCCGTGGACGGCGCGCCGGTCGACGACCTTGGCCGTCCTATCGATGCCGCGGGCAACCCCATTGACGCGAGCCGCCGCCGCCTCCTCGACCCGGACGGACGCCCGCTGCCGCCCGCGCCGCGAAGTCGCCTCTGCCAGGAGGCGGTCGCGGAACGGTTCGACCTGCACACACGCATCGACGGCGCGTGGTACCGCTGCTGCGGCGGCCACGTTCGCAAGCTCGTCGACTGCTGCGCACGGACGCGCAAGCGAATCAACGGCGACGGCGCACTCACGGGCTACTGCTATTCGGGACGCCGCGTCTTCTGCGTCATGTACTACGACACGAAGATCCCGTGCTGACGGTCGCCCTCGCCGCGGCCGCGTTCCTTGCCGGCGTCACGGGCACGTGGTCGCCCTGCGGCTTCTCGATGATCGAGACGATCGGCGCGCCGCGGCGCTTCGTCCTGCGCTCGTGCGCGACGTTTGCGCTCGGTGCCGTGCTCGGCGGCGTCGCGACGTTCGCCGGCATCGCCGCGGTCGGGCTCGCAGTGCGCGGTGTTGGACGCACAGCGGTCGTGGCCGCCGCGGGGCTCGCACTCGCCGCGGCGCTCGGCGAACTGCGCGCCGCGCGCATCGCACCGCAGGTCCGGCGCCAGGTGCCGGAGCACTGGCGCAGGACGCTGCCACTCCCGCTGGCTGCGTTGCTCTACGGCGTCCTGCTCGGGCTCGGGTTCACGACGTTCGTCCTCACGTTCGCCGTGTGGGCGCTGGCGGGAGTCGTTCTCGCGCTCGGCCGGCCGGAGCTGGGCGTCGTCGCCGGCGTTGCATTCGGCGTCGGTCGTGCGCTTCCCGTCGTGACGATCGCACCGCTCCTCGACCGGCGCGTCGGCGTGCGTTTGCTCGCGCTGATCGGCGAGCGTCCGCGCATTCTTCGCGCGATGCGGGTCGCCGACGGCGCCGCTCTGTTGGTCGCAGTCGGCGCGCTGCTCGTCTCGCCGGCGAGCGCTGCGACGAATCTCGGTGAGGGATTCGACCCGAGCGCGGCCGGCGGCACGGTCGTGTGGACGACGGTCGCGGGCGGCGTCGAGCTCCACGAAGGCCAGGTGGGGACGGCGTCGGTTCCGGCGCACGCCGTCCTCGGAGGTGCACTGATCGCCTGGCGGGACGGGGACACCGTGCACGTCGCACAGGCGGCGGGCCTCGCGCCGGTGCTGGACATGACCGTTCCCGGGGTCGACGCGCTCGCGGTGTCGGACACGTGGCTCGTGACGCGGAGCGGCGACATGCTGAGCGCGGTTCCGCTCGCGACTCCAGACCAGCTCCACGTGATCGCGTCGGGGAAGCCGCCGGCGCAGATCGGGCGTCCGTCGCTCGACGGCGACGTCGTCGTGTACCACGTCGCCAGCCGGAGCGGCAGCCGGATCGTTGCCGACGACCTCGCCGCCTCCACGAGGCGAACGCTGCGGCAGACAGCGTCTGCGCTCCTGACGAACCCGGCGCTCGTCGGCGGGCAGCTCCTGTACGTGCGGCAGACGAACCTCGCGCAGCTGCTCGAGCTCGGCCCGGCAACGCGGCGCGGGCACGACCGCGTCCTCTACCGGCTCGCCGCGCCGTCGGTGCACGATTCGGGCCACGAGCCGCGATACACGCACCGCACGCGCACGCCCCACCCAAAGACGTCGCCCTTCACCCTGTGGACGACCGCGCTGTCGGCGACGCGCGCGTACGTGACGCTGCTCCCGCGCAAACCGAGCGCGCCGGCGCGGATCGTCTCCGTCGCCCGTTGACCGTGCGCCTCATCGCGGCGACGGTCCTGTGCGTGACGCCGCTCTTCATCGTCTCGGCCGCCGGTGCTCGCGCCGGCCGAGCCGTCGATCTCGGCCGCTCCGTTCAGGGCCGCACGATCCAGGCCTTCGAGGTCGGCAATCCGGACGGCACGAGGGTGCTCGTCGTCGGTTGCATCCATGGCAACGAGACCGCGGGCATCGCCGTCGCCCGCCGTCTCGAGCAGCTGTCGCCGCCCAACCTCGACCTCTGGATCGTCCCCGTGCTCAACCCGGACGGCCGCGCCGCGCACACCCGCGGCAACGCGCACGGCGTGGACCTCAACCGCAACTTCCCGTACCGCTGGCGTCCGCTCGACGGCGTCTACGAATCCGGCCCGCGACCGCTGTCCGAGCCGGAAGCCTGGATCGCGTACCGACTCATTCTTCGTCTCAAGCCAACGGTCTCGGTCTGGTTCCACCAGCACCTCGATCTCGTCTGGGCGTCGGGCGGCAGCGTCGCGGTGGAGCGTCGTTTCGGGCGGGTCTCTGGCCTGCCCTATCGCCGCCTACCCGCGCTTGCCGGTAGCGCGATCGACTGGCAGAACCATCGTCTGCGCGGGACGACGGCGTTTGCAGCGGAGCTTCCCGCCGGAGCGCCAAGTGCACGCGCCGTCGAGCGGTACGTGCGAGCTGTGCTGGCGGCTGCGCGCATGTAACGCCGGGACCGGCTCGCGGCGTATATGGGTGACAATGCACGCCGAGGGGGCTTGGGCCAAGTGAACGACGCGCAGCTGATCCTCGCTTCGCGGGAGGATCCCCGCGCATTCAGGCAGCTGTACGACCGCTGGGCGGGGCGGCTGCTCGCCTACTTCTACGCCCGCGTCCGTGACCCGGAGGTCTCGGCGGACCTGCTCGCGGAGACGTTCGCCGTCGCCTACGAGCGGCGGCACCGCTTTCGGGACACGGGCCGACCCGGCGGCGCGTGGCTCTACGGGATCGCGCGCAAGGAGCTGTCCCACTTCTTCCGGCGACGTTCGGTCGACCGCAATGCGCTCCGCCGGCTCGGCCTGACCGTACCGCCGCTCGATGACGAATCGATCGCACGGATGGAAGAGCTCGCCGACGCCGAGCGCGAAGCTCCCGCTCTACGCGCTGCGATGGCACGGATGACCGGGCGTGAGCGGCAGGCGGTGGAATTGCGTGTCGTCGACGAGCTCGAGTACGGCGAGATCGCGGCTCGGCTCGGGTGTACCGAAGGGTCGGCCCGCACACGCGTCCACCGCGGGCTCGCGCGCCTCACCAACTTGCTGGAGGTCAACTCGTGAACGACATCCCGTTCCTCGCTCAGCTCGGCGACGCCTTCGAGACCGCGATCGCAGCGGGAGCGCCGCGCCGCCACCGCTTCCTGCGGCGACGGATCGCGGTCCCGGCGCTGGCCGTTGCCGCAGTGCTCACGCTGGCCGCGATCGCGGTCGCGCGCCTGGCCACGGGATCCGACGAGCTCGCGGCTACTGGCATCGCCTGCTACGCGCAGCCGGGCAGCTCGGACGTCACGATCGTCGAGAGCCACGGTTCGCCCGTTCGCGCATGCGCCGACGCACTTCGCCGGGCCGGCGTCGCGGTCGAGTCGCTCGTCGCCTGCGCCGCACCGGCGAGTGTGGCCGTCATCCCGGGCCGCGACGAGCAGGACTGCACACGCGCCGGCCTGCGGCCGCTCCCGTCCGGGTACCGCGCCGCGAACGCCAGGACAGCGCGTTTGCAGGCGGCGGTGCTGTCCCTCGAGGCGCAGCAGGACTGCATCGCGCCCGGGCAGCTCGCTCGCCAGGTGCAGCGGCTACTCGACCGGGGTGGTTGGACGGGATGGAAGACGAAGCTGTCGCCGGGCGGTGCGTCCGGTCCGTGCGGCACGGTGACGGGGCTCGACGGCTCAGGTCACCGGACGATCGGAGGCGCTCTCGTCGCAGACCGGCACGTCGTACTGGTCGCCCGTGGGGCGGCGCGGTCGACGATGGCTCTGCTCTACGGGCCGCAGGGGATTGCCGCGGCGCTCGAAGATGCCTCGGGAACCCGCTGCCTGTCGGTCGCCGAGGTGCGGTCGCTCGTCGCCGCGAGGTCGGACGGCCGCTCCGTGGCGGTGCTGCTCGACCACGCGAGCTGGAACGCTCCCGGCGTCACCGTCGCAGACGCGCGCTGGGGTCGCTTCCGCGCCGGCTGTGCGGTGCTGGAGGACATCCGCGCGGCCTCGGACGGCCGCAATCTCGTCGCAGTGATTCCCGTGCGAAGCTGAGTGCCGTGTAACGCAGGCCGCGCCGCGCGCGATGTATGGGCGGATGAGGAATCAGACCGACGCCGAGCTGCTGCGCCGTTCGCGGCGTAGTGCCCAGGCGTTTCGCGCGCTGTACGACCGGCACGCGGACGGCGTCCACGGCTTCATGCTTCGCCGGACGCGGGACCGGAACGCCGCTTTCGAGCTGACGGCGGAGACGTTTGCCGCTGCCTGGCTGGCACGGACGCGGTTCCAGGACCGGGCGAACGGGAGTGCGGCTCCGTGGCTCTTCGGCATTGCGCGCAACGTGCTCGCGCGGTCGGTCCGGCGCCGGTCGCTCGAGCGGAGGGCGCGCGAGCGGCTCGACGTCGCGCTGCGAGGCGAGCCGGTGTCGGTCGACATCGACGAAGCGTGGCTCGAAGGCGTCGACGCGGATCTCGAACAGGCGCTCGGGGCGCTCGGCGACGGCGAGCGCCGCGCGGTCGAGCTCCGCGTCCTCGACGACCTCGACTACGACGAGATCGCCGGCGAGCTCGGGATCTCGCGCGGTGCGGCGCGCGTACGCGTCTTCCGCGGCCTGGAGCGACTGCGCCGGCACCTGCTCACTGCAACGTCTGGAGGAACGAGATGACCAGCGAAACCGACCTGCGTGCGCTCGGCGACGTCCTCGAGCGCGCGGCCAACCGCGACCTCGGCGCACGGCGCCGGCGCCTGGTTCTTCGCGCGGCCGCGATCGCCGTCGCCGCCGGTGCGATCGGCGTCGCTGCCGCGATCGGCGCCGGCGCGTTCTCGGCCAACCAGGTCGAAGCGGGCATGCCGGCGGGATCCTGGCTCTTCGGCGACACCCATCCGACGTGCGCCCTGCAGCGCGACAGCGTCACGTACGCATGCACGCTCGCGAGCGCGCCGACGTGGGAGTACAGCAGCGACTGGCTCGACGCGAAGGAGGTCGTCACCATCGACAAGCACGTCGCCGGCGGATGCGTCGGGCTCGACCACGCAGGGCTGCGCTGGCACTGCTATCTCGGCGAGGAGTCGGTCAAGCGCGGGATCATCGGCAAGGACTTCCTCGGGGAGTACGCGCCCGCGCCCGGACACGGCTAGCCCGAGGTCGTCTCGAATCGCTCGGCGCCGTCGTCCGGCAGCGTCTCCCACGAGGCGACGGAGCTGACGTAGAGGTGCATGCTCGGCTTGCCCTCGACAGGCGTGTCGAGCGTGCTCAGGCGGACGCTCGCGTGCTCGGACTCGGGCCAGCCGCCGCCGAAGAGATTCGAGCCGCAGCGCGTGCAGAACGTCTTCGCGGACCCCTCGTCCGGCTGGAACGTCCGCAGGAGCTCGTCGCCCTTGACGATGCGAATCGCTTCCGTGCGCGCGCGTCCATTCGCCGTCCCGATGCCGCCCGAGAGCTTCTTGCAGCTCGCGCAGTGGCAGATGCTCATCCGCTCGAAGGGCCCGTCGACCTCGAACTCGACGCCGCCGCAAAGACAGGTTCCGCGCATGGACAAGGCTCAGCTCTCCGAGAACTCGACGAGCGGGCTCGAGTGCTTCGGCTGGTAGAGCCCGACCTGCCCGGCGCCTCCCGGCACTGCCATCTTCGTGAGTAGGCCGAACCCCTCGTCGGTGATCGGCGCGACGAATTCCACGCCCTTCGCCTGCAGCTCCTCGACCGTCCGTTCGATGTCGTGACACATCAGGAACAGCTCGTGCTGTCCCGTCTTGCCGCTCCAGCCCGGTCCCGGGTGGATCCCGAGCTCGGCAGGCGGCAGCGCGAAGATCAGCCAGCCGTCGTGGTCGTCGACGTACGCGAAGTCGAGTACGTCGCGGAAGAAGGCGCGGGCTGCTGGCGCGTCCTCGGCGAAGATCAACGCATGGACACCGGCGACCACCGCCTGCATCTAACCGCATCGGAGCGGCCGGCCGGCTAGGTCGCGGGCAGCGCCTCCGCCGGGCCCCTCCGCATCAGGAGCCACACGCCGATCACGATTCCCCACACGAGCAGGAGGAAGAACGGGAAGAACGCGACGGAGGCGAGGCTCGCGACGCCTGCGGCAGCCGTAAACCAGCGCAGCCACGACGGGAACGGCACGCGGCCGGCCAGAGAGAACGCGATCAGGGCGAAGCCGATCAGGATCGCGCCGGCGCCGAAGATCATGATCACGCCGATCTCCCCGATCAGGTATGTCAGGTCGAGAGGAACTGCCAAGGCGCGTCCGGCCTCGGCCCGCGCGACGATCTGGCCGCAGATGATTCCCCAGCCGACGGCGAACGACGCCGCGGCGGCCACGCCGGCGCCCCAGAAGATGCTCGCGGCACCGGACGCGTCGGCCGCGATCTGCCGCCGCAGGTGGGCGAGCAGCAAGATCAGCCCGAGCACGCCGAGCATCCCCACATGGAAGGCGACGATCACCGCCGCTCGATGGCCCTTGGCCACGAAGTCCGCGACGTCCTTCACGTTGTACGTCCCTCCGGGCGGCGAGGAGAGCAGAAAGGCGATCAGCGTCAAGACGCTGAAGCCGATGCCGCCGATCCCCGCCAACGTGGTCGTTCGTCTCATCCGAGAGCCCTCCTAGGCCGAATCCAAGGGGATTCTCCGGCTGGGCTCGGACGGCCTCGGCGTGGCTCCGCGGGCTGTCTATCATCGAAGCGATGGCCGAGGGGAACGGCAACGTGGGCTCGCCGCTCAAGGCGAAGGACTTCAAGACCGACCAGGAGGTCCGCTGGTGCCCGGGCTGCGGCGACTACGCGATCCTCGCGGCGCTGCAGTCCTTCATGCCGGAGCTCGACACGCCGAAGGAGAAGATCGTCTTCATCTCCGGGATCGGCTGCGCAGCGCGGTTCCCGTACTACATGGAGACGTACGGGATGCACTCGATCCACGGGCGCGCCCCGGCGATCGCGACCGGGTTGTCGACGTCTCGGCCCGACCTGTCCGTCTGGGTCGTGACCGGGGACGGCGATGCGCTCTCGATCGGCGGCAACCACCTGATCCACGCGCTGCGCCGGAACGTCAACCTGAAGATCATCCTCTTCAACAACGAGATCTACGGCCTCACGAAGGGCCAGTACTCGCCGACGAGCCCGATCGGCACGCGCACGAAATCGACGCCGATGGGGTCGCTCGACCATCCGTTCAACCCGCTGTCGCTGGCGATCGGCGCCGAGGCGACGTTCGTCGCGCGTTCGATCGACACCGACCGCGCGCACCTGACCGACGTGCTGCGCGCGGCGGCGACTCACCGCGGCGCGGCCTTCGTGGAGATCTTCCAGAACTGCAACATCTACAACGACGGCGCGTTCGACTTCGTCCGCGACGACAAGACGAACCGCATCTACCTCGAGCAGGGCCGGCCGATCCGCTTCGGTGAGGAAGACGGGAAGGGCGTGCGGCAGCGAAACGACGGCAGCGTCGAGGTGGTCGACGTCGCCGACGAGTCGGAGCTGCTCGTGCACGACGCACATGCGACCGAGCCGAGCGCGGCGTTTGCGCTGAGCCGCCTGACACGCGATACGTCCGGGGCGACGCCGATCGGCGTGTTCAGGGACGTCGAGCGTGGGGTCTACGACGAGCTGATGGACGAGCAGATCGACGCCGCGCGGCAGAAGCAGGAGGGTGACCTCGCGTCGCTCCTGCACGCCGGCGACACCTGGACGATCTAGGTCTCGGGGCATCGGTCGAGATGGCCGAGTTCGTCGCGCCGGGTGTTTTCGTCCAGGAAGTCTCGTCCGGGCCGCGGTCGATCGAGGGCGTTCCAACCTCGACGGCGGGCTTCGTCGGCACGACGTCGACGGGGCCGACGCAGGAACCCGTCCTCGTCGATGGCGTTGCGGAGCACGAGGCGACGTTCGGCGACCGGTGTCGTCTTGCGCAGGCGGCTCGGGCGTTCTTCGCCAACGGCGGCCGTCGCCTTTATGTCCAGCGTGTCGCGGCGGACGACTACGAGGGCGCCCTCGAAGTGCTCGACAGCGTCCCCGAGATCGCGCTCGTCGCGGCACCCGGCGCCGACGCGGCGGTTGCACTCGTCGCCCATGCGACGAGGCTGAACCGCTTCGCGCTCATCGACCCGCCGCAGGGGCAGACAGTTGACGAGGTGGTCGCGTGGCGAAAGCAGATCGACTCTCCACACGCCGCCGTCTACTTCCCGTGGGTTCGCACCCGTGACGCCGTCGCTCCATCGAGCGGCTTCGTCGCCGGGTTGTACGCACGAATGGATGCCGCACACGGCGTCCGCGGAGCGCCGGTTCAGGAAGCGCTCAGCGAAGCGGTCGGCGTGGAGCGATCGCTGACGCGTGAGGAGATCAACCTCCTCGTCACGAACGGGATCAATCCGCTCCGCGAACTGCCGGACGGCACTATCGGGCCGGCCGCGGCGCACACGACGTCGTCGGTTCCGGAGTGGACGTATGTCGCCGTCAGGCGGTACATCACCTATCTCGAGCAGTCGATCGACAGTGGCACGCAGTGGACGGTCTTCGAGCCGAACGGCCCGCCGCTCTGGGCGGAGGTGCGGCTGACGATCACTAGCTTCCTCGAGACGGAGTACCGCGCGGGCTCCCTCCTCGGGAGCAGGCCGGAGGAGGCGTACTTCGTGAAATGCGACCGCAGCACCATGACGCAGAACGACCTCGACGAGGGCCTGCTCGTCTGTCTCGTCGGCGTCGCGCCGGTCAAGCCGGCGGAGTTCGTCGTCTTCCGTATCGGCCGCTGGACCGCCGATCACCGTCCGTGAGGAGCGCGAATCTGGCGCTGCGCTTCGCGCTCGAGCTGTGCGCCTTCGCCGCGCTCGGCTACTGGGGTTCCCAGGCCTCGTCGACCTTCTGGTCGATCGTGCTGGCGATCGTGACGCCGCTGGCGGCGATCGTCGTCTGGGGACGATTCGTCGCGCCGAAGGCCGCGGTGAAGGTCTCGGAGCCCGCGCGTTGGGCGATCGAGCTGGTCGTCTTCGTCGGTGCGGCCGTCGCGCTCGTGGTCGCCGGGCACGCCGCTCTCGGGGTCGCGCTCGGCGTCCTCGCAGTCGCGAACGGCCTCCTTCTCCGGCTGCGGTCGGCGCTCTAGCTCGGAGCCACGCGCTCGAGCTTCTCGGGATTCGCCATCAGATCGATGGCAGTGATGCGGTCGCCAACGATCGTGAAGCCGACCACGGCGACGGGCCGCCTGCCCGGCATCACGATCGCTCCGGCCGCGCCGTTCACGATCGCGGGCCGCGCCAGCGGTGCAAACGGCCGACCGCGGGTGAGCAGCCGCTCGGCGACGTGCTCCGCGCCATGCACCGGCGCCCGGTCGCCCGTTCGCGTGTCGACGCGCAGGACCACGTCTGGATCGAGGACGCGCAGAAGCGCCTCGAAGTCGCCTACACGTGCGGCGGCGAGAAACGCGTCGACGACCTTGCGTTGGGCGGCGAGATCCGGATCCGTTCTCGGCGTCGCGCCGCGGACACGCCGCCGCGCGCGGCTCGCGAGCTGACGCGCGGCCGCGGGCGTCCGGCTGACGATTGGCCCGATCTCGTCGAACGAGACTCCGAACATGTCGTGGAGGACGAAGGCGATCCGCTCGGCGGGAGTCAGGGTCTCGAGCACGACGAGCATCGCAATCCCGACTGAGTCCGCGAGTAGCGCTTCGTCCTCTGGATCGCCCTCCGTGTCGATCCGGACGACGGGCTCGGGGAGCCACGATCCCGCGAGCTCCTCCTGCCGCGCCTTGCGACCGCGCAGCAGGTCGAGCGA
>Ga0066652_100001464_pt1 | contig 12294 bp, 12 predicted proteins | sample GraSoiAngelo_101_FD_71413 | JGI IMG/M metagenome (GOLD analysis project Ga0066652, IMG submission 71413) | Grasslands soil microbial communities from the Angelo Coastal Reserve, California, USA - 14_0903_02_30cm | ecosystem: Environmental > Terrestrial > Soil > Grasslands | place: USA...
CACAGGTACTGCGCCGCCACCATCGCCAGCCAGGCGAGCGAGCCGTCGGTCATCGAGACGTCCACGAGCTGGCCCTCGCCCGAGCGCTCCCGCTCGCGAAGCGCCGCCATGACCCCGAACGCGGCCATCATCGCCCCGCCGCCGAGGTCGGCGATCTGCCCCGCCGACTGGATCGGCCGGCCGCCCTCCTCGCCCGTCAGCCCGAGGAGCCCGTTCAAGGCGAGGTAGTCGGTGTCGTGGCCCGCCCGCGCGGTATGGGGGCCGGTCTGGCCGTAGCCGGTGATCGCGCAGTAGACGATCCGCGGATTCGTCGAGCGCAGCGCCTCATAGCCGCACCCCAGCCGGTCAAGGACGCCGGGGCGAAAGCTCTCGAGCACCACGTCCGCGTCCGACGCGAGCCGCAGGAGGGCGTCGCGTCCCTCCCCTGACTTGAGGTCGAGGCGGATCGAGCGCTTGCCCCGGTTCAGGGCGAGGTAGAGCGCCGAGCGCGTGCCCAGGGCCTGCTGATCGTCCGTGCCGTAATAGGGCGGCGCCCAGCGCACGTAGTCGCCCATGCCCGTGTCCTCGACCTTGACCACGTCGGCGCCGAAGTCGGCGAGGAGGAGGGAGCAGAAGCCGCCCGGGAGGAGCCGGGTCAGGTCCAGGACCCTGACGTCGCTGAGCGGGGCCTCCGTCACTCCGGCGATTGCTCCGCGGCCTCGATCGGGTGAGCCAGCATCTCCCGCCGGGTCGACCTCTCGCGCGCGGGCACACCGAGGATCTCGCGCGCCTCGGCGACCGTCGCCGCCCGCCGCCCGACGTCCTCGGCCATCTGGCGCGCCTTCGCGATCAGCTCGCCGTTGGAGCGCGCCATCTCGCCGTTGGGGAGGTAGAAGTTGTCCTCGAGCCCGGCGCGCACGTTGCCGCCGAGCGCCAGCGCGGCCGCCACCAGCCTCCACTGCTCGCGTGAGATCCCGATCACCTGCCACCGGTTCGGGCCCTCGGGCCCGCCGGGGATCTGGTCGGCCATGAAGGCCAGGTTGCGAGCGGTCGGCCGGATCCCGCCGTGCACGCCCATCACGAGCGAGACCTGGAGCGGCTCGGCCAGCAGCCCCATGTCGAGCAGCGGGTCGACGTTGGCGACGTGCCCCGCGTCGAAGCACTCGTGCTCGGGCTTTATCCCGAGCTCCTTCATCGCGGTCAGGAACTCGATGATCGTGTCGAACGAGTTCTCGAACACGGCCTTGAAGACGAACTCCTTGCGGCGACTCGAGTACTTGGCGTAGTTCATCGAGCTCATGTTGAGCGCCGCCACGTCGGGCGCGAGCTCGCGCAGATAGGCGACCCGCTTGGCGACCGGCACGCCGATCGCGCCGGTCGAGTAGTTCACGATCACGTCGTCGACCTCGGCCAGGATCGCCTCGGTGATCGCCTCGAAGTCCTCGATCTCGTACGAGGGGGTGCCGTCGGGCCGGCGGGCGTGGATGTGGATCTGCGACGCCCCCTCCTCGACGGCGCGCCGCGCCTCGGCCCCGTACTCCTCGGGCGTGTAGGGGATCGCCGGGCACTGGTCGCGGTTCGCCACCGCGCCCGAGATCGAGCAGCTGATCACCACCGGGTCGCCGAAGCGGCTCACCGCGCCGCCTCCCCCGTCGCCTCTGCTGGGACGACCTCGATGTAGACGACCTCGAGCGGCAGCCGGTCGAGCCCACGTTCGAGGGCCTTCATCGGCGCGCTCCAATTCGACGCCACGATCCCGTCGGCGCGAGCGCTCTCGGAGGTCGGCAGGACCCGCGCCGTCCCCTCCGCCATCGGGCCTGTCGGCTTCGCGCGGAGGTTGCAGGGGCAGACCCGAACCCTGGCATCCCGCCTCAGGCGCTTCACCTTCGAGCTGACCGGCTCGGATCGGAAGTAGAGGCGCCCGTCGTCGGAGAGTCCGAAGTTGACCGGGGTTGGGACCGGTTCGCCGGAGCGCTTGAAGGTCACGACCAGGCACTGGCGCGACCCACGCAATGCATCGAAGGCGCGCGCGGACGGGGGCTTGCCCGCAGCCTCGAATGCCGCGGGATGCCGCACGCGGTCCAGGACCCTGTACTGGAGGTCGGCGAGCCGGCGGATCATGAGCTCATACCGGGCTGACTCCGTGCTTCTTCCACGGTCGCTGGACCCGCTTCTCGCGAGCCATCCGCAGCCCGCGGACGATGGTCGGGCGGGTCTCGCGCGGGTCGATCACGTCGTCGATCACGTCGTTTCGGGCCGCGATGTAGGGGTCGATCGACTTCTTGATCTGGGCCAGCATCTCCTCCCGCGTGCGCTCCGGGTCGTCGGAGGCCTCGATCGCGGAGCGGCCGATGATGTTGACCGCGCCCTCCGGGCCCATGACCGAGATCTCGGCGGTGGGCCAGGCGACGATCAGGTCCGGCTCGTAAGCCTTGCCGCACATCACGTAATAGCCGGCGCCGTACGCCTTGCGGACGACGACCGTGACCTTCGGCACCGTGGCCCGCGAGACCGCGTAGAGCATCTTCGCCCCGTGGCGGATGATCCCGGCGTGCTCGACCTTCGAGCCGACCATGAAGCCGGGCACGTCCTGGAGGAAGACGAGCGGGATGTTGAAGGCATCGCAGAGGTTGATGAACCGCGCCGCCTTGTCGGCCGAGTCGTTCTCGAGGATGCCGCCGAGATGCTTCGGCTGGTTGGCGACGATCCCGGCCGGCTGACCGCCGAACCGGGCCAGGCAGGTGATGATCGTCCGCGCGAACTTGGGCTTGAGGTCGAGGATCTCGCCGTCGTCGACGATCTCGCGGATCACCTCGTACATGTCGTAGGGGTGGCGCGCCGACTCGGGGACGACGTCGAGCAGCCTCTCCGACATCCGGTCCTCGGGGTCGGACGTCTCGACGACCGGCGGCCGCTCCTCGCAGTTGGGCGGGAAGTAGGAGAGGTAGCGCTTCACGACTTCGACGCACTCGCGGTCGTCCGCCACCTCGAGGTCGCCGACTCCCGAGACCCGGCAGTGGACCCGGGCGCCCCCGAGGTCCTCCATCGAGATGTCCTCCCCGGTGACCGCCTTGGTCAGGTGCGGTCCGGCGAGGGCCATCGCGCCCTGGCCGACGACCATCGGCACGAAGTCGGAGAGGCCCGGGATGTAGGCGGTGCCCGCCGCGCAGGGCCCCATCATCGCCGCGACCAGCGGGACGACGCCGGACATGGTCACCTCCTCGCGGAACAGGTGCCCGGAGCCCGCGAACATCGAGCCGGCCGCCTCCTGGATCCGCGCCCCAGCCGAGTCCAGCAGCCAGATGAACGGCATTCGCTTCCCGAGCGCCGTCTCGCGAAGCCGGGCGACCTTAAGCTCGCCCGTCATCCCCATCGAGCCGGCCATCACGGTGAAGTCGTAGGCGGCGATGCAGCACGGTCGCCCGTCGACGTCGCCCCAGCCCGTGACCACGCCGTCCGCAGGCGCCTCCCTGCCCTCCATCGATCGCTGCGAGAAGTGGGGACCCCCGTGAATTCCGATCTCGACGAAGGTCCCGGGATCGACGAGCAACTCGATCCGCTCGCGGGCGGTGAGCTTGCCGCGCTCATGCTGGAGGGCGATCTTCTCCTCGCCGCCCCCGAGCTTGGCCTGACGGCGACGATCGCGGAGGTCCTCGACGAGGGCCTTCATCCCCGTCTTCTCCCCGGCCTCGACCTCGTCCGGTGCCTCGAGCGCCTCGGCCTCCCTGGCGGCGTCGGCGACCCTACGCGCGTCGTCCGTCCTCTCGGTGTCCTTCCTCTCGGTGTCCTCGCTCGCCATTTCGCTACCTGCCCTTCCAGTTGGGCTCGCGTTTCTCGAAGAACGCGCTCACCCCCTCGATCGCGTCCTCGGTCCCGAGCTCGATCGTGAGCTGCGAGCACAGATAGTCGAGGGCGTCCGTCAGCGCCATGTCCATCTGGCGCCACATGGCGTCCTTCCCCAGCCGCATCACGACCGGGGACTTGGACGCCAGCTTCGCGGCCCATTCGTCGACGGCGGCGTGGAATTCCTCGGCGGGGACCACCCTGTTCACGATCCCGGCCTCCATGGCCTCCTCCGCCGTCAGGCGCTCCCCCAGCAGCAGCATCTCGTTGGTCTTCTTTCGCGCCACGTTGCGGTAGATCAGCGCCATGATCATGAACGGGAAGAGGCCGACGTTGATCTCGGGGGTGCCGAACCCGGCCCCCTCCTTCGCGACGATCAAGTCGCAGGCGAGCGCGATGCCGAGCGAGCCCGCGAGGACGTGCCCGTTCGCGGCGACGATCGAGGGCTTGCCGAGCTCGCCGAGCGCCCTGAAGATCTCGACGAATCGCTGGGCCGCGGCGTGGCGGTCCACGAGCGGCGCGTCGGCGCCGAATGCGCCCAGGTTCGCGCCGGACGAGAACACCTTCTCGTGCGACGAAGCCAGGACCACGCACCGCACCGCGCCATCGTCGCGGGCGGCCCGGAACGCGCGCAGCAGGCCTTCCAGCAACGGTGGCGAGAGCGAGTTGCGCGTCTCGGGATCGTTCAGGGTGACGGTCGCGACGCCGCCGTCGACTTCGTAGAGGACCAGGTCGTCGGCCACCGAGCCCACCGTACCACAAAGTATGACGTAATACTCTATGCTGCGGAGGCGCGGCCGCGAGCGTCGCCGCGTGCCCGAGACCGGACCCCGAAAGGAGCGAGCCATTGGCCACCGCCACCGTGATCAAGCCCGACCACGCCGCCCAGCGCAGCCACCTGCTGTTCACCGACGAGCACCAGGACCTCCGCGAGTCGATGGAGGCGTGGGTCAAGAAGGAGCTCTGGCCGCACCGCAACGAGTGGGAGGAGACGACCTGGCCGACCGAGGTCATGCGCCGCGCCGGCGAGCTCGGATACCTCGGGCTGTGCTTCCCCGAGGAGTACGGCGGGCAGGGCGGCGACTACTACTACTCGCTGGTCCGGGCCGAGTGCATGAGTTACTCCGGCTCCGGCGGGACGAACATGGGCTTCGCGGTCCAGACCGACATGGTCCTGCCCCCCATCCACCTGCTGGGAAGCGAGGAGCAGAAGCGACGCTACCTGGCCCCGGGGATCACGGGACAGAAGATCGGCTGCCTGGGGATCACCGAGCCGGGCGCCGGCTCCGACGTCGCCGGAATCCGAACGAAGGCGATCCGCGACGGCGACGAGTACGTGATCACCGGCTCGAAGACGTTCATCACGAACGGGCCGAGGGCCGACTTCATCGTCATGATCGCGAAGACCGACCCCGACGCCCGCCACGAGGGCATCACGCTCTTCGTGGTCGACCTGCGCGACGACGACGGAAACCACGTCCCCGGGTTCGAGGTCTCGCGCCGCCTCGAGAAGATGGGGATGCACGCCTCCGACACGGGAGAGCTCGCGTTCAACGAGGTCCGCGTCCCCGCCGACGCGGTCCTCGGCGAGACCGGCAAGGGCTTCTACCACATCTCGTGGGAACTCCAGGGCGAGCGGCTGGTCGCGGCCGCGGGGTGCTACGCCGGCGCCGAGCGGATGTTCGAGAAGACGCTCGCGTACGCGACGGAGCGGGAGGCCTTCGGGCGCCCGATCGGCCGCTTCCAGGCGATCCGGCACAAGTTCGCCGAGATGGCGACCAAGATCGAGGCCGCGAAGCAGTTCACCTACGCCACCGCGTGGCGGTTCGCGAACGGGGAGTACCCGGTCCGCGAGATCACCGAGGCGAAGCTCTTCGCCTCGCGCGTCTGCTGCGACGTGGCCGACGAGTGCGTCCAGATCCTCGGTGGCTACGGCTACATGAAGGAGTACGAGATCGAGCGCGCCTACCGGGACGTTCGTCTCAACCGCATCGGCGCGGGCACCGACGAGATCATGCTCGACGTGATCGGGCGCTCGTACGGGCTGTAGTCAGGCGCCGAGGCGAGCCGCCAGCGCCGGCAGGCCCACCCGTCGCACCGGGCGCGGCAGCGGGAGGCGGTGGAGCCGGGGCTGGAAGTCGGGCTCGCGGACGAACGAGCCCTCCTCGGCAACGACTCGCGCCGCGGTCTCGACGACCTGCGGGTCGAGCTCGCTGCCCGCGCGAGCGGCCAGGTCGAGCATCGCCTCCTCGTGGGAGAACTCGGGCGTGTCCCGGGCGGTCAGCCCGCTCCATGCACGCGCCACGGCGAGGACCCGGCTGGCGACAGGGGTCTGCGAGGCGGGGATCCCGAATGGGCGCCCCTCTCCGTCCCAGCGCTCGTCGACGCAGAGCGCGACCAGCCCCGAGAGCGGCGGCAGCGCCTCCCGGCTCGACGCCTCCGCCGGCTCCGGGGCGCCCTCCCAGCTCGCGAGCAGAGTTCCGGCGCCTCCGAGCACGCGCCGCTCGAAGCGCGAAAGCCCCATCGCATCGGCGATCGCGGCGGCGTAGAGGGAAGTCGCCTGCCAGGGCCGCAAGCGCTTCACCGACCGCGCTCGAGCCATGGCGGCGAAGACGAGCTGGGGGGTGACGACTACCACCGCAAGGGGCGCCAGCGCAAGGACCCCGAGCGCGGGCTCGGACGCCGCTGTTATCGCCGCGAGGAGCAGCATGATCAACAGTGCCGGGAACTGGCCCAAGAACTCCGACCGGACCAATCCGCCAGGCGAAAATCCCTGGTACCACGGTGCGAAGGCCAGGCGGGCGAAGGCGAAGTTGAAGACGTACATCGCGATCCCGGCGGTGTAGAGCGCCGGGGCCTGGGCGGTCGTGGAGGGGGCATCGGCCATTCGCAGCACGGCGTCGCCCGCAAGCACGGCGAGAGCGAAGCTCGTCAACGTGGCGACCAACCCCGGCGTGATCACGGGGTCGCGGCGCACCGTGAGGCGGGCGATGAGCTCGGGCACCGCCCAAACGAGGAGCCCCGCCATCGGCCCCGCGACCGCGAGCGCCAGGAGCGCGAGGACGATGCTGGCGTCGAAATAGGCGGGGGCGGCCACCTTGAGCCGGATCTCACTCAGGAACGCGACGGCGCCGATCGCACCCAGCGCGACGACGAACACCGGCCGCTGCCAGCTCCAGGTCGGTGTAAGCAGAACGAAGGCCGCGCCGGCCACAGTGGCCGGGAGAAGGTTGAGAGCAACCGCCGTCGTGGCTCGCCTGCGCCCCGCGTCCTGCGGCCGCCACCGCTTCCAGATCGCTAGCTCGCTCGTTCGCACCAAAGAACGGCGTCCTTGCCCACTAGTGGACCACCCCAGCCATCGTAGACCACTGGACACCGCTTCGCGACCGTATTTACGTTGGGTCCGTCAGCCGCTCTTGAAGCCCATACTCCCTCCGGGCTGGAAAAACCTTGTAAAACCTAGCACTACCTCCGCGACCTTGTCCAGGCCTCCTCGCGCGGCTGACCGAACGGCTCCGCACGGGGTGGCGCGGTCCCACCGTAAGCTGCGGACCGGACCCCAACCGCGCGGTGAACGCTGGCCAACCTCGACCACATCCGCTCCTACTACGAAGCGCTCAATACAGGCGACGCCGAGCTTGTCGCCTCCCATTTCACCGACGACGCCGTCCACTACTACACGCGCCTCGGCCCTCACCGCGGCGCGCGGCAGATCGGCGAGAACGCCCGCTGGGCCGTCGAGAACCTCGAGGGCCGCTGGGCCTATGAGCACGGCATCGAGCAAGGGGACCAGGCCGTGATCGAGTGGACGATGACCTGGCGGGACCCGAAGTCCGGGGAGCGGCGCCTGAACCGCGGCACCGAGTGGTTCCGCTTCCGCGACGGGAGGATCTGCGAGGTCCGGGCCTACCACCACGGCGATCGCAAGAACCCGCGCGGGGACCTGCTCGGCTTCGACTTCTCCGAGCGCAGCTACACGACGATGGACGACTGAGGCCGTCGCCGCTAGGTGTGGCTAAGTGTCGACACGGCGGCAGATCGCGACCAGGTCGAGTGCCTCGGAGAGCGGCGATGCGCGCAGTTCAAAGTCCGATATCCCGATCGCCGTCTCCTGAAGATCGGAGGAACCTCGCTCGCGGCCGAGCCGCCAGTCGTACACGCGCTGCCTGACTGACCTGGGAACGAAACGGCGAGCCCGCACAGGATCCCAGCGCAGGACGCGATCCAGCTTCGTGCGCTCGGCGGCAACCACCGCGAGATACCTCGGCGAGCCGAAGATGCCTTTCAACTCGACCTTGTCGAAGACCTTCTCGCAGGCTCTACGGAGCTCGTCGGGCGAGAACTCCACGTAGTGGTAGGGATCGATGATTTCGTCGGAGCGAGCGAATGTCAGACGATTCGGCGTGACGAAGATGGCGACGCCGTCTGGCCCGAGAACGCGTCGCGTCTCGGCGAGCGAGCGCTCGGGATCGGGCACGTGTTCGATTGACTGGACCGCGATCACCGATGCGAAGCTCGCATCCGCGAACGGCAGCGCGCGCATGTCGGCGACATGGGTCTCGCGCTGCTGGCCCGCTAATGCCGCCGGATCGATGTCAACCCCCACTGTCTTCCGTGGCGCCAGCAACCGCCAACTGTGACCGACGCCGCAGCCCAGATCCAGATTCCGCCCCAGAGGGAGGAGCGGCGCGCATGATGCATAGGCGGCGACATGCCGCTGCCAGGTCGGGTTGAATCCACCGGCTGAGGTGGTCACCCGCTCGCCAGTGACGCGCATCATGCCCCGTCTCCCTAGCTGAACTTTCGCGAGCGCCACCCGTGGCGGTGGAGGATGAGCCGAGCTCCAGCCCATAGCGTCTTCACTCCGTACACGGACGCAGCACCAGGTCCCACGGACGAGGCATCCTGGAAGTAGCGGCTCGACGCGGGGACCTCCGCCACCCGAAACCCCAGCTCCGAGGCCTGCATGAGCATCTCGGAGTCGAAGCTGAAGTCGCTCGCGTTGCGGAGGAAGGGAACGCCGAGCAAAAAGCGCCGCGAATAACCCCGGTATCCGGTGTGGAGGTCGGTGAGGTTTGTCCCCATGATCCGGTTCTCGATCCGGGTCAGGATCCGGTTGGCGACGATCTTGTAGAGCGGCATCCCGCCGGCGCGAGCCGCACCGGGGACCATCATCCGCGAGCCGAGGACGAGGTCGGCCTCGCCGGCGAGGATCGGCCGGATCATCTCGGGAATCAGGGCGGGCTCATACTGGCCGTCGGGGTGGATCATCACGATCACCTCCGCGTCCCGTTGCAGGACGTCCAGGTAGCACGTCTTCTGGTTCGCGCCGTAGCCGGCGGTGTGTGGATGCCAGACCACCCGGACGCCCAAGTCACGCGCGACGCTCCGCGTCGCGTCGGTTGAACCGTCGTCGACGACCACCACCTCGTCCACCCAGTCGCGGGGGATCGCTTCGACCATCGTCGTGATCGTCGTCGCGGCGTTCAGGGCCGGCATGACGACGGCCACTCTGCGCCCGGCGCGCTCAGACACGCCGCGCCTCCACATACACCGTGCCACCGCGGCGGAGGGCCGCCTCGGCGCCGGCGCTGGCGCCGGCCGCCGGCAGCAACAGCGCCCCGACGGTGAGCGCGGCCACACGGCGGGGACCCGACAGCGGCTCGCGGCGCGCCTCCGGGCGACGGATCGCGTTGTAGAGATCCAATCGTCCCGGCAGCAGGCCGACGAAGCCGTGAAGCCAGCCGAATGCGACCTGTCCGCCGCGAAGGTAGCTGACGCGGTCGATCCGCAGCCCGCGCTCCGCGAGGCGTCGAAGCAGCGCCGACGCCGGCACGTGCACGAGGTGACGTGGTAGGTCGAGCGCCAGCCAGCGATCCCCGAACAGCGCGGCCTGGAGGCTCTCGGGGTTGGGGAGCGCGATCACCAGCACGCCCCCCTCGGCGAGGATCGAGGACGCGTGGTCCAGCGCCTCTCCAGCTCGCGGCAGATGCTCGAGGCTGTGCCAGAAGACGATCCCCGCCCAACTCCCATCCACTTCTCTGACGTCGAGCTCTCGCATCTCGGGGTGCGAGGCTCGTCGCTCGAGTCCGAGGACGTTTCGGCCGCGAGCGCGAAGCGCATCGAGCAGCGCTCCATCTCCCGCACCGACGTCGAGGATTCGGCCGGCTGGCGCGATGCGGTCGAGCCGGCGCGCGAGGCGCCCGCGCGCGGTCCGGAGTAGCGCATCCGCAGGCCGGGCGAATCGGCCCGTCGGCGGTCTGTACCAGGGCCCGTACGCCCGCTCCAACCCCTCGCCCGCCGGCTGGGGATCCGTGCTCCAGGCGCCGCAAACGGCGCATTGCACCCGCTTCTCTCGGGGCTTACTCGCACCTTGGTGCAGCGCCTCGCCGCACCACCCGCACTCGCCAGCGGGCGTCCATGAGGCTGGCCGAGCGCTCGCGATGTGGGTCGGCTCCGCTACTGGTTGTACGCCTCGCCCGCCGCGACGCACTGGGCGTGACTGAACCCCGGCGGACACTCGCCTTCTTTGACACCGTGCGAGCGGCCCCTCGCCCGCTGGTATGCCCTCCCCGCCGCGACGCACTGGGCGTGACTGAACGCCGGCGGGCACTCGCCTTCCTTGACCCGGTGCGATCGGGCCCTCGCCCCCTGATACGCCCTCCCCGCCGCAACGCACTCGGCGTGACTGAGCGCAGCCGGACATTCGCCGGAAGTGCCCCGAGGCGCGCTGGGGGGAGAGTTCAACTCCCCCGAATGGGAGGGAACCGCACGCCCCGACCCGCCCTGGCCCTGCTTCTGATCTCCACCACGGCCCGCGCTGTTCCCCGCAGGACTCGTCGTCGGTGCTCCTCCGGTCTTCGCCGGAGCGACGGAACTGCCACCGCTCACCACCGTGACCTGCGCCGAGTCGGATCCGCCCGAGCCCCCCGCGATCAGAAGAGCGGTGACAGCGCCGGCCACGAGGACGACCATGGCCACGGCGATCAAGGCAACGCGGCGCGGGGGTGGGCGCCATCGCTTTCTCCGTTCCAGCACGCTTCAAAGCTAGCTCACCCATTGGGCGGAGGCGCATCGGGTAGCTTGCCCGCGTGTACTGTCCCCGCTGCGGCGCGCAGAGCGAGGAGGGCGCCAAGTACTGCAGCGCCTGCGGGGCAACCCTCCCCGGGACCGGAGCCAAGCCGCCCGGCCGGCGACCGCTTCGCGAGCGGATCGGGCGCCTGGCCGGCACCAGCCGTCGCACACGGCTGCTCAGCGTCGGAACCGTCGCCGCGATCGCGATCGCGATCGCGGCCCTCGTCGCGCTGCCCACAGACGAGAACGCGGTCCCGCAGGATGCCTACACGCGCGTCGCCGACGCCGTTTGCGTCCACGAGAAGGAGAGGATCGTCGCGGCTCAGCGACGCGCGTTGAAGGCAGGCGGCAGCGGCCTCGGCCGGTACGCCGACGAGCTGGTACTCGTGGCGGCCGAATGGCGCTCGTCGGTGGCGAGCACCCCTGCCCCACCGGACCGTCAGGATCACGTTCGAACCCTCGACTCCGCGCTGCGGGCCGTCGAGGTGGAGGCGGGAGCGCTCGCGCGCATCGCCCGCGACGCGGGGAGAAAGGCAGCCATCGCCCGCGCCGCGCGGCTCGACATCGCGACTGGGCAGGTCGAAGGCGCAATCAGCGCGCTCGGCCTGGACCGCTGCTCACACCTGGCGGTGGGAACGGGCGGTCTCGTGCGCCGGTGACTTTCGTTGCTCGGGCTTGACTCCCGACCGCCCCATGTGGTGGAATGCCGCCACCGCCAACCGACAGACCTGCGGTCGCAGGGTCAGGGGGAGTAAGAAATGAAGAAGCGCTACTTGGTCTTCGGGCTCAGCGTGTTGCTGGCGCTTGCGCTCGCCGTCCCGGCGCTCGGAGGTCCGTCGAATCCGGTCTCATCGTCCGCGAGCAGCGCCAAGGCGATCGCGAAGAAGGCGTTGAGGAAGGCCAAGCACGCCCAGAACACCGCTAACACCGCCCTCAACCACGCCGACGCCGCCCAAACGAGCGCCAATCAGGCCGAAACCGACGCGCAGACCGCCCAAACCGCCGCCAACACGGCCCAGGCGACCGCCAACAGCAAGATGGACAACCTGGAGTTCGTAAGCGGCGGCGGAAGCGACGTCAACTCCACTTCCCCCAAGACGAATATCGCCGTCTGCCCGACGGACAAGTCACCCACGGGGGGCGGGTTCATCGTCGGCCCAGGCAGCGGCGGCACCATCACGAACGGCCAGGTCACGCCCATCACGAGCAGTCAGTACTTCAGTGGTTGGGTCGCGACCGCAGCCGAGGTCACGGCCACGGCCAACACCTGGCAGGTCACCGGGACCGCCGAGTGCGCGAGCGATCCGGCGAATCCGTAGGCGGACGGCCCGAGCGGCCCAAAGCCCCAACCGGGAGAGGGGCCGCCCCGCCGGGCGGCTCCTTCCATCTGGTCGGAAC
>Ga0066652_100001466_pt1 | contig 12289 bp, 10 predicted proteins | sample GraSoiAngelo_101_FD_71413 | JGI IMG/M metagenome (GOLD analysis project Ga0066652, IMG submission 71413) | Grasslands soil microbial communities from the Angelo Coastal Reserve, California, USA - 14_0903_02_30cm | ecosystem: Environmental > Terrestrial > Soil > Grasslands | place: USA...
GCCAAGGTGACATCTACACGCACGCGCGAGGCCGAGCTGCGCCGCTCACTGCGCGAGATCCGCACGGCCATCGACAAGTACAAGGACGCCGCAGACCTCGGTCAGATTGGATCGCTCGACATCAAGGTCGGCAGCGAAAACTATCCGCCCGATCTGCAGACCCTGGTCGACGGCGTGACCGCGGCGAACGACGCGACCGGCCGCAAGCTCAAATTCCTGCGGCACATTCCAATCGATCCGATGACACGCGGCACCGAATGGGGCATGCGCTCCTATCAGGACAAACCGGACTCTACACGCTGGGGTGGCCAGAACGTGTTCGACGTCTTCACCACATCCGGCGGGACTGGGCTCGATGGGACAAAGTACAAGGACTGGTAGACAGAACTTGGAGAATTGGCGAGTGGGTGAATTGGTGAATGGAGTTGGTGAATTAGTGAATGGCTTGGTGTTGCGTGCGCGCGCCCGGCGTCGAGCAGCGTTTTTCACTCACCAACTCACCAACTCACCAACTCACCAATTGCGTGAGGGCGCTCCTGGTTTCACCATGATCGAGCTCCTGGTCGTGATGACGCTGGTCGTCATCCTGGCGACAATGGGGATGACGCAGTACCGGTCGAGCATGATCCACGCGCGGGAGGCGACGTTGAAAGAAGACCTGTTCCGGATGCGGGACGCGATCGACCAGTACTACGCGGATAAAGGACAGTACCCGAGCACGCTCGAGGCGCTCGTCAGCGACGGATACATGCGGAAGATGGCCGAAGATCCGTTCACGAAGAGCGCCAGCACCTGGCAGACGATTCCAGCTGAGCCCGACCCCAATAATCCGACCGCCGAACCCGGCGTCTACGACGTCAAGAGCGGCTCGGAGGCGACCGCGCTCGACGGCACCAAATACGCCGAGTGGTAGCGCCGGCTATCTTCGGATCCGTCTCCAGGAGCGTGTCTGAGAAACGAGAACACGATCCTGGTTCCTGGTACGCCGGCTCCGCCGGCAAAAAACGACCGGAATTCCCAAGTCGTGCCGGGCTGCTAGGAGCCCGTGAGGCATTACTCAGACGGGCTCCCAGGTGGCCGGCGGCCTGTCGCGGCTATGGTGAAACGACGAATCTGGTGGAGGTCACAGCCGTCTTGACGCCATCGACCGTATTCGCAGCGACGGTCGCGAACACGGTGTAAGTGCTGGCGTTTGTGTACAGGTGGCTCTTTATCGGCCCGGTACCGCTGTTGTCGGCCGTTGTTCCATCGCCCCAATCCCAATCAACACTGGCGATCGCACTTCCGGGCAATGCAACCCCGCCGTACGTCAGGCTGACGTTACAGAACGTGGCTGTCGTGACGTGGGCACCAGGCGTACAGGTCAGCGCCACGGCCAGCGCAGCGGCAGGCGTCGGCGTCGGCGCCGGCGGATCGGTCACCGTGATCGTCGTGCTCGCGGAGGATGTTGCAGCCGAGGACACCGTCGCCGTGTACGTCCCGGCCGCAGCGTAGGTGTGCGTCGTGCCGAAGGTGCTGGTTTGCACCGTCGCGCCGTCGCCGAACGACCAGATCCACGTCACGCCGGTCGCGGAGGAGCTGACGCCGAAAGTCAGCGGAACCCCGGTCGTCGCGCTCGCCGACACGTTCAGGAACGCCACCGGCCGTCCCGGCGTGGGAACCGGCACGGGTTCGGGCGCGGGCGTCGGCGTGGGCGCCGGCGGGGTCGGAGGCTGGACGACGACGAGCGAATGAGCGCTGAGCTTTCCCACGGTCGCCGTCACGTCGGCCGTATCGGTGGCGGCCAGCATCGCGGTGGCCCTTCCGTCGACGCCCGTCGCGACGAGCGCCGGCGCAATGGTGCCGAGCGACGTCGTGAAGGTGACGGCCACGTTTGCCAATGCGGCGCCGTTGGCGTTCTGAACGCGAGCCGTCATGGTGGCGGTGCCCGCCTGCGCCCCGCTCCCCGGCAACGCACCGAGCGTGAGCTGGAAGGGCACCGACAGATCGATGGGCGAGGCGCCCGGCTCGACCGGGTTGTGATACGCACACCCTGCCGAGCTGAGCAGCGCCAGGAGAGTAACGAGGCAGAGCGGTCTCATGTTCTGCGTCTCGCGCGTCATTGGCTCACCGACACGGCTGCCGTGCCCACCGTTGTCTGCCCTGTCGTGTCGAGGACGGTGACCGTCACGGTAAATGTCTGTGCGGCCGTGTAGACGTGCGGAACAGACGCCGATGTCGCGCCTCCGAGATCCGCCGTCTGGCCGTCGCCGAAATTGATCGACAGATCCTGGACGCTGATGCCGGTGGCCAGCGTCACCTGAATGGCCAGCGTAGTCTGCGCGCCGACCCTTCCCGGCACGGGCGACGGCGTGATGATGATCGTCGGCCGCGGCACCGGAATCACGGTGACCGACGTCGAGACCGTCGCCGTGTTACCTCCCACGTCGAGAACCGTGCCGGTAATCGAGTACGTGCCGGAGGTCTTGAACACGTGGCTGACGGTCGTGCTGGAAATCGCGCCCAGGTCTTGGGCCGTGCCGTCGCCCCAATTGACGTTGACGTTGCGCACGGCATCTCCGGCAGGAGCGGTCGCGGCGAACGTGAACGTCGCGGGAAGGTTCACGCTGGGAGCCGGGGAGGGCGGCGTGATCACGAGCGTCAGGACCGGCGCCAGCACGGTGACGAAGGTCGAGACGTTGACGACATTCCCCGAACTGTCGGTCACGCTGGCGGCAATCGAATAGCTGGCGGCAGACCGATACACGTGCGCGACGGTCACGCTGCCCGTGATGGCGCCGAGATCCGACTGGCTGCCATCGCCCCAATTGACGGTGACGTCGCGCACCGAGCTTCCGTTGTTGGCGGCCGCGGTCACCACAAACGCGAATGCCGCCGGCAAACCGGCAGTCGGCGGCGTGGCCGGCGGCGTAATCACCAGCGTCGGCGACGAGGCGATGCCCACCGTCACGGTGCCGGAGGCCTGCCCCGCCGTAGTTCCCGCGGCAGGTGGTGTGGTGGGCGGCGTTGTGCTGCCGCCGCTGCTGGGCGCCCCCTGCGCACCGACACTGGCAGTCACTGTCGCGGCCGTCGAGGTCCTGAGAGTGGTCTGCGCGAGGCCGCTTTGATCGGCGTTCACAAAGGCGTCAGCCAGTGTGCCCGCCGTGGTCGAAAAACTGACGGGCGCGGCGCTGAGCGGGTTGCCGTTGACATCGATAATGACTGCCGTGATCGTCGTGGTGCCGCCCAGCGCTGGCACCAGCGTCGGGTTCGCGCTGACAATCACCCGCCCGACAGCGGCCGTCCCGACCAGAATCTTCAACGCGCTTGCAGAGGCCACAGACGCACCACCGGAAATCGCCGTGATGGTGGCCGTCCCCGAACCGGTTCCCGCCAGAAATTTCACGATTGCGCGCCCGCTGATGTCGGTCTCCGCCCGTGACGGCTGAATCGATCCAAGCGTCGTCGTAAACGAGACGGTCGTGCCGCTCTGCGGGGGCGTGCCGGACGGTTCGATGACCTGGGCAATCAGGTCGGTGGATCCGTTGACCGGCAGCGCCGTGGCGGAGGCAATCAGCGTAATCGTCGACCCGCTCGGCGCGAGGAGCGGCACTCGCTGACACCCGGCGACGAGCAGCGCGGACGCGAAAACAACCCCGGCGAGAACAACGGCGCGACGAAGGCGTGATACCATGAAGGCGATAACCATGTTAGTTCCCATGAAGTTAGCGGGTCAAGCGCAGCGGCAGCACGAGAACCAGCTGGGCTATGCCATGGCTGCGTTGCTCGTGGCGATGAGCATCATGGCCATCATGATGACGGTCGTCATGCCTGTGTGGAAGCACACGGCTCAGCGGGAGAAAGAGGAGGAACTGGTGTTCCGTGGCCGCCAGTACGTCCACGCGATCGGCCTGTTCCAGCGCAAGTACGCCAACGCCTATCCGCCGAACATCGACGCGCTGGTCGAGCAGCGCTTCCTGCGCAAGAAGTTCAAGGATCCGATCACGAACGACGACTTCGCGCTGATTCCGGTGGGGCAGCAGGCGCCGGGGACAGCACAGCAAGGTGCGGGGCAGCGCGGCGGCACAGCCGCGGCCGGCCGCGGCGCACAGACAGCCGCGCCAGCGATTGGGGCCCGCGGGATATCGCCGATCGGCACGCCAGGCTCGGGCGCGGGGACGACAGCGGGAGTCAGCGGTGTGACGAGCAAGAGCAAGGATCAATCGATTCGCCTCTATAACGGGCGCGGTCACTACAACGAGTGGGCCTTCGTCTACACTCCGCAGATTCAGGCTCCGGGGGCGGGTGCCCCCGGTACGACTGCGCCCGGTCAGCGCGGGCAATCCGGACAACAACAGCCCAATCCTTTCGGCGGCGGCGGTATCGGCGGCCAGCGCGGGCGCGGCAACCCAACCGGTCCCGGTACCGGCAGACCGGGAGGATCAGGCAATCCCAATGGACCTGGCGGCCGCGGTTTCGGTCCGGGTTCGCCAGCGCAGCCAATTTTCCCGCCGACGCCGCGCGGCCGGCTCTAGAAGGTTAGGACGCCGCGGCGGCCCTCGTGGCCGAATCGCCGTCCAGGTGTTCGAGATTGCGCGCGATCAGAACGGCGGCGAGAGCAGACGTGAGCAGGAGTCCAAGGCCCAGCGCGGCACTGCGCAGCAGGATCTGGCCGACACCGAACAGCGCGCTGTAGACGAGGACGCAGCCGAGCAGCGCGTTTGCGAGCTCGCGGCGGAGCGAGCCGTGCACGACGACCGGACCCGACATGGCGGCCACCGGTTTCCATCCCGGACCCTGCGGCCGCACGCGCCGGTGGAACGCCGTCAACGTCTTGTCCGGCTCGGGACGCGTCATGAACGTCACCGCCAGCCACGCCATCGTCGTCAGCGTCACGGTGACGATCATGATGTAGGCGAAATCGCGCGGCCGATCGCCGTCCCATCCCATCACGATTTGCAGATACAGCGACACCGCGGCGGCGACTGCCATCCCGGACACTTCCGACCATGCGTTGATGCGCCACCAGAACCAGCGGAGCAGGAGGACCGTGCCGGTGCCGGCGCCGGTGACGATCAGCAGCTTCCACGCCTGCTCGATCGATGCGAGATGCAGCGTGACGTAGATCGAGATGAGCATCAGACCGACGGTCACCGCCTGCGACGCGAGGACGTACTCGCGCTCCGCGCGATCCTTGCGCAGAAACCGGCGATAGAAATCGTTCACGACGTACGACGCGCCCCAATTGAGCTGCGTGCCGATGGTCGACATGTACGCGGCGGCGAACGCGGCGAGCATGATGCCGCGCAGCGACGGCGGAAACACGTTCGGGTCCATCAACGTGCGGACGTAACCCGATTCCCTGTCGGCTAGCGTCGGATAGAGCACGAGCGAGGCGAGCGCGGTGAGGATCCAGGGCCAGGGGCGCATTGCGTAGTGCGCGATGTTGAACCAGAGCGTCGCGAACAGGCCGTCACGCTCGGTGCGCGCCGAGAAGATGCGCTGTGCGACGTAACCGCCGCCGCCCGGCTCGGCGCCCGGATACCAGCTCGCCCACCAGCTGACGCCGAGGTACACGAACAGCGTGATCGCGGGCATCCACGCGGAGTCGGTGGATGGAAAGAATGCGAGGCGCGAGCCGCCGCCCGCGGCCGCATCGAGGGCGCGGACCTTCGCTTCGAGCGCCGCGAGGCCGCCGGTGGCGCGCACGGCGTAGTACGCGAGCGCGACGACCATCCCCATCTTGAGCACGAACTGCACGAGGTCGGTGACGAGCACGCCCCAGAGCCCGGCGAGCGTCGTATAGAACGCGGTGAAGATCAGCAGGGCGAGCAGCGCCCACAGAGCCCTCGCCGCATCGAGCCCGAGCGTCACCTGCAGGATCTTCATCATCGCGAGGTTCACCCAGCCGATGATGATGCAGTTGATCGGGATGCCGAGATAGAGTGCACGGAAGCCGCGCAGGAACGCGGCGGGCCGGCCCGAGTAGCGCAGCTCGGCGAACTCGACGTCGGTCATGACGCCGGCGCGGCGCCAGAGCCGCGCGTAGACGAAGACGGTGAGCATGCCGCTCGCCGCCATGTTCCACCACAGCCAGTTGCCGGCGATGCCATACCGCGCCACCATGCCGGTGACCACGAGCGGCGTATCGGCGGCGAAGGTCGTGGCGACCATCGACGTGCCGGCGAGCCACCACGGCACGTTGCGGCCCGAGAGAAAGAATTCCGTCGTGCTCCCCCGCGCGCGCCGCGCGTAGTACGCCCCGATCGCGAGATTCAACGCGAAGTAGGCGGCGATGACGAGCCAGTCGACGGCAGTCAGGGTCATGAGTCTTCGCTCGGCTGAAGCCGTCCCGCTCGGTCTCGCTCGGTTGAACGCCTCGCGCTCCATAGCGTGCAAAGAGGCGCGTCCGCACGATCCGGGCGATCGCAGCGCGCGCCCTCGACGGCTGGAGCGCGAGCCTTTCAGGCGAGCGTTACAGGTCTCCCAGCGCGTCGTGAAACGCGCGGCGGACGGCGCGCATATCGTCGATGGTCCCACCGTCGCAGGCGCGGTTCGTCAGGAGCACGAAATACCGATCCCGCGCCGGATCGATCCAGAGCGACGTGCCGGTGAAGCCCACGTGGCCGAACGCCAGAGACGACATGCGGGAGCCGCAGGACGATGTGTGCCGCATCGTATCCCACCCGAGCGCCCTGGAACTGTCGGCGACGCCGCTCTTCGTCGTGAAGGCGGCGACGAGCGGCGGCGAAAAAGGTGGCGGGCCGCCCGCTTCACCACGCGACGCCCGCAAGACCACGCGCGCGAAGGCGCCAAGCGCCGGCGCCGTGCCGAACATTCCGGCGTGGCCCGCGACGCCGCCGAGCGCGACTGCGTAGGTATCGTGGACGTCGCCGACGAGCAGCCGTCCGCGTCGGGCGTCTTCGTCCATCGGCCGGGTCGGCGCCGCGAGGCGGCGTACTTCAGCCGGCAGATCGAAGGCCAGAAGGTCCGGCCGCAACAGAACACCGGCATCACCGTCCGGCTGAAGCCGGACCCACACCCGGTCGAACTGCGCCGCCAGCGAGGCGCCTCCGCGATCCGCCGCAAGAAACCCCAACAGGATGAATCCCAGGTCGCTGTAGGTCGACCGTGAGCGCGGCCGATACTCGAGCGGCATGGCGCCGATGTCGTGCTCGAGCTCGCGGCGCCCGGTGGGCGGCGGATCGAGCAGCCGCGCCGCGAGTCCCGATGCGTGCTCGAGCAGATCCCTGACCGTCACCGGTTCCCGATCCGCGCCGCGCCAGTCCTCGAAGAACGCCGACACGCGTTCGTCCAAATCAAGGGCTCCGGTCCGCACCAGCTCCATTACGACGGTCGTCGTGGCGACGACCTTCGTCAGCGACGCGAGATCGAACGGCGTGTTGACGTTGGCCGGCGGGGAAGACACATCGAAGGTCAGCGTGCCGACGGCCTCGGACCACAGCGCGGAGGCGCCGTTCCCGACCTCGATCGCCGCGGCGGGAAACACGCGCGCGCGTATCGCCTCGACGACGACGCGCCGCGCGGCGTCGGGTTTGGTCATCCGTGCATGGGGCGTGAAGGGCTGACGGTGTGCGCGAGCCATGCAACGGCAACCGTCGTCGACGCCCCGATGAAGATGTACCAGGTGAAGGCCAGCGGGCTCCAGCCCCACACCATCGTCATGACGGCGAGGCCGGCCAGCATCCCGGCGAAGGCCTGCCCTTCAGTGATGGACGGCGCGAGCGTGCCGAGAAGAAACGCGCCCAGTACCGATCCCGAGGCGTACGACAGTACCGCCAGCCCGGCGTCGAGCACCGACTGTCGCATCCACTGCGCCGCGATCGCGACGCCGATCTGCACCACGCCCCAGATGACAGTCCAGATGCGCGACACGCGCATCAGCGTCCGCTCGTCGGCGTCGAGCCTGTAGTACTTGGCGTAGAAGTCGTTGACCGTGGTCGCCGCCATCGCGTTGATTGACGGCGAGAGGGCGGCCGCCACGATGGCCGCGACGATGAAACCGGCGGCGCCGTGCGACAGCGCCGTCACGATGAAGGTCGGAAGCAGCTCGTCGTTGCGGGCGAGCGCACGCGGCAGCGGCGCGTGCTGGTAGTACGTGAACAGCATCACACCGATGAGGAGAAACAGCACGAACTGCAGCAGGACGAGCAGCCCGCTGAGGACCAGGCCGCGGGAGGCCTCACGCGGCGATCGCGCGGCCAGCAGGCGCTGCACGAGGAATTGATCGGTGCCGTGCGTCGACAACGTGATCGAGATGCCGCCGATCACCCCCGCCCAGAACGTGTACGGGCGGGCGAGTGTCGTGCTGAAATCGAACACGCGAAACTTGCCGGCGGCGGAACCGGCCCGCAACACTTCCGGCCAGCCGCCCGGAATCAGAGCCAGCAGCGACGCGAACACGACCGCGGCACCGGCGAGGTAGACGAAGAGCTGCACCACGTCGGTCCAGATGACGGCGGAGGCGCCCCCTCGCACCGTGTACACGATCATCGCGGCGCCGATGACGACGACCGCCCACGTGACCGGCACGTGCGTGACCACGGAAATGACGAGCGCCGTCGCGAAGAGGCGGATGCCGTCGGCGAGCGACCGCGTGATCAGAAAGATGATCGCCGACAGATTCTTGACCGTGGGCCCGAACCGCCGTTGCAGCAGCTCGTAGGAGGTGACGAGGTCGCCGCGAAAATACGCCGGAATGAAGAGCCCGCTGACCAGGAGACGTCCGATGACGTAGCCGAAGACCAGCTGCAGGAACGTCATGTCGGCGCCGTACGCCGTGGCCGGCACGCTGATGAAGGTGAGCGTGCTGGTCTCGGTCGCCACGATGGTGAAGCAGATCGCCCACCAGGGCACGCTGCGCCCGGTGAGAAAATAATCGCGGGTCGTCTTCTGGAAGCGGGCGAAATACGAGCCGAACGCGGTAATGGCCAGCAAATAGCCGCCGATCACGAGATAGTCAACCCAGGTCAGCACCATGCGGGCCACGCTCCGGCGATCGAGCGCACGGTCGCTGCTGACTGCTCGCGTTGAAGGCGGCCCGGCCGACCCGTGACAGGTAGCCAAGGCCGCGCGCGTGCATTTCTTCCTGCGCGTCGACGGGCACCCGCCTCGCGGCGATCGCCGCGGCGGCGGTGCGCGGACCTGCGTGGGGCATGAAACCGCCGGAGCGTAGCATAGATCCGGCGGCGGGACCCCGGATACGGGCGGGGAAGGGACGCCGGGATAAGATCCACGCATGCACGTCCTGGGCATCGATGCCGGCGGCACGAAAACGATCTGCCTGCTGGCGGACGAGCGTGGCGTGATCCACGCTGAAGGCCACGGTCCCGGCGCGAACCTGCACGCCGCCGGCGAGCTCGCCGTCGAAAAGGTGCTCCATGAGGTGATGGAGACGGCCATCGGCGATCGCGCAATCGTGCCGGCGGCGATCTGCCTCGGCATCGCGGGCGTCGATCGCGAGGACGAAGCGCAAATCGTGCGCGGCATCATGCGCCGCATCATGCGCCGCATCGGCCACAGGTCGCGCGTGCTCGTGGTCAACGACGCGCTCATCGCGCTCGTGGCGGGCGCGCGGGACGCGCCCGCGATCGTCATCATCGCCGGCACCGGGTCGATCGTGTACGGCCGTAACGCGGGCGGTGACGCGGCGCGCGCCGGCGGATGGGGCCATATGATCGGCGACGAGGGGAGCGGCTACTGGATTGGACGCGAGGCGCTGGCAGCGGTCATGCGGGCGTCGGATGGCCGCGGTCCGGCGACGCGACTGACGCGCGAGATCCTGACGCACTTCAACGTCGACGACGAGTCGCGACTGCCGCGCATCGTGTACGACCGCGACGTGCCGCGGAGGAGCGTCGCGGCGCTGGGTCCGATCGCGCAGCGCGTGGCGGAGGAGGGCGACGCGGTGGCGGTGCGGATTCTCGAGCGCGCCGCCGACGAGCTGGTGCTGGCGGCCCGATCGGTCGCGTCGCGGCTCGAGATGCGCGGCGATGCCTTCACGTTCTACCTCGCTGGCGGCGTCTTCCGCGTCGTGCCGTGGCTCGCCGACGAGGTGACGCGGCGGCTGGCCGAAGTGGCACCGCGATGTCAGGTCCAGATCCTGCGGGAAGAGCCCGCGGTCGGCGCCGTCTGGCTCGCGCTTGCCGAGGCGCGTGGCGGCACTCAGGTGCCCAGGTACAAGGGAACCATGGCTGAGGGCTGATGGCTGATGGCTCATGGCTCATGGCTGATGGCTCATGGCTAAAATGACATGGCGATTATGGCCGCCATCGACCACATGCCATCACCCATCGACCAGATGCCCTCAGCCCTCAGCCCTCAGCCATGATGCGCGTCCGTCTTTGTCGCATGATGCGCGCTCGTGTTTTCGTGACAGCCGAGGCCGTGGGTCGCGCGCTCGCTCTCGACGTCGCGCGCCGCCTGACCGAGCAACCCGACACGGTTCTTGGACTGCCCACCGGCCGCACACCGATTCCGCTCTATCGGGAGCTGGTCAGGCTGCACCAGGCGGGCCGCGTCGACTTCAGCCGCGCGACCACCTTCAACCTCGACGAGTTCCGCGGTCTTCGGGCGGTCGATCCGCGCAGCTATCGCGCGTTCATGCGGCACCATCTGTTCGACCATGTCAATCTGTCGCCGCGCCGGATTCACATCCTGGACGGCGCCGCTCGCGACGCGGAGCGCGAAAGCGAACACTACGAGCGCGCCATCGAGCGCGCCGGCGGCATCGATCTCATGATTCTGGGGCTCGGAATCAACGGGCACATCGGCTTCAACGAACCAGGGCGGTCGCTCGTCGCGCGCACACACTGCACGCGCCTGACGCCCGGCACCCGGCGCGCCAACGCGTCGCTCTTCGGCAACCGGGCGAGCGCGGTCCCGCGCGAGGCGTTGTCGATGGGAATGGCGACGATCCTTCACGCAAAACGCGTCGTGCTGCTGGCGACCGGCGCGTCGAAGGCGCGCTCGGTGGCGCGCATGGTCGAGGGTCCGGTTACGACCCGGCTGCCGGCCTCGTTCCTGCAGATGCACCGGAATACTGAGATCTGGCTGGACCGTGCAGCTGCAGGGAATTTGGACGTACGAATTCGGAAGTAGGAATTCGAGCACGCATTCCAAATTCCAAATTCCATATTCCTGATTCGAAATGGCTCTATCCAACCTTGAGCAGCTCCTTCAGCCGCGCCTCGGCGTCCTCGCCGATGGCGTCGCGCACGAAATCGTGCGCGCGGCGCAGCCGCGCGAGCGCCTGGGGGTGCGTGAGGCCGCTCTTCTGCATCACAATCGCCGCTTTCACGTTCCAGTGGGCACGCCGCAGGAGCTTGTCCGCGGCGTCGTACTCGAGGCCGGTGACGATGATGATGATGCGGCGGGCGCGATCGCGCAGCTTCTCGGATCCCACCTGCACGTCGACCATCAGGTTGCCGTAGGTCTTGCCGATCCGGATCATCGACGCCGTGGTCAGCATGTTGAGCACCAGTTTTGTCGCCGTGCCCGCTTTGAGCCGCGTCGACCCCGCGATGACCTCCGGTCCGACCGCCGGTGCGATGGTCAGATCGACGAAGGTCTGCAGCTCGGTCCGCGGATCGCAGGTGACGAAGATGATCTTCGAGCTGGCCTTGCGCGCGCGCGTGAGGGCGCCGCGGACGAACTGCGTCATCCCGCTGGCCGACACACCGATGACGACGTCCTTCTTGGTGGGCCCGAGGCGGTTGACCGACCGCGCGCCTTCCTCGTAGTTGTCTTCGACGCCTTCCCGCGCGCGCAGGAGGGCGCCTTTGCCGCCGGCCATGATCGCCTGGACGAGATCCGGGCTCGTGCCGAACGTCGGCGGCATCTCCGCCGCCTCCAGGACGCCGAGTCGTCCGCTCGTGCCCGCGCCGACGAAAACAATCCGGCCGTTCCTGCGGAGCGCCTGCGTGATGATCTCGACGCCGACGGCGATGCGGTCCTTCTCCCGCTGAACCGCGGCCAGCATCTTCCGGTCTTCGTTCAACATCCCCTCGACGATGTCGTCGGGAGAGAGCTTGTCGATGGCGAGCGTCGCCGGATTGATTTGCTCGGTGGGAAGCGACTGCCACTTCGAACGCACAGGCATGCGATCAAGACCTCGGGACCAAACCGCGGATACTATCATAGTCGTCAGTCGCTGGCCGTGAGTCATTGGTCATGAGCCGATGGTCGTGAGCCTGGACGTGGTGAACGCCTACCTCGATCACCTGCGCGTGGAGCGACGCCTGGCCGACCATACGCTCGAGAGCTATGCGCGCGACCTCGGCGTGCTGGC